>BNJT01001043.1_pt1 | contig 112092 bp, 180 predicted proteins | sample 8540491 | NCBI WGS metagenome assembly BNJT01 (sample SAMD00202455, study PRJDB9452) | human saliva metagenome | host: Homo sapiens
AAAAGCATATAAAAAAATATAAGGAATGGTTATAACTCAAAAGAGCTATCGTAACAAGTTGTTATGATAGCTTTTTTATTCCATATGTGCTATTCTTCAATCATAAAAAAACAATAGGGGGTGATTTTATGGAAAAAAATTATTTATACTACAACAGCTGTGAACGTAGATGCGTTAAATGGGAAATCATTTATTGAGGGAAATGGTGATAAAAAAATTGGGAAGTCGAAATTTCATCTCCTTTAAGCGAGGAACCAATCCTGAGCAATTATTTGCATTGGCTTATGCCACTTGTCTAAATGCTTCCATTGGCATTGTTGAAAAAGGTTTAAATTTAGAACATCAATGTAGAGTCGAAGTGAAAGTAGATTTAACAAAAGATCCTGATGGAGAAGGATATTTATTCTTACCTTCAGTTCGAGTTTTAATGCCAACAAGGGAAGAAAAATTAGCGAAAGAAATTTTAGAGGCTGCTGAACGTGTATGCCCTATTCAAAAACTATTGCAAGGAGTCAATGTTCCTCCTGTGGAATTAGTAACAGTGAATGGGTAATACAAATATAAGAGTTGCAACAGTAGAAGATGCTCATTATATTCAAGCAATTTATGCACCTTATGTCCTGAACACGGCTATAACGTTTGAAGAAGTAGTTCCTAGTGTAGAGGAATTTCAAGAGCGTATTGCTAACACATTGGAGTCTTTTCCTTATTTAGTGTTAGAAGAGGGGGAAGAGATTGTTGGTTATGCATATGCTGGAAGATTTTCTCAAAGGGCAGCATTTGACTGGTCAACGGAGGTTAGTATCTATATCAGCCTCGAACATCAAAGAAAAGGTTTTGGCAAGTTATTGTATACAGAACTTGAGAAACAATTATTGGAATTAGGCTATCAAAACATATACGCTTGTGTAGCGATACCGGAAGTGGAGGATGAGTATTTAACGAATAATAGCTTGTCCTATCACCAATATTTAGGGTTTAAAGAATGTGGACGTTTTGAAAATTGTGGTTGCAAATTTAATCGGTGGTATCATATTGTCTGGTTACAAAAACATGCTGCTAAGAAAATTCCCGCAGATCGTCCAAAAAAAGTTTGAAGGATTATAAAAAACAAAAACCACATCAACAGATCTGTTGATGTGGTTTTTAATTATCTAAAAATGATTGATTTTTTTGTTTAAAAAAATACCCAGCAACATTTATAGGATTCTTCGTTCATTTTTAGCTTACTGTACAATTGATATTTCGGTCTCCACCAACGAAGTTTACCCCCAGAAAAAAATGTTCTAAAAAAACTCTGAAAAAAGGGTGGTCATAAGGTTCCTTTGGTAAACCACTACAAAATATAGAAAAATAACCAGATAGTTTTCCAAAAGCGACTCCTATTTCTCCTTTTGTCCAATTGGAGTGTCTCAAGACGCCCTCGACATGAGAATGAGGAGTTTTGTTTAAATATTGTTCAATGCGCAAAATTCCATTGATGAGATAAATCGAGGGAATCAAAATGTTTTATCAAACCATTCTTCTTCAATTTCTAGTTCGATGAAATACTTTAGCATTTCCTGGAGGGGTTGATAACTTTCGATACTATTATGAACTTTATTTGTTTTAAAGTAATGGAAAGTCAGTTCTTCATGAATCTTTTCAAGAAAGGCAGGATCCCCGTTTTTTTCTGGGAAAATTCTATTGACGATTACTTTTGTAAGACTATCTGTTAATAAGGGGAGAAGTGTACAAAAGCCAATGATAGAGTGTTTCATAAATCTTTGTTCTGCTTCACTTTTATCATCTGTTGTTGCTGAATGATTATAATCTAATATAAAAACTTCACCTAGTAATTTTAGGCATTGGTTTAGAGCACTTACAAAGTCTGTAAATATTCCTAAATTAAGATAAATCGTCTCTTCATTTTGGTAGATGGTTGGAAAAGGATTCGGACCAAAATTAATAAGGATACTTTGTTTCGAGATAACGGATTGTGCAATACGGATAATATCGTATAACACAGACATCGTTTCCTCTTTACTCAAATGTAAATGTTGAATTGGAATGTATTCGCTTGGAAAGGTTTCTATGTAATCTCTATATAAACGTAAAAATGAAGCTTTACTTTCTTTAATATGCTGATAATAAAATTCAGTAAGTTCTACTCCATATATCGATTTGAGAACATCCATATATTTGACTTCATTCATGTTTAATTGTTTTTTTGATATTTTTAAATGGAAAAATTCTCTTAGAAGATTGAGGTGAGGGAATAAATTAATGATGCTTTCTCCACGAAGTCCTTTAATCCACAGTGCGGTTAATGTGTATAAAGCTTCCGAATAAGGTTTATGAAAACAGTGAGTAGAAAAACTGATGGCGAAGATAATAGTCATTCAATTTTTGAAATTGCTTTTTGTTGCTGGATAGAAAGAGTATGAGAAAAATCTTCAAAATGATGGATTAAAAAGTAGCTTCACTAGAACAAATTAAATACTCAATAATTTCTTCAAATGCCTTATTATATGGATTAGGATCTGAGAAAATAAATTATAGAAAAAAATAATGTTTTTGTTGTTGCTCCTCAAGTAATTCAATTTGTTTCACTAATAAACTTAAATCCTGCGTATAACGTTCCATTGTATGACCCTCCCTAAAAGCTGTTTTTCTTTTTATTGTAACGCTTACATTTTTGGACGTCAATATGAATATTTATCTATTTTTTTAGTTAATATTTGTCGAATTTAAGATTTTTAAAATAAACTTGACTTCCTAGGGAGTGTCTTTCATAATGGAGAAAGTTTAAGAGAAGGAGAGGTTTTATGTCTAAAAACTAAAGGAACAATTGCGATTACTTTGGCAATTGCAGCGATGGTTCTAATATTTGTTAGTTCTAGTATGTCCTACAAAAGATCAATCCTTAATAGCGACGATTCAAAAAGGATTGCCCTCTCAACCATTTTTCAGAATTACTTTCAAAGATTAAGTTTGAATATGCGGGACAAACGATTAGTATTCCTGCATTAGGTTATGCTCAATTCGTTGAATTTTTTTATTCGTAAAATAACCCATTTTTAGCTTACTTTTTTTATTGGCTACCAATGGACAAGAGGATTAAGTGTTCATGTTCGAAAGAAAAGGATTCCCTCAATTTCTAGCTTTCTTTATAACCGTTTTATATGCAATTACTGATGAATTCCATCAAGGAATCACACCTGGAAGAACTCCTTTAATTCAAGATGTGTTTATTGATGCATTAGGTGCGATGTTTGGAGTCGGTTTAGGAACTTTGAAGAAGATTAAATAGAGAGAAAAACGTTGAAGAAAATCTTCAACGTTTTTATTTCTGAGGAGCTTTTTCATTTCATTTTTCATAGCTCATTATGACTAGTCAAAGAGTGGAGGAAGAGATATGGAAATGAATGAATTAGCCGAGAAATCTTTAAACAAGCTATTTCCCACCAGTTGGATGATATTCATTTATTGCCCATTGGAGAGGAGTATGTATTTTTATCTAAGAGATGTTAATGGTTTTAAAAAGAACTAAGGAAAGTTTCAGCCAGGATTGCTGAACAGTTTATCTCATATTTGAAATACCAAGCCGGAATGGATGTTGGTGAGAGAAGACGACCTCAAAAGTGGGTCACTGACTTTTGAAATTTCAGGTCATCAAATCATTGAGTTACGCTTATCTATTATTACAAATTTTTAAGCAAAAAGAATCAATGGTCATTCGACTGTTACATCGTTCTCAAAAAGAGAATTCTTCTATTCAAGCGACAACCTACTTTCCAAAGAATTGGAGATTATTAGAACAGTTTCTTAGATATAAAAAGTGGATTAATTTTATTTTTCGGGTCCTGTTAGTTCTGGAAAAAAACAAGTACTATGTATTCCTTACTTAGAGGAAGAATGAATGAAAAGACGTTACAAGTCATAACAATGGAGGATCCAGTCGAATATCATGAACCTATGTTTCTTCAGACGGAAATTAATGAAAAAAAGCTGGGATTACATACGAACTTTTTAATTAAAAGCTGTTTAAGACATCATCCAGATATTCTTCTGATTGGGGAAATTAGAGATGAAATGACCGCAAAGATGGCTATTCGAGCTGCCTTAACAGGACATCTAATTTTAGCGACGGTGCATGCAAAAGATTGTAATGGTGTCATCTCAAGACTAATAGAACTTGGAGTTAGTAAGACGATGTTAGAACAAACGATTATCGCAATTTGCTCACAACGTTTACTTCCAAGATACTGCGCCCTGTGTCATCAAGAATGCCAAATCTATTGTAATCACTTAGCGAATGGAGAAAAAAGAGGAACGATTTTTGAAATTGAAACTAATCGTAAAATTTCGGACTTTTTAAACAAGAATCAGTTTGAAAGAGACGAGGAAAGGATTCATCCTTTTAATAAGGTGTTAAGAAAGGCTTATGCATTGGGATATATTACTGAAAAAACTTACGAAACCTATCAAATTATCTAAAAAATGGAAAGCGGACATACAAGCTAGATTCATGCTTCAATTGTCTCATCTATTACAAGAAGGGTTTAGTTTAGATGAGTCCTTAAAATTTTTAGAGTATTTATTTGATGCACAAAAAGTCAGATAGAACAGATGAGAAAATTGTTGAGTGAAGGGCATCGGTTTTGATCAATGTTTAAGAGAGGTTGGATTTTCAGAAACTCATACTTCTCAAATATACTTATCGATGCAATTTGGAAGCTTCGAGAAAGCTTGTGATTCCATTGGAGATTTTTTAATTCGTAAGCAAAAACAAAAGAAAAAAATGCATCAAACAATGATTTATCCAGCCTTCCTTTTTATCTTTGTGATTGGGATGATTCTATGTATTCGAGTGTTATTACTCGAACAGTTAGGAAGTATGATTCAAGAAGAACAATTAAAACAAAGTGGATTTCTATATTGGATATGGCTAGGGTTCCAAAATTTACCGCAAATTTCTCTCGTTATTCTTGGGGTTGGAATGATTCTCTCTTTTCTCATTTATTCTTTTTGGAGACAAAAGGATTCGTATCATCAATTTCTAAGTCTGATTCATTTCCCGATTGTTGGACAGAGTGTTCAACAATATGTCACTTTTTTGTATGCAAGAGAATTTTTCTTATTTTTTTAGGGGAATGGGCAATCTCTTTTAACTATGGTTACGGAAATGAAGAAGGACGGAACGAGTAACCTTTCAAAAATTCTTGCTGAAAAAAATTGAACATGAACTAGTCCGAGGAGAATCCTTCTCAGGGTGCGCTTGAGAAAATAGGGCTATTTCGAAAAGAATTTATTTGGCTTGTATTAGAAGGAGAAGACTAGACAGTTAGATGTCCAACTAAAGGTTTACGCTGATCAAATGCTTGAAGAATTTTCAAAAAGGAATCGAAAAAGAAAATAAAATGGATACAACCAATACTTCTGTTGGGAATCGGGTTTCTCATCGTTTCCATGTATCTCATCTTATTACTACCGACATTAACAATGATTGGAGGAAATTAAAATGAAAAATGAAAACAAAGAGGCTTCACATTAATTGAATTACTCGTGTGTCTCTTTATTATTGGTTTGATGATGCTACTGATTATTCCGAATATCACTAAACAAAGAGAAGAAGCGAAGAAAAAAATCAGATGCAGCTATCGTGCATATTGTTAAAAATCAACAGCAGGCATATATGTTAGATAATAATACAAACACTGTTCCAACGGTGGAAGAACTTCTTAATCAAAAGTATATAGATCAAAAACAATTGGATGCATACAATAAAGCTCCTAAAGAATTAAAGGATGAAAAGTAGAGCGTTTACGCTCATTGAATGCTTAATATCGCTGGCTATTGCTTGCTTCTTAGTGATACTGACTCCACCTTTGATTAGTCGTTCATATGTGAATTGGAAGGAAGAAGTATTTCTTAGAGAGTTTGAGCAAGTAATGGATACAGCACAGATTACAGCTATTTCAACGGGCAAAGGTTCATTTGTGACAGTTTCGGGCGGCCTAGTGGTATTAAATTGTCATGGAGCAAGAGAACTGGATAAGAAGATTCGTTTTCCAGATTCAATGAAGAGTTATTCAATTCAAACGTATAGTTTTAAACCTTATAGTGGGAATGTAAATCAGTTTTCATCCGTGACTTTTGATGGACAGAATCGTAGATACACTTATGTTTTTTTCAATTAGGGAGGCTAAGTATCATGTCGAAATTACCGACAAGTAGAGGATATGTATTGCTTGAAGCGTTAATAGGGCTGATGGTTTTATCGGTTATTGTCTCCTTAATTAGTTTTACGGTAGGGCAACTGTACCGCCGGCAACAACTAAAAGGATGCTTTTTGGATGCAGCATCTACACAGCTAATGGATTTACAAGCTAGCGCTACTTATCCTACAACTATTGATAAATTGCCAAATGAAGAGTTCCAAAAAGATGAAAAAGTTACACTAGAAAAAGGTAAATTCAACAAGCTCACCAACAATAGTAACAGTATCTTGTGGAGAACATAAGGAGGTGTTCCAAATCAATGCAATTACCGAGAAAAAGGTCCGGATTTCTTCTCATTGAACACCTCTTGGCTCTTGTCATTATCTCGATTAGTTTAGTGGCATTTATGGGACTTTGCACAGCGTTTTTAAAAATCAAAGATCGACTCAATGTTCCTGATGATATTAAATGGCATGTAGCAGTACAGCAGATGAATTTTTAATTATGGTGGATTTAGACTTAAGTCATTTAACGGCTACAATCCTTATATTGCGTATTTTGAAAACATGTCATCTGAGAAAACAGAGGTGATTACGTTAGTTTCTAGTTGGAAGGATGGAGGGAAGATTTATAAAGGATCAGGAGGAAGTGGAGGACACCAACCATTTCTCTACGGCATTCGCTCCTTATCCATTCAAAGAAATGGTAGCAGATTACTGATGTCACTAACTTTAAATAAAGGGAATACTTTTCGATTAAATTTCGCACCGAAGAATCGTGTTATCTACATCAAAGTGAAAGAGGTAAAGGAAAAGAAAGATGACAAACCCTAAAAGAAAAGGAACATTACTATTTCAGTTTCTAGCACTCCTTGCGATTGCTAGTTTCCTCACCATTGCTCTATTAAAAATTCATGCCCATAACACTCTTGAATATCGCCTTCTAGAAGATGGGTATCGAATGGATTTATTGCTCGAGATGGCGAGTCAAACAGTACGTCAAAAAGCTTTCTTTTAAAGGGGAATGAAATGACTTTTTCCAGATAATATTCAATTTTTCTAATGGCACAGTGAGGGTAGAATGGAACGAGAAAGCACATCAATTTCTGTTAAAGGCTTACCTTCCGAATGGCCACATGAAAGAGGATACACTAATTATTCAGTTTGTAAAATAAACTAAACGCTAGATAGCAACTTCTTTTGTTTTTTTCATTTTCAAGATATGGTATACTTTTCAATGAGAAAATGAAAAGATGGTGAAATGATGACACAAACAATCGGAGAAATTTTTAAAAAGTGCAAAGGCAATTAAAAGGATACACTCTTGATGACTTGCAACAAATTACAAAAATTCAAAAACGTTATTTAATTGCAATTGAAGATAATGACTTTGACTTGATGCCAGGTGCCTTTTATACACGTGCGTTCATTAAACAGATTGCGGATACAGTTGGTTTAGATGGTGCTGTTTTATTAGAAGAGCATGCATCAGAAATTCCACAAGCAATTGTTAAAACAACGACTTCTACAACTGCTCAGACTTCAGTAACAAGTAATCGTACACGACTAAATAAGAATAAGAGTAAATGGTCTTCAATATCAGATACTTTAAAGAATTATTTCCCTACAATTTTATTGGGAATGTTCATAGTAGCGATTATTTTTGCAATTGGACAAGCGGTTTTAAACACTCGTAGTCAAAGAAATAATCAGGTTACCACACAAGTAACGACTCAGCAAAAGTGCTGTACAAGAAACAACGGTTGCTACTACAACAACAAAAGCTCCAGAGGTTACTAGTGTAAATTACTCATACGCGAATGGGAATGCTTTATACTATACTGCTCAAGTAAGTAAATTTCCTCTAGAGGTTAAAGTGTTGAACCAAGCAAGAACAGATCTTTGGGCTCAAATCTCTGCAGATGGAACAGTTGTCGCTGATGGAGTACCAAGTACTGGGCAAACAGTTTCTGGTTCTATTCCAGAAGGAACAACAACCATTCGTATGGATTTTTGGTTATACACCTTTAGGAACGATTACCGTTGGAGGAGTTGAACTAAAAATTCCAGAAGGTTCAACTGCAAATAGAATTTATATTACAGTACAATAGGAGAAACTCAGTGAATTTACCAAATAAATTAACCGTAATGAGAATTTTCATGATCCCGGTATTTATCGTTCTCATGAGTTTGTCAAGTGAAGCGTTCGGTACGATGAATCTTTTAGGTTCACAAATTAATGTTGTACACTTCTTTGGCAATGATTATTTTTCGCAGTAGCTAGTTTTACAGATTATCTTGATGGCTATTTAGCACGCAAATACAAATTAGTGACAAACTTTGGGAAGTTTGCAGATCCTTTTAGCAGATAAAATGTTAGTGATGACAGCATTCATCATGCTTGTTTCATTTTCATTTAGCCCCTAGCATGGGTGGTTAGTATCATTGTCTGTCGTGAATTAGCAGTAACTGGTCTACGACTATTATTAGTAAGCGACGGAGAAGTTATGGCTGCGGCATGGCCAGGAAAAGTAAAAACCGCTACTCAAATGTTGGCGATTATTTTTCCTGTTGACGGACGATTTGTTCTTTTAAGCCAATTGGAGTTCCAATTGGACAAATCTTACTTTTATAGTTGCTTAGTATTTACAATCTATTCAGGTTTGGATTATTTTGTAAAGAATCGACATGTATTTGCGGATTCATTTACTAAAACAGAATAACAAACGAAGCCTGAAACAGTTGTTTTGGGCTTTTATTTTTACAAAAGAGTGTAAGGAAGGCGAAAAAATGAATGCAGAAATCATTGCAGTTGGTACTGAGTTACTTATGGGTCAAATTGTAAACACGAATAGTGCGTATTTAGCTCAAGAATTAGCGAAAAATTCGATTCCAACTTACTATCAACAAGTGGTTGGTGATAATGAAGAAAGAATGTATGAAGCGATTGAATTAGCCGCTTCAAGAAGTGAATTGATTATTTTATCTGGAGGTCTTGGACCAACAACAGATGATATCACTAAACAAGTATTGGCGCGATTTTTAAATGTGCCACTTGTTGAAGATGAGGCAGCTCTTCAAAAAGTGATTGATTTTCACGTGCGTTCTCATCGCGACATGAGTGAAAAATAATCGTAGACAGGCACTAGCTTTCGAAGGCGGTACTGTTTTTAAAAATCATAATGGACTTGCAGTTGGTTGTGGTTTTGAAAAAGATGGCCGACAATTCATTGTTCTACCTGGACCACCAAATGAATTAAAAATGATGATGCAAAAAGAAGTGTTGCCTTTCTTACGTAAGAAAGTGGGCAAAGTGGATTTATTCGAATCTCGTTACTTACGATTCTTTGGAATTGGAGAATCTCGATTAGTAACCATTTTAGAAAATCTAATTGAAGAACAAACAAATCCAACGATTGCTCCATATGCTGGTAAAATTTGAAGTGATGCTTCGATTGACAGCCAATGGAAAAACACAAGAAGAATGTACAGAGCTTCTTGATGGGATGGAATTACTCATCCAATCTCAAGTAGGAGAATACTTTCTATGGATACGGGAGACCATAATACATTACAAGAAGTCACTGTTGATTTACTAAAAGAATCAGGGCTAACAATTGCCTGTGCTGAAAGTTTAACGGGTGGATTGTTTGCAGCAAGTGTCGTGGCGTTTGAAGGAAGCTCCTCTTATTTCCAAGGAGGAACAGTCGCTTATCAAAGAGAGGCCAAAGAAACGCAACTAGGAATTGACAGTACCTTGCTGGATCAATACGGAATGGTGAGTGCAGAATGCGCCAAAGCGATGGCCGAACAAGCAAGACTCCATTATCAAAGTGATTTGGGAATTTCATTTTCACTGGAGTTGCAGGGCCTAGCGAAATGGAAGGGAAAAGAAGTCGGAACGATTTTTCGTGGCATTAGCCTCTCAAACAGAGGTTGAAGTGTTAGAATTACACCTTGCACGTACTCGTAACGATAACCGTGAATTCGCGGTACAATATGGATGGAATTTACTTAGAAAATATTTATTAAAACAAGCTCGAACAAAAATAAGAACAAATGTTCGCATATTGCTTGCGCATGGAATAGAACATAGTGTACAATATGTTTGACTTAAAAATTCGTGGAGGAATTAAAACATGGCAGAAAATGAAAATCGTCAAAGAGCATTGGAAGATGCGCTAAAGAAAATTGAAAAAGAGCTACGGTAAAGGTGCCGTAATGAAATTAGGAGAAAAAGTAGATACACAAATTCAAACAGTATCTTCAGGGTTCTCTTGCATTAGATATCGCTTTAGGCGTAGGTGGATTCCCACGTGGACGTATCATCGAAGTATACGGACCAGAATCTTCAGGTAAAACAACTGTTGCACTACATGCTGTTGCAGAAGTGCAAAAACGTGGTGGAGTAGCAGCGTTTATCGATGCTGAACATGCTCTAGATCCAGAATACGCAAAAGCTTTAGGCGTAAACATTGATGAATTATTATTATCTCAACCAGATACAGGGGAACAAGGATTAGGAATTGCAGATGCTTTAGTATCATCAGGAGCAGTTGACATCGTTATCGTCGACTCAGTGGCTGCGTTAGTTCCACGTGCCGAAATCGATGGCGACATGGGACAATCACACGTAGGGTCTTCAAGCTCGTTTAATGTCTCAAGCATTACGTAAATTATCAGGTTCAATTAACAAAACAAAAAAACAATCGCAATCTTTATCAACCAAATCCGTGAAAAAAAGTGGGCGTTATGTTTGGAAACCCTGAAACAACACCTGGTGGACGTGCGTTGAAATTCTACGCGACTGTTCGTTTAGAAGTACGTCGTGCAGATCAAATCAAACAAGGTACTGAAATTTTAGGGAACCAAACTAAAAATCAAAGTTGTTAAAAAAATAAAGTGGCTCCACCATTTTAAAAACAGCTGTTGTGGATATTATGTACGGAGAAGGGATTTCTCAACTTGGGGAATTACTCGACATGGCAGCAGACCTCGACTTCGTGAAGAAGAGTGGTGCATGGTACGCTTATAACGACGAGAAGATTGGTCAAGGTCGTGAAAATGCAAAAGCATACTTGGCAGACCATCCAGAAGTCGTTGCCGACTTGAACCAAAAAGTTCGTGCTCACTATGGCATTGGAGTAGCTAGCTCCTGTCGAAGTGGAAGAAGAAGGACAAACAAGTTTATTAGACTAATCAAATCATAGGAAAGAATCGAGCGCTTCAGTTCGGTTCTTTTTTTATGCAAAGTTTACTAACTGCTTAAGGTTTCATAAGATTGCTAGCATTTTACATTAAAATAATGTACTCTTATGGTTGGTATAATTTAAGAAAGAGGATTTTTCAATATATGTTTAAAAGAAAGCCTTATGTAGGCCTGAGTGATAAAATTCGAAATCAGAAAAATTCGCAACAAATTCTCTTGGAAAGTTCATCTTGGTTAACGATCGGGAATATCGTCTCAAGATTACTTGGAGCACTATATATCATCCCTTGGGGAATGTGGATGGGTGCCGATAGGGATAATGCGAACTACCTATATTTTATCGCCTATAATATTTATGCTTTAGTATTACAAATATCAACGGCAGGGATTCCTGTTGCGATTTCTAAAATCGTAGCGGATAACCAAGCAAGAAGAGACTATAAAACGAGTTGGCGCTTGTTCAAAGGAACGATGCTCTTTATGACATTCCTTGGAGTGGTCTTTGCGGCGGGAATGTATTTTGCAGCGCCACTTTTTGCAAAAGGAGCTACTCCTGAAGAAGTCGCGGACAGTATTATGGTCATTCGTTCGCTAACGCCTGCGGTACTCATTATTCCACCGCTTAGCTTAATGCGTGGATACTATCAAGGATATAATGAGATGGCTGCTTCTGCGAAATCTCAATTATGGGAACAAGTTGTCCGTATCTTATATATGTTAGGACTTACGTATTTTGTAATGCGTATTGTTTCTGGCGGTTATGTTCTTGCTGTAGCCCATTCTACATTTGCGGCCTTTGTCGGTGCGGTCATCGCGTTCTTATACTTAGCATATAAGATGTTCCGTGACCATAAAGGCATGATGGAATTAATGGAAGAAGGGCGTCCGGAGCGTCCACTAAGTTTCTGGAAAATTATTTTTGAAGTCATGCGTGAAGCTTTACCTTTCGTATTAGTAACTTCAAGTATTCAAATCATCAGCTTGATTGACCAAGAAACATTCCAACGTCTGGTTCCAATCTTTACGAACTTCTCGTTTGAAGAAGGAAAAGAACTGATTACTTTATTTGGATTTAATGCGAATAAGGTTATTATGATCGTGATTTCGCTAGCGATGAGTATCTCAACAGCGGCATTGCCTCTGCTTGCGGCTCATTATTCAGTGAATGACCGTGAAGAAGTGAAACGCGTCATTGCGAACAACCTTGGATTATTTGCATACATTATGATTCCAGCTTCTGTCGGAATGGCGATTGTCTCAGAGCCGATTTATAATGTGTTCTATTCACCAGACCCAACAGGAACGTATTTATTAATGGTTTCATGTATCATGTGTGTGTTCTTAGGATTATTCGTAACGTTCACATACATCCTACAATCAATGGAACAACACATCATTGCGATTAAAGCATTAGGATTTACAGTGCTTATTAAATTGCTATGGCAACCAATGATGATTTACTTCCTTGGTGGAGCAGGTCCGTTAATTGCCAGCTCAGTAGCATACTTTGTTGCGACGCTTTATATGTGCCGTCACGTTCTTCGTATTACACGATTCGATTTGAATTACGTATTGAAGAAATTTCGGGTCAAGTGCTTCTTGCTTCTCTTTGCGATGGCCATTACTTCAGCACTGACTCTTTATGCGATTAAACATGTAATGCCAATCGGTGGTAAAGTTCGTGCGTTAATTGCAGTTGCTGTTGTAGGTTTTGTCGGAGCGGCGACTTACGGACTAATTACCTTGAAGAATCGATTAGCTGATGAAATGCTTGGCGCTCGCGTAGGTGGCATTCGTCGTAAATTGAGGATGAAATAATGAGATTAGATAAATGTTTAGCAGATTGTGGCCTTGGAACTCGTTCCGAGGTCAAATCTTTATTAAAGGCCAAAACGAATTACCGTCAATGGTAAAAGTCGTAACCAATGGTAAAGTTCAAGTGAATCCTGAAACGGATGAGATTTTGTTTGATGGCGAGAAGATTCAATACGAAGAGTTCGTCTATATTATGATGAATAAGCCTAAGGGAGTCGTTAGTGCGACAGAAGATAATCTTCATAAAACAGTACTGGATTTAATCGATCCGCTCTATTTTAAAAAGGGAGTTTTCCCAGTAGGTCGTTTGGATATCGATACGCATGGATTATTGCTTTTGACAAATGATGGAGAGTTGGCGCACCGTCTTCTTTCACCGAAGAAACACGTTACAAAAATCTACCAAGCAAGAGTTGAAGGCGTGATGACTCCTGAAGATGCGACTGCTTTTGAGAAGGGCATCGTCTTATCGGATGGAACGGAGTGTATGCCAGCGCGTCTGGATATTCTTAGCACGACGCAGGATGAGTCGATTGTTCAGATTCATTTGAAAGAAGGAAAAATTCCATCAGGTCAAACGAATGGTGAAAAGCCTGTGGGAAAAACCGTTGTCGACTTGCAGCGACTCACGATGGGGACCACTCAAGTTAGATGAGAGCCTCGCGTTAGGAGAGAGCAGACCCATTAACCGAAGAAGAATTACAATCATTAATGATGAATGAATAACGAAAAGCTTAGGAGAAATCCTAAGCTTTTTATTTGTTATAGAAAGGGTTTAACCGCTTTTTCATCCTTTTTGTAAAAATGGTAAGATAAGACTATTGAATCTACTTGATAGAGATTGGAGCGATTGGATGACAATTGATTGGAAAAAGAAGTAGAACTTCGTAAAGAAGATCTATTAAAAGATTTATTTCACATTATTACGTATCGACAGTGTGCGTGATGATTCTAAAAAGCGACAGAGGATGCACCAGTAGGTCCTGGACCTAAAGAAGCGCTAGAAGCATTCTTAGCAATCGGTGAACGTGATGGTTTCACAACAAAAACAAGTTGGAAACTTAGCAGGGGCACATCGAGTTTGCACCAAATCCAGACTATAAAAGAAACTCTTGGAGTTTTTAGGTCACGTGGACGTTGTTCCAGTAGGGACTGGATGGGATACAGATCCATTCGAACCACAAATTATTAAATGATCGTATTTATGCGCGTGGTTCAAGCGATGATAAAGGACCAAGTATGGCAGCATACTACGCATTAAAAAAATCATCAAAGAATTAGGATTACCAGTTTCTAAAACGTGTTCGTTTCATTATCGGAACAGACGAAGAATCAGGTTGGAAATGTATGGACCGTTACTTCCAAACAGAAGAAATGCCAGACTTTGGTTTCTCACCAGACGCAACATTCCCAATCATCAATGGTGAAAAAAAGGAATTCTGTCATTACACTATGATATTCCTGGCGGAGCTGCAGAAGGCGACTACCAATTATTAAGCTTCGACGCAGGCTTACGTGAAAACATGGTTCCTCAAGATGCGCATGCGGAAATCGTTGTTCCAAATGCAGATGAAGTGGTTGACCGCTTCTTTGCATATGTTTGCTGCAAATCCTGTTGAAGGAACTGCTCAAGTATTTAGACGGCAAAGTTATCTTAGATGTGGTTGGTAAATCAGCGCACGGTTCAACTCCGGATAAAGGTATCAACGCTGGAACACACTTAGCGAAATTCTTAAACCAATTCAACTTCAAAGGTAATGCGAAAAAATATTTAGCATTTGCTGCTGAAGTATTACATGAAGATACTGATGGTAAAAACTTAAAAGTGGACTTTCAACCATGAAGTGATGGGACCATTAACAGCTAATGCCGGAATCTTCACTTATACTCCAGAATTAGGTGGGGTAGCTGTAGTAAACTTCCGTTATCCATTAGGGGTTACTGCTGAAGGTCTTGAAATTAAGACAGAAGTAGTTGCTTCAGGATATGGCTTCACAGTTGCTCACGGTAAAGCACAAGTTCCTCACTATGTATCCCCAGAAGATGAGTTAGTATCAACATTATTAGAGGTATATCACCGTCAAACAGGATTACCTGCACATGAACAATCAATCGGTGGTGGGAACATACGGACGTATCTTTCGAACGTGGTGTAGCGTATGGTGCGCTATTCCCAGACTCAATCGATACAATGCACCAAGCAAAATGAATTTCTTTCGCTTTAGAGGATTTATTCAGATCTACAGCGATTTATGCAGAAGCGATTTACGAATTAATTAAATAAACTCGCAATAACGAGGAGGACGGATTTCCGTTCTCCTTGTTTTCTTTAAGGATTTTTAATGTATTATTAATATGAATATTTTTACAAAGAAAAATAAAATCGGATAAGATTAGTATGAAATTAAAGAAGGATGAACACTATTTCTGAATTCATTTTTCTTCAGATAAATGTCAAAAAATATAGACCACTTGATCTTGAGTTTTTGAGTTCTTTTGGAGGAGGATAGAAATGATTAAATATTTAAGAAAAGAGCTGTTGGGAATTATATTAAATATAGCTGGGCTATTTACTGTGTCGGGGCTACAAGTATACGCTGCATTACGTATGACGAAGGTTGCTGAATATATTATCCAACAAAAATGTAAAAAGTATTTATGTATGAAGTATTCCTTATTTTGGGATTATGGATCGTTAGTCTAATCATTTCATACTTTCAGACAGTCTATCAAGAAATTGTTATTCAAAATATATGTAATGATATGCGTAGTGATATGTCATATGCTTCATGGAATATAAAAGCTAATTATATTGATAATCAAGAACAAAAGGAAATTGAGTCCTTTCTTCAAAAACGATGTAAATATGATTGAAAATAAAGTGCTGAGAAGTATTTTTGGTATGATAAGATTTATGTTGCGTGCCATTTTATCTTTAATTGCTTTATTTTACATCCATTACTTGTTATTCGTAGTTAGTCTGATTTTGTCGATTATATTATATTTTATTCCTTTGCTGACAAAGAAAATGGTGTCCAATGCTGGAAATCAAGTTTCTGAGGCAGAATAAAAGTTACTTGAATAAAATTAATAACATGATGAGAGGAATTGATATTCTAAAAAGAATTTGGGGGTTTAAATTTTTTTATCAGGATATATTTAGTCAAGAGTTATTGAAAATTAAGAATAGTCGAGTGCTACTTGCTAAAGAAACGAGCAAAGTCACATTTATTATTTTTCTATTAAATGTGATTAGTCAATTAGCTGTCATTTTTGTAACAGGTTTGTTGATACTAAATAAGTTGATTTTAGTTGGTGCAATTCTGTCTACAAGCGATTTGGCAATGAAATTATTTGATTCAATTTCTGCGATTAATCAATATATGACCATTATCCATTCTTCAGTTCAACTGTTAGATAAAATTGATAAATTTGAAGGAAGTAATGATAAAACTATTGAAAAACCTGTTTTTATTATCGTGGAATAGTGTATCTATTTCAGATTTAGAATTTGGGTATACAACGGATCGCATGTTATTTAGCAACGTTAACTTACAGTTAGATAAAGGAAAAATGGTACGTACTGAGCGGGGCTTCCGGTACAGGAAAGTCCACACTATTTAAGCTGTTATTACAACAACTAGAGCCCCAAAAAGGTGTGATTTTTGATCGATGAGCTTTAATATGACACAATACAACACAGACAAATTGTTTAGTTATTTAAGGCAACAGGGATATATGTTCGACACAAGTATCAAGGAAAATATTTTACTAGGAAAAAAATGAGTCTGATAATTTTTAAGGAGATTATTAAACAGTTAGATATTGACTTATCTAAATCTATAACTGATTTATCAGGTGGAGAAAAAGCAAAAAGTTGCAATTGCTAGGTTACTGGTAAATCCCAATCCGATTATTTTATTAGATGAAAGTTTTTTTCAAGTATCGATATTGCTAGCTCAAAAATGATTTTTAGAAAAATTTATCTAAATTAGATAATACAACGGTTATTATGATCACTCATCGTATGCAAGAACTAGAAGATATAGAGTATGAGACAATAGATATACTTAACTGAAGTAAGGAGAAATTATCTCAATACAAAGATTATAAAAATACACCAATAATAGTAATTCCAAAAAGTTCATTTGAAAACAAAAGATATATATCAATTGGGATTGTTAATCCGGATATAATTTAAGCAGAAGTACGCTAATTATTGCTAAGGTAAATTTATAGATATTGGAAATCTCGTTTCTTATGTTCATAAGACTAAAAGGAGCTTTATAATAGGTTTTCTAAGAGGATAGCCTTTATTACATTAAAATAATTTTTAATGACATTTTTCAAAGATCGGACTATCAAGTCCGACCTTTTTAGTCTAATTAAAAACCACCACCTTAGCCGATGGATATTTATTTGTTTTTGACTATACTTGATGAATCGTATATCTTGTCTATTTAATAAAAAAATACTAATGTCTAGATAAAAATGATGGCGATTTAATAATTTCGGATATTTATCTACAAAAATACGGATTTTCGAGGAAGTTTATCATTTTAGTTATTGATTTTTTTAAACAAGTGGCCTATACTAAAATTAATAATAAATATGAACTGTCAATGAGAGTGTAAGAATAACGCATAAATTTGATTAGAATCTTTTTTGTTGGAAGTGAAATGATGGATTATATGAAGAAAATTTTTGGAGTGGTTACCACGCAAATACTTAGTACTTATTGCTATTGGTATGTCTTTAACTGCTTTAGATGGTATTATTATCCCTTCTTTTTATTTCTGGATTAATTGATGTTTCGGCGACTCAAAGGTTGAGGATTTAGTAAAAATTTCAATGATAGGTATTCTCAGCTTTTCCCTAATTCGTCTTGGATTATTCATATGGGAAGATTCGCAACAAAAATGATAAAAGCAAGTAACTCTATCCCTTAAAGAAAAAAAGTTATTACCGCATTCTTTTTATGGAAAGTTTAATCAACAGGAAGTAGAGTCAATAGTGCTTAGTGAATTAAAACTATTAGAAGAACAAGGAATTAAGTCCATCATGGGATTTTTCTATTGCCTCGTTTTTGCGTTGGTCACTTTGTTATATGTGTCCGCTATAGATTTAAAGCTGGCAGCTCTCTTTATAACGTTGTCGTTCCTACCAATATTAGTGCCAAAATTATTTGCGAAATCTATTCGAAAGCATTCAAAGGAATGGGCTGAAGTGAACCAATTAAGTATCTTGCAACAACAAGAATATTTGAAAAGTAAGCCGATTATTAAAAACTTTTTGTTGAAAAAATCTTTTTTGAATAAGTTGATGGGAACGTTGAATCAAACAGAAGAAGCTTATTTTCAAATGAATCATGTACGATTTACATCGAAGTTATTAGCAAACTTACTTTCTGGATTAAGTTCATTTATACCGTTAGCTATTGGGGTATATCTAGTTATTGTTGGTGAAACGAAGTTAGCCACTGTCATTGCAATTTATTTAGCGAGTGATCGCATTGTTAGTCCTTTACTAAATGCAATAGATTATTATCAAAGATTTAATTCAATCATTCCTGTAATTGAAAGAGTGGAAAAGTATACGGAGTTTGAAGGGACTCATTTAGAAACCGAATCTAGTATTAGTACGGTATTTCCAATTGAGTTAAAAAGAGTGCACTGTTCAAATTGATGGAATGACCATATTAAACAAAAATTAATATAGAAATGAATGAGAATGATAGGATACTGATTATGGGGCCATCAGGTTCGGGAAATCTACACTGTTGGAATTATTATATGGATTGCACGTATCGGAAAGTGGTGTGCAGAAGTATAATGGAGTTCATAGACAATTAGTTTCTGGAGATGATTTGAAGAAACATATTGGCTTCTTTACTCAGGAATCAAGGATTTTCTATGAATCATTAAAATTTAATCTCTCTTTAGGGGAAGACTATTCTGATAGTGAAGTTACTTCTGTTCTTCAAAAAGTAGGACTAAGTTATTTAGTGGATAGAGTAGGATTACATAATGCAGAAGTAAATCTTGATGAGTCACTTTCTGGAGGAGAGAAAGCTAGAATTTGCCTAGGCCGACTATTGCTTAGAAAATATCAATTATTGCTATTAGATGAGTTTTCTTCCGCCATTGATGAGGATACAACGATGATGATTAGAGAACTTCTTATAAAGGATAACATTCCATTTGTAGAGATAGCACATAGGGTGCCAAAAGATATTAGCTTATACAATAAACGTTACACTTTGGAGTCTGGTCGATTAATACACTAATCTGTTATAAAAAAATCCCTTTGAAACCTTGAAGTTTTTGCTAAATCGCTATAAAACGTGCTATACTACTAATGATATTATGTGTGAAAACTGTAAATTATTCATTTTTGGAGGCTAAAGCATGGGATTTATAATCTTTCTAGTGCTGATTGTAGTACTGGGTGCTGCAGTATATGGAACAGCAATCTATTTAACAAGAAAACAAAATAAAGTGATTGAGGAATTATCTGAGAAAAAAGATAAATTAATGGCAGTGCCAATTGCAGATACTTTCTATACTTTGAAGAATCTAAATCTAACAGGTCAAACAAAGAGAACTTACGAAACATGGCAAGCGACTTGGCAAACAATCACACGTTTTAGATTTCCTGAAATTGAAGCTGCTCTAGTAAGTGCAGAACAATATATTCAAAAAAATTAAACTTCTTTAAGGGGAGACAAGTTACTCAACAAGCCGAGAACTTAATAGAAGAAACAAAAGCAGAAGTTGATAAAATCTATTCAGCATTACAAAAATTATTAGATAGCGAGAAGCAAAATAGAGCGGAGTTAGATTTATTACAAGAACGCTATGCTTCAATGAGAAAAGATTTATTAGCACATAGCTTTTCATTTGGAGAAGCCTTAGAGACTTTAGAAAAACGTTTAGCATACTTAGAGTTAGACTTCGCAAAGTTTAATACTTTAACAAACGAAGGAGATCACTTAGAAGCTAAGGAAGTACTTGGACGTATTGAGAAAGAGATGAAAGAATTTGAATCCATCGTGGAACAAGTTCCTCAACTCTTAAAAGAAATCGATACTGTCTATAATGAGCAAGTGGAAGATTTAAAACAAGGCTACAAGAGAATGGTTGAAGAACATTATCAATTCTCAAAAATTTCTATTCCTGATGAAATTGAGAGTATTGAAAAAACGATTCAAGTAGCTCGTAACCATATTGCTGCTACAGAATTAGAGGAAGCTCGTCAACAATTAGATAAAGTAGCTCGTGAAATCGACCAACTTTACGATGTGATGGAAGCGGAAATTGAATCACGTGAATTTGTATACCGTAACAAAGCGCAAGTTGAAAAACGATTGAACCAAGTATTACAAAGCAACCGTTATGTGAATATTGAGGTTGATCGTGTATCACAAAATTATATTTTATCGAATAATGAGTTTGTTCGTGTTCAAGAATTTGCTGAACAATTAGAAAAAGAACAAGAAGCTATTCAATACTACAGCAAGGCGATGAAAAATCATCAAGTTCCTTACTCCGTTGTAAAAGAACATTACGAACTCGTTCTTGATAAATTAAAATAGTATTGATGAAGATCAAACGGATTTAGTAAATACTTTATCTGATTTACGTAGCCAAGAAAAAAAGCGATTCGTGACGGATTAGATGTCTTCGAATTAGACTTACGTAATATGAAACGTACGATTGAGAAATACCACTTACCAGGTCTTCCAAAAGAGTACTTAGAATTGTTCTTTGCAACAAGCAATCGTATTGAGCAATTATGGCAAAAGATGAATCGTGTGAAGTTAGATATGAGTGAAATTAATGCTGCAAATAATGTGATTGAAGAGGATGTTGAAAAATTAGATATCCTTACAGAGCAAATTGTGGACAACGCTCAATTAACGGAGTATATGATTCAACATGCCAACCGTTACCGTTTATCACATCCTGAAATCGAAACAGCCATTGGTCGTGCACTTGACCTATTCAACCACACATTCAAATACGATGAATCATTACAAATTATTGAGTCAGCGTTAGAACAAGTGGAACCAGGTGCTGGTAACCGTGTCCGTCAAAACTATCAATCAGAAAAGAATAATAGCTTATTCTTCTAATAGAAAAATTACTAAGCCACGTGGGTGAAAACTCACGTGGCTTTTTTTGTATCTTTTTGAATTTTCGTAACATAATCAAGTTTTTATGTGTTGAAAATCTATATTTTTAATATTCTTCTAGAAGTATACTAAAGATACAAATGAAGGAGGAGTTATATGGATTTTGTATTATGGGGAAGCATATTTTTTAGCAGGATTATTCTCATTTTTTCTCCGTGTGTGCTACCGCTGTTTCCAGTCTATTTTGGTGTTTTAATGAGTGAACAGGACGGACCTCGCCTGAAAATTGGGAGATTAGAGATATATTGGAAGCCAATGATTCGCACAGTAATCTTTATTGCTGGCATTTCAACAGTCTTTTTTTCTTCTTAGGATTTGCGGCAACTGCATTAGGAAGTCTGATTTACAATCCTTGGTTTAATATTACACTGGGAGTCGTGATTGTGCTATTAGGCTTACACCAAATGGAACTGTTCCATCTACTATTTTTACAAAAACAAAAGACAGTTCAGTTTGAAGTCAAAAGATAAAAAAATCGCTATGGAGTAGTTACTTATTAGGACTCAGCTTCAGCTTCGGATGGACACCTTGTGTGGGACCAGTACTAAGTGCAGTCTTAACGCTTATCTCCACGCAACAAGCCAGTATCACCTATGGTATTTTCTTACTTTGCTTATATATTTTAGGTTTGGCTATTCCATTTTTAATCTTATCTGCTGCTTCAACCGTAGCCTTTAAATGGTTTAACCTTGCTAAAAAAACGATTATTATTACTTAAAAAAATCGGAGGACTCGTGATTGTTATTATGGGAGCATCAATTATCTTTTTCTCAACTTTCACAAGTTTTTCGTTAAAAATTAGGAGGAATAAAGATGAAAACGAAATTGATGATTGCGTTATTTAGTACATTGCTTTTAGGCGCTTGTCAAAATGCACAAATGGGTATGGATAAAATGGATATGAAATCTACGACTGAAGAAATGGGAAAGATGAGCGAGCAAAAGACAGAAAATAAAGATTCAATGAATGGAACAATGGGGATGGATGAAGTGAGTGATTATAATTTTTAAAACGCTAGATGGGAAAGACGTTTCTCTTGCAGATTATAAGGGAAAGAAAAATCTATCTGAAATTTTTGGGCTTCATGGTGTCCAATCTGTTTAGCTGGACTTGCTGATATCAATCAATTAGCGGACACGCCTCCTAAAGATGCAGTCGTTCTGACTGTTGTTGCACCAGGTGTGAATCGTGAAAAAAATTTAGACGACTTTAAAGAATGGTTTTCAGGGTTAGAGTATAAAACACTTCCAGTTTTAGTAGATAATAATGGTCAGTTTTTAAAAATTAGGAATCGTTGGGTACCCATCTTCAGCTTTTATTGATGCAAATGGGAAAGTGGTAAGAGTTCAACCAGGTCACGTAACGAATGAGGATATCGTGAAGACTTTAGAAACACTCTAGAAGAGGAGAAAGCAGAATGGATAAAAACTAATGATTTCAGTCTTTGCCTTCATTATTTTTATTAGCGGGAGCTTTGTATTTTTGGTAAAGGCAATACAGTAGTCAGTTCTTCTGAATCAGAATCGATTTCAAAAAGGTCACGAATCTGATTGAAAAAAAGAAGAAAACAAATCAATACCAAAAAAAGGAGGCAACAAATATGAAAGAAATTTATTTGGCAGGAGGCTGTTTTTTGGGGGGCTTGAGGAATATTTTTTTCAAGAATTAATGGGGTAATTGATGTTGTTAGTGGTTACGCCAATGGGAATGTAGAAACAACCAATTATCAACTTATTCATAGTACAGACCATGCTGAGACAATTCATGTAACTTATGATGCGGATAAAGTTTCCCTAAGAGAATTATTATTATATTACTTTAGAGTGATTGATCCTTTTTCAGTGAATAAACAAGGAAATGATGTAGGCCGCCAATATCGTACAGGAATTTATTATACAGATGAAGCCGATAGTGAGATTATACAGGAGGTCATGAAAGAAAAAGAGGAACAATTAGGAAAAAAATTAGCAGTTGAAACGGAAAAAAACTACGCCATTTCGTAGTTGCTGAAGACTACCATCAAGATTACTTAAAAGAAACATCCAAATGGATATTGTCACATTGATGTGAAAAAGCAAATGATCCAGTTATTGATGCGAATATGTATCCACTTCCTGATGAGGAGACTTTAAAGAAAACATTGACAAAGGAACAATATGCTGTAACTAGAGAAAATCGTACAGAATTAGCATTTTCAAATCAATATTGGAATAATCATGAAAAAGGAATCTATGTAGATGTAGCGACAGGAGAACCACTATTTTCTTCACGAGACAAATTTGATTCTGGATGTGGATGGCCAAGTTTCACGAAACCAATCTCTTCAGAAGTAGTTACTTATCATGAAGATAATAGTTTTAATATGAAACGAGTTGAGGTAAGAAGTCGTATTGCAAATTCTCATTTTAGGCCACGTGTTTGAAGATGGCCCTAGTGATAAAGGCGGACTACGATTCTGTATTAATAGTGCTTCCATTAAGTTTATTCCTCTGGATGAAATGGATTCTAAAGGATATGGTTATTTGAAAGACTTTGTTAAATAGAAATAGATGCTTTAGAGGAGAGGGGTTAATGATTGGAATTTCTCTCTTTTAAAGCATTTTTTTATGCAAAACTCACTCGAAAAAGTTTTATGAAAGAGTATAATGGAAACAGGAGGGATTTTTATGTATTCAATCTTGATTGTAGAAGATGAACCGGTTATCCGAAAAGGGATTGCTTCTCTTGTTGATTTTGAAAGTTTGGGGATATCAAGCGTTCTAGAGGCCGAAAATGGGAAACAGGCGATAGCAATGATTCAAGAGCAGGCGCCAGACATTTTGCTGACGGATATTAATATGCCAAAAATGGATGGAATTACTTTTGGCTCAATTAGCAAGAGCTGAATTTCCACAATTAAGAATTATCTTTTTAACAGGATATGATTATGTGGATTACTTGCTATCAGCAGTTAAATTAGGGGTCGATGATTATATTCTAAAGCCTGTTACCAAAACAGAAATTGAATCCTTGCTTATAAAAAAATTGTCTCAAAATTGAATGAAGAAGAAAAAAACAAAGAAGATTATTAGAATTAGCCAGTAAGAATACCAGTCAATCTGAATCTGTTCACTTTGAGAAATTGATTTTAGAGCAATTATCTAATCCGGAATTCTCTCTAGTAGAACTGGCAAAAACAATTAGGATTTAGTTCGAATTATTTAAGTATGCTTATAAAGAAAGAACTTGGTAAGTCTTTCCAAGAATATGTAACAGATCAGCGCATTCAAATGGCGAAAAAGACTTTTTATTATCTACCGATATGAAAAATATATGAGATAGCAGAAGCCGTAGGGATTGAAGATATGAATTATTTTTTTCCTACCGATTCAAATCAATAGTGGGAGTTACTCCAAAAAAATTTAGAAACGGAGCTAATGTATGAGAAAAAAGTCTTTAGCAACACGTTTATTTGGATATCTGAGTTTAATGCTATGTGTACTTGTAGTCATCATTGGTAGCTTCTACTGGGTTCAAAGTAGTGAACTGTTTCATAGAGAAGTGGAAGAGCATACGATTCATGAGATAGATACGAGTGCAAAATATATTGAGCAATACGTTAGTAATTTAAAATCAACCTCAATAGCATTAGCCCAATCAAAAGAAATTCAAACCTATGTCCAAAACGACCATGCAAACAACAAGGATGCAATTCATCAGTTGTTTAATACTATTTTAAAGAGTCATCCAGACTTTTAGAGCCATCCTGTTTGTGACAAAGGATGGTAGAATTTTAAAGACTGGCATGGACGAAGAGATGGTAACATCTACAGATATGATGGCGCAAGAATGGTATAAAGAAGCTATCCTAAAATCAAACACGCCTATTATCAAATCGACGAAGAATAATAGTAATCAAGTGGTTATTTCTATTAGTCAGGAAATAAAAAGGAGAAGATGGACAACATCTTGGTGTGATTCGTTTAGATGTAGATTATCAAGAATTAGAAAAGTATGTTAAAGAACTTTCTTTAGGAACAAATGGATATGCTTTTGTCATTGAAAAAGATGGCACGATTATTTATCATCCGGATTCTGAAGTGTTCGAGTCGGTAGAAAAACAAATGTCCGTTCAAGATATCTCCAATAGTCCGATGGATTCGATGGTTTCTGAAGATTACTTCGTTCATAAGAGTACCATTGGAAACGGTGATTGGGTCTTAGTTGGGGTAAGCTCGTTTAGTAGTTTTAAAGAGACGTCGTTCAAATTGCTTGCGATTGTGAGTGCTGTTGGGATTGTTAGTTTAATGATTTGTATGTTTGGAATTTATGCTCTGATACGTTATCAACTGCTTCCTGTAAAAACAATTAGGCCAGGTCATGAAGAAAGTTGAAGAGGGAGACACTACGATTCGAGCACAGGAGAACGGTGCGCAGGAATTCCAAGTGTTGGCTGCTAGTTTCAATCAAATGTTAGAAAAAATTGAAAAACTCATGCAGGATGAAAAGGAACAAGAAGCACTGACCAGAGTTTATGAATTAAAGGCATTAACGAGTCAAATTAATCCGCATTTTCTATATAATACTTTGGAGACTATTATTTGGATGGCTGAATTTCAAGATCATAAAAAAGTAGTAGAAATTACCAAAAGCACTCTCTAATTATTTTAGACTTTCGCTGAATGCGGGAAATGAATTAGTAACATTACAACAAGAAATAGAGCATGTACGACAATATTTATTTATTCAAAAGGAAAGATATGGCGATAAGTTAAATTATCGAATCGATTTTTTTCAGAAGAAATTCCTCCGATTATGATTCCAAAAATTGTTATTCAACCTCTCGTAGAAAAATGCAATCTATCATGGAATTAAAAGAAATCGATAGACCAGGGCAAATTGATATTACACTACTAAAGATTGATGAATGGATTGAAATTTGCATTGCCGATAATGGCGTCGGAATGAGTGGGAAAAGAAACTTCATCAAAAACAGCTTGGTGGTATTGGAATTAAGAATGTCACTGAACGATTGAAACTATTTTTTGGGGAAGCATTTACGATGACGATTGATTCAAAATCAAATGAGTATACAAAGGTCTATTTACGCATTCCGATAAAAAGGCAACAAGACTTGCAATAGTTGACAAAACAAGGCTCTTTTCGTATACTTCTAAAGGTAAGCAATCGGATTGAGATTTTACATATTAGAGAGGCTTGTCTGGTGAAAATAGCTATCAAAATCGTGCTCCCGATTGAAAATTTTGTAGAAATACAAACGTTCTTCCAGCGTTATCGGAATTAGAGATGAATGAACAGCTGTTTCATTGTAAGCAAGGTGGTACCGCGGTAGGACGCCCTTGCAGCAATGGGGAGCAGTTTTTTTATTTACAAAAAGAAGGAGAATGAAGATGAAAAAAATTATCAAGTAGCGAAATTCGTCAAATGTACCTTGATTTCTTCCAAGAAAAAGGACATAAGGTGCATCCAAGTGCGAGCTTAATTCCTGTAAACGATCCAACATTATTGTGGATTAACTCAGGGGTTGCCACTCTTAAAAAATACTTTGATGGAACGGAAACACCTGAAGTTCCACGTATTACCAATGCTCAAAAGAGTATTCGTACAAACGATATCGAAAACGTAGGACACACAGCTCGTCACCATACATTATTCGAAATGATGGGGAACTTCTCAATTGGAGATTACTTCAAAGAAGAAGTCATTCCATGGGCATGGGAATTCTTAACAAGTGAAAAATGGTTAGGTCTTGATCCAGACCGCCTATACGTAACTTATTATCCAAAAGATCCAGAAACAAAAAGCATTATGGATGGATAAAGTTGGTCTTCCTGAAGATCACATCATTCCAGTAGAAGATAACTTCTGGGATATTGGTGCAGGTCCATGTGGTCCAGATACTGAGATTTTCTACGACCGTGGAGAAAAATATAATAACTTAGCAGAAGATGATCCAGAAAACTATCCTGGTGGAGAAAATGAACGTTACTTAGAAATTTGGAACTTAGTATTCTCTCAATTCAACCATATGCCAGACGGAACGTATCCACCATTACCACATAAGAACGTCGATACGGGGATGGGTCTAGAACGTGTAGTATCTGTTATTCAAGATACACCAACAAACTTCGAAACAGACTTATTTATGCCAATTATTAAGCAATTAGAAAGCTTAAGCGCTGGTAAGAAATACAATGACTCTAAAGAATTAGATGTTTCATTCAAAGTAATCGCTGACCACATTCGTGCAGTAAGCTTTTGCGATTGGGAGATGGCGCGCTTCCTTCAAACGAAGGTCGTGGATATATCATCCGTCGTTTAATCCGTCGTTCTGTAATGCACGGACAACGTTTAGGAATTCAAGGTTCATTCTTAACTAAATTAGTTCCAACTGTTGCTCAAATTATGCACAGCTACTATCCTGAAGTTACTGAAAATATGGAATTCATCCAAAAAGTGATTGCAAACGAAGAGAATCGTTTCCAAGAAACCATTCACGACGGTTTAGCAATCTTAGAAACTATTTTTGCAGATATGAAAGCTTCAAACGAAACAACACTTTCTGGCGAAAATGCGTTCAAACTATATGACACTTACGGATTCCCATATGAATTAACATTAGAATACGCTAGCGACAATGGGTTCACAGTCGATGAAGAAGGCTTCCAAGCAGAAATGCAAGCGCAAAAAGATCGTGCACGTGCTGCTCGTAATACAGAAACATCAATGAATGTTCAATCTGCAGTGTTACGTGATATTACTGTAGAGAGTGAATTTGTTGGATATGCTTCAACAACAGAAGAAGGCGTGTTAAAAGCCATCGTTGTCGATGATGAATTAGTAGAATCTGCACATAAAGATGCACATGCTCAATTAGTGTTTGATCGTACACCTTTCTATGCTGAAATGGGTGGACAATTAGCAGACCACGGTACAATCCAAGATGCTAACGGTACAGTTGTAGCCAATGTATTACAAGTGAAGAAAGCTCCTAACGGACAACCATTACACACAGTAGAAGTGATAGGAGACTTACAAGTAAACGCAGCTTACACATTAGTGGTAGATGCTTCTGAACGTGCAAAAATCATCAAAAACCACACCGCAACTCACTTATTACACCAAGCATTGAAAGATGTTCTAGGAACTCACGCAAACCAAGCAGGGTCTCTTGTAACACCAACTGGATTACGTTTCGACTTCAGTCACTTTGGTCAAGTAACTTCTGAAGAATTAGCTGAAATGGAACGTATCGTAAACGAAAAAATCTGGGCTGGTTTAGAAGTAGTGACTGTTGAGACAACACTTGAAGATGCGAAAAGTCGTGGGGCAATGGCACTCTTTGGTGAAAAATACGGCAACTTGGTTCGTATGGTCAACATTGGTGACTGGTCAATCGAACTTTGTGGTGGTATCCATGTAGCGAACACTCAAGAAATCGGATTATTCAAGATTGTGTCTGAATCTGGTATCGGTGCTGGCGTTCGTCGTATCGAGGCTGTCACAAGTAAAGAAGCTTTTGACCTATTAAGCCATCACGAAAACTTATTAAAACAAGTGGCTGGTGAAGTCAAAGCAATCCAATTAGATACAGTTGTAGAACGTGTGGCTACTTTAGGCCAAGAATTGAAAGAAGCAAACGGTGAAATTGCAAAACTGAAAGCTAAAATTATGAAATCTGAAGTAGCAGATGTCTTCAATAACGTAGAAGAAGTGAACGGAACTTCATTCATTACTGTAGCTCTTGAAAACAAAAGAAATGGATGAATTACGTCAATTAGCAGATACATGGAGACAAAAAGGTGCTAGCGATATCTTCGTAGTAGGTACTGCTTCTGCGGATAAAGCAAATCTTTTAGTAGCCGTATCAAAAGATGCTAATGCAAGAGGATTGAAAGCAGGCGATATCATTAAGGCGATTGCTCCAGCTATCCAAGGTGGAGGCGGAGGCCGTCCTGATATGGCTCAAGCAGGTGGTAAGAACCCAGCTGGTATTCCACAAGCATTTGAATTGCTTAAAGAATATTTAGCTAAATAAGACCAAAATTTGGAAACCTTCCTTAAGCTTATGAATGAGTTTTAAGGAAGGTTTCTATTGTGAAAGCAAAGGAAAGGCTTTCTAAAAGTTTAAGAATCGGTAAGTATCGATTGTAGTTTTACTGAAAATCCTGTAAAATAAGCATATATATTGAAATGAGGTGTCAGTATGAGTTCAATAGATGAAACAGTCCTATTTAAGTTTAATGAAAAGGATGAAAAAAGCGTTCAAGAAACTTTAACTATCGTGTATGATGCGTTGAATGAAAAAGGATATAGTTCAATTAATCAAATTGTAGGATATTTATTGTCTGGGGATCCCAGCGTATATTCCTAGACATAAAGATGCGCGTAATTTAATCCGTCGTCACGAAAGAGATGAGATTTTGGAAGAACTCATTAGACATTATATTCGTTCTACAGGAAGAGATGCCTAATATGAGATTGATGGGCTTAGATGTCGGAAGTAAAACTGTGGGCGTCGTCGTTAGTGATTTAATGGGATGGACTGCTCAAGGGGTTGAAACGATTCCGATAAATGAAAAGGCTTCTGAATTTGGCTTTAAACGTGTTGTTGAATTGGTAGAAGAATACGGTGTTGAGAAAATTGTAATAGGTCTACCAAAAAATATGAATAACACGGAAGGGCCAAGAGTAGAGGCTTCTCGAAGATATGGAGCAAGTCTAGAGAAAAGACTCCAAATTCCCATTGTTTTTCATGATGAGCGCCTTACTACGATGCAAGCTGAAAGGATGCTTGTAGAAGAAGGAAATGTTTCAAGAAAAAAAGAAAGCAAGTCATTGATATGCTGGCAGCAGTCATGATTTTACAAAACTATTTAGATTTAAATGGAAATCAATAAAAGAAAGAGGAAAGAAAATGACAGAACATTCACATCACGAACACGATCATGAACATGATCACTTAGAAGGACACGAAGGTCACGAACACATTACAATCGTTGACGAAGAAGGAAACGAAATTTTACACGAAGTATTATTTACTTTTGAATCAGAAGATTACAATAAATCATATGTTTTATGCTATCCAGCAGGAATTCCTGAAGGTGAAGAAGTAGAATTACAAGCATTCTCATATGTTGAAGCTGAAGATGGTACTGAAGGTCAATTAAACCCAATCGAAACAGAAGCTGAATGGGATATGATTGAAGAAGTATTAAACACATTCTTAGCAGAAGAAGATTTATAGTCCAAAAAGACCAAGGGTTGCCTTGGTCTTTTATTTTTTTAGAGAAATATAGTTTCATTTGCAAAACATGACAAATGATGTCAACATTAAAAGGATATAATCCATTAAGAGGTGAAGATAATGTATGAATAATAATAGATTGTTTTCGACTGCTATATTATGTTCTATCGAAAAAGAAAAGTCACAGCATCACAGCTAGCGGACCATTTTTGAAGTCTCAATTAGAACAATCTACCGAGATATTGATAATCTTAGTAGTGCGGGTATCCCTATTTACGCCACACAAAGGGAAAGGGGAGGCGATTGAGATTTCTAGAGAGTTTATTTTGAATCAATCTTTGTTATCTCAAGAAGAAAAGGAACAAATAATGAATGCCTTACAAGGATTAGGGACAACTAGTGACTTATCTGACAAAAATCTTCTTATGAAAATTGTCTGCCTTATTTAATATGGAGATGATTAATTGGATTGAGGTTGATTTTCAAGGATGGAATTCTACACATGACAGCATTATTTCAAAATTTGAAGCTGGCGATTTTGAATAAAAATTTAATTTCATTCGACTATTTTTAGCCATCTACAAGAAACTACAAGAATAGTCAAGCCAATTCGATTATGGTTTAAAGGCTTTAATTGGTATTTATATGCATTTTTGTTTGTCTAGAAAATGATTATAGATTATTTAAATTATCCAGAATAAAAATTTGAAGACTTTGAAAAGAAAGATATGAGGATTCGTTTGAGGATTTTTCGTTGAATGAATTAAAAAGTACCAGATAATATGATTTCTCTTCAGGTTAAATTTGATAAAAGAGTGGCATATCGCGTTTATGATGAAATAACTACAGAGATCATTGTTGATGAGAATGGAGATTTATTGACAACTATTGAACTCCCAAATGATGAGAGAATGGTTAGTTACTTATTCTCCTTTGGCTCAAATGTCGAGGTACTTCAACCAAAAAGAAATACGCCTACAAATAAAGCAATTGATTCAAAACAATTGGAGAAAAATATAAAACATGACATGGGTTGGCAAGTATTCAATTGTATAATAAGAGTATCAAATAGAAAGGCGTGAGAAAAAAATGAAGTATGAATGGAGAAAAACAAGAGAAAAGAATTATACGCTGTAAAAACCAAAAGCTGTTTTAGTTAATGTTCCAAAACAAAAAGTTCATTACGATTAAAGGAAAAGAAATCCAAATGAAGAAGATTTCTCAAAATGGAATTTCCACTTTATACTCAGTGGCCTATGGTATCAAGATGCTGTTTTAAAAAGCAGCATTGAATAATGAAATTAATGATTTTTACTGTTTTTTTCCTTTAGAAGGTCTATGGCAAAAAGGGATAAGGTTGAATTTGATAAAAAAATGATTTAGGTTATATTTTAATGATTAAACAACCCACACTCATCACTGAAGAAATATATTATCAAAGCTTTTGGAAATCGTAAAGCAAAAAGCCTAATGATTTATATAAAGAAATCGCCTTTTAAAAAGAAATTTGAAGAGGAAAAAGCGATTCAAATTTTTACATTTAGGAAGTTTTGATGATGAACCTCAATCTTTTGAGAAGATGGATAAATTAGCTACAGATTGCAATTAAAAAGAACGTCTAATGTGCATAGGGAAATCTATTTAACAAATAAAAAAACAGAACGAGCGAAGAAAAAGCAAAAAAACAATTCTAAGATATTCAGTAGAATAAATCCCCAAAAAGGTAACAGTATGAATAGATACTGTTGCCTTTTATTGAACTCTAAACTAGCTTAAAATATTGTTATATGAACGTTCTAACTCCCTTTTTGTAATTGAGTTTCTTCATTTTTATAATAATAGGGTATAATAACTACAACTATGGTTACCTTATGTGACTATCTTAGGAGGAAAACAATGTCTCAAAATGAACATAAAAAGCATTCCTTAATTTCGAGACGGATTCTAAAAAGAGATATCCGAAAGAAGGAAACGTCTATTATTAAAAAGATTATGAAGTATTTCATGATTGCACTTCTAGCAATTGTTCTAATTGGAGGAATCTTTACTTGGAACTATATTAATGGTGAAGTAAAACCTGTAGATAGCGAACAAAACAGAATTGGTTGAGTTTGAAATTAACCAAGGAGAAACGGTTAAAGATGTTGCAAATCATTTGAAGGAAAAAAAGAGTTTATTCGTAATTCAAAAATTTTTACGTTCTATTTAAAGTTTAAAAAAATATCGCAGGATTTAAAGGCAGGAGCTTACCAAGTTTCAAAAAAAGCATGACTTTAGATGAAATTATTGAAGAGCTTTCGGGTAAAGGAAAAGAGAAAACTTGAATGCAACGAAGGTTGTGATTCGAGAAGGAGAGCAACTGAGTGATATTTCTAAAGAAGTTGCAAAATCAACGAAATACTCAGCTGAAGATTTTATGGCTAAAGTTCAGGATAGTGGTTTTATTGAATTGTTAGTTCAAAAGTATCCTAAATTATTAACTCAGTCATACAATTCATATAATGTGAAGTATGTTCTTGAAGGATTTCTTTTTCCCAGCAACTTATGATATGAACGATAATAAAAACACTTCAAATGTTAATCACTGAAAATGGTTGCTAAAACAGATGAAGTGTTATCAAAAATATTACTCCCAAATTGAAGCAGAGTCCATATACTTTACAACAAATTATGGCTTTAGCTTCCTTAATTGAAAAAGAAGGGTTAAACTCGAGGATCGTAAGAAGATTGCTAGTGTCTTCTATAATCGTCTTGAAAAAGGCATGATGCTTCAAAACAGACGTTGCTGTTCAATATGCTTTAGGAGAACATAAAGAAGCACTATCATTGAAAGATTTAGAAGTGGATTCTCCATATAACTTATACCAAAATTACGGTGTAGGGCCAGGACCTTATAATAGTCCAAGTGAGGATTCTATTGTTGCCGCACTAGAACCTGAAAAAACGGATTATTTATACTTTGTAGCGGATATTCATACGAAAGAAATTTATTTTGCGAAAACGTATGAAGAACATTTAGAATTAAAAAGCTAAATATGTGGATAAGGAGTAAGGTCATGGAAAAGAGAAAGCCAATTGTTATCGGAGTTACTGGTGGCTCAGGAAGTGGGAAAACAAGTGTTAGCCGAAAAATTTTGGAGAATTTCCCGGAATTAACTATCGTAAAAATTGATCAAGATTACTATTATAAAGATCAAAGCCATATGCCGTTTGAAGAACGTTTAAAAACAAACTATGATCACCCATTTGCTTTTGATACAGATTTATTAATTGAACATATGAATAAATTAATCAATTTTGAATCGATTGAAGAACCCGTATATGATTACGAAAATCACACAAGAAGTGATAAAACAATTCATCAAGAACCAAAAGATGTCATTCTCATTGAAGGGATCCTTATTCTTGAAGATAAACGTTTACGTGATTTGATGGATATCAAAGTATATGTAATACAGATGATGATATTCGAATTATTCGACGCATTAAACGGGATATGGTGGAACGTGGTAGAACACTGGATTCAATCATTCATCAGTACATGTCTGTTGTAAAACCAATGCACCATCAATTTATTGAACCTACTAAAAAGTTTGCAGACATCATTATTCCTGAGGGTGGATCGAATACAGTTGCAATTGACTTAATGACTACAAAAATAGCTTCTATTTTAAGAGAATTAGCTTAATTTCTGGACCTTTGAACTTGTTTCAAAGGTCTTTTCTATACAAAAAATTCACTAAAATTTCTTAAAAATCATATAAAAGATAATGAATAGGGCTTGCAATCTTCACTATAAAATGTTAAAGTTTTAGCATTGTAGATTGAGATAATCTAAAAACAATATAGGGGAGAGTCGTATGACTGAAAAAGTATTTCAATGACGCTTGAAGGAAAAGCAAAACTTGAGGGCGGAATTAGAAGAATTAAAAGTCGTTAAACGTAAAAGAAATTGTAGAGCGAATTAAAATTGCTCGTAGTTACGGTGACTTATCAGAAAACTCTGAATATGAATCAGCTAAAGATGAACAAGCTTTTTGTTGAAGGTCGTATTTCAACATTAGAAAAAAATGATTCGTTTTGCTGAAATAATTGACGATAACAATGTTGAAAAAGATATTGTATCATTAGGTAGAAAAGTTACGTTTATCGAATTACCAGATGGAGATGAAGAAACTTATACAATTGTTGGTAGTGCAGAAGCAAATCCAATTGAAGGTAAGATTTCAAATGATTCTCCAATTGCCAAAGGGATTATTGGTAAAAAAATTAAATGAAGAGTAGTAATTCCAACTCCAGGTGGAGAAATGAAAATCAGAATTATTGATATTCAATCTGCTTAATTCATCATTTAGTAGAAAAGCTAGGAGACTTCTAGCTTTTTTTGTATATCATTCTTTAGACTGATGGTCTTGAAATTATTTCGTGATAGGATTGTAAGTGAGAAGATGATATACTAATACCTATATGGAGGTGAGAAGATGAAAAAAATATTAAAAGAATGCTCATTGTATTATTATTAGGAACAATTGTTTCAGCCATTGAACTTACTACAAGAATGGGCTTATTTATCATCTTTGCACTTGGAGTAGCTACTATCGTAAGTAGTTTAGTTCTTTTTAGACGTGTTAAATTTATGAAAAATTTAGGCTTATGTTTTTGGTGGTTTTGTTTATGGTATTGCCTTTACTGTCTACTGCTGGGATTTGGTTAGGCATGATGGGGCATTACTCATTCTATTATTTAGTCAGGATAGTTCGTCTTTTTCTAAGATAACGACTATTTTTCAAAGAAAAGATCAGCAAGAATATATTTTCGTGAATTCTAGAGAGGAAGAGATTGATTCAGAGAAAATTAAACGTTTCGATTGGATAGGATCTCAAATCATTGGAAATGAACCTTATGAATGGAACGATATTAATGCTGGACAATTAGTTGGAGATACCATTATTGATTTAGGAAATACGATTCTTCCGGCAAAAGAAAACGTAATTGTGATACGAAAAGGACTTGGACGAGTTCGAATTTTGGTTCCGTATGGAGTCGGTGTCATGATTCACCATCATAGTTTCGCTGGAGAAATAGAGTTTGAAAAGCAAACTTATACCCTAAGCAATGAGTCGATTCAACTATACAGTAAAGATTATCAAAGAACTAGTAAGCGAATTAAAATCTATACGACTATTGTAGCTGGAAAAATTGAGGTGATTGAAGCATGAAGCAACGAATCCTCAAAAGCTGGCTTCTATTTTCAGCTCTTTACAGTATTGTCAGTACAGTATTCATATTTCTATTTAGAAAATGGTTTAATTTTGATCATTTAGAAGAGATTAGTTTTCAGGAAACTCTTGGGACTATCACATTATTTCTTTTAATACTTCTATTTTTAGCATTAGTTTCTGCAATTATCTTATATGGATTAAATCGTCAGGCAGAAAGAAAAAAATTACAGAGCAGCTGTTAATGATTCAAAAAGCTCAATTTCAGTTGGTCAAAAGATAAAGATGAATCTAATTGGTTGAATGAAGCAACAATTCTAGATTTAAAAAGCTTTTTATGCTCAATCAATGGCGATATCGAATCAGATTGAAACGGTATCTCTAGAGTTGCAAGAAATTGGTAGAAAACCGCAGTATGTTGGAGAAGAAACGAAAAAGAACAAGTCATTGAACAAGAACGAAGACGTATTGCCAGAGAATTACATGACTCTGTGAGTCAGCAATTATTTTGCAGCCATGATGATGATTTCAGCGTTGAATGAAAGAAAGCAACATTTTGATGAAAAAGAACAAAAACAACTAGCTATGATTGAACATGTTTCTTTCCCAAGCTCAGTCTGAAATGCGTGCATTATTACTACACCTTCGACCAATTTCGTTTAGAAAAATAAATCCTTAAAATCCGGAATCGAAGGTTTATTAGTGGAATTACAAACGAAAGTGCAAATGAAAATTCATTGGGATATAGAAGATGTTACTTTGCCAGAAGGGGTTGAAGATCATCTCTTTAGAATTGCTCAGGAATTACTTTCGAATACTCTAAGACATTCTCATGCCAAACATTTAGAAGTTTACTTAAGACAGAAAGATTCAAATGTAATCTTTAAAATAGAAGACGACGGTGTTGGATTTAACGTTGATGATATCCATCCTGGTAGTTATGGAATCAATAATATGAAAGAAAGAGTACAGGGACTCGGTGGACAAGTGAAGATTGTAAGTTTCCCAAATCAAGGGACAACAATAGAAATCAAAAATTCCGCTTGGTCGTCATTTGGAGGGAAATTATGATTAATGTTTTATTAGTAGATGACCATGAAATGGTACGATTAGGCGTGTCTTCGTATTTATCAATGCAGGATGATATCGATGTTATTGCTGAAGCAAAGAATGGTCGAGAAGGGGTAGAGAAAGCTTTATCTTATAAACCGGACATCATTTTAATGGATTTAGTCATGCCTGAGATGGATGGTATTGAAGCGACAAAGAAATTTTACATCAATGGCCAGAAGCAAAAATCATTATTTTAACTAGTTTCATTGATGATGAAAAAGTTTTTCCAGCCATCAATGCGGGTGCAAAAAGTTATATTTTAAAAACTTCTTCGGCTTCTCAAATTGCTAAAGCTATTCGTGATACTTATCAAGGGGACGGCGTATTTGAACCTCAAGTGACTGATAAATTAGTGAATAGAATCCAAATGAAGCAACAACATTTCCCTCATGATGATTTGACTCAACGTGAATTAGAGGTTCTTCTTCTAATTGCACAAGGAAAATCAAATCAAGAAATTGCCGATGAATTATTTATTACTTTAAAAACAGTAAAAACGCATGTTTCCAATATCTTATCAAAATTGGAAGTAGAAGACAGAACGCAAGCAACGATTTATGCATTCAAGCACCAGTTAATAAAAATGTAGGTTTAGTTACTGTCATTAGTTATGAATGAATATGAATCATAAGAAGAATTAAAACGAAAAAGATGTATGGAAATTTCCATGCATCTTTTTAATTATAGTGTCTATGATTTGGTATGAAAGTAATTTCGAAAAATGAATAAAGAAACAAATGATAAAGGCGGTTTTTGAAACTACTTACTAAAAAAACGTTGTGTATTGAAAATGGTTTCTTTGGCGAGTATACTGATAGATATGAAAGGGTTTTAAAAAGGAGGCTGTTTATGAGAATACATGGTCAATTAATTGTATCATGCCAAGCATTGCCGCATGAACCATTGCATAGTGATTATATTATGGCTCGTATGGCAGTTGCTGCAAAGGAAGGAGGAGCAAAAAGGGAATTCGTGCCAACTCAGTAGTGGATATAAAAAGCAATCAAAGAAGCTGTAGATTTACCAGTTATTGGAATTATTAAACGAGATTATAACGATTCAGATGTTTTTATTACGGCTACGATGAAGGAAGTAGATGAACTTATGACGGTTCAACCAGATATTATTGCATTGGATGCGACTTCATCTACTCGTCCGAATGGACAGTCGTTGGACGAATTTTTATAAGGAAATTAGAGCGAAGTATCCTGATCAATTATTGATGGCAGATTGTTCTACAGTAGAAGAAATGATTCACGCTGATGAACTTGGTTTTGATTTTATCGGAGAGTACCTTTAGTGGGATATACGAAACAAAAGTAACGGCGATAAAATTGAAGCGAATGATTTTCGAAATATTAAGAACGGTTTTGAAACAAATCAAACATCCTTTAATTGCAGAGGAAATATTGACACACCTGAAAAGGTGAAAAGAGTGCTAGAGTTGGGTGCTTATAGTGTAGTTGTAGGTTCTGCGATTACACGGCCACAACTCATCACGAAAAATTTGTTGATGCGATTCATCAACACTAGGAAAGATAAAAATTATTCATTTTAAGTTTAGGGGAAAACCATATGTTTAAAGTCTTACAAAAATAGGGAAGGCATTTATGTTGCCAATTGCCATTTTACCGGCAGCTGGTTTTGCTTTTTAGGGATTGGGGAGCATTATCAAATCCAACAACTGTTGCAACCTACCCTGCATTAAATAATGAAGTATTACAAAGCAATCTTTAAAGTAATGAGCCAAGCTGGAGAAGTTGTATTTGCCAAATCAGCATTACTATTATGTATCGGATTATGTATTGGTCTTGCAAAACGAGACAAAGGAACTGCTGCTCTTGCTGGGGGTTACAGGATACTTAGTAATGACTGCAACAATTAAAAGCTCTTGTTGGATTATTTATGGCAAAAGATGCTTCCATTGACACTGGGGTTATCGGTGCTGTTGTAGTCGGCTCAGTAGCTGTATGGTTACATAACCGTTATAACAATATTCAATTACCTCAAGTACTTGGATTCTTTGGTGGTAGCCGTTTTGTTCCAATCGTAACATCATTTGCGTCTATCTTTGTGGGAGCTATCTTCTTCTTAGTATGGCCACCATTCCAACAATTATTAGTGTCTACTGGTGGATATATCTCACAAGCTGGTCCAGTTGGTACATTCTTATATGGATTCTTAATGCGTCTATGTGGTGCTGTAGGGGTTACACCATATGATTTATCCAATGTTCTGGTTTACAGAATTAGGTGGAGTGGAAGTTGTAGCTGGTCAAACTGTGGTTGGGGCTCAAAAAATCTTCTTTGCTCAATTAGCTGATCCAAACCATGTAGGACTATTTACTGAAGGAACTCGTTTCTTCGCTGGACGTTTTTCAACAATGATGTTTGGTCTTCCAGCAGCCTGCTTAGCAATGTACCACTGTGTTCCTAAAGATCGTCGTAAAAAATACGCTGGTTTATTCTTCGGGGTTGCATTAACTTCATTTATCACTGGTATTACAGAACCAATCGAATTCATGTTCTTATTCGTAAGTCCAGTATTATATGTAGTTCACGCATTCCTTGATGGGGTAAGTTTCTTCATCGCAGATATTTTAAATATCTCAATCGGTAATACATTCTCAGGTGGGGTTATCGACTTCACATTATTCGGTGTTTTACAAGGAAATGATAAGACAAACTGGTTATTACAAAATTCCGTTTGGTCTTGTATGGAGCGTTTTATACTATGTTGTATTTAGATGGTTTATTCTTCAATTCAATGTTGCTACACCAGGACGTGTTGAAGACGATTTAGCTAGTGATGAAAAACCAGTTGTGGAAACGAAAGATAGCTTAAAAACAAGATAGCGTTCGTATTATTGATGCTTTGGGTGGTCAAGAAAATATCGAAGATGTAGATGCTTGTATCACACGTTTACGCGTATCTGTTAAAGATGTTGAAAAAGTGAATAAAGCAACGTTAAAAAGAAATCGGTGCAGTTGATGTTCTTGAAGTGAAAGGTGGCATTCAAGCGATTTATGGAGCAAAAGCCATTCTTTATAAAAATAATATCAATGAAATTTTAGGGTGTAGATGACTGAGTAATCAATCTTAACTAAAAGCAGGAAAACTAGCCCTCGTGTCTAGTTTTCCTGCTTTTAACTCTAATAAGAATATGCCTCATATGCTATAATTAAAAAGCAAATGTAAAGGGAGATGCAGGTGTTATCATTCGAGAAAAAAAGTGGTTCCCATTATAGAGTCTATTTACGATACTTTAACACCTATTGAAAAGACAATTGCACAGTATTTTCTAGAACCCATTCCAGAAGGAGTGTCTCTTTCTGCTCAAGAAGTTTCCAATCGCTTATTTGTTTCCATTCCGTCGCTGACAAGATTTTGCCCAGAAATGCGGATATAACGGATATCGACAATTTATTTATGATTATGAAAAAGAGAACTAAGGAAGAATCGACTCTTCATAATAATTCAACTAAAATCGTTCTTGAAGATTATGCTGAGCTTTTGTCGAAGTCATTTTTCGCTTGTGAATGAAGCTCAATTAATACGAGTTTGTGAGTTGCTTAGTAGTGCTAAACGGGTATATATATATGGTCAAGGGAGCTCGGGACTAGCTGCATTAGAAATGAAATTTCGGTTTATGAGACTTGGGATGATTTGTGAGGCGATTACAGATTTACATACAATGCTTATGAATCGTGTGCTAGTAGATGAAGACTGTCTTGTCATTGGGATTACGGTTTCAGCAAATGAAAGTGTAGTGAATGCAGTGAACATCGCAAAAAAACAAGGGGCTAAGACGGTTCTAATCACTTCTAAAAAGAGTGAAGAACTGTCGCATGAATGTGATGAATTGGTTCTCATTGCGATGAAAAATGCTTTGGAACAAGGGACGACAATTTCACCACAGTTTCCGGTTTTAGTGGTGGTTGATATTTTGTATAGTTATTACAAGGAAATCGATAAGGAAAAGAAAGCATTCTATTTTTCAAATACATTGCATGCGATTCAACCTGATTAAAGAAGGAGAAGATAAAATGTTTGGATTTTTAAAAAGAATAAAAACGATAAAAAGTAGTAGTTTATGCTCTAACATCAGGAGATATAGTTCCAATTACGCAAGTGAATGATCCCGTTTTTGCGGGTAAAATGATGGGAGACGGTTTTGCGATACTTCCAACAAGTGGAGTGATTACTTCACCCTGTTAAAGGAGAAATTGTAAAATGTCTTTCCAACTCAACATGCTGTGGGGATTAAAACTCCTGAAGGACTTGAAGTGTTGGTTCATATGGGAATCGATACGGTTGAATTAAAAAGGAGCTCCGTTTAAAACAACAGTAACAGTTGGTCAGAAGGTGGATGAGAATACAGTTTTATCCACAGTCGATTTAGAAGCTTTAAAAGGGAGCTGGTAAAGATTCAGCGATGATGGTTCTCTTTACCAACATGGATAAATTGGATACATTTTCTATTGCGACTGAAGGGTCATTAGATGGAAAATCAGAAGTTGGGAAAGTAACGATGAAACCTTAAATAAAATAAAAATCCGCTCAATAGAGCGGATTTTTTTATTTTTAAAAAATACGACTACGATATAAGCTAACTACTTTTCCTAGGATAGTACAATTTGGAAGAATAATTGGCTCCATTGTGTCATTCTCAGGTTCTAAACGAACGTGGTCCCTTTTTCAAGTAAAATCTCTTACAAGTAGCAGTGTCTTCTTCGGTCATCGCAATGACAATCTCCCCATTGGCTGCAGTTGATTGTTTACGAACGATGACAGAATCACCATCATAGATGCCAGCATTAATCATACTGTCCCCTTTAATACGCAGCATAAAAAGATCATCGGATTCATTTTGTAATTCGGGCGGAATCGGAAAGAAGTCACTTGCTTCTTCAACAGCAAGAATTGGTTCACCCGCTGTAACCACACCCAGCATTGGAATAGCAGTTGCCTTTTGCACCAATAGCCTTTTAATCCTGCCATTGTTAATTCAATCGCACGAGGTTTACTTGGGTCGCGCTGAATGAATCCATTTTTTCTAATCTGGACAAGTGGCCATGAACGGTAGAAGTTGAAGAAAGCTGAACGGCGTTACAAATTTCACGCACTGTTGGCGGATAACCGTGCTCTTGAACTTCTTTATAAATAAACTGTAAAACATCTAATTGTCTTGAATCTTTTAAATTTGTCATCGGAACATCTCCTTCTTTAAAAAAATAGTTTATCATAGACCATACTAGAAAAATCAAACAAATGTTCGTATGTAAATCGGATTTTTAGGAAGTTTTTTATAAATCGTGATACACTAGAAACGAATAAGAGGAAAGGAATGAAGAAATGTTATCACCAGAGAAGATTAGTCGTATTAATGAATTGGCTAAAAAGAAAAAAGAAGGAAAATTAACACCTACAGAAGAAAAAGAACAACAACTCCTACGTCAAAGAGTATCTAGAAGCTTTTCGTGGAGGGATGCGTAATCATATTGAAGGATTAAAAATTGTTGACGAAGAAGGAAATGATGTGACTCCAGATAAACTAAAAGCAATCCAAAAAGAAAAAAAGGATTACATAATCGAGGAGAAGAATAAAGGAATAGGAGGTTGATGGATTTCAGCCTCTTTTTATTTTTAAGTACTTATTTCTCTAATAAAAATTAAATCAATTTTGCAAGGGGTTACTTCATTTTATTAAAGATTAGAATAACGGTTGCAAAAGAATGTTTGAATTTAGTAAAATAGAGTAGTAAGTTCCTATTAAGGAAAACTATATTTAAGGAGTGATTGTATGTTTGATAAAACCGATCAACTAGCAGTGAATACGATTCGTACACTTAGTATGGATGCCATTCAAGCTGCGAATTCAGGACACCCTGGATCTTCCAATGGGTGCAGCCCCTATGGCATATGTACTATGGTCTAAAGTATTTAAAAAGTAAACCCAAAACGTTCTAATTGGGTGGATCGCGATCGCTTTGTATTATCAGCAGGTCATGGATCTGCAATGTTATATGCTTTATTACATTTATCTGGCTATGACTTATCAATTGAAGATGTGAAAAACTTCCGTCAACTTGGAAGTAAAACACCGGGGCACCCTGAAGTACATGACACAGATGGGGTAGATGCAACTACTGGTCCGCTTGGACAAGGGTTTGCAAACGGCGTTGGGATGGCTATGGCTGAAGCTCATTTAGCTGCAAAAATTCAATCGTGAAGGCTACCCAGTTGTGGACCACCATACTTATGTATTATGTGGTGACGGGGACTTAATGGAAGGAATCTCGTATGAAGCAGCATCTCTTGCAGGAACTTTGAAATTAAATAAATTAATCGTGTTATACGATTCAAATGACATCTGTTTAGATGGACCATTAAATAAAGTGTTCACTGAAGATGTGAAGAAACGTTTCAAAGGATTAGGTTGGAACTATATTCGTGTTGAAGATGGAAATGACTTAGATGAAATCGCTGAAGCTATCGAAGAAGCACAATGCCAAAAAGAAAAAGCCAACGATTATTGAAGTGAAAACCATTATTGGTTACGGTGCTCCAAACCAAGGAACAAATAAAGTTCATGGGGCTCCTTTAGGACCTGACGGCATTGCAGAAGCAAAAAGCAAACTACGGATGGGAATATGGACCATTTGAAGTGCCGGAAGAAGTACAACACCGTTTTGATAAATTATTAGTTCAAACAGGTGAAAATGACTACAATGAGTGGAAAACTTTATTCGAACGTTATAAACAAGCTTATCCAGAACTTGCAAAAGAATTCGAAGATAGCTTTGCAGAAAACATCGAAGTAGATCTAGAAAGAGTATTACCTTCATATGAATTTGGTAGCCCAGCAATGGCTTCTCGTGTGACAAGCCAAGCTGCGATTCAAGAATTAGGAAAACATATTCCATTCTTATGGGGTGGGTCTGCAGACCTTTCTTCATCAAATAATACAATGAATAAAGCAGACAGCAGACTTCTCTCACGAAAATTATGGTGGAAGAAATATCTGGTTTGGGGTTCGTGAATTTGCGATGGGAGCGGCGATGAACGGTATGCTTCTTCATGGTGGTAACCGTGTCTATGGTGGTACATTCTTTGTATTCGCAGATTACTTAAAAGCAGCAATGCGTGTTGCAGCTATTTCTCATCTGCCTGCAATCTATGTGTATACACATGACTCAATCGCAGTAGGGGAAGATGGACCAACGCATGAACCAATCGAACAATTGGCAGCCTTCCGTGCAACGCCAAACTTAAACGTAATTCGTCCTGCTGATGGCAACGAAGTATCTGCTGCATGGAAAGTGGCCGTAGAAACAAAAGACCGTCCATCGGTACTCGTATTCTCACGTCAAAACTTACCAGTTCTTGAACATTCACAGGAATTAGCATACGAAGGTGTGAAACGTGGGGCATATGTAGTAAGTCCTCAAAAATGCGATACACCAGAAGGTATCTTGATTGCGACAGGTTCTGAAGTGACTCTTGCCATCGAAGCGCAAAAGGTTCTAGCTGAAGAAGGAATTGATGTATCAGTAGTTTCAATGCCATCAATGAACTTATTCGAAGAACAACCAAAAGAATACCGTGAATCAGTATTACCTAGCGATGTTCGTAAAACGTGTTGCTGTTGAAATGGGCGCAAGCTTCGGATGGGGACAATACGTTGGCCTTGACGGAGCTACCGTGACGATCGACCGCTTCGGGTTTATCTGGTAACGGAAATAAAGTCATGGAAACATTAGGATTCACTGTAGAAAACGTAGTGAATACATTTAAATCTTTATAAAAATAGGTTAAAATGAAGATTGAAAAGCCCACAAGTAGTGGACTTTCAATCTATTTTTAGGAGAATGTATGAACGAATTGAAACAAGCGTTTAAGATTAGTTTACCCATCTGTTTCGGGTATCTCTTTTTAGGAATTGCATTTGCACTCTTGATGTCACAAGAAGGATTTCCAGCTTGGGCTTCTATTTTTTTCAAGCATATTTGTGTATGCAGGATCCATGCAATTTGCCCTTGTCTCATTTATGAGTGCAGGGATGAGTTTTTGGATGATTGCAGTAATGACTTTATTTATTAATGCTAGAATGTTGTTTTATGGCGTTAGCTTCATTGAAGAGTTCAAAAAGATGGGGTGGAAGGCATTTTATTTAATCTTTGCCTTATCCGATGAAACCTTCTCGCTTTTAGTAGGGATGAAACAAACGAAAACGGAAGCCGACGAGAATGTGATGGTCTATGTGGGTTTGTTGAACCATGGCTATTGGATTCTTGGGACGATTATCGGCGTCGTGATTGGGGAATTTCTTCCATTTTCAACAAAGGGAATAGATTTTTCAATGACGGCACTTTTTGTGGTGATTCTTTCGTGAACCAATTGAAAAAGGCAGACCGCTATTTTCCATTTGTGATTGGGGGAGTCAGCGCGATTTTCTGGTTAATTCTCGTTGGAAAACAATATTTCCTCGTGTGCGCCTTAGCGACAACGATGATTGGTTTAATCATTATCTTTGAACGTGAAAAACTACAAATGAAGGAGGAAGAAAATGAGTAATACGTATATTTTTCTTGCTCTTATCACTAGTGGGAGTCGTGACTTTTGCGATTCGATTATTTCCGTTTCTAGTCCTCCGCAATCAAACGAATTTGTCCAACCGTATGCAGTTTATTTCGGCGGTCTTACCACAAGCTATTATTACGATTCTAGTCGTCTATTGTTTAAAAGGATATTTCGTTTATAAGCGCACCATTTGGAATTCCAGAACTCATTGCTGTCGCGATTGTCGTCTTTTTGCAATGGTGGAAGGAAAATACATTGCTCAGTATCTTTGTTCCAACTGTCATTTTATATGATGTTATTACAAGTGATGTAAAATTAACATAGTATGTTAATTTAAGCTACCTAGTGCATGGTTGTATCTAGGTATTTTTCTAGCCTTATTTTATGGTAAAATAGAGCTACATTGATTTAGAAAGAGGCACTCTTATGAAATTATTATTTGTTGGCGATGTTGTCGGATCTCTTGGAAGAGAGATGGTCGCACAATACGTCCCAAAATTAAAGAAAAAAATATAAACCGCAAAATCACCATCATTAATGGGGAAAATGCTGCCCATGGAAAAGGAATTACGGAGAAGATTTATAAAGAGTTATTGCAGGCTGGGGCAGACGTTGTAACGCTTGGGGAATCACGCATTCGATAACAAAGCAATTTTTTGATTTCATTGAAGATGCCACAAAAGATGGTACGACCGCTGAACTATCCAGCAGGAGTTCCAGGAAAAGGAATCGTTTATGTAAAATGTAACGATAAAGAAGTGGCGGTCATTAACTTGCAAGGCCGCGTCTTTATGAATACGCTGGATGATCCTTTTGCAAAAATTACAGAGGCGGTTGACGAAGCTAGAAAGAGAACGCCGATTATCTTTATCGACTTCCACGCCGAAGTAACCAGTGAGAAACAAGCCTTGTCTTGGTACTTAGACGGGAAAGTATCTGCCGTCGTTGGGACACATACGCATGTGCCTACAAACGATGCAAGAGTACTTCCACAAGGAACAGCCTTCCTTTGTGATGTGGGAATGACAGGTCCGTATAACGGAATTCTTGGGATGGAACGCGATATTATTATTACGAAAGTTTCCTCAATCAATTACCGGCACGATTTGAAGTGGCTGAAGACGATGAAGGCCAGCTAAGTGCTTGTTTAATTGATATTGATGATAAAACAGGGAAAAGCGAAATCCATTCAACCGATTCGCATTACTCCAGATGCACCATTTTTTGAATAAAAAGATTAGAAAGAGAGTCAGAAATGCCACAAAAAACGAAACACACACCGATGATGCAGCAGTATTTTTCGATTAAAGAAAAGTATCCTGATTGCTTATTGTTCTATCGACTAGGTGATTTCTATGAATTGTTTTATGATGATGCGATTGAAGCAGCACGACTTCTCGAAATTACACTAACCAGTCGAAATAAAAATGCAGAGGACCCAATTCCAATGTGGGGTTCCTCATCATGCCGCAAAAGAATATATTAAAAACACTGATTGAACTTGGAAAGAAAGTAGCCATCTGTGAGCAATTGGAAGATCCTAAGCTGACAAAGGGGATGGTGAAGCGAGATGTTGTTCAAGTCTTGACTCCTGGGACGTATACAGAATACCAAGCGCAAAATCAAAACCATTATTTAGTATCGATTTTACCGCTTGTTGGGAAACGATTTGCACTGTCGTATGTGGATGTGTCAACTGGGGAATTAAAAGTGACACAACTCGAAAACTTAGAAGAAGTGCGTAGCGAATGCTCAAGTTTACTATGCCGTGAAGTCGTTCTTGTCGATAGTGATGTAACAGAAGAACTTCGTCATCTGTTTACAAGCATGCAAATCTTGATCTCAACAATTAAAAAAGACCAAATTGAAGCAGAAGACTGTAGAGACATAGTCTTGGAACTAGAAGATAAGGATTCTATCCGATGCGTACAAAATCTATTAAGCTACTTGAAACTCACTCAAAGAGAAGCTTTTCGCATTTACAAAAAGGCCACAAGCGTATCAAAGTGAGTTCTATCTCTCAATGAATTATGAGACAAAGCGTAACTTAGAGTTAACGACGACCATCCGTGCCAACCAAAAACATGGGTCACTATTCTGGTTCTTGGACGAGACGCAAACTGCTATGGGTGGACGACTCCTCAAACAATGGCTTGAAAAACCACTTGTATTAGAAGGAGCAATTCAAAAGCGTCATGCACTAGTAGAAACATTGAAACCAACATTACTTTGAACGTACAGACTTTATCGAAACATTGAAACGTGTGTACGACTTAGAACGAATTGTTGGGAAAGTGTCCTTTGGAACCGCCAATGCGCGCGACCTATTGCAATTAAAGCAAACGCTTGGTCAAGTGCCAATCTTTAAATCGATTGTCGATAGTTTGGACTCAGAGGAATGGAGTGCTCTTGGAGAAAACCTTATTCGATATTCCTGAGCTATACGATTTAATCGACCGTGCGATCGACGAGGATGCGCCGCTGACGATTTCAGATGGAAATATTATTCGTTCAGGGTATAACGCGACACTGGATACGTACCGCGACACGATGAAGCATGGAAAAGAATGGATTGCTGCATTGCAACAACAAGAACGTGAGCAAACCGGCATCAGTTCATTGAAAGATTAGTTTCAACAAGGTATTTGGATACTATATCGAAGTGACCAAAACAAATCTATCCAAACTCGATAATAGCCGTTATGAGCGTAAACAAACGCTGGCAAATGCGGAACGTTTTATTACACCTGAATTAAAAGAAAAAGAAACGCTCATTTTAGAAGCGGAAGAAAAATCAAGCGCACTTGAATATCAATTATTCGTTGAAGTGCGTGAACAGGTGAAACACTATACCGCCCAGTTACAACAATTGGCGAAAAACTGTCGCAACGATCGACGTCCTGCAAGCCTTCAGTGTGGTGAGCGAACGTTATCACTTAGTGAAACCTACAATTTCGATGAAGAACCGTAGACTTTGGATTGAAGATGGTCGCCATCCGGTCGTTGAAAAGGTCATGGGACAATCAACGTATGTGCCAAATAGCATTTCAATGAGTCCAGAGGAACACATTCTTCTCATTACTGGACCAAACATGTCTGGTAAATCAACTTACATGAGACAATTAGCACTCTCTGTAATCTTAGCGCAAATCGGATGTTTTGTACCTGCCAAAAGTGCAACGATTCCAGTCTTTACGAAAAATCTTTACCCGTATTGGGGCAGCCGATGATTTAATTTCAGGCCAAAGTACGTTCATGGTAGAGATGATGGAAACAAACCACGCGCTTCGAAATGCTGATGAAACAAGCTTGCTATTGTTTGATGAAATCGGACGAGGGACTGCTACTTATGATGGAATGGCACTTGCTGAAGCGATTATCACATATATTCATGAGCATTTATCTGCAAAAGTGTTATTCTCAACGCACTACCACGAGTTAACAAGGCTCAGCGAGAAAATATGCGGATTTACGCAATGTACATGTAGGGAGCCGTTGAAGAAAATGGCGAAGTGGTCTTCTTGCATAAAGGTATTAGAAGGTCCTGCCGATAAGAGTTACGGAATTCATGTGGCGAAACTGGCTGGACTTCCAAGAGAGCTACTAGAAAATGCGAGCACGATTTTAAATCATTTAGAAGCTAAAGGGGCTGCTAATGAGAATGATGCACCTGGTGGAACAAGTATCGCTCTTTGAAGAAGAAACATCGACGGTTCCTGAATGGGTTCACGAGCTTAAAGGATTAAACTTAATGAGTATGACGCCAATGGATGCAATGAATATCCTGTATAAATGGCAACAAATGGAAAAGGGTGAGTAGTGTATGGGAACCATTAAAGAATTAAGTCCATTACTGACAAACCAGATCGCAGCAGGGGAAGTCATCGAACGTCCTTCTTCTGTGGTGAAAGAATTACTTGAAAACGCAATTGACGCAGGCAGTACTCGTATTGAGATTGACATCGAAGAGAGTGGCCTTCGTAAAATTCGTATTCAAGATAATGGAATCGGGATGACGAAAGAGGACGCTCGTATGTCGATTAAACGTCATACAACAAGTAAAACTCTATTCGCCGGAACAACTCTTTTAGAATCCGTACACTTGGGTTTCGTGGGGAAGCTTTGGCGAGTATTACGGCCGTATCGAAAGTGACGCTGACAACTTCTACCGGAGAAGACAGCGGTGTGGAGTTAAAGATTGAGTCTGGTGAAATCAAAGAAGAAAATACCGTACCGCCATTAAAAGGATCGACTTTCCTTGTTGAAGATTTGTTTTATAACACACCAGCTAGGTTAAAATTCGTTCGTACACTGCAGACGGAGTTAGCTCATATTACGGATGTGGTGAGTAAGGCATCTCTTAGTCACCCAGAAATTGCTTTTGTTTTAAAAAATGACGGGAATCTTTTATTACAAACATCAGGAAAGGGAGAATTGTTACAAGCAGTCGCTGGGAACATTGGTCCAGTAAACGCTCGTAAGATGTTACATTTTAGTGGCGAAGACGAAGATTTCAAAGGTGTCAGGGTATACGTCCTTGCCAGAACTCACACGTTCGAAACCGCAACTACTTATCGATTTTTCATTAATGGACGACCAATCCGCAATATGGCCATCGCAAAGGCCATTACATTAGGATATGGCTCCACATTAATGGTCGGACGATTCCCAATTACGATTATTTCGATTGAAATGGACGTACAACTTGTCGATGTAAATGTGCATCCAACCAAACAAGAAGTTCGTATCAGTAAAGAACAAGAACTCTCACAGGTGATTCAAAAGGCGATTAGAGAGGCGATACAGGGTGTACAACGCATTCCTGAGTCAATTGAAGACTTATCCTTCAAACGAAAAGAAAATCGCGTAGAGGCACCAAAACCAGTCCAACAAACTTTGGAGTGGCAATTGAAGACACCTACCCTGAAACTCCTCGTGTAGAAACACCTTTTTATACTGAAAACGTAAGGGAAGAAATGGAAGTTCTACGGGTCGATGATGCGACTATTCAAGCAAGTAACGCAGTTGAACCTGTCGAGCAAGAAGAACTCGTGGACAGCCACGATGAACATGCAGACTACTTGAAAGTTGGCTGAGAAAATCGATACACAGTCCTTTGAAAAGGAATTCCCAGAATTACATTATTTTGGACAAATGCATGGAACTTACTTATTTGCACAAAATGAAAAAGGCTTGTATATGATTGACCAACATGCGGCTCAAGAACGAATCAAATATGAGCAGTTTAAAGTGGAGATTGGTCAAGTCGGTAGAGTCAGTCAACCATTGATGGTTCCGATATTACTAGAGTTCTCGAAAAAAGATAGTGTGAAATTGGAAGAACGTTTATCTTTTGTTGAAGAGTTTGGAATTGAGATGGAGCCATTTGGACAAAATACCTTCCAAGTCCAATCGCATCCAGCATGGATTAAGAAAGGGGCAGGAGAAGGCGATTATCGAAGAAATTATCGACTTTATCTTGGCCGACGAGAAGATTACGGTTGCTAAATTAAGAGAAGCAACAGCCATTATGATGAGTTGTAAAGGATCGATTAAAGCCAACCATCATTTAAGTGAATGGGAAGCACGCCAGTTATTAGTGGATTTAGCCAAATGTAAAAATCCTTATAACTGTCCGCACAGCAGACCCGTACTCGTTCATTTTAACGAATAAGGATTTGGAACATCTCTTCAAGAGAATTCAAGATCCACATCAATCGAAACGACAACAATTTGAATAGGAGAGACCACGATGGAATTTTCAAAAGAAGAATTAAAAAAACGTTTAACAGAAATTCAATATGAAGTGACTCAAAATGAAGCCACAGAAAGACCGTTTACTGGAGAATATGATGATTTCTACGAAGAAGGAATCTATGTAGATATCGTCAGTGGTGAACCACTTTTTCAGCTCAAAAGATAAATTTGATGCAGGATGTGGTTGTGCCATCATTTTCAAAACCAATTGAAAATACAACACTAACGGAGAAAGAAGATTACAAACTAAGCCGTAAAAGAACTGAAGTAAGAAGTGGACAAGCAGATTCACATTTAGGACACGTCTTTGAAGACGGTCCAAAAGAACTCAGTGGACTACGTTATTGCATTAATTCAGCGTCTCTTCGCTTTATCCCAGTTGATAAACTCGAAGAAGAAGGTTACGGAGAGTTTCTTCAATATTTTAAATAAAGATCTGTTTGTACCTTATTATATGGAAAATCCGGGGTGGAAAACCTCGGATTTTTTGATCCTATCATACTTTTTTATGAACGTTTTATTGCGGAATGAACATAAAAAAATGGTAATATAGAGTGCTCGATGAATTAAATGATCAAAAATCGAGATAAAACAGTCAAATAAATGTGGTTATGAACGTTTTCGATTTCTAAATAACCGTTTCGAAAAACAGGAATATTTCCTACAAAATAAAGAAAAACTAATGTATTTTCTGAAGGTTCTAATGCTTCTTCTTGACAGAGGCTACAGGCTATGGTAAATACTTGTCGATTAAAAAATGATAATTTTTTGAATCGGCTTTTCTGATTTTTTAGGAAACCAAAAACAAGAAGGGAAGAAAATACATGACACAATTTGATACACCAGAATACTTAGCAAAGGTGGATGCTTGGTGGCGTGCAGCGAACTACATTTCAGTAGCTCAAATGTACTTAAAAGATAACCCACTTTTACGTCGTCCAATCCAAAAAGAAGACGTTAAACTTCATCCAATCGGACACTGGGGAACAATCGCAGGACAAAACTTTATTTATGCGCACTTAAACCGTGCTATTAATAAATATGATTTAGATATGTTCTACATTGAAGGACCAGGTCACGGTGGACAAGTAATGGTTTCTAACTCTTACTTAGATGGATCTTACACAGAGTTATACCCACAAATCACTCAAGATGAAGCAGGGTTCAAACAATTATGTAAAATCTTCTCATTCCCTGGAGGAATTGCGTCTCACGCGGCTCCAGAAACTCCTGGTTCAATTCACGAAGGTGGAGAATTAGGTTACTCATTATCACATGCTACAGGTGCTGTTTTAGATAATCCTAACGTAATTGCAGCAGCAGTTATTGGTGACGGAGAAGCAGAAACTGGTCCTTTAGCAGCTGGTTGGTTTCTCAAACACATTTATCAACCCAGTAAACGATGGTGCAGTTTTTACCAATCCTTTACTTAAACGGTGGTAAAATCCACAACCCAACTATTTTAGCTCGTCGTACGGATGAAGAGTTAACACAATTCTTCAATGGTTTAGGATGGGATCCGATCTTCGTAGAAGGAACAGATCCTGAAAAAGTTCACCCATTAATGGCTGCTAAATTAGATGAAGCAATTGAAAAAATTCAAGCAATTCAAAAAGAAGCTCGTTCTAAGAGCGCCGAAGAAGCTACAATGCCACATTGGCCAGTATTAGTAGTACGTACTCCTAAAGGTTGGACAGGTCCAAAAGAATGGAACCATGAACCAATCGAAGGCGGATTCCGTGCTCACCAAGTTCCAATTCCAGTATCTGGAGAAGCTATGGAACACATCGATGCTTTAGTAGACTGGTTGAAATCATACCGTCCAGAAGAATTATTCGATGAAAATGGTAAATTAGTAGAAGAAATTGCTGCAATTTCTCCAAAAGGCCCACGTCGTATGAGCATGAACCCAATCACTAACGCAGGGGTTGTAAAACCAATGGAAATTACTGATTGGACTAAACATGCAATCGATACATCTAAACCAGGTGCTATCCAAAAAAACAAGATATGATTGAATTTGGTAGATTTTGCTGCTGACTTAGTAAAAGCAAACCCAGATAACTTCCGTATCTTTTGGACCAGACGAAACTAAATCTAACCGTCTAAACAGAAGTCTTTAAAGCAACGAACCGTCAATGGGTGGGTCGTCGTGACGAAAGCTACGATGAATGGATTTCACCAGTTGGTCGTGTTATCGACTCACAATTATCAGAACACCAAGCTGAAGGTTTCTTAGAAGGTTATGTATTAACAGGTCGTCACGGATTCTTCGCATCTTACGAATCATTCTTACGTGTAGTTGACTCAATGATCACTCAACACTTCAAATGGTTACGTAAAGCTAAAACTCACGCTCCATGGCGTAAAAACTATCCATCATTAAACTTGATTGCAACATCAACAGTGTTCCAACAAGACCACAATGGATATACTCACCAAGATCCAGGTTTATTAACACACTTAGCTGAGAAAAAACCTGAATTCGTTCGTGAATACTTACCAGCGGATACAAACAGTTTAATGGCTGTTATGGCTGAAGCTTTAAGTTCAGAAGATAAAATTAACTTAATCGTTTCTTCAAAACACCCACGTCCACAATTCTACTCAGTAGAAGAAGCTAAAGAATTAGTACGTGAAGGTTACAAAAGTAATTGATTGGGCTTCAACAGTGAAAGAAGGAGAAGAACCAGACGTAGTTATCGCTGCTGCAGGTACTGAACCTAACTTAGAAGCATTAGCAGGTATTTCAATCTTGCACAAACAATTCCCAGAATTGAAGATTCGCTTCATTAACGTAGTAGATATCTTGAAATTACGTTCTCCAAAAGTGGACCCACGTGGTTTATCTGACGAAGAATTTGATAAATTATTTACTGCTGACAAACCAGTTGTATTCTGCTTCCACGGTTATGAAGGTATGATTCGTGACTTATTCTTCGATCGCAACAATCATAATGTTCATATCCACGGATACCGTGAAAACGGAGATATCACAACTCCATTCGATATGCGTGTATTATCTGAAATGGACCGCTTCCACGTTGCTAAAGATGCTGCAGTTGCTGTATACGGCGACAAAGCTAGCGAATTTGCTGCGAAAATGGACGAAACTGTGGAATTCCACCACAGCTACATCCGTGAACACGGGGAAGATATTCCTGAAGTTGTGAACTGGCAATGGGAAAACGTGAATAAATAATTCATCTAACAGGGTGCCTCAGAAATGAGGCACTCTTTTTGTGCTGGGAAATAAATACTTTATAAATGATTACTTCGGAACCTTCGGTTTCTTTTATAATCGCTGTAGTGGGGTACCGGTTCGAGCCTTGAGTCTCTCACCTTTAAAGCCTCAAAAAGGGAGTAAGGAATAAATTCCTAACTCCCTTTAATTCGCATTTAATACGATTCCCCACCACTGCGATTATAGAAACTCGAAGTTCCTTCGTAATCATTTATTTTTTTGCAAAAAAATAATCATTTCTAAGTCACCCTGGTAGTGAAGAAGGAGGGGAAAAGAGGGAGTAAGACAGAAGGAAAAAAATTGACTCACAGTGCGAGTCAATTTAACTTCAGTAGTCTTACTCCCCGCAAAAACTGATTAGGATAAAGCAAATCACGGGTGATGAAGCTTTATCCAATCAGCTACTGCGTATAAGTCTATAACCGAGTCTCGTTTTAGATATAATATTAATTATATTTTGATAGGTATTTTCAAAAAATGAAAATATAGGGGTTGACTTTCAAGAAAAATGTATGTTAATTTATTTTTCAACAATTAAATCAAATGGTTATTGAACTGAGGTGCGGATGACAAGAGTACAGGAAACTGGAAAGGGATTTCGCCGAAACGTGAAAACGTTGGGGGCTGGTCATAATAGGTCAGTCACTGTCATGATATCTGCCCAGATACTCATGAAGTGCAATCAATTACCGGGCAAAAGAATGACTACTTATGACTTTTTTATGGGGAATCACGGCTTTTTGTTCGTGGTTCCTTTTTGTGTGTGATGAGTGAACCAGTTTGATAATCGAAAAGGAGAGAAAAGAAAATGAAAAAAATTTTTAGGCGCAATTGCAGCTTTAGCAATGACAGTAGGATTAGCAGCGTGTGGAACACCTGTTAGTCAAGGAACAGCCAATCAAAAATCAATTAGTGGTTGGGATGGAAGCAGGATATCCCACCATTTAACTGGACTCAAAAACGACGATTCAAACGGTGCTGTGAAAAATTCAAGGGACAGACCAATACGCTGGTGGTTATGACGTTGAAATCGCAAAACGTGTAGCTAAACAATTAGGAAAAGAATTAGTCATTGTTAAAACGGAGTGGGATGGTTTAACACCAGCGCTTGTTTCAAGTAAAATAGATGCAATCATTGCTGGTATGAGTCCCTACTGAAGAACGTAAAGCAACAATCGACTTTACTGATTCTTACTATGATTCACAATTAGTATTAGTTGTTAAAAAAGGTTCTAAATATGCAAATGCTACTTCATTAGCGGATTTCTCTGGTGCTAAAGTAACAGCTCAATTAAATACTTTCCACTACTCAGTAATCGATCAAATTCCTGGTGTCGACAAACAAACTGCGATGGATAACTTCCCAGCAATGCGTGTAGCTTTACAATCTGGAACAATTGACGCTTATGTTTCTGAATTACCAGAAGCAATTTCTGCTCAAGCAGCAAACAATGACTTCGTAATGGTTAAATTAACAGATGGATTCAAAACATCACCAGAAGACACACAAACAGCTGTTGGTGTGAGAAAAGATAGCTCACTAACAAAAGAAATTAACGAAGCATTAAAAACAATCTCTAGCGAAGAACGCCAACAAATCATGCAAGAAGCAATTAAGAATCAACCTGCAGCTGAATAGGCAGAAAGACGAAGCTAATAAAAATCTCACAGTGCGAGATTTTTATGCTTCGTAGTCTTTCGTCCGCAAAGTTTATTAGACTTTCTTAAATCGCGAGCGATGAAAAGAAAGTCAATAAACTCACTGCGCAGGGCACATAACCTCCTGCAGAGCAAAGCACAAACATAACACACCGCCACCTCGTGTGGCGTATACATACACAAAATACAGAAAGTAGGAAATTAAATGAGTATTGATTGGATTGTAAAAATCATTCAACAGAACTGGCAAATGTTTTTAACAGGTGCTTGGATTACACTATATATTTCAATTATTGGTACAATTATTGGGACTTTAATCGGGATGTTCATCGGATTTGTTAAAACAATTCCACTACCAGAAAAAGGACCTAAACGAATCCTTTTAAAAATTGCAGTCATCATTTTAAACTGCTATACAGAGTTCTTCCGTGGAACACCGATGATCGTACAAGCGATGGTAATTTACTACGGAACAGCATTAATGTTTGGAATTAACTTAGATGTTACATTCGCTGCGATTTTCATCGTATCGATTAATACAGGGGCTTATATGTCAGAAATCGTTCGTGGTGGGATTATTTCTATTGACCTAGGACAATTTGAAGCCAGCCAAGCTATCGGGATGACTCACTGGCAAACAATGCGCTATGTTGTTTTCCCACAAGTACTTCGTAACATCCTTCCAGCAGTAGGGAACGAGTTCGTTATCAACATCAAAGATACTTCTGTATTGAACGTAATTTCAGTTTCAGAATTGTACTTTGCGACAAAAAAACAGTTGCAGGACAAAACTTCCGTTACTTCGATACATTCTTTGTCACATTAATTTTTATACTTCATCATGACATTTACAGTGACTCGTATCTTACGTTACTTCGAACGTAAATTAGATGGTCCAGATAACTATGAAGTGATTTATTCAGATCCATTAAACTCAAATTCAATGTCAGCAGTCGAAGAAAAAAACTAGACAGAAAGGAAATGCATAATGAGCGAAGCAGTAATTTCCATTCAAAACTTAAGTAAAACTTTCGGTACTAATGAAGTTCTTAAAGATATTTCTTTTGAAGTAAAAACAAGGCGAAGTAGTAACGATTATCGGATCAAGTGGTTCTGGTAAATCAACCCTCTTGCGTTGTGTCAACTTACTCGAAAAAAACCAACTTCAGGAGAAAATTTTCCTACAATGGCCAAAAACATTTTTAGAACATGACAAGAGCATTTACGAATACCGTACTCACGTAGGAATGGTATTCCAACAATTTAACTTATTTAACAATTTAAACGTGTTAGAAAACTGTATTGTTGGACCTATGAAAGTGTTGAAAAAATCAAAAGAGGAAGCAGAAAAAATCGCAAAAGAATTCCTTGAAAAAAAGTAGGAATGTCTGCTTATATCAATGCGAAAACCTCGTCAATTATCAGGTGGTCAAAAACAACGTGTGGCTATCGCGCGTGCATTATCGATGCAACCAGATGTATTGCTTTTCGACGAACCAACATCAGCACTTGACCCAGAAATGGTTAACGAAGTATTAGAAACAATGAAAAGCTTAGCGCACACAGGGCTAACAATGATTGTTGTAACGCACGAAATGGGATTTGCCAAAGAAGTGAGTGACCGTGTTGTCTTCATGGATAAAGGGGTTATCGCAGAAGAAGGCACTCCAGAACAAATCTTTGAAAATCCTCAAGTGGACCGTACAAAAGAATTTTTTTAGGACGCGTTCTAAAATAAGCGAAATATGCTATAATGAGCTAAGACAGTTTGTCTTGGCTCTTTTTTTATGCAAGACAACGAGATAAGGTTGAAGGAGTATCATCATGTTTGAAGTACATACAACATCACAAGAGGAGACAATGGCACTAGGCAAGCGTCTAGGCGAAGAGTTATTTGAAAATAGCTGTGTAATCCTAGAAGGCGATTTAGGCGCTGGAAAGACGACTCTTACCAAGGGAATAGCTGTTGGCTTAGGCATCGACCGTGTGATTAAAAGCCCAACGTATACATTGATTCGCGAGTATCGTAAAGGGAGACTGCCGCTATTTCATATGGACATGTATCGTATTGAAGAAAGTGGTGGCGCCAGTGAAGTAGGGCTTGAAGAGTACTTCTATGCGGGTGGCGTGTGCGTCGTTGAATGGGCGCAGTATATTGAAGATGAACTTCCTTCAACGTTCTTAAAGGTGAAAATCGACCGTGTAGGAGACGGCGAGTCTGAACGAGTGATTCGCTTAATCCCACATGGAAAAGAGTACGAAGAATTTATCAAGAAATTGGAGGTCACTGATGAGTAAAGAAAAAGAAATTACATTTGCGCTTCCAGTCAAAGATGATGCCAAAGCGCTATTAGATTATAGTAAAAAAGTAGGAAGCGAAACAGATTTTCTCTCTTTTGGAGCGGAAGGATTGAGATATTCTGTCGCTCAAGAAGAGCTGTTTATTGAATCGCTCTATGAAAACGAAAATCAATATATGTTACTAGCAAAAAGATGGGGATGCCATTATTGCCGTTGGTTCGATTGCTGGGAGCCTGCATCCTAAATTTTCACACCGTGGAGAGTTAGGAATTAGCGTATTGAAGTCCTATTGGGGCCAAGGAATTGCGACCGTCATGATGGAAGAAATGCTTGATTGGGTGAGGGAATATTCAACTCTTTCTCGTGTTGAACTTGAGGTTGTTGCTATCAATAAAAAAGCCCGTCACCTCTATGAAAAGTGTGGATTTGAAGAAGAAGGACGACTTAAGAACGGTGTGAAAATCGGTGACGGATATGAAGATATTGTCTTGATGGCGAAGATGATTGAACGATAAGGATGAGGTGAAAGAATGAAATTTGGAATTATTGCGGCAATGGAAGAAGAAAAACGTCTGCTCGAAGAAGAGATGACGATTGAGAAGAAAACGACCGTTGCCAATTGGGAGTTTATTGAAGGGACACTTGTTGGAAAGTCAATCGTACTTGTCCAATCCGGAATTGGAAAAGTGATGTCTGCACTGGCTACTGGAATCTTAATCGATCGCTTCGGAGTAGACTTGGTGATGAATACAGGTTCTGCAGGTGGGTTTGGTTCATCTCTTGAAATCGGAGATATCGTCATTGGAACGGAACTGGCGTACTGCGATGCTGACGTAACAGCCTTTAATTACGCATACGGGCAAATGCCGGGCATGCCAGCGCGTTTTGCCATGAACCAGGACTTCTTACCGTCCATCGAACAAGCGATTGCTAAGGTGGATTTTAAAAGAGCCATACAGGCCTTATCGTTTCTTCTGACAGCTTTATCCATACTCGTGAGCAAAGAACACATATTTTAAAGCACTTTCCAGATGTGATGGCGTCTGAAATGGAAGGCGCAGCAATTGCACAAGCGTGTCACGCATTTGGAGTGCCATTTATTGTGATTCGTGCGATTTCAGATATTCCAGAGCGCGGGACCTCTGCTGTTGATTTTGATACTTTTATTGTTCAAGCAGGAAACGTTCTGCTCAAATGGTTCATCAATTACTACAAGAATGGGAAGGATAAAGAATGTTAAATATTGGGATTGTTGGTGTTGGAGCGATTAGTCAAAAAGCTTACTTACCGGTGATGCGTTCGATTGGGAATGTCAAAATGGTATATGTGTACTCGAAATCAAGAAGTGTTGAATCGAGAATCTAAATTATTAGGGAGATGTATTCCTTGTAATACGATTGAGGAATTATTGCAATTTCCGTTAGATGGAGTCTTTATTCATGTGTCTACAAAAAGCACATTTTGAGGTGGCAAAACAATTTTCTAGAAAAAAGGAATTCCTGTTTATATCGATAAACCAGTAGCTCCTAGTTATGAAACGCTGGAGTTATATCAAGTAACAAAAACACGATACCTTCATCATGGCTGGATTTAATAGACGTTTTGCTCCTAAAGTAGAAGTCTTAAAAAGTGTAGAAGATAAGAAGAGAATTATTGCAGAAAAAGAACTGTACGGTTGCTTCTCAAGATACAAGAACTAGAGTCTTTGATGTTTTTATTCATCCTTTAGATACAGCACTTTACTTAATGGACTCACTTCCAACGAATGGTACTTATTTCTATAAGAAAAAGGACGGAATATTAGAACAATGTACTGTCTACCTAGAAAATGAAAATGAAACAGCTTTGGTTCAATTCAATGAAACTTCTGGAGCTAACTTAGAAAGAATCGAAGTGCAAAAGTCCTAGTGGAACTTATTCCATTCGAAATTTAACGGATTTAGTAATTACTCAAGGTCAAGATGATGTTTTGGATGGATTTACGAGTTGGGATTCTACTTTGTACAAACGTGGATTCGAGACGATTATTCATAGCTTTATTATCGCCGTTCAGACAAAAATCAGAAAACCCAGTTTCGGCAAAACAGTAGCTTATTAAGCCACTTGATTTGCAGAAAGAATCGTTACAGCAAAAAGCTCCTCAAGGTTTCCTAACATTTGACGTAAACTCATTAGAATAGTAGTATTAAAAGGATTACGATTAAGGAGAATAGTATGAACTATACATTATTTTCAAAAGAGTTTCCGAATGTAAAAGTTTTTTACAATGAACCTCTAAAAAAATATACATTTACTAAGACTGGTGGGAACGCAGCAATTCTTATTTTTCCAAAAGATAAACAAGAAGCAAGCGAGGTAACACATTGGTTACGTGAGCAAAATATTCCGACGACAATTTTAGGAAATGCTTCTAATGTTATCATTAAAGATGGCGGAATTTCTGGTGCTGTAATTATGTTGAATGATATGTCTCATTAAAAGTAGACGGCACAAAGATTGTTGCAGAAGGCGGAGTAGCCTTAATTGACGTTTCTAAGGAAGCTGCTAAAAATGGTTTAACAGGTTTGGAATTTGCATGTGGAATTCCAGGAAGTGTAGGTGGAGCCATTTATATGAATGCGGGTGCTTATGGTGGAGAGGTCAGTGAAGTTGTAGAATATGTGGAGGTAATTACTCCAGATGGCCATTTAAAGACCTATTCTGCTGAAGAATTAGAGTTTAGTTACAGACACAGTTTCATTCAAAATACTGGAGATTTAGTGATAGAAGTGGGATTCCAATTAGAAAAAGGGGATCAAGAAGAGATTGACGAAAAAATTGCAGAATTAACGCATTTACGTCAAAGTAAACAACCTCTTGAATACCCTTCATGCGGAAGTGTCTTTAAACGTCCCGAAGGATATTTTACTGGGAAATTAATTCAAGACGCTGGCTTACAAGGATATCAAATTGGTGGGGCACAAGTCTCCAAAAAACATGCTGGATTTATCGTGAACATTGACAATGCAACAGCCACGGATTATATGGATCTAATTCGCCATATTCAAAAAGTAATTTTAGAAAAAGATGGAGTTTCTCTAGAACCAGAAGTTCGAATTATCGGAGAAGAACCTACATCGCATTAAGAGGAGGAGAGGATTGTGAAAGACGGATTACAAAAAACAGTTGTTTATACAATTTTAGGAATTGTCATCATGACTGCTTTAATGACCGTAACGTCGATTACAACACCGATTGAAGGAGTATATATTCAATTGGCATATGGGTACCTTGCGCTCTTTGCGGGTGTTGCTGGAGCACTTCCAGCTGCCATTGTTGGGTTTACTGGCCATGTATTGTTTGATTTATTCAATACAGATCATTTATGGATTTCTTGGGCTATCAGTTCAGCTGCGTTAGGTTTTACGTTTGGATTTGCGATTCGAAGAAATAGCCTTCGACAAGGAGTGTTTTCAAAACACGATATGATTCGTTTTAACGTGGTTCAAGCGGCAGTGAATATTGCAATCTTTGGGTTGATTGCCCTCAACCTTAGATGTTTTATTCTATCAGTCTTCTACAACCATTGTATTTACTCAAGGCTGGATCATAAGTATTCTAAATTTATTAACCGTCGCTATTTTTTGGAACGATTTCTTTAAAGCATATGCGACCTACAAATTGAAACAAAACAAGCAATAGAAAAGAAAAATCCCTCAATTCTTATAAGTGAATTGAGGGATTTTATTATATAGGAAGAGAAGTTGAGTTTTTCAAATTTTTAAGGAATTAAGTGATTGATGTTGTTCAATCCTTTTTATAGTTACAAGATTAAGTGGGAGGTATCTTCCTGCAATCTAAATCATATATTTTAGAAAAACACACTATATGTGGAAATGTACCTGAAACTGAACACAAAATAGATTCAAAAATTGAAAATAATATTTCTAGAGCAAAATAGAAATATTCCCTAAAGTAAACTTTTTAGTATATAAAAAGAAGCGATTTATATATAAATAAAAATCTAATAATTAGTCAAAGAAATAGAGCGTATATAGAAAAATATTGGAAAAAGATTTTTCCACAACAAAATATTCCCCTTAGTTTAACAAAATCAAAGAGGGATCGTTTTAATTCTGAACTAAAATTATATGAGTTCAATGAATTTCTATTAAATATTTGAATAAAGTAAATTTTCAACGGAAAAAGAAGTCTTAAAAAAAGTAAAATGTAACATATATGTTACATTTTAAAAATATAAAAATTCTCTAGTAAATAAATGGACACACGACTATAAATTTGTGATTTTATTTTATTGTACATAAGATAGGTTCAATAGACATCTAATTCTATCCCTTGTCTTCTGCACCAAAAATGTTAAAATAAGTGAAAACCTTTTTAAAAAGAAGGAGGAATTTTTATGCCAAAAGAATTTAAAGGCTTTAAATTATTAGAAAAGAGAGACTTACCAGACATCCGTTCTGTGAGGGTATTTATATCAACATAGACAGGAGCGGAAGTTCTTTATTTAGAAAATGAAGACGATAATAAGGCGTTCAATATTGCGTTCCGTACGCCACCGTATAATGATAACGGGATTGCGCATATTATCGAGCACTCTGTGTTAAATGGTTCGAAGAAATATCCATCGAAAGAGCCATTCGTAGAGTTATTAAAAGGCTCACTGAATACATTCTTAAATGCGATGACTTACTCTGATAAGACGGTTTATCCGGTATCGTCTCGTAACCAAAAAGACTTCAACAACTTGATGTCTGTTTATTTAGATGCGGTATTCTATCCAAACTTCAAGCATGATCCACAAATCTTGATGCAAGAAGGATGGCACTATCACTTAGAAAACGCCGATGATGAGTTGATTTATAAAGGCGTGGTGTACAACGAAATGCGTGGGGCGTTCTCACAAGCGGACTCTGAATTATACCGTCTGTTTGAACCAACGTTATTCCCAGATACGGTCTACAAACATATTTCTGGTGGGATGCCTGCTGCGATTCCTTCGTTTAACGCAAGAAGAGTTCGTGGCGTTCCATGACAAGTACTATCACCCAAGCAATGCGCGTGTGACGCTTTACGGGAACTTAGACTTAGACACAGCTTTTGCGCAATTAACAGAGTACTTCGATGCATTTGAAGCCAAAGACTACGAGTTCGAGTCTGTGGAACAAGCTCCGTTCGAAGCGCGTCGTGAATTAGAAGCGAAATTCTCGATTTCTAAAGATGAGCCTACTGAAAACAAATCGCTCTTAGCGTACATTTGGGCCGCTGGTAAGGGCACAAACTCTGAAGAACTCATCGCGCTTGGCGTATTAGATGAACTCCTTCTTGGTTCTAACACGGCTCCGATTAAGAAAGCTCTCTTGAAATCAGGCCTTGGTTCTGATGTGTCTGGTGGATTTGGGGCAGCAACCTATTCACCAATCTTTGAAATCGTCTTAAAAGATACAAATCCAGAAGCCAAAGACCAATTCGTATCGATTATCGAAAACGAGTTGAAACGTTTAGTGGCTGAAGGGATTCCGCAAAAAGCGATTCAAGCAGCTCTCAATAAAGCAGCGTTCCGTTATAAAGAATTAACAGCGCTGGAAGGGGCAACTCCAAAAGGAATCTTGTATTCATTGAACTCACTCACAAGCTGGTTATACGGCGGGGATGTATTCGCAACGTTTGAATACCAACGCGTGTTAGATAAGATGCAAGAAGAAATGGCAAACGGCTATTTTGAACGTTTAATCCAAACAACATTACTCGACAATACGCATGCAGCAGTCATCACGTTAGCTCCAGAACCAGGACTAGGGGACCGCAAAGATGAAGCGTTGAAAGAAGAGTTAGCAGCCTATAAAGCGTCATTGTCGACGAAGAAGTGGCAGCTCTTGTGGAACAAACGCAACAACTTCTTGAACGTCAAACGACTCCAGATAAGGAAGAGGATTTGGCGAAAATTACCAAAAACTCTCGATTGAAGATATCGACCGCGAAGTGAAGCCACTGCCATTAACAGTGGAAGCATCAGAAGGCAAACCAACCTTCTTACACTATGAAGACTTCACAGCCGGCATTTCTTACGTGAAGTATTACTTCGATTTATCAGGCGTGAAGACAGAAGATATTCCAGTTGTGGCCTTCTTAACAGAAGTACTAGGGGAAGTTGGAACCGAAAACTTCACAGACGAAGCCCTCAGCACAGAAATCGACTTCTACACTGGAGGCATCGGTACAAACGCGACAGTCATCACGGAATCAGTAGCGGACAACATCTACTATCCTAAATTCACAGTGAGCGGTAAGGCCTTGTCTGAATACCAACCACAACTCTTAAGCTTGATTGAAGAAGTGGTTCATCGTTCAAACTTAGACGATGTAGAGAAAATCAAAGAGCTTTTACTCAATGTGAAAGCTGACTTAGAAATGAACTTCAACTATGGTTCTCACGTGGCAGCACTTCGTCGTTTAGAGTCTTACTACTACGAAGGCGCGAAATACTTACAATCGCTTGAAGGAATCGACTATTACGACTTCATTTGCGATGTGGTGGCTGGTTTTGACGCCAACCCTCAAGCGTTTATCGACCGCTTGAAAGCTGTGTTAGAAACCATTTTAACAACAGACCAATTAGTGGCAACCTTTGTCGGAAGTAAAGATGACTTCGACCACTTCAAACAAGTGTCAGAGGACTTCTTCAAGCATCTTGGAAACCACAAAGTTGAAAAACAAGCCTTCACGAATCCAGTGGAAGTGTTAAACGAAGGGTTCAAGACAGCGCAAGAAATCAACTATGTCGCAAAAGGATATAACCAAACGCTTCTTGGTGTTCCAGTGAACGGAATGAACTTATTCTTGAAATCAGTGCTAGGGCTTGATTACTTATGGAATACGGTTCGTGTTCAAGGTGGGGCATACGGTGGTATGAGTGTGATTACAGATAAAGGGGACGTCGCAGGCCTTTCTTACCGCGACCCGAATATCGTCGAAACGCTCGAACGTTATGATGGACAAGTAGAGTACTTAGAAAACTTCAACTTGTCTCAGGCTGAGTTTGAAAAGAACTTGATTGGTACATTCAGCACGATTGACCGTCCACTTTCAGCCGCTCAAAAAGGGGCAGTAGCCTTCACGCGTTACTTCACGCATCTAACGCAAGAGAAAGTGCAACAGTTCCGCGATGAAATCTTAGCGGCAACGCCTGAAAAGGTACGCGCATACGCTCCAACGATGAAAGCCATCATGGACCAAAACGCGTTTGTGGTTATCGGAAATGACACGAAGATTGAAAACCATAAAGACATCTTCAAAAACATCCGTAACTTAACAAAATAAAAGCAACCAAAAAATCCCAAGGTTCACAGCAGTGAATCTTGGGGTTTTGTTTTTTGTCGTTTATTTATGTGGCATAACGTTTTCTTCTTGTTTCATCCACATTGGAATACTTGTCATTACTAGTAAGAATAGGAATGCACTTTGTACCCAAAGGATAGCTACGTCGAAGATACCGTGAACGAAGAGTACAACGATAAACGAAACGTAAAGTCCAACGATGGGACGTTTCTTTGGATCGCGACTCATTTCTAAAAGCATACGTACCGGTTTAAGGGTAGAAATCGCAAGAAGCAATGTTCCGATAATCCCGTAGCTTGAAATGGTATCGATATATAAACTGTGCGCGTGTTCGTGGTAGCGAGCGCCGATTCTTGCGAAACTATGCAAGTACGTCAGAGGCCCTTCCCCAAACCATGGATTTTGTTTAAAGAGAACCATGCCGGCATTCCAAATTGAAACGCGTTCTTCCATGGAAGAGTCGAGCGTTCCCATCCGAACTCCGATGTCATTTGAGAAGAGGAACATGAGTCCAACTCCAAATGCGGCGATGCTAAGCCAGAATGCTTTCGAGCTACGAATCGTCGTGAAGAGGTAAATAATCGCTCCACAGATAATCGCTGGGAAAGCCGTTCTGTTTTGTGTGAAGCTGAGGCCGAATAGGTTAATACCAATTGCGACAGCGCCGATGAACTTCCAGAACCAACTCTTCGTTATGCTGAGTAAGTAGAAGCCAATCATAATACAGAAGCAACAAATAATGCCGTAGTAGTTCGGATTAAAGAAGGTTACTTCCGCACGGTTTTGGTGCCATACTTGCATCTTTGGTGATAGGAAGGTGTAGTTAAATTTATGAACGATTTCGTAGTGTTCTAAGAACGCAAATCCCGCAGCGAAAATGCTAAGGAGTAAGACCGTCTGTAGAACGATATGGAAAAAGTCCGGTGTCAATCGTCTTTGATAGTATTTAAAGAATATCGCATACATCACGAATCCAACCGAGATGACAGCACCGATATAGTTGCCGGCTACCATCGATACGATAAAGCTAAATCCGATAAACGCCAATAAGAACGGGTGAGAGAGTAGGTCTTTAAAGACTTGTTTTAATTTTCCCGTAAAGGCGAGAAGGATGATATATAAGACGAACAATGTTAGAAATAGATAAAACGGAAGGAAGCTACTGATAATGAGTAAGTACAGCGCTAAGTCCTGATTCGAGAATCGTTTTATCTTTTCGATAATCGTTAGTAATTTCATAATGTTCCTTTCAGGTAGTGTTTCTACCAATCATCTAATGAAATAGATATCAGCTTATTTTACCACTAAATGATGATTTAGGGCAAATGGCAACACATCGGGCGCCGTTCTTTGAAACTTTCTGAGAACAGGCGTACAATATAAGTAGAAATTCAGAAAGAAGGAATGAACATGAAATTAGTATTTGTTCGACATGGAGAAAGTGAATGGAACGCCCTCAATTTATTTACCGGTTGGAGTGATGTGGAATTAACTCCTAAAGGGGTAGAAGAAGCGCATCACGCAGGGGAAATGCTGCGCTCATTAGGCATCCAATTCGATCATGTGTATTTATCAGTATTAAAAAGAGCCATCCACACAGGTCATATCGTCTTGTCTGAATTAAATCAAGACTATTTACCAGAAACAAAGAGCTGGCGATTAAACGAACGCCACTATGGAGCCTTACAAGGACTCAACAAACAAGAAACACGCGAAAAATACGGAGAAGAACAAGTGTTGCTTTGGAGACGTTCATATGATGTGATGCCTCCACTACTTAGCGAGGAAGAAGCCGCAAAACAAGCCCAAGACCCACGCTACAAACATCTACAAGTGAAGGACCTTCCTCAAGGGGAAACATTGAAAACAACCTTGGACCGCGTGCTTCCAATTTGGCAAGATGAGATTGCGGTGGATTTACTAGACGGCAAGAACGTTCTAGTTGTAGCGCACGGTAATTCACTTCGCAGCTTGGTGAAATACTTATTGAACCTCAGTGAAGAAGAGATTTTGAACTTTGAAATCCCAACCGCAACACCGCTTGTATTTGATTTAGACGAAAAACTACAAGTGAAAGACTATCATTTTATCAAATAAGGAGAATGCGAATGAAGTGGGAGAAGAAACACACCCTTAGAAGAAACGGTTGAATGGAAGGGCCTAGCTGAAAGTGAGATGGAGCCGTTTAAGTCTTATGTGAACTCCAAGGTTCCAGGCGTTTGCGGAACGTACGCGGCTGCAAGTTTGACGGTCCTTATGGCTAAACGGGAAGGTATCGTCACACAATCGATGGACAAGTTATTAGAGAGCATGGAAGCGTCGATTGAATACGCACTTCCATATCGAGGAACGTTCTATTGGGACGTGCAACGCGGACTCAATAACGAGTGGAAGAAATACGGCTATAAAACACACTTTAATTTGTTTAGTGAAAAGGTCGTGCCAGGCCTTCTAGACGACGGCGTGCCTGTTGTCGTAGGAACCACAACGGCTCTTGGTAGTCCGTACAAAAACCACTGGCTCGTCGTGTACCAATACGCCTTCGATTCAACGGGCAAACTCTGGTACAAGGCATACGATAACCACGGCTCAATTACAACGGTGATTCCAGCCGTCCAAACTCTATGCGCCCTCTGGCTTGAAAAGCTCTAGTCACAGCACTCAAAGAAAAAACTAGACAGCACCAAGCTCTCAAACTGAAAAGCAGAATTAAAGTCCCAGCACAGTAGTAAGGAGCGAAGAGGCCATTATTTGGCACATGATTCTATCAGAGCACTATTTAACTTTGACTCAAAAAATTGAACAGCACACAAAAATGATTACGAAGAAGCCTGCGGATTTAAATAGAGCTTTTAATGAAGCAAAGTTTATATGAAGTAGACGCAGTAGCTGATTGAATTAAGCTTCATCACTCGTGATTTGCATAATTCTAATCAGCCTTTGCGAGAGGGTGAAGACTACGATAGCAAAAACGGACTCACACTGTGAGTCCGTTTTTTTAACTTCTGTCTTACTCCCAAGGCTCTGCAGTAATCATTTTTTTCTGTGCCTAAAACTAATTCTCATGAGCAGGGTTTAAGACAAAAAGCAAAAGCGCTCTGATAGAATGAATGTGACCAAAAAAATGGAGGATGAGCAATGAAAACATTTGATTTAATTTCTATCGGTGGCGGTAGTGGCGGTATTGCCACAGCAAACCGTGCAGCCATGCATGGTGCCCGTGTAGCCGTAGTAGAAGGAAACTTACTTGGAGGAACCTGTGTAAATATCGGCTGTGTTCCTAAAGAAAAATTATGTGGTATGGAGCGCAAATTGCAGAAGCGATTCACGCCTATGGTCCAGACTATGGATTTACCGCAGAGAATGTGACGTTTTGATTTTGCGACATTAAAGAAAAAAACCGTGAAGCGTATATTGACCGTTCAAGAAATTCATACAATGGGACTTTTGAACGCAACAACGTAACCGTGATTAAAGGATACGCGCGCTTTGTCGATGCCCACACGATTGAAGTGAATGGGGAAGAGTACCGCGCCAACCATATCGTGATTGCGACAGGGGCTAAACCTGCCATTCCAAACGTGGAAGGAAAAGAACTTGGGGGCACTTCTGATGATGTGTTTGCATGGGACGAGTTGCCACAATCCGTAGCCATCTTAGGCGCTGGATATATTGCCGTAGAACTTGCGGGTGTCTTACATGCGCTAGGCGTGAAGACAGACCTTTTCGTTCGCCGCGATCGTCCACTGCGTAACTTCGACCATTCGATTATTGAAGTACTCGTTGCAGAAATGGAAAAATCAGGACCAACATTGCATACAAACAAAGTGCCACAAAAATTAGTTCAACTGGAAGATGGAAATGTGGAAATTCATTTCGAAGATGGAACAACTTTCGCTGCTGAGAAAGTGATTTGGGCAACAGGACGCATTCCTCATACAGAAGGATTAAACCTTGAAGCAGCAGGCGTGGAATTAACAGAACGTGGATTTATCAAAGTGAATGAATTTCAAGAAACAGCAGCTCCAAGGTGTGTACGCACTGGGAGACGTTTCTGGTGAAAAAGAATTGACGCCAGTAGCGATTAAAGCAGGACGCACACTAGCAGAACGTTTATTTAACGGACAAACAAACGCGAAGATGGACTACACAACGATTCCAACAGTCGTGTTCTCACACCCAGCCATTGGAACAGTAGGGCTTACAGAAGAGGAAGCTTTGAAAAAATATGGCAAAGAAAACGTGAAGGTATACTTATCAACGTTTGCTGGAATGTATTCAGCCGTGACAAGCCATCGCCAACAAGCACGCTTCAAACTCATCACAGCAGGAGAAGACGAAAAAGTAGTCGGACTCCACGGGATTGGATACGGCGTTGACGAAATGATTCAAGGCTTTGCCGTAGCCATTAAAATGGGCGCAACCAAAGCTGACTTCGACGCAACCGTCGCTATCCATCCTACGGGGTCAGAGGAGTTTGTGACAATGAGATGAGGATACGAGGGCAGAAAGCGCTTATAGGGACGATGACGGTATCGCGGGACTTTGCGCAAGCGGTCTGAAAGGGACCGTGCGGACACAAACTACGGAGGCTTGAACGTCATGCGAACTCAACTACAAACAGGATGTGAGTCTCGCGCTTGAAATCGACCACTGACCGAACTAACGCAAGCATCGTTAAAAACGATGTGCGTATTGTGAAGTGGACGCGATTTCTGCGAAGACGAACTCAACTATATGGATGTGAGCCAAGTTTCTCACGTCCCATCCCATTTTAATTTACAACACAAAAACACCCTAGATGGTCATCCATCTAGGGTATTTCGTTATCTTTATGCGGCCGGCGGGACTTGAACCCGCACAGGTATACACCCACTGCCCCCTCAAGACAGCGCGTCTGCCATTCCGCCACGACCGCAGAACTATTTTAGTTTATCAAATGTTTGGCGGAATTTCAATCTAAAAGGATTAATTTTCCACGACATTTTCCACATACATAGCGGTTCGTGTTCATCTTGCGCATTCTAGGGTAGCGGTGATGGCACGCGGTACACTCGTAAATGAAATTTGGCTCCTTCATTCGTTCGACAAAGCGGCTTCCACCTACCTGATGAAGCAGGCGTTTGAAGTCCTGGTCACGGTGACGATAGCCGCCACCTGTTTGATGCAAGTGGTAATGGCAGAGTTCATGTTTAATGACGCCAATCAGAGCTTCTAGCCCCAGTTCTTGTTCGACAAGGGGATTAATCTCGATATTTCCCCGTCTTTCAGAAAGATAGCGACCGCCACTAGAACGCAGGCGTTTGTTATAGGTAATGTTGTGCGTGAATTCTCGGTGAAAAGACGCTCTTGAAATCTCCTCGGTTAATTGTTGTAATTCGTGTTCGTTCATAATGACCTCCGACCTTAGTGTAACACGCTTTGCCCCTTTAGAAAACAAGATAAACTTTGACCTTTTCGCACCAGAAAGGTAAAATAGGAAGGTATAAGATTTTTCAATCTGGAGGAAACAAAATGAAAATTGTTGTTGTCGGTGGGGGGAAAGTCGGCGAAGTGATTTGCCAGGAGCTCTCAACGGAAGAAAATGACATTGTATTGATTGATAAAAACCAAGATTTAATCGATCGACTATTAAATAAATTCGATATTATGGGGATTTGCGGAAATGGTGCCAGCTACGACATTCTTGTAGAAGCAGGGGTAGAAAACTGTGACATCTTTATTTCTGTAACAGAAATGGACGAAATTAATATTATTGCGTCTATTTTAGCGAAGAAAATTGGTGCGGAATACACGGTTGCGCGTGTTCGTAATCCTGAGTATTCACAACAACTACAACTCGTTCGTGAAAGTCTAGGGATTTCATTGCTGATTAACCCAGAGCTTTCTACGGCTCGTGATATCGCCAATAACTTTAATTATCCTTCTGCATTAAGTGTAGAAAATTTCGTTGGGAATCGTGTCAGCTTACTTGAATTAGAGATTAATGAGGGGTCAGCACTTGCAGGTTTAACGCTTAAAGAAGTGCGTAATCGTTTTGAATCTATCTTAATCTGTGTGATTCATCGTAACGACCAAAGCTTTCATTCCAGATGGAGATTCAACACTTGAAGAAGGAGACCATGTATTTATTACAGGGGCGTATCCAGACCTTCGCAATTTCTTAAAATTAACAGGTCAAGAAACGAAGAGTGTGTCTTCTGCTACGATTGTCGGTGGTGGACGTATTACTTATTACTTACTCAATATGTTGAAACAAACAAAAATCAACACCAAAAGTCATCGAAGTCAATGAAGAACGCTGTGAAACTTTAAGCTATGCGTTCCCACATTCAACCATCATTCATGCCGATGGAACAGACCACGATGTATTAGAAGAACAACGTATTACAGAATATGATGTGTTTGTATCGATGACAGGGATTGACGAAGAAAACTTAATTCTTTCAGCGTATGCGAAACAACAAGGCGTACCAAAAGATTATTACGAAAGATGAGCCGTCCAGCGCTTCTAAAAGTGTTTAAAGGCTTCGATAATCAATCAGTCGTGACGCCAAAACGAATCGTTGCCAATGAAATTATCCAATTCGTACGTTCACGTTCGAATACTCAAGGATCAAATGTCGAAGCGTTATACCGTTTAGCGGATAATCAAGTTGAAGCGTTGCAATTCCGTGTTCAAAAGAATAGTGCGATTTGTGGCATTCCTTTATCAGAACTAAAGACAAAATCAAACCTCTTGATTGCGTTTATCGTTCGTGGAGAAAAACTCATTTATCCAGCCGGTAGTGATACGATTGAACCATTTGATAAGGTAATCGTCGTTACAACGGAAAAAGACTTTGATGACATTAACGACATTTTTGGAATAGAGGTGTCTGAATGAATATCAAAAACAGTTCGCTATTTTCGTGGGAAAAAAATGCTTCAAGTTGAAGCAGCGCTCTTAGCCTTACCACTGATTGTTAGCTTTATCTATCAAGAGTCATTGACTCAAAAACTGGCTTATGCCGGAACAATTCTGTTACTACTGGTAATTGGGCTTCTCTTAAGCTTTAAAAAGCCAGAGCCACTAAAAATCATGGCGCGTGACGGGGTCGTAACCGTAGCCTTAAGCTGGATTTTACTCTCGTTCTTTGGTGGACTTCCATTTGTTTTCACAGGAGAAATCCCAAATGTGGTGGATGCATTTTTTGAAACGGCGAGTGGACTAACGACCACTGGTTCAAGTATTATTCCAGACCTTTCAGTACTCGCACATTCTTCATTATTTTGGAGAAGCTTCACTCACTTAGTCGGTGGGATGGGGGTACTAGTATTCGCACTTGCGATTCTACCAAGTCATGGTTCTGAATCCGTGCAGCTGATGCGTGCGGAAGTTCCAGGCCCTGTGTTTGGGAAAAGCTTGTATCGAAAATTAGCGCATACGGCGCAAATCTTATATATGATTTACTTAGCGATGACAGCCGTATTGACGATTATCTTAGTCGTCTTCCAAGTGCCGCTGTTTGATGCCTTGCTTCTATCGTTTGGTACAGCAGGGACAGGTGGTTTTCGGGATTAACAATGCGGATTTAGTATTTATGCCAATCCAGCTGCCGTTGAATGGATTATCGGGGTAGGGATGATGCTTTTTGGAATCAACTTTAACTTGTATTACTTCGTTCTTCTAGGCGCTGTAAAAGACGTGATTAAAGACGAAGAAATGCGTACCTATGTTGGAATCGTCCTAAGCTTTACGATGATTATTTTCACCGTATTGTCGATTACGCAATCCGCATTAGGCGTTCCAATTCGTAGCGTGTTCTTCACGGTATCGTCGATTATTACGACAACCGGTTATTCAACCGTCGACTTTGGACTCTGGGGGCTTGTTCCCACATGTGCTCCTCTTTACTACTAATGTTTATCGGAGGATGTGCAGGGTCAACAGCCGGGGGGATTAAAGTCTCTCGTGTTATCGTGTACTTCAAGAGTGCCATTGCCGAATTAAAACGTATGGGGCCAACCTCGTCGTGTGTTTGTACCAACGATGAATGGAAAACCAATCGATAATAAGATGGAGAAGAGTATCGCCAACTACTTAATCGTGTATGTGTTGGTCTTTCTATGCTTATTACTCTGCGTTTCCTTTGAAGCGGGCGATTTTACAACAGCCTTCTCCAGTGTGGCCGCAACCTTTAACAACATTGGGCCAGGGCTTGGTCAAGTAGGGCCTACAAGCAACTTCTCAATGTATTCAGATTTCAATACATTTATGCTTGCGATTGGGATGATTGCGGACGTTTGGAAATTTATCCAATCATCATGCTTTTCTCACCAACAACCATGAAGGCATTTGCGCGTAGACGTTAACCAATTCTTAAACAAATAGATAAAGAACTTTAAGGAAAGAACACTTTTTTCTTAAAGTTCTTTTTGTATACTAGACTTGTAACGAATGAGTTACGATTGAAAACAAAGGAGGTTCATTCATGAAAAAATGGGTGAAGGCAACCGCAGTCGTCCTTGCATTGATGGGTTTATCCATGAAGAATGCATATGCCATTGATACAACGACCGTTAATGAAAAATGGGGAAAACCAACCGTGGTTTATGGTGGTGGACTCAGTGAGGCGCAAATTCAGCAAACTTCTCAATTATTAGGCATTAAAGATCCAAATACCGTATTAACGGAAACAGCAACCGGACAAGATTTAATTAAATATCTTGGAAGTGGTGACGGAAATACCTCTGTCATGATTTCGTCGGTAATGGTTCAAAAAACGGACAAGGGTACAGGGGTGAAGGTGAAAATCAAGACTCCTGAAAAACATCACACTGGTAACACCTGAGCAATATGCCAATGCAGCGATTACAGCCGGTGTCACAGACGCCGAAATCGAAGTGGCAGCTGTCTCGAAAGTAACGGGTGAATCAGCTTTAACAGGGGTGTATAAAGCCTTCGAAGCCAATGGGGTGCAACTAGACTCTAAACGTACCGAAGTCGCACAACAAGAGTTAGAAGTCACGAATAAAATCGCGCAAGAAAATGCCAACGAAAAAGGATTCGATTCGTCAAAACTCGATAAAGCGATGATTGAAATCAAAAAAGAACTTGCGGAACTCAAACAAAAGCAAGGACAATTAGCGACAAAAGAAGATATCGAACGCATTATTAACGACGCCTTGAAGAACAACTCATTGCAAAATGTGATTTCTCAAGATCAAATCAATGCCTTAGTCGCTTTTGCGCAAAACTACCAAAACACAAGTGCGATTGATTCCAAACAAGTATTAGAGCAATTAAATAGCTTGTCAAAATCAGTCGGCGAAAAGATTAACAGCTTAGTCGAACAAGCCAAAAACGAAGGATGGCTCGATAAAATCGCCCAATTCTTCCAATCGATTTTTAATGCTATCAAAAATCTCTTCTCACAAAACTAAAGAGTGAATCACAAGCATGGAACACATTTGTTTCATGCTTTTTTAGTGCTCAAAACAGCACTCATTTTTAAATGGATATGGTATGATGGGGATAGGAAAATAGAATCAATAGAGGAGGGGTCAGGATGCCATCCAAGTATAGGCAATTACTGGTGTATGTTGTTGTTGCTTTACTCTATTACTTCATTCCTGTTTTTCTAATTCAAGATACAGGAAGTGCAATGTTCTTTACTATTGATTGGAATTCCAGTCATCGTCTTTGTGGTTTCGATGCTGTTTTTCGGTAAAGTATGGATATTATTGGTATTTCCCAATTGTTATTGGTCTCTTATGGATTCCGAATCTCTTTTTACTAAATGACTCTGCAGCCATTTATATTCTGATGTATGCAGTTGTCAGTCTCATAGGGACAACTCATTGGATTGCTATTCAAAAAAATAGTAAAAAAATAACCCCTGGCCATCGCTGATCAGGGTTTTTGTGTTTTTATTTTAGAATAAGATCAGATGCAACAAATTTATTTTACATTTTTTTGGGATATAATATTTTTTTAGACGATAAGATATATTCTGTTGACTGTTATTTTTTTAGAGTGTGTAAAATTTACATATGCTATTAAAAGAGAAGTTTCTTTCAGAAAAAGCAAAAAAATAGTGGAGGTATGCAAATTGAGAAGTACAAATATAAAGAAGAAATTTAATAAGTTTAGTGTTCTATTGAATGTGGTATTAATAGCTATTATGGCTATTGGAGTGCTATTTTTTTCTTACCTAAGGAACAAAAAAATCAGAAATCAAAACGTCAATTAATATCGAAAGTATTGAAAAAAAGTGAATGAAGTTGTATTTTTTTGAATGCGGGAGTTAATGAAATTATTACTGAAACAAAAAAACAACCCAAGTTTTTTTGGGTTTGATGTGCCGTTCTCTAGAAAAAAACAGCATTAGTGATTTTAAATTATACAGCTAAATTTGGAATTAAAAGTAGTGTAAAGGTTGAACAAATAGGTGAAAAAAAGAATATAAGGTTATCGTTCCAAAATTTGAAGTAATTGGTGTTGAACTTTCAAAAGATAATCCTTACAATTTGTATGATAATCATGGAGAGTTGTTAAGTGGAACTACAGAAGATGTTGATACTGGGAAATTGGTCACTAACCAACTTTCTAGTGATAAACAAGCAGAGTATTTAGATAAATTTAAGAGTGAAATTAAAGAATCTGCAATCAATTATTATAACACATTATTTTCATCAATGGATTCTGAAGCAAAGGTAACTGTAGAATTCTCAGAATAATTCTTTCAAATAAAATTTTAGAAACAAATAACCCTGACCATCGCTGGTCAGGGTTTTCTCTTTGTATTTTAGAATAAGATTAAGAGTAAGCTGATTGTGATAATCAGTTGTACGACTAAACCAATGAGTGATAAGTAAATTGGATCGATCGTTGATTCAGTGGCGCTCTTAAACATTGATGACGTAAATGTCACGATGTAAAGTAGGATGTGCGCGAAGAATACGATCAAGATTCCAACGAATAACCATACTGGACTGATGAAATGTCATCACTGTCGCAACGGCTAGTAACACAATGGCTAAAACGTTCATTCCTTCGTATTGTGTCAACCAGTAGTTAAATACGTGTTGACGTTTTTGGAAGACGTGTTTCAATCCATACGATACGCTTGGGAATCCAAGGTAGAACACCGCGTAGAAGAGGATGAAGCGAATGAACATCCAAATGTAGTTTGGTGTGCTTGTTAAGCTTGGTAAGATTGAAATGTCGGCGAATAATTGGTATTGACCAATGAGTGAATGAATCAAGTGAGTCGTTACGAATGCAGACATCACAGTCGCAAGGATAATCAATGCATATCCGTAAGTACGGCTATATTGACGCTTACGTGAGTAGTGATTTGTTGGTTGGACTAAACGTTCTCCAAAGAAAGTGAAGAAGCGTTTGAATTTATTCCATGCACCAGCATAGGCTAGGCGATTATTCTTCACACGGTTTTCTTGTGAGCTACGGTTATTATCTTCTTCTGGAATACTTGTTTCTACTTTCGTTGTAAACGATGGAGTAGGTTCGTTATTTTCGTCTAAAAGGTCTGTTTGAACGCCTTCGTTTGGTTCAATTGACACCGGTTGTGATAGTTCGTCTTGAACTGTTCCACAGTAAGGGCAGAGTGTTTCTTGTTCGTCAATCATCTCATGACAGAATGGACATTGTTTCATGAATCTTCCTCTTTCTATGTCTAATAATTTTCATTGCTATTGTATCATAATTTCACTATAAAAAAAGACTAGGAACTCCTAGTCTTAGCGTGGCATCTTTTCAGATGAGTAGGTCGTGTTCACATCACGAACTACAAACAGCTACATCCGGTAGTGTGCCTAAGCACGCCTGTTCCACATAACTCGCAGTCTCTTATGTACTGCGTGTCGCCTCATCGCATAGAATACATTATAGCAGAGGGTGTGTGGAATGTCATGTATGAACTATTTTTCGCGGATTACTTCGATTTTGTATCCATCTAAGTCTTTTACGAAATAGTAGTTTGCAGGATGTCCTGGTAAACCCTTTTAATTCTGTAACGTCATAGCCTTTTGCAACGTGTTCAGCGTGAAGAGCTTCTAAGTCTTTAGCGCTGATAGCGATATGACCATATCCGTCGCCGATTTCGTAAGGGCCGTGGCCGTAGTTATATGTTAATTCTAATTCGTAATCGTCACCTTCGAATGCTAAGTAAACGATTGTGAATTTGTGTTCTGGGAAGTCTTTTCTGTGAGTTTCTTTAAAACCAAATGCTTCTTCGTAGAAACGAATGCTTTCTTCTAGATTTTTGAACACGGACACAAGTATGCAACATTTTTTTGACATGATGTGACCTCCTTTATTTATTTTTCCTTAAGCCTAACAAACTCTATAAATAAATACAAGTTTTTCGAGACTGTTTTCGTTTCGAGGACAAATGTATTCGATTAGTGGAAAATGTGTTGCGTTCTTTTTCATTAATTTGGTAGTCTAGTACCATTGAAAAAAATAAGGAAGTGTCATATGAAAGTAATCAAATTTGGTGGAAGCTCTTTAGCAAATGCCACTCAATTAAGAAAGGTCTTTAATATCGTAAAAGCTGATGAAAAACGTAAAATCGTGGTGGTATCAGCCCCAGGGAAACGTACGTCTGACGATGAAAAAGTAACAGACCTATTGATCCAATTAGCAACTTCTCATATTGAAGGGAATTATGATGAAGAAGTCTTAAAGAAAATCTTAGTGCGTTATAAAGAAATTTGTGATGAATTAGAATTAAAACCAGAAGTATTTGAACTCGTTCGTATTCATTTTAAAAACTTAAAAGAAAGAAACGACTTAGCTCCTGACTATTTAATGGATGCCTATAAAGCAAGCGGGGAAGACTTAAATGCGCGCCTAATCGCATCATACTTCAACCAAGAAGGTCTTGCGGCGAAATACGTAGGACCCTCGTGAAGCCAAACTATGGGTGAGCGATACTCCAGGGGAAGCGCGTGTCTTAGAAGAAAGCTACCACGAATTAGAATACTTACAATTAACGAATGAAGTGATTGTATTCCCAGGATTCTACGGGGTGACAAAAGAAGGCAATGTCGTGACATTCTCACGTGGTGGATCGGATATTACAGGTTCGATTTTAGCCAATGCCGTGAACGCCGAAGAATACGAGAACTTCACAGACGTTGATGCGATTTATGTAGCGAGTCCCAAAAATCGTGCATAAACCACTAGCCATTGACGTATTATCTTATACAGAAATGCGTGAGTTATCTTATGCTGGATTCTCAGTATTCCATACAGAAGCACTTCTTCCTTCTATCAAAAAAGGAATTCCAGTGCACGTGTGCAATACGAATAACCCAGAAGCAAGCGGAACTTACATTATGAAAGGGAAGGTGACTTCTCCAAATGTTATTTCAGGGATTGCAAGTTCGCCAGGCTTCGTAAGTATTTACGTGAAGAAATACTTGATGAACCATGAGATTGGTTTCCTTCGTAAAGTATTGACGATTTTTCGAAGAAGAAGGTATTTCAATCGAACATATTCCAACAGGGATTGATGATGCGACAATTATTATCCGTGGGGAAGATGCAACTGACGAACAACTCGACGGTATCGTGGAACGTTTATATGCCGAATTAGACGTGGATGATGCGCACTATATGCGTGGTCTCTGCCTTATCATGTTAGTAGGGGAAGGGATGGTCAACATGGTCGGTACAACGGCTCGTGTGGCTTCAACGCTTGCTCGTACTCAAATCAATATCGAATTATATAACCAAGGGGTATCTGAGGTTTCAATGATGTTTGGTATTTTAGACCAATACGAAAAGAAAGCCATCCGTGCGTTATATGATGAGTTCTTCGGTGAAAGCGAAAAGAATATCAAAGTGGTGGAATAGTTTTTTTCACAACACATTTAAACTGAAAATAGTTAACGGTTGTAATTAACCGATAGGAAGAGTAGAATATCGATATATTCTGCTCTTTTTTTTTGAGCCAGTATTTTTTTGAATAGAATAGGAGGGACGAAGATGATTCGTTTCTTATTTAAAGATTCCATTCCAAAAACGCATTGCGTCCAGTTTTTGCGATTGTGATTTTGGTAGGGGTCATTACTACTCAATTTGCCGATTTCGCAACTGGCGACGTCAAAAGGCTTCGTATTTTTGACCATTTGTTTACAACCGTATCGATGGTATGTGTGACAGGGACTTTCGACGCAACCAGTCGCCGAGACGTACAATACTTTTGGACAAGTGATTTGTATGATTTTTAATGCAAATCGGTGGATTAGGATTAATGAGTATTATTGCCTTTTTTTCCTCTATGATGCGGGGAAAGAAAGATGTCACTCGTTAACAAACTAGCCTTTGCAAGATAGTTTAAACCGAGATGATGGTCAAGATTTTCAAAAAGTATTTAACAACGATTTTTTTAAATATACATTCTTTATTGAATTTGGTGCGGCTGTCATTTCTATCATTCCGTTTCGTTCCAGAACTAGGAACTGGAAAAAGGAATCTTTCACCGCGTTCTTCTTTGCGATTTCTGCGTTTTTGTAATGCAGGGATTTTGATAACCTAGGGCTCGAACAGTCTGATTAACTACGCGACAGATCCACTCTTTAACACTTAGTGGTTGCGGCTCTTATTATTCTTGGTGGGATTGGTTTTTCTGTTTGGTTTGATATCAAAACGATAGCTACTTAGCAAATGCGAGAGGTCGACCAAAGAGCAAAAAAAGAAAAAATCATTCTATCGTCGATTGCATTACCATACAAAGATTGTTCTTTGGTTGACGGGGATTATTCTTCTTAGCGGGACGGTTTTAACGTTGTTAACCGAATGGAATAATCCTGATACTATTGCGAAATCTATCCATTTCTTTCGATAAGGTACTCGTGATGCTTCTTTCCAAACGGTAACAATGAGAACGGCTGGATTTGCGACAATCGATTATACGAAACTGCACATCCAACGAGCCTTCTTCTTTATTGTATTCAAATGCTTATCGGAGGTTCTCCTGGTGGGACTGCCGGTGGGGTGAAGACGACAACCTTCTTAGTGGTTCTCTTATTCATTCGATCAGAAGTGTACGATCAAAGGGAATGATTCAATTTAGAAACCACCGTATTTCGCAAGAGATGGCCAGAAAAAGCGTTAACGATTTTTTTATCGTGTTTACAACACTTATTTCTAGGTAGTGTGTTCTTACTCAGTTTAACGGATCCCAGATGCGCCACTGTTATATACTTTATTTGAAACGATCTCAGCGGTATGTACAGTAGGGGTAACGGCGAAATTTAACACCAACCTTATCCTTCCTAGGAAAAGATTATTATTATGTTGTTGATGTTTATTGGCCGTATCGGACCATTAACCGTTCTATTAAGTTTTCTCAAATCAGAAAGAACAAAAGCGCTCGACATGAAGTATGCGAAAGCACCATTATTAATTGGATAGAAAGTAGGGATTGTGATGAGAAAGACAGTTGGGATTTTAGGACTAGGTGTGTTTGGGATGACGATTGCCAAACAGCTTAGTGAATATGATTGCGACATTATTGCCATTGATCGTGATGAAACAACCGTTAACCGTATTGAACCACTTGTCACAAAGGCAGTCATTGCCGATGTGACAGACGAAGAAGTCTTAAAAGAAATTGGAATTGGCGACTGCGACACAGTAGTGGTAGCTACAGGGTCTAGTCTAGAAGCGAGTATTCTAGCCGTGATGCATTGTACGAAACTTGGTGTTCCAGAAATTATTGCTAAAGCAAAGGGCCGTACGACAACAGAAATCTTAACGAAGATGGGTGCGCAACGTGTCATAAACCCAGAAAAAGAAACAGGAATTCGTCTCGTGAAGAACATTCTTCACCATAAACTGGCCGAAGTGATTTCACTTGATGGAAATATTTCGCTTGTGGAATTTTATCCGCCAAAATCATGGGTTGGAAAACAACTAAGCGATTTAGACTTACGTAAAGATTATGATTTAAACTTAATTGGTTATCGTGAAGGAAAGGATGAATCCTTGAATACAAGAGTGTTTGCGGATTTCCTTATTCGCGAAGATGTCGTTCTTGTAGCCATTATTGGGACAGATAGTTTAGATAAAGCGACTTTCCTTGAAGACTAATCAAAGAGACCAGATGAATCAAAGTGGTTCATTTGGTCTCTTTTTTCTGTAAAAATGGGTTCAAACCCTTTCAAAAGCATCCATTTCATAGTACACTAGGACTATCAACTTTTTAGAAAGTAGGGATTATAATGGCCAATAAAAAACCATTAAGACGTGAAGAAGTTCCAGTGGAATTAACTTGGGACCTTTCCGCAATTTACGAATCTAACGAAGGATTTGAAAAAGACTTAGAATTTGTTAAATCACAAATTCCAGCAGTTGCCGCTGCAAAAGATACAGCACTTAAAGACGGGGAATCATTATTAGCATTCTTAAATCTTTTAAACGTAGTAGACGATAAGATTGAAACAGCTTATGTTTACTCACATTTAAAAGCTGACCAAGATACTTCTAACAATGAAAACCAAGTCTTAAATCAACGTGCGTTCTCAACATACATCGAATTCTCAGGTGCTTCAGCATGGTTTGCTCCAGCAATTTTAGCATTATCTGATGAAGAGTTCGAAGAGTATTTCAAACAAGAACCAGGCCTAGAAGACTTCCGCGTATTATTAGAAACAGCGCGTATTAAAAAAGGTCACGTGCTTTCAGATAAAGAAGAAGCTTTATTATCAAAAGCAAGTGAAGTATTCCAAGGCGCAAGCAAAACATTCAACTTATTAAACAACGCTGACATCAAGTTTGACGAAATCACAACTGAAGATGGCGAAAAAGTTGAATTGACAAACGGAAACTACTCAGTATATATCGAATCTAAAAACCAAGATGTTCGTAAGGAAGCATTCGAAACATTATACAAACCTTACATCAACTTGAAAAATACATTCGCAAGCACACTTGGTACAGAAGTGAAAGGTCATAACTTCAGCGCTTTAGTTCATAACTATGACTCAGCTCGCCAAGCAGCACTTGCTTCAAACCAAGTTCCTGAAGAAGTATACGATGCTTTAGTAGAAGTGGTAAACGAAAAATTACCATTATTACACCGTTACACTGCATTACAACAAAAAGCATTAGGCTTAGATGAATTGCATATGTATGATTTATACGTACCAATCACAGGCGACGCTCCAATTAAATACAACTACCAAGAAGCATCTCTAGCAAGTGTGGAAGCCTTGAAACCTCTTGGCGAAGAGTACCATGAAATCTTGAAGAAAGCATACGACGAACGTTGGATCGACGTTGCTGAAAACATCGGTAAACGCAGTGGTGGATATTCAAGTGGGGCATACTCAACTGCACCATACATCCTATTGAACTGGCATGATGAATTATCAAACTTCTTCACATTAGTTCACGAGTTAGGACATAGTGCACACAGCTACTTCACTCGTAACACACAACCAAAACAATACGGAGATTACTCAATCTTCTTAGCGGAAATTGCTTCTACAACAAACGAAAACATCTTAACAGATTACTTGTTGAAGAAACATACAGATAAAGAAGCGCAAAAATATATCTTAAACAACTATTTACACCGCTTCAAATCAACAATTTTCCGTCAAACACAATTTGCGGAATTCGAACATAAGATTCACGTAATGGACCAAGAAGGCCAACCATTAACACAAGAATCAATCGCAAAAGCTTATAGCGAAATCAACGCGAAATACTATGCAAATGTCATCCAAGATGAACAAATCGCATACGAATGGGCACGTATCCCTCACTTCTACATGAACTACTACGTATTCCAATACGCAACTGGTATGGCTGCAGCGACTGCTTTATCAGATAAAATCTTACATGGTACTCCAGAAGATTTAGAAGCTTACTTAAACTACTTACGTGCAGGACGTAGCGACGCTCCAATCGAAGTAATGAAAAAAGCCGGCGTAGACATGACGAAGAAAGACTACTTATACGACGCATTCGACGTATTCGAACAACGTCTATCTCAATTAGAAGCTCTTATGAGCGAATAACAAAACAAACTCCGAGAGTTCTACTCTCGGAGTTGTTTTGTTATATAGAGTATATAAAGAAAAACTCCTCCAAATGGAGGAGTTTATTTCGTTTAACGATTCATATTCACGACTTTTAGCTAAGTTGTGGCGTGAGCGAACTTCTACAAGTCGTTTGACTTCTGGACATTCAGGAAGAGGCTCGCCATTACAAATTTCACTAATGGTATCCGCCGTAATACTGTTGGCCAGTAAGATTCCGTATGAATGATTTGAATTATCGAAGATGACAAGAGAAGGAGTGTGCGTTACATTCATCTCTTGTGCGATTTGTAAGTCACGGTCATACGCTGTTTTCACAGCAGGACTGGCTTTATCTTCGTAAAACATTTTTCTTATCAATTTCAATATTATCTAAAATTTCATCGAGTAACTCTTTGCTGTAGTTACGATTGTGATGATGAATTTGGTGTTGCAACTCAAATAAGAATTGACGACCAGGACGTTTTCCTTGTAAGAGGGCAGCTTTATACGAAAGAGCTGCATCATATATTTTTGTATAGATTTCGTTTCTTAAATCTAAATCTGTTTCATCTAACTTTTGGTTTTTCATATATTGATTAACCGTTTGTAAATTATGAAACGTTACGAATTGGTAATGTACCTTAAACTCAGAATTGCGAACAAATTTTAATAGTTCGTTTTCACAGCGATAACAATATGATCCCAATGGATTCACGAATAAATATAATTCGAAAATCTTTTCGTGTGAAGTGCGTTCTGATAGATTTTTTGTTTTTGAAGTACTCAAAATCCTACACCCCTGTTCCCTAATTAACTTTGTAACACTATTGTAACATAGTTTGTTGAAATGTCAGAATAATTTGCACAACGCGTGACGTTTGTACTTATCTCGTGGACAGTGCTCGTTTAATTTTACTTTCTGCTTGGCGTCGTTCGATATTGTATTTGGCTAAATGCCTAAGAATACCGGTTCCCGAGCTCGAGACTACGAACTTCCATTTCCATCTCAAAGTCGACCTTGCCGTTATAGTGACTTTCATCGAGAACAAGCCATTCATTTTCGGAGAGGGCACCTTCCAATCGATGTGTTGTAAGAAGCGCAGTTTGATTCACGGTTTGAAGTGTAAGGCCTTTATCTTCCAATGCTTCCTGAAGGGACGTTGGAAGCGTGAATTGTTTGTCGTGATTATACGCATTCAGAATGTCTACCGGAAGGACTTCGGTATATTCTAGCACCTCTAAGCTACTTTGAGGAATCTTTAGCGTGATTTCGCCGGTTTCTTTTCCTTCGACGATGCGAATGCGAAGCGCCATTTTATGTTGTTGGAGGAGACCTTCGTAGTCGTAGTAACTATTTGTCTGCGTGACGTCTTTTAGTAAAGACGTCTTTATAGTCGTCCACAAGAGACGTCGTATTGCTCTTTTGTCAGTAAAGTTTTTTTAAACTCTTTTTTTCGATTTCTGGCATACCGTATTCCTCCTTTAGTGGTTTATTGTAGCTTATTTTATGACAGATTTGAAAAAAATCGCCTTAATTTGTCATGATTCCCTATAAAATATGGTATGATAGAGAACGGAAATGAAAAAAAGTAGGTGAAAATATGGAAACATGGGAAACACCCTTAGTAGAAGATTGGGATGCCTTTCTAGCTCCGTATTATCAAGCAATAGAGGAATTAAAAATTAAATTAAAGGGAATTAGACGCCAGTATCGTCAGGAAGGAAAGCACGCACCGATTGAATTTATCACGGGCCGTGTGAAGACTCCAGAGAGTATTGTAGAAAAGATGCAAGTTCGTAATATCCCTAGAGAAGAATTCCTTGAAGGTGTACAAGATATTGCAGGGCTTCGCATTATGTGTCAGTTCGTTGATGATATTTATGAAGTGGTTCGCTTGATTCGTCAGCGTAATGACTTTGATATCGTGATTGAACGTGACTATATTCAAAATAAAAAAGCGAGTGGCTATCGTTCGTACCATATCGTATTGGAATATCCCGTTCAACGAATCGAAGGGGAAACGAAGATTCTTGTAGAAATTCAAATTCGTACATTAGCGATGAATTTCTGGGCAACGATTGAGCACTCATTAAACTATAAATATAAAGGGGAATTCCCTGATACGATTCATGAGCGTCTAGAACGTGCAGCAGAAGCGGCGTTCTTGCTTGATGAAGAGATGTCTCAAATACGAGAAGAGATTCAAGAAGCGCAATATATTTTTGCAATTAATAAAGAAAATCAGCGCAAAAGAAAGAAACGGAGGGACTCATGATGAAAGTCGGTTTATATGGAAACCAAACAGAAAAAACAAAAGAAGTCATGAATGCCTTCGACCGCTTATGCCAAGAAGGGTGTTTTGAGCGCGATGACGTGCATCCTGATGTCGTGATTACGGTCGGTGGAGATGGAACGCTTTTAGGGGCTTTTCATCATTACCGCAATCAATTAGACAGTATCCGTTTTGTGGCGATTCATACAGGCCACTTAGGTTTTTACACGGATTGGCGTAACTACGAAGTGGATCAATTAATCGAGTCTTTGAAACAAGACAAAGGAGAGCATGTGAGCTATCCATTGCTCGATGTGAATGTGAAGTTCTAAAAGCGGAGATGTCATTCGTTATGCTGCTTTGAATGAGGCAACCTTACGTAAAGTGAATGGCACGCTTTTATGCGAAGTGTATATTAATGGCGAATTATTCGAAAACTTCCGTGGAGATGGGCTTTGTGTGGCAACGCCAACTGGATCAACAGGTCTCAGCAAGTCTCTAGGGGGTGCCGTTGTGCATCCGCGTGCAGAAGTGATGCAGATGACAGAGATGGCGTCGATTAATAATCGTGTGTATCGTACACTTAGTTCACCAATGATTTTTGCGAAAGATAATGTCTTAACACTACGTCCTGAGAGTAAAGAGGGCATGGTGATGGCGATTGACCATTTAACGTATGATGCTAATGAGATTGAAGAAATTCAATTACAAATTAGTCATGAGCGCATTTCGTTTGCGGCGTATCGTCATACCCCATTCTGGGATCGTGTGGAAGATGCGTTTATCGGTTCGCGTGAAGTGAACTGTCGCGGAAATGAGGAAGTCCGTTGATTTTAACGTGGAATTACCCATACGAGTATCCGATGATGATGCGGTCCTTCTTGCAAGAAGTGGGGATTTCAAGAACCTTTCTTGCCCATGTCAAAGCGCATGGAGACTTACTTGTGAATGGTCGTCATGAGATTGTGTTAAAGACGCTACAACCTGGAGATGTTCTTACGATGGTGATTCCGCCATCGGGAGAACATGAGACCGTGATTCCAAGTGAAGTGCCGATTGATATTTTATATGAGGATGATTATTTACTCATTATCAATAAGCCTGTTGGAACGGCTTCGATTCCGTCGAAGTTGCATCCAGACCATTCGATGGCGAATCGTGTGAAAGGATACTATAAAAGACGTGGCTATGCGGACCAAATTACGCATGTGGTGACGCGTCTTGACCGTGATACAACGGGAGTGATGATGTTTGCTAAGCACCGCGTTGTACATGCGTGGATGGACCAAGCCTTACGAGACAAAACCATTGAGAAGAAGTATTTAGCCATTGTGCATGATACAGCACCATTGGAAGAGCATGGCATGATTGATGCGCCGATTGGTCGACATGTTGGGTCGATTATTAATCGTTGTGTCTCAGAAGATGGAAAACCATCGCTAACCGAATATTGGAAGAAAGAAACGCTTGTAGGAGCGAACCTTGTCGAGATTTTATTACACACTGGGCGTACGCATCAGATTCGTGTTCATTTCTCATGGCTTGGGGCACCACTTGTGGGAGATGATTTATATGGTGGAGTGAAAGACGAGATTTTAGACCGCCAAGCCTTGCATTGTCATTCACTCACGTTTATTCATCCAATGACGAAAAAAGAAATTACCGTTGTGGCGCCACTTCCAAAAGATATGGACGAGTGGATGAAAGCCCACAAGCAATAAAGAGAGGAGAATCACCATTGAGCGAAATCGTATATGAATTTGAAGATATTTTAGAGCAAATTCAACACACCTTGGCAACGGAAGATAAACAACAGTTCCGTGAGATCTTCTTTGAGAATCATACGTACGACCAAGCGCAAATTTATTTAAGCTTAACGCTGGAAGAACGTAAATTAGCCTACCAATTTCTGACTCCTGAAGAAATGGCAATGGTGTTCGAACTATTAGAAGAAGACGTAGAAGATGTTGAAAAGTATTTAAGCGAGATGGATGAAGCCTATGTCTCACGAATGCTTGCGGAAATGTATTCCGATAACGCGGTAGACGTATTGAAGCAAGTGGGGGAAGAAAAGGTCCGCACTTATTTACGCTTGATGCCGCATAAGACTGCCGCAGAACTACGCCAATTATTAAATTATGATGATGATACTGCAGGGGCGATGATGACAACAGAATTTATCTACGTGCATGAATCAGATACATTAAAAACAGCGATGTCAACGGTAAAACGTTTTGCCGAAGACGCTGAAACCATCTACTATGTGTATGTCACTGACGATGAAAATCATTTAACAGGGATTCTCACGTTGAAAGACTTAATCGTGAAACCAGACGAAAAACTCGTCAAGGATATCATGATTGACCGTGTTGTAACGGTGCACGTGAATGATGCGCAAGAAGAAGTGGCCCAAACGATTAAAGACTACGACTTCCTTGCCATTCCAGTAGTCGATGATACGAATACGCTCGTTGGGATTATCACGGTCGATGATGCCTTAGACGTTATCGAAGAAGAAGCGACGAGTGACTATTCAGGTCTTGCCGGGGTAAACGTTGATGAAGCGCACCAAGGCGTGTGGGTAGGGATTGTCAACCGTCTTCCGGGGATTGTGACGCTTCTCATCATGGGGACTGTGACCGCAGTCCTCTTTAGACATTATGAACCGATTATTCAACAAGCAAGTATCTTTGCCATCTTTATTACATTGATTACAGGTACTGCCGGGAATACAGGGACGCAATCTCTTGCGGTAGCGATTCGTAAGATTGGTCTTCACGAAGAGGAACAGTCTTTCTGGAAAGTCCTCGTGCAAGAGGGGGCAACAGGCTTTGGTATCGGGTTGATTTCCGGTGCAATGGTATTCGGGATTGTAAGTCTATGGCATGGTAGCATCGTTCTTGGGGGCATTATTGGCTTTGCAATGTTCGCTTCGATTTTTGTAGCGGCATTAACAGGGACTTGTATTCCATTTGCGTTGGAGAAATTCAATTTTGATCCATCCATTGCCAGTGGACCATTTATTACAACTGTTAACGACTTAACATCTGTGTTGGTTTACTTCACGATTGTCAGCCAATTTATTTCAGCATATTTAGCTAAATAGAAACGATATAGTATATAGACAATTCGTTTATATACTATATTTTTACGATTAAAATAAATAGGGTTGACTACCTATTTATTTTGTGCTAAGATTAGAGCATGTAATTGAAAGAAAAGGAGATAATGATGGATTCAAAAGCTTTTATCAGATGAAATTATTCATCTATTTACAAGAATGAATAAAATTAAATTTTTTAGAAATATTGCACCGAATTTAACATGCCTTCTGAAACGGATGTGCTGATGTTCACTTTATTGTCAGCGTCAAGAGACTGGAGAAAGAATTGACCGTAAAAAGGGACATTAGTAGTTTTTGAGATTAAAACTTCTACAACGATTCAATTTGTTAATTCTTTAGAAAAACACAACTATATTAAGCGGAAAAGTGATCCTAAAGATAAAGAGTTACTTTAGTTTTCGCTAACTCGATTACGGAAAAAAAGATTGCAAAAATTGTTGATAAAGATAAACAAGAAGTCATGCGTCAAATTATTCTTTCTGAGGATATTCAGGAAATCAAGAATTCTTTTTGCGTTGTTAAACCGCGTCTTAAATACAATTGATGCTATTCCGATACAAACAATTTCAATAGAGAGGATATGAATCAATGAAGAAAATTTTTGGAACATATCAAGCGATATCGTGGAACGATTTTCACGATTATAATCTTGACCGTTTTACAAGTAGGTTCAACTTTATTAACGCCTACCATTTTAGCTTCTTTAGTTTCAAATGGAATTTTGAAACAAGACCAGGCGACGATTATACAACAAGGGGGATTGATGTTACTGACAACAACTTTTAGATTTGGTTCTTTCAGTAACTGCTGTAAGATTTGTTGGTAAATTTTTCCGCTGGGTTGGCTCGTGATTTACGACTCAGCATGTTTAACAAAATTCAGCGATTTTCAACTCAAGACTTCCAAAAATCTTGGTACGTCTTCCTATATCAATCGTACAACGCGAGATATTCAAAGTTTGTCTCAAACGATTGGGTTTTCAATGAACTTAATTTTAATGGCCCTCTAATGTTTATAGGGTCTATTGTTTTAGCCATGAGAATGAATTTTGAACTTTCTCTTGTGTTATTAGGCTCCATTCCATTTTTAGGGATTGCGATTGTTCTAATGACTATTTCTGTTTCAAAAGGGTTTACTACTCTTCGACAAACGACAGACCGATTAACACAAATTATTCGTGATACATTAACAGGAATTCGTGTGATTCGAGCATTCAATAAGAGTGAGTATGAATTGAAAAGATACGATGAAGTCAATGAAGGCTATCGTAAACTTCTTTTTAATTTAAACGTGAAATTTAGTCTTATTACTCCCATTATGATGATTACCATTAACTTTGCTAATTTAGCCGTTGTTCTTGTTGGGGCAAATCTTGTACAAGGATTACAGCTCGATATTGGATCATTGATGGCGGTTATTCAATATTCTGCTTTAGTGCTATTTTCATTGTTAATGTTTGCATTTATATTTGTGATGGTTCCTGCAAGGCTTAGTAGCGGCTCGCAGAATCAATGAAGTTTTAGAACAAAAATGTTCAAACATTTGTTGATAATGAGCGTGGTCTAGAAAAAATTGAAACAGTGGAATTCAATAATATTTCTTTTAAATACGAAGGTGCAGAAAAAGAAATGTTAAAAGATGTGAATTTTACGGCGAAGACTGGAGAAAAAATTGCAATTATTGGATCTACAGGTGCGGGTAAATCAACGTTAATGAATTTATTATTACGATTCTTAGATGCCAGTTCAGGAGAGCTCCTATATAATGGAGTGAATATTCAAGACTATACTGAGAAAGAATTACGCCAGCAAATTGCATTTGTTCCTCAAAACCGAATGCTGTTTTTCTGGAACGATTCGAGAGAATCTAAAATTTGGCAACGAAAATGCAACGGATGAAGAAATGATTGAAGCATTGAAATTAGCTAGAAGCTTGGGAATTTGTTTCAAGTTTTAGAAGACGGTTTGGATTCCCGTGTTGAGCAAAAAGGGGATAATTTTTTTCTGGTGGTCAAAAAAACAACGATTGTCAATTGCAAGAGCATTAGTGAAAAAGCTTCTGTTCATATTTATGACGATAGTTTTTCAGCACTTGATGCAAAAACAGAAGCGAGACTTCGTAATAATCTTAAAAAGATAAACGAAGATTCGATTGTTTTTGTTGTAGCACAACGAATTACTTCTGTTACCGATGCGACTCGAATCATTGTTTTTAAATGAAGGTGAAGTTGTCGGTATCGGAACTCATGATGAATTAAAAAGTCTCAAATCAAATCTATCAAGAAATTATGAATTCACAATCAAGTTTAGAAGAATTGGAGGATACTAATGAATAAGACTGTTTTAAAAAGATTCTTAGGATATTTAAAACCGGACCGTTTTGTTGTCGTTATGGTTTTAATTGTATCCTTCATTTCAGTTGTGTTAGATGTGCAATTGCCTAAAATTTTTAGGGAATGCGACAACTTTAATTAGTAATAGCTTTATTGAGTCTAATTATACTTCGGTGGATATTGCTGGAGTATTTGAAATAGGGAAGCTATTAGCAATTTTATATGTATTAGCGGCTGGGCTTAATTTCTTAGGGAAATATTTTATGTCTCGAGTTTCTAGTGATATCATTTATCGTCTTCAAAAAGAAATCGATGAGAAGTTTACGAGATTACCAGTGCGTTATTTTGATGAGCAATCAAGAGGAGATTTATTAAGTCGAGCAACGAATGATATTCAAACCATTGATGATTCATTTTCTCAAGTTTCCGTACAATTTTTACGACGGTATTAACGTTTATTGGAATCATTATTATGATGTTTACGATTAGTATTCCTCTGGCCATTGTCGGTATTTTAGGGATTCCACTATCGATGTTTGCTATTGCGATGATTGGTAAAAAATCAGCTGCCTCATTCGCAAGCCGTCAGGAAACAACAGGAACGATTAATGGATATATTGAAGAGTATTATGGGGGACATGATATAGTAAAAGCCTTTAACTATGAAGACCGTTCAGAAAAAGCATTTAGTCAATTAAATGATGAGCTTTATGAACATAGTTGGAAAGCTACTTTCTTTGCAGGACTTATGCAACCAATCTCTCGTTTGATCAATAATGTAGTCTATGTTTTTGTTGCAATTATCGGTGGTTTTTTAGCTACTAGTGGAATGATTACTATTGGTGGTATTCAAGCGATTCTTCAATATATGCAAAATATTAGTCAGCCGATGGGGGAAGCAGCCAACATGATGGGGCTCACTCAATCGATGCTTGCAGCTGCTGAACGGATTTTTGAATTATTAGATGCTGAAGAAATGGAAGAAGAAAACCGGAAAAGCAGATCTTCCAGAAGTCCATGGGGATGTAACGTTCAAACATGTAAGTTTTTGGCTACTCACCTGAAGTTCAACTGATGAAAGATTTGAATATCGATGTCAAAGCAGGTGAAACAATAGCGATTGTTGGGCCAACAGGAGCAGGGAAGACAACCGTCATTAATTTACTGATGCGTTTCTACGATATTACAGGTGGAGCCATTGAAATCGATGGTCATAATATCCAAGACTATACGAAAGAGTCACTTCGCTCTAAAGTAGGAATGGTGTTACAGGATACATGGCTCTTTAAAGGAACGATTCGTGAAAATATCCGCTATAGTCGTCAAGATGCAACGGATGAAGAAGTAGTAGCTGCTGCCAAACAAGCCTTCGCAGATGATTTCATCCGTAAAATTACCAAAAGGCTATGATACAGTGATTACGGAAGAATCCGATAATATCTCTCAAGGGCAAAAACAATTACTAACGATTGCCCGAGACGATTTTAGCAAGTCCTTCAGTGTTCATCTTAGACGAAGCGACTTCGAATGTGGATACACGTACAGAAGTCGAAATTCAAAAAGCAATGGATCATATTATGACGAATAAGACATCATTTGTGATTGCGCACAGACTCTCCACCATCCGTAATGCAAATAAAATCCTTGTTATGCAAAAGGGAAATGTTGTGGAACAAGGAAGTCATGATGAATTGATTGCCCAAAACGGATTCTATGCAGGTTTATACAGAGCCCAGTTTGAATAAAAAGGATACGAGGGCGAACGCTCAGGACTGAAACACTGGACCAGAATAACGTAAGGGACTGCTTGCAGTCGTGCGGCTATTCTGGGAAGTGGACGTCGTTTCTGCCTTTTTCGAGTTCAACTACGCAGGATGTGAGCAATCGCGTTCAGAAATGGAACGTTGGACCCGAACGACGCAAAGGACTCGGAACGAGTCGTGTGTACGTTTGGGGAAACGCACGCCATTTCTGCGATTGCGAGCTCAACTACAGGATGGCAGATAGTCAATAAACCACTGCGTATAACTCTATAAACCAAATAACTTACGTATGCTAATTTTTAGAGTACTTTGATCATTAAAATCCTGTTTATAAAGAACTAGATAAACCAAAAAGGATATCCCCAGGGATATCCTTTTTGAGTTACCTATCTCAAATTTATATCGATTGAGAAATATAACTCGAAAGTTTTGTAGTTTAGTTCGTTTCTAGGCGCGATTTCTCTCATCCTATAATTTAAAGTAATCTTGCAAATACTTCGCTAATCCATTTTGGTCATTTGGTGAATGGGGTAATAGCGTTAGCAACATTTTTCAATTCATCAATACCATTTTTTTCATCGCAACGCCATGCCCTGCGTATTGAATCATTTCCATATCATTGTCCTCATCACCAAAAGGCAAGAATGTCCTTTTGATGAATATCATAATAACGAGATAAGATGTTCAACGGCCTTTTGCTTTATGAATGCCGCTTGAAATCACTTCTAGACATGGTAGCTTCCTCCCCAAGTACTATTTCAATTTCATTATCATAACGATGTAAAGATTTTTCTGATCTAATCTCTAGATTGTAATTCTCAATATCAGAGAATAGAGCTACCGCTGTTGGCTTTGTTCTTTTAGTTTTAGTTGTTTTGACCAATCACGATAATGGCTCTGGTCTTTTTGGATAAATACGGGACACTCGGGCAGTTCTTCCATATCTGAATACATCAAGTTCCGTTCCTTCGACCATCAAAGTAATCGACCGGTAGCGTCTTTGTTAAAAGGCCACTAAATCTAAAGACAAGATCTGAATCCAATGTGATATGGTACTTTTCCATCCCATTCAGGCATCCCTGGAATATGGCAGAGGGCACCGTTGAAGTTTGCGATTGGGCCGCCTAGGTTTAGTTGGTCGTAATATTGTTTTGAATTACGGTAAGGGCGACCAGTGACAATAGCTACCTCATGACCTAAGTTTTTCACGGCATGAAGAGTTTCAATGGTTTCTTGTGTCAGTTCTGAATTGTTGTTTAATGTAGTTCCATCAAGGTCGATGGCAATGAGTTTCTTTTCCATTCTTTCTCCTTTCAAAGTGGTTTTCTAAAAGCAGAAACTTGTGTTCAAAGTTTCCATCAAGTACAATATCTGTATAAGTTTACCATATTTTTGATTAAATAAGAAAGAGGAAGTTATGATTCAAATTGATTATCGTGAAGTAAATGGGGTACCATATGCTGAAGTAGTGGATGTATCATTAAAAGACAAAGTAATCCCAATTGTTGTATTTTATCATGGGTGGACAGGTAGCAAAGACCGTGTCGTAACCGTTGGAGTCGAACTAGCGAAACGTGGAATGCGCGCGATTTTACCAGACCAACTCTTACACGGAGACCGTGGCGCGCGTCTAATTGGCGGCGAAATGTGGGAAATTGTGGCTAATAATATTAAAGAACTTCCTATTATAAAGGAAGAAATGAGACAACGTGGTCTCTTAGACGAAGCGAAGTTTGGTGTATCTGGTTTAAGTATGGGTGGTATTTCAACATACGCGTTGTTCAATCAATATCCCGATATTACAGCAGCAGCGAGTTTAATGGGGAATGCGGATCCTGCTCGTTTTGCTAAATGGACGATTTCATCGGTTTGGATGACAGGAGCAACACAGGAACAATGTGATGCACTAGAAGCTGAGATTGAAAAGAATAAATCCTTCTTAGATGCGATGGCGCTTGCGAAACATCCTGAACGTATTAATGGACGTCCGTTATTCTTATGGCATGGAACTGCAGATAATAAAGTACCATACGAATTGAATAAAGAATTTTATGAAACCATTAAAGACGAACCATACGCGAAAAATGTAGAGTGGCATGAAACACCAGGTGAAGGGCATCGTGTACCACATCAAGTGTTTGAAGATGTTGCAGACTTTTTCCAAAGAGTATTTCAATAGGAGTGTAGAAGATGACAGAAGAAAATAAAAATGCTGCAGAAGCAATGCAAGAGAAGATTCTAGAAGCGTTGGAGACAGTGATTGACCCAGAGCTTGGAATTGATATTGTAAATCTTGGGTTGATTTATCGTGTTGATTTGAACGAAGAAGGGCATTGCCAAGTGGATATGACACTGACAACAATGGGATGTCCGCTAGCAGATATTATTACAGATGAGATTCATCGTGCGTTAGCAGAGATTGAAGAAGTGAAGACAATTGATGTGAAATTAGTTTGGTATCCAGCATGGAGTCCAGATAGAATGTCACGTTATGCAAGAATTGCGTTAGGTATTAGATAAGACAAAATCCCCACAGATGTGGGGATTTTTTTGTGCAATAAAATAAATTCTGTCAGATAAATACGTATGGTGAAATTATCATATATGATAATTTTCATAGTGCATTCAAGGGAGTGTTTGGAGTTGGATGTAATGGGGTAAGGCGACTCACATCGCGCAGTGGTTTATTGACTTTCTTTTCATCGCTCGCGATTCAAGAAAGTCTAATAAACTTTGCGGGCGAAAGACTACGAAGCAGAAAAACCTCACACTGTGAGGTTTTTCTTGTCTTCTGTCTTTCTGCCTAGTCTTCTCCAGGTCTCATAGGTCTCTTATATTTACTCTTTGATTCTTGTCGGATGATGGTATGTGGGGATTTGCGGCCCGCGTTTGAGTTTCGAAAGAGCATTTGCATTTTTTCATCGTCGAAGAGTTCTAAGTTTTGATCGACGAAGTGACTTGCATCAGCTTTCCAATCCGAATGGTAGTAATTAAATAATTCCGCCATAGCGACAGTTTTGTCGGTGGCGCTCCCTTTAAATTCAGGGTCTGTTACATCTGTTAAGTATTGTTGCATTTTTGCAATTCTATTTTTATCAAAATCTGCCATAAGATTCGCCTCTTTTCAGTCTTATTTTAGCATAGAAGCTATTTTCTTAAAAGAAATTTTTTTAAAACTCTGTTCATTTAAAGAGGAATGTTTTATACTGTTACTTGCTAAATTTTTTTGAAGAGGAGGGTGTCTGATGGCTAAAGATATGACAAGTGGAAAACCGTTAAAATTAATTTGGAATTTTACGATTCCGCTGTTAATCGGAAATTTATTCCAACAATTATACAATATGGCGGATACTTTTATTGTAGGGCGTACCATTGGAGTGAATGCACTAGCGTCAGTTGGTTCTACTGGAAGTATTGTCTTCTTGATTATCGGATTTGCGACTGGGTTAACAGCAGGTCTTGCGATTCCATTAGCGCAACGGTTTGGCGCGAAGGATTATAAAGGCGTGAAGCATAGTTTTTATGTGTCCATCTTGATTTCACTGGTCGTGGCAATTGTTTTAACGGCTTTGAGTATGATTTTCTGTCGTCAGATATTAGAAATCATGCAGACACCATCCGAGATTATTGATGGAGCTTATGATTATTTAATGGTCATCTTTGGGGGCATTTTCTCCTCAATGGCCTATAATTTACTATCGAATATTTTCCGTTCGATTGGGGATGCAAAAACTCCTCTATATTTTCTTGTAGTGGCCTGCATTATGAATATTGTTTTGGATATCGTATTTATTGCTGGATTAGGAATGGGAGTAGATGGAGCAGGATATGCGACTGTTGTGTCTCAAATTTTCTCAGCTATTGCCTGTGTGGTGTATATTTGGAAGAAAATTCCAGTGTTGCGCTTAACGAAAGAGGATTTAGTGACGACACAGAAAGATATTCGAGAACATTGTCGTATTTCATTCCCGATGGCGTTTCAAGCTTCGATTATTGCGATCGGAACGATTATGGTTCAAATTGCATTGAATCAGTTAGGACCGACTTCGGTTGCCTCACACACAGCAGCACAAAAAATTGACCAGCTAGCGATTCTTCCAATGATGTCGTTTGGGGTGACGATGGCGACCTATTCCGCACAAAACTTTGGTGCGAAGAAATACGATCGTATCTGGCTGGGGGTTCGCGAATGTATCAAGTTATCGTTAACATTTGCGATTGGAATTGGGATTATTTCTAAATCTCTTTTAGTCCACTTCTTTATTCGTGCCTTTTCGTTGGAGATGGGGCATGAGGACGTGGTAGAGTTAGGGACGATCTATTCTTCCTGACGAACGGGAACAACGTATAGTTTCTTTATCATTGCTATTCATTTATCGATACACTTTACAAGGGCGTAGGAAAAGACATTTTACACCGACCTTGGCTGGAATTATGGAATTATGTATGCGTGCGTTTGCAGCCGTAGTACTTTCCAATTTATATTGCTATACCGGAGCAACAATGGCAAACCCATTAGCGTGGCTAGGTTCATTAATTCCACTGATGATCGCATATTATTTATTTAAGAATAAATTTCCAAAAGAGCAAAGTATATAAAAATGTTACATCCTAAGTTTCGGGAATTAATCCTATAATATATAAATTTATATGAAAAATATGATAACATTTATAAAAATGTTCTTTTTTATGTTACAATTAAGTTGATAGTTAACAATTATTTTGGAAAGGTGATGATTTTTCTCTTATTTGGGGGAATAAGAGGTTAGTTGCTCGTGTGTTATGTTGGAAAACGTACATAGAAAAAAAGGAGATTAAAATGAAACAAAAATTTTTAAAATTATTGTCGCTATTTGTTGTCGTTGGTTTTTCTCATGCAAGGATTGAATTCTTCAGTACTTGCGCAGGGAACTCCACAAGAAGTAGATGCAACGATTACGCATTTTTGAATTACAAAATGCAAACAAAAACAGTTAATGAGTTAAATAAAAATGACTTCTTATATTTAGCAATGGATTGGCAAGTAAGTAATTCAGGATCAGTACTCCATACGGAGATTATTTTGATATTACTCTTCCTAATAATTTAACATTTCCACCTGGATATTCAGAACCAGAATTTGATTTAACGGATTCTGAGGGGAATGTTATTGCAAGAGCTGTTGTAACACCGGGGCCTGAATCTATTGGAGGAAAAATTCGAGTTACCTTTAATGATAAAATTAATAATAAATATGATGTCAAAAGGAAAACTTTATTTAGGTGCTCTATTTAATAAACGTGTTACGAAAGATAATGCGGTTAACCAATTTGATATTTCTGTTAAAGGAAAAGTCACTTCTACAAACCTTAAAAGTAACAAAAGTTGGTGTTCCAGCAGATCAAATTATTTCTAAATGGGGACAACAAGTTACACAAAATGGACAACGTATTGATCAAGTAGAATGGTATGCAAATATCAACTATGCTAAAAGCAGATTTAAAAAATGCGGTCATTACAGATGAACTTCCAAATGGAGAAACTTATATTCCGGATTCTTTTGTGTTAGAAGAAGTAGAATATAGCGATGAAGGTGCGATTCTTAGAAGGCTTAATAAAATTAGTTTAGATGGCAAAACTTCAATTAAGTAATAATAATCAATCGTTTACGATTAATATGGGAGATACTGGAGCAAAACAATACCGTTTAACTTATAGAACGACTTACACTATTGGTTCTTCTCTAAGAAATAAAATTAAAGTAACGCATGCTGGTGGTTCGAAAGAACACGGATTTACTTATAAGTCATCAGAAGCTGGTGGTACTGCCGATGGACAATTAGCAAGTAAAATCAAATTGACGAAAGTCGATGAAGAAGATAAGAAAAATCGTTTTAGCCAATGCGGTATTCGAAGTAACTGGTCCAGACAACCAAAAATTCGAATTAAAAAACGGGTAAAGACGGTACGATTATCTCTGGTGTGTTAAAAACAAAGGAACCTATACCGTAAGAGAAATTCAAGCTCCTACAGGGTATCAATTAAATGGAGATACATTCACTTTAGAAGTAACTCCTAAAAGGTGGAGCCTTGAAAACTGTTACCAATAAGAGAATTAAAATCAACATTTCTGGTGAAAAACATGGGATGATGCTAATGACCAAGATGGAAAAACGTCCTTCAAAAATCAGAGTAAACTTACTAGATGAAGATCAAAAAGTAGTTCAATCTAAAGATGTAACACCAGATGCTTCTGGAAAATGGGTTTATACATTTGAAAATGTAGATGAATATAATGTAAAAACTGGTATGAATTACACGATTACCGAAGAAGCGGTAGAAGGGTATACAACAGAAGTTACAGGATATGACATCAAAAACTCATACACACCTAAAAAGACAAGTATCCAAGTGACTAAGAGCTGGAATGACGCAGAAGATCAAGATGGAAAACGTCCTACTAGTGTCACCATCACTCTTTATGCAAATGGTCAAAAACAGATCAAACGCTTGTCTTAAATAAAGAAAACAATTGGACAGGAAGCTTCTCAAATCTTGATGTGTATAAAGCAGGTAAGAAAAATTGAATACACTATTAAAGGAAACGACTGTTGAAAATGGATATGCAAGTTCAACAGCAGGAAGTGTAGAACAAAGGCTTCACTGTTACAAATAGTAGAACTCCAGAAAAAAACTTCTGTGAAGGAACTAAAACATGGGATGATGCTAACGACCAAGATGGCAAACGTCCGAAAGAAATTACCATTAAATTGTTGAAGAATGGTCAAGAATTTAAAACTCAAAAAGTAACTGCAGCTGATGGTTGGAAATGGAGTTTTGATAATCTAGACAAGTATGAGAATAAACAAGAAATTACTTATACTGTTGTGGAAGAACAAGTTGAAGGCTATACAACTAAAGTAAATGGATACGACATCACGAACTCATACACACCTGGTAAAACAAGCGTACAAGTAACAAAAGCTTGGGATGATGCGAATAACCAAGATGGTAAACGTCCTGCAACAGTAACAGTTACTTTATATGCAGATGGTCAAAAAACAGATAAGACTCTTCAATTAACGAAAGAAAACAATTGGACAGGAAGCTTTACAGAGCTAGATGAATACAAAGCTGGTAAGAAAATTGAATATTCTATTAAAGAAGAATCAGTTGAAAATGGTTATGTGAGCCAAGTGACAGGAGAAGTTAAAAAAGGTTTTGTAGTGACAAACTCTAGAACTCCTGAAAAGACTGCTGTTAAAGGAACTAAAACATGGGATGATGCCAACAACCAAGATGGCAAGCGCCCAAAAGAAATCACAATCAACTTATTGAAGAATGGTCAACAAGTGGCTACGAAGAAAGTAACAGAAGCTGACGAGTGGAAATGGAGCTTTGATAATCTTGACAAGTATGAGAATGGACAAGAAATCACTTATACAATTGTAGAAGAAAAAGTGGAAGGTTACACAGCTACGGTTAAAGACTTCAACGTCACAAACTCATATACACCAGGGAAGACAAGTATCCAAGTAACGAAAAGCTTGGGATGATGCGAATAACCAAGATGGTGTTCGTCCAACAAGTGTAACGATTAAGTTACTTGCAGATGGAAAAGAAACAGATAAGAAACTAGTATTATCGAAAGAGAATAACTGGACAGGTAACTTCACAGATCTTGATGAATATAAAGATGGTAAGAAGATTGAATATACAATTTCTGAAGAAACAGTAGGAAAAGGGTATACAACTCTGATTACAGGAAATGTTCAAGAAGGATTTGTCGTTACAAACAAGAGAACACCAAATACGCCTCCTGAAAACCAAAAATGAATTACCAAAAAAACAGGTACAGCTGCTTCATTAGCAATTCTTGGTTCCGTAGCCTTAATTAGTGGAGTAGTAGTATTAAAGTTTCAAAGAAAAGATAACTAAAAACTATAATATAGTAGGTTTTATGAAGGGAATAAGTTTTATTTAAAAACTTATTCTCTTTCTTTATATAAAAACAATAGAAAAATTCATATTTAAAATGTAAAATTTTAAAATTTAACATAATAAAAGATTGACAAGTGCTTAAGAAAACCTTTATTATAATCGTAGTGGACTATAACTAAAAAAATTAGGAGGACAATTATAGATGAAAAAAATTATTTCATTCTTTTTGTAGCACTATTGATGCTAGTATCGGTCTTCGTACCTTTACTTAAAAATGAATAGTGTTGTTAACGCTGCTGAAAAACCATCTTCAGAATATACGTTAACGACGGTACCAACGATTAATACAAATAAATTAGTCGACCACGCAAAATATGGTGAAGGTAAGTTCTATCTACAAAACAACTTACAAATTCCCAGATAATGTTACCCTTAACAATGGGGACTTTGTTACTTATCAAGTTCCTGCGGAGTTCAAAAATTGAACAAGATTCAACAACTCCTTTAAAAGGCAGCAAATGGGGAAACTATTGCGGAATTGACAACAGACAAAGCAACAAATACTGCTAAAATTACTGTAACAAATGAAGAATACTTCAAAAAAAGTTCAACGAGAATAAAGAACTTGTAGCTTCATTTACGACAGTATGGGCGGACCATGTACAAAGAAATAAAGAATATGAAATTACTATTCCAGGTGCTGGGGTTTACCACTTAACTCGTATCGTTCCAGATGATGACCCAACTGGGTTCACTAAATGGGGGGTACAAGATTCTAATGACCCTAACTACGTAAACTGGCGTGTACGTATTAACCGTTATGCTGAGAACTACACAGGAGTTTCTATCAAAGATACAATTCCAGAAGGTCAAATTTTAGCAAGTGAAATTACTGGTTACTACTTCCTAACTGGGAAAACGGTGATGGAAGAACTCCTTTAGACAAAGCACATGTTCAAGTAACAGATAAAAACCACTTTACTGTTACTCCAAACGGAGACGGAACTTTACCAAACAAAGGTTTATATTTAATCTATAGAACTCGTTTAACAAAACCTGTTGATCCAGTTACTAAACGTGTTTTAAACCATGTTACTGTTCCAACGAATGAAAAAGCTGAACCATTTGAAGTAGATGGATTTGCTCCAATTACTACAACTGATGGTGTCGGTACAGGTGCTAAATCTGACGAAGTTGAATTCCAAGTGACTAAGAAATTAGAAGGAAAAAAACTCTTGAAAAAGATGCTTTCAGCTTCCAATTAATTGACAAAACTGGTCAAGTAGTTGAAACAGTTAAAAAAACGATGAAAATGGTAAAGTGAAATTCAAAGCGATTAAATTCAGCGAAGTTGGCGAATCTGTTTACACAATTAAAGAAGTAAATGATGCTAAAAAAGGATACACTTACGATGAAAAAACGATCACTGCTACAGTTACTGTAGAAGATGTTTACGGTGAAAAAATTGCAAGTGTTAAATATGACAGCAAAGAGTTCTCTAACTCATATAAAGCTGCTCCTACAACAGTTGAATTAAAAAGCTACTAAAGTTTTACAAAAACAAAACTCTTGAAGCTGATAAATATACTTTTGAACTAAAAAGAAAACGGTCAAGTTGTTCAAACAGCTAAGAACGCTCAAGATGGTTCAATTAAATTCCCAGCAATTACTTATGCTACAGAAGGAGTCCACACCTATACTGTAACTGAACAAGCTGGAACTGAAGATGACGGAGTTACATTTGATACAAAATGCATACGAAGTGACTGTTGAAGTAAAAGACAATGGTGAAGGTGAATTAGTTGCTACAATTAAAAATGGAGATAACTAACATTCACTAATGTTTACTCTGCTAAAACCAGTTAAAAAAGCATTAACAGCTACTAAAGTTCTTAACGGTGGAACATTAGCTGACGACCAATTCGAATTCGAATTGAAAAGAAGGCCAAAAATGTTGTTGCTACAGCTAAGAACAAAGCTGATGGTTCAGTAACATTCAAAAGAAATTGAATATACAGCTGCTGGTAAACATACTTACACAGTATCAGAAAAAGCTGGATCAGCTACTGGATATACTTACGATTCTAAAGTATACACAGTAACTGTTGATGTTGTAGATAATGGAAAAGGTCAATTAGTTGCAACTGTAACTGATGGCGACAACTTAGTATTTACTAACAAATACGAAGAACCAACAACTACTACAGCAACAACTACTACTACAACGACAACAACTACAACTACAACAACTGAAACTACTACTGAAGTTCCTTCAACTGAAGCAACTACTACAACAGTAGAAGAACCAAAAGAACCAGAATTACCAAAATACTGGTGCAACAGCTACTTTAGCTGGAGCAGGTGTTGCTGTATTGTTATCAGGATTTGCAGTATTAGGATTTAAGAAAAGAGAAAACTAATCGTTAATCTTTAAATGAGGATGCATATGCATCCTCATTTTTATTTATTAAATGGTATAATAAAACGAATATACTTGAATCGAGGTGGAGAAATGAAGTCGGATATTGAAATTGCACAAGAAGCGATAATGCAGCCAATTACAAAGATAGCAAGTAAGCTTGGATTAACAGAAGACGAAATTGATTTATATGGTAAAGTGAAAGCAAAGATTCTTAAATCAGATATACATGAGGGTTAACAACTACGGGAAATTAATCTTAGTAACTTCAATGAATCCCTACACCTGCTGGGGAAGGGAAATCAACTGTTACAATTGGTCTTGGGGATGCTTTAAGTTCTATCCAAAAGAAAACAGCCATTGCATTACGAGAGCCATCTTTAGGGCCAACTCTCGGACTAAAAAGGAGGGGCAACAGGTGGAGGCTATGCTCAGGTGGTTCCAATGGAAGAAATCAACCTTCATTTCACAGGGGACATGCATGCCTTAACGAGTGCAACGAACCTTCTTTCTGCCATTATTGATAATCACATCTATCAAGGAAATGAACTAAATATTGATCTCAAACGAATACTATGGAAAAGAGCGGTAGATTTAAATGATCGTGCTTTAAGAAGAATTGAAATCAGGCTTGGAGGTTTTGTAAATGGAGTTCCTAGAGAGGACGGATTCGAGATTACAGTAGCAACCGAAATGATGGCTGTTCTTTGTTTAGCACGGGACTTAAACGACCTGCAAAAAAGAGTTTCAAATATTCTTGTCGCTTATGATGTTTCTGGAAATCCAATTCGTGTTTCTGATTTAAAAGTAGAAGGAGCGATTACTGCCTTATTGAAAGAGGCCATCAAACCAAATCTGGTTCAAACTTTAGAGGGAACACCTGCTATTGTTCACGGAGGACCATTTGCCAATATTGCACACGGATGTAATAGTGTGGTCGCTACAAAGATGGGCTTAACATTGGCGGATTATACAGTAACAGAAGCTGGTTTTGGAGCCGATTTGGGTGCTCAAAAATTCCTAGATATTAAAGTGCCAGTATTAGGGAAGTCTCCAGATGCCATTGTTCTTGTTGCGACCATTCGATCGACTAAAATGCATGGAGGGTTGTCTCTTGAAGAGATTATCAGATGGGGGAATCGCTCGATGCATTAAGAGAAGGGTTTGATAACGTTGCTAAAACACATTGAGAATGTTCAACAGTACGGCGTTCCAATGGTCGTAGCCTTAAATGAATTTACGACGGATACCCCGGCTGAAAGAGAATTGTTTATTGAGCTTTGTGAATCGATTGGAGTAGATTGTATCTTGTCCTCCGTTTGGGGAAAAAGGCTCCGAAGGCGGAATTCATTTAGCTGAAAAAGTAGTAGAACTCTGTGAACAAAAGAGTCAGTTTAATGCATTGTATCCAGTAGATGCGACGATTCAAGAAAAAATAGAAGCTGTTGCTACAAAAATTTATGGAGCTTCGAAAAGTGAATTATACCGAGAATGCGCTCAAAGATTTAAAAGAAATAGAGCGTTTGGGTTGGAATGAAATGAATATTTGTATTGCAAAAACACCTTATTCATTCTCAGATAATGCTAAAATTGAAAGGACGTCCAAACAATTTTGAAATCACCATTCGTTCACTTGTTCCTAAGTTAGGGTGCTGGATTTATTGTTGCGCTGACAGGAAAGTTCTTACAATGCCTGGACTTCCAAAAGTACCCGCAGCCTTAGGAATTACGGTTGAGTGAAGATGGAAAAATTCAAGGCCTCTATTAGAGGTGATGAAAGGAGTTTGCATGAAAGATTTTTAGAGTAGATCATTTAAAAAAATCTTATGGTGCAAAAACACTATTAGAAGATGTTTCTTTTATTATCAATGAAGGAGAACATGTAGGTTTCATTGGACAAAAATGGGACTGGTAAAAAGTACGCTTCTTTCGATTTTTAGCTGGGGTCGATTTTGCAGAATCAGGAGAGATCACAACTTCAAATGACTACAGAATTGGATATTTATCTCAACAACCGGAACTGGACGATGAAGATACAATTTTTTTGAAGCGTTATATAAAGGCGATCATCCAACATTAAAAAGTCGTTCATGATTTTTGAAGAAGTGGTGGAACAATTACGCAAAAAAATCCAACTTCCCAAAGTCTTACAAAACGATATAGTGCCCTTGAACAAAAAAATGAGACGAAAATTGATGGATGGCAAGTGGAAGTTCAAATTAAAACCATTCTTCAGAAAATGGGATTGACGGATATCCAAAAGAAGGTCGGGACATTATCTGGTGGACAAAAGAAACGTGTTGGTCTTGCAAAGGTATTGATGGAAGAACCGGATTTACTCCTACTAGATGAGCCGACAAACCACTTAGACCTTGAAGCGATAGAATGGTTGGAAGGATACTTAGCCAATTATAAAGGTGCAATGATGCTTGTTACCCATGATCGTTACTTCCTAGAACGTGCGGTAACGCATATGTTTGAATTGGTCAATGGTCGTATTGAAGCCTATGAAGGAAACTATGAGTCCTATTTAGAGCAAAGAAGCCAAAGAGAGCAAATTGCAACTCGTATGAGCCAAAAGCAAAAAAACAGATTATACCAGATCGAATTAGAATGGATGCGCCAAGGTGCAAAAGCTCGTACGACAAAACAACAAGCGCGTATTCAGCGATTTGAAGCATTAGAAAAAGATGTGAAACAGACAACTAGTCAAGAAAAATTAGTAATGGAATTTGACCAAACGAGAATCGGTAAACGGGTCTTCCAAATGGAAGATGCCAGCCTTTCGATTAATGGCCAACAAATTGTGAAGAATCTGGACTGGATTATTCAGAGTAAAGCACGAATTGGGATTGTCGGTGTAAATGGAGTTGGAAAATCAACCTTCCTGAATGCGATAGCCGGGCAAATTCCATTTGACAGCGGTCAGTTTGTTGTGGGGGAGACTGTTCGTATTGCCTACTACAAGCAACAAGATGAAGATATCCCAATGGATAAACAATTGATTCAGTACTTACGTGAAGAAGCAGAAGAAATTAAACGAGCAAATGGAGAAGTGGCATCCATTTCTGAATTACTGGAGACTTTTTGTTTTCCAAGACATTTGCATGGAGCTTATATTCACACACTATCTGGAGGAGAAAGAAGAAGACTTTATTTACTCCGTTTATTAATGACAAAGCCGAATGTTTTATTACTGGATGAGCCGACAAACGATTTAGATATCGATACATTAACCGTATTAGAAGATTTTTCTTCAATCATTTAACGGAGCAGTTCTCATTGTGTCTCACGATCGTTATTTCTTAGATAAAACGGTGGAACAGTTATTTGTCATCCGAGGAGAAGGTCAAACGGAATTGTTCTATGGGGCTATGAGTGATTATCTAGAACAAGAGAAGAGCTTATCGAAAGTAGTTGTCGAAACTCCAAAAAGTGGAAAAAAAGTAAAGAGGAGACTACTAAGCTAACTCCAGCCAAGAAAATGACGTATCAAGAGAAGAAAGAATGGGAAACCATTGAGACGACGATACAAGAGTTAGAAGAAAAATGGAATCCTTGCAAAGCGAAATGAATGCCAATGCGCAAGATTTTTGCAAAAATTACAAGCTTTACAAGAAGAACTCGATAAAACAGAAGAAGCAGCTGCAAACGCCTATGACCGTTGGGAATATTTAGCAGAATTAGCTGGGAACTAATAGAAAGGAACAGACATGACGAAGCAGTATAAAAAGAGTTATTAACTAAAATTTTTAGAAGAGGGTACGACAAAAACGGATCGTACCGGAACAGGAACGAAGAGTATTTTTGGCTATCAAATGCGTTTTTGATCTTCAAAAAGGATTTCCACTTTTAACGACTAAAAAGTTCCTTTTTGGATTAATTAAGAGCGAGTTATTATGGTTCTTACACGGAGATACAAATATCAAGTATTTATTAGAGCATAATAATCACATTTGGGATGAATGGGCATTTGAACGCTATGTTTCTTCGCCAAAATACACAGGGCCAGATATGACAGATTTTGGTCGCCGTTGCTTGCAAGATGAGGCGTTTAATGAAGTTTATCAAGAAGTGAAAAAAGACTTCTGTGAGAAAATTTTAACGGATGATGCGTTTGCGGCGGAATTCGGAGAATTAGGGAATATTTATGGTTCACAATGGCGTCATTGGAAAACTTCAAAAGGGGAAACCATTGACCAAATCGAAGAATTACTCAACTTGTTGAAGAATTCTCCAGATTCACGCCGGATGATTGTTTCTGCTTGGAATCCAGAAGATGTTCCTAGCATGGCTCTACCTCCTTGCCACACAATGTTCCAATTTTATGTGGCGGATGGAAAATTAAGTTGCCAATTATATCAACGTAGTGCGGACGTGTTCCTCGGAGTACCGTTCAACATCGCAAGCTATGCCTTATTAACACATTTAATTGCCAATGAAGTAGGCTTAGAAGTAGGTGATTTTGTACATACTTTAGGTGATGCACACATTTACTTAAACCACATGGAACAAGTAGAAACGCAATTAGCACGCAAAGAGATGGCCTTACCTACACTAGTTTTAAAACATCCTGAAAAATCGATGTTTGATATTGATGTTACGGATGTAGTGGTAGAAGGATACCAATCACATCCAACCATTAAAGCACCTATTGCTGTTTAATGCAGGAGGAAAAGTATGCTAATTTATATTTGGGCTCAAGATGAGAAAGGCCTAGTCGGAAAAGATGGGACACTTCCTTGGCGTTTGCCGAATGATTTGAAGTTCTTTAAAGAAGTCACGATGGGGCAAACAATTTTAATGGGTCGGAAAACTTTTGAAGGAATGGGCAGTCGCTTACTTCCGGGGCGACAAACCATTATCCTAACCACTAGCTCGGATTATATTGTTCCTGGTGCAGAGGTCGTTACAAATGTTGAGGAGATTGTTGAAGACAGTCAACATGAAGATATTTATGTTTGTGGTGGAGCACAAGTATATAACCTGTTGAAAAATCATGTGGAGCTTCTCTATTGTACGAGAATTCATGCTATTTTGAGGGAGATACTTATTTTCCAAAAGAATTTCCTTGGCACGATTTTATTAAAGTAAAATCGTTAGAAGGGGAAATGGACGAAAAATCTCTATCCTCACACCTTTGAAATTTATGAACGAAAAGAGGGTTCTTATGACCACTTGGCATGATGTGATTGGGGAAGAAAAAGAAAAGGAATACTTTAAAAAGGTTCGTTTGTTTGAAAGAGAAGAACGAAGTCGACATCAGGTTTTTCCAAAAGCGGAGAATGTATTTAAGGCGCTTGAACTCACACCTTTTGATGAAGTGAAGGTCGTTATCTTGGGTCAAGACCCTTATCACGGAGAACATCAAGCGCATGGACTTAGTTTTTCAGTGCAACAAGGAGTGGCACTTCCGCCCTCTTTGCAAAATATCTATAAGGAATTAGAAACGGATTTAGGAATTCCAGTTGCAAAGACTGGGGAGTTAACCTCTTGGGCAAAACAAGGGGTGCTCCTCCTCAATACCGTTTTAACAGTCCGAGCACATGAAGCGAATAGTCATCGTGGAATGGGATGGGAAACTTTTACGGATGCAGTGATTTCATCGTTAAATAAAAGTGATCACCCAATCGTATTTCTATTATGGGGAAACCTGCGCAATCCAAAAGAAAAAAATTGATTACAAATGCGAATCACTTAATTTTAAAGTCGCCGCATCCAAGCCCACTGTCTGCTTATCGCGGCTTCTTTGGAAGTAAAACCATTTAGTAAAATTAATGATTTTTCTAATAGCCACAAATCAAAAACCGATTGATTGGAGAGTTGAGTAAATGAATTTAATTCGTTTACTCAATTTTTATATTCATTATATGATTTTTATGATACAATCGATATAAAGTATGAATAGAAAGAAGGTATATTATGAATCTTAAGTCTAAAAGACTTCAATTTTTTTGCGACGTTATTGATGATTTTTGTCAATATTATTTGTTGGTAATTCTTTTTGCAAGTGCTGCAGAAGGCAGAGAGCTAGAGAAAGTTATTTCGGGATTAGAATTATTAGATCAATCTGATACGAAGTTAACTCCAGATGAAAATGGCGTTTATCAAGTGCGAACGAACAATTCGTATAAATTAAGAGCTACTTTCGATTTAGCAAGTTATGACAATAATATTAAAAATGGCGATTTCTTTAAATTAACAGTACCGCCTTCACTAACATTCTTTAATAATAATGATATTGAATTAGTTGATTTAGATACTCAAGTTCCAATTGCAGATGCTCACTTTGAAAGTAATGGTGATAATCAAGGAGGAACTGTAACCGTTACTTTAAAAACTTAGAAAAGTATTTAGAAAAGAAAGGTGCGGATACAGTTAAAGGAGTAAAAGGAAACTTAGCTCTAAACTTTATCTATAAGCAAGATGTAACCGATAAGACTGTTACTTTTGATTCTAAATCATTAAAAACAGTCATTACTCAAGTGCACACTTCAAAAACTTATACACCTGACGCGGTAGTAGGGGAAGAAAAACTTTTGCCAAAAAAATGGTGGTCAAGCAGTTAGAAAAGCTTGGGATTCGCCTAAATTAAAAGCTGCTGGCAGTCCATCTTCTGGCCAATATGTCTCTAGATGGAGAGTTCGTGTTAACACAAGTGGAAAAGAATTTAGGGAATAATTTAGTTCTAAATGATGTTCTACCTCAATTGGATGGTACAGCAAGTATCCAATATATTCCTGAATCATTATTAGTCTATAAAGCCCCTTCGATGACTGAAGGAACTTCAGCAGATGCTGCTGATTTCGTTCTTTTAACAGAAGGAGTTGACTATACGGTTAATTGGGCAGCCGATTATAAGAGCTTCACAATTACATTTAAAGATGGAAGTCAAAAAAATATTATGTCACTTACGAAACAACTACACCTAATGATGGAAGCAAGGTAGCCAATATGGTTTCTCTTACAAAAGAAGACGGAGAAGAAATTACTCGTCGCACTAACGTAACAGATACAACTTTTACAGCTACTGCTACATCATTATTCTCAGGAACCATTGAGGCTGCTGGAGCATACACGATTAAACTAGTGAAAGTAGATGCTGTAACTGGTCAGCCAGTAAAAGATGCGGTGTATGTCGTTACAGATCCTAGCGGAGCAACCGTTGAATTAACGACGGACCAAGATGGAAATGCAGTTTCTCAAGCTTTTGACCAAAAGTACGTTGGAAAAGAATTTACTGTAAAAGAGAAAACAGCTCCAGAAGGATATGAATTAGATTCAACAGAATACAAAGTTGTTTTAGGAGTAGAACGTAGCCTTCTCAAATTAAAAGATCAACCAAAAGAAGTGACAACAACAACCACTACAACTACTACGACAACGACAACAACTGTTTCTACTACTGAAGCAACGACAACAACACAATCAACAACTACAGAAGTAACTACACAAGAACCTACCACTGAAGTTACAACTACAGAAAGTACGACAACTGCAGAAAATACCACCAGTGAAGCTACTACTGTAAATACTACGACAGCTATCTCTTCTGAAGAACCTTCTACAACAGAAGATAAAAAAGAAGAACTTCCAAATACTGGTACAGGAAGTCAAGGCTTCTACATTATTGGAGGAATTGTTTTACTAGTAGCAGCTGCAGGATTATTATTCTTTGCAAAAAATTAAAAAGATGATCAAAAATAGTATGAAAAGACTGACAGTTATACTGTCGGTCTTTTTTATTTGGGTACGCAAATCATAAGGTTGAATATAGAAGTACTGAGGAGTAAAATAGAAGTAGGAAAAGAATAAATGGATGGAGGGATTTTCAATGGAAAAACTGATGTCTTTCTTCTATAAATTAGTTGCGATTGTGACCATCCTCTATTTAATGATTACAATCTACTTAATGAGTTTAGGAGATTCTTTAATCACTCGTGAAGGATGGTATGTCATTATCCTAAGTAGTCTTATTCTTGTGATTGTTTTTGGCCTAGAATATGCACTGCAGGAGATTTCCAGATAGTTTGTTTGAATTAATGTTGAATACGATTGGAATGCTTTTGTATAGGCTGGTTGATGTTTGTTGTCCGTGCCTTTGGGGTTACTGTAAACAATCATGCAAGTAGTCTCCAACTGAATAGTTTATTTCAACAAATTATCTCGGGATTCGAGATGGAGTCGCTTAGTACTATTTATTTTTAAGTATTGCTTTTGTGATTGGAAATGGGATTCGCTATTTAAAAACAGTTTAAACTAGTAACTCATTCATAATCTTCTTAAAAACAGGGACGTGAGAACGTTCCGTTTTTACTTTGAAAAGGTTGATAT
>BNJT01001964.1_pt1 | contig 112042 bp, 113 predicted proteins | sample 8540491 | NCBI WGS metagenome assembly BNJT01 (sample SAMD00202455, study PRJDB9452) | human saliva metagenome | host: Homo sapiens
ACACTCAATATCAAACTGCAGTAAAGCTCCATGGGGTCTTTCCGTCCTGTCGCGGGTAACCTGCATCTTCACAGGTACTAAAATTTCACCGAGTCTCTCGTTGAGACAGTGCCCAAATCATTACGCCTTTCGTGCGGGTCGGAACTTACCCGACAAGGAATTTCGCTACCTTAGGACCGTTATAGTTACGGCCGCCGTTTACTGGGGCTTCAATTCATACCTTCGCTTGCGCTAAGCACTCCTCTTAACCTTCCAGCACCGGGCAGGCGTCACCCCCTATACATCATCTTACGATTTAGCAGAGAGCTGTGTTTTTGATAAACAGTTGCTTGGGCCTATTCACTGCGGCTGACGTAAAGTCAGCACCCCTTCTCCCGAAGTTACGGGGTCATTTTGCCGAGTTCCTTAACGAGAGTTCTCTCGCTCACCTGAGGCTACTCGCCTCGACTACCTGTGTCGGTTTGCGGTACGGGTAGAGTATGTTTAAACGCTAGAAGCTTTTCTTGGCAGTGTGACGTCACTAACTTCGCTACTAAACTTCGCTCCCCATCACAGCTCAATGTTATAGAACTAAGCATTTAACTCAATTCACACCTCACTGCTTAGACAGACTCTTCCAATCGTCTGCTTTAGTTAGCCTACTGCGTCCCTCCATCACTACATACTCTAGTACAGGAATATCAACCTGTTGTCCATCGGATACACCTTTCGGTCTCTCCTTAGGTCCCGACCTACCCTGGGGGCGGACGAGGCCTTCCCCCTGAAACCTTAGTCTTACGGTGGACAGGATTCTCACCCTGTCTTTCGCTACTCATACCGGCATTCTCACTTCTATGCGTTCCAGCACTCCTCACGGTATACCTTCTTCACACATAGAACGCTCTCCTACCATACCTGAAAAGGTATCCACAGCTTCAGTAAGTGTTTTAGCCCCGGTACATTTTTCGGCGCAGGGGTCACTCGACTAGTGAGCTATTACGCACTCTTTGAATGAATAGCTGCTTCTAAGCTAACATCCTAGTTGTCTGTGCAACCCCCACATCCTTTTCCACTTAACAGTATTTTTGGGACCTTAGCTGGTGGTCTGGGCTGTTTCCCTTTCGACTACGGATCTTAGCACTCGCAGTCTGACTGCCGACCATAATTCATTGGCATTCGGAGTTTATCTGAGATTGGTAATCCGGGATGGACCCCTCACCCAAACAGTGCTCTACCTCCAAGAATCTCTATGTCGACGCTAGCCCTAAAGCTATTTCGGAGAGAACCAGCTATCTCCAAGTTCGTTTGGAATTTCTCCGCTACCCACAAGTCATCCAAGCACTTTTCAACGTGCCCTGGTTCGAGTCCTCAGTGCGTCTTACCGCACCTTCAACCTGCTCATGGGTAGGTCACATGGTTTCGGGTCTACGACATAATACTAAAGCGCCCTATTCAGACTCTCGGTTTCCCTACGGCTCCGTCTCTTCAACTTAACCTCGCATCATATCGTAACTCGCCGGTTCATTCTACAAAAGGCACGCTCTCACCCATTAACGGGCTCGAACTTGTTGTAGGCACACGGTTTCAGGTTCTATTTCACTCCCCTCCCGGGGTGCTTTTCACCTTTCCCTCACGGTACTGGTTCACTATCGGTCACTAGGGAGTATTTAGGGTTGGGGATGATGGTCCTCCCAGATTTGCCGACGGGATTTCCGTCGTGTCTGCACGTACTCAGGATACTGCTGAGGTCTTAAAGACTATTTTAAATACTGGGCTGTTACTCTCTTTGGCTGCTCCCAGGTCAGTTCTTCTATAATCTTTGAGTCCCACATTTAGGTTCCTACAACGAAGGTAAACTCTTCGGTTTGCCCTCCTGCCGTTTCGCTCGCCGCTACTAAGGCAATCGCTTTTGCTTTCTCTTCCTGCAGCTACTTAGATGTTTCAGTTCACTGCGTCTTCCTCCTCACATCCTTAACAGATATGGGTAACAGGTGATGCCTGCTGGGTTCCCCCATTCGGACACCCCGGATCTAAACGCTTTGCCGCTGCGAGGCATCGTCGTTTGTCGTCTTCTTCGGCTCCTAGTGCTGAGCATCCACCGTGCGCCCTTATTAGCAACCTTATTAACCTGTCGTCATTAGAAACTCATTAATATTACAGCGTTTTCGGTTTATTTTCTTGTTACTATTTGATATAGATATTCAATTTTTCCAATGTTCATCCTTCGGTGATCTCTCACCAATGGAGCCTAGCGGGATCGAACCGCTGACCTCCTGCGTGCAAAGCAGGCGCTCTCCCAGCTGAGCTAAGGCCCCACAAGACCTCTCAAGACTAAACAAGACGAACGTGCAGTTCCTTATCCTTAGAAAGGAGGTGATCCAGCCGCACCTTCCGATACGGCTACCTTGTTACGACTTCACCCCAATCATCTATCCCACCTTAGGCGGCTGGCTCCTAAAGGTTACCTCACCGACTTCGGGTGTTACAAACTCTCGTGGTGTGACGGGCGGTGTGTACAAGGCCCGGGAACGTATTCACCGCGGCGTACTGATCCGCGATTACTAGCGATTCCGACTTCATGCAGGCGAGTTCGCAGCCTACAATCCGAACTGAGACTGGCTTTAAGAGTTAGCTTGCCGTCACCGGCTTGCGACTCGTTGTACCAGCCATTGTAGCACGTGTGTAGCCCAGGTCATAAGGGGCATGATGATTTGACGTCATCCCCACCTTCCTCCGGTTTATTACCGGCAGTCTCGCTAGAGTGCCCAACTGAATGATGGCAACTAACAATAGGGGTTGCGCTCGTTGCGGGACTTAACCCAACATCTCACGACACGAGCTGACGACAACCATGCACCACCTGTCACCTCTGTCCCGAAGGAAAACTCTATCTCTAGAAAAAAAGAGCTGAAATTTCAGCTCCCTTGAATGTAGACAAACTATTGTTTTTACATAAAAAAAGCAAGATGCTTTTTCAAAAAAATTACTTTTTATTTTTTTAGTCATTTAGGAAGATTAGAAACTTTTCCGTCGTGAGAAAAGTGCCTGAAACGTAATAGTTTCAGGCACTCGGAATTATTAAGATATTAGGCTCAATAATTAGTCATGGAACTTCTTAGAAGTTCGCCGACGTCCGATTTCACCTAAGGAAAGTTTTTAGAAGACTTTATCTTCAATCTGAGGAGCCGAAATTTTCGGTTCTTTCTAAATACTTTAGATGACTATAAAGTTTATTACTTATTTTCTTCCATTTTAGATTTAATTTCTTCATAGGATAATGGTTTAGATTCTTTTTCTAATTCTAAATCAGTATCTTCTGGCATTTTACCTGTTTCATACAATGACTTAATTTGAACACTGTCCAAGGTTTCGTATTTTCAACAAAGCTTCTGCAATCAACTTGTGGGTCTCACGATTGTTCTGGATGATTTCAGCCGCTTTATTGCGAGCTTCATTCAAAAGACTTCTTACTTCCTCATCGATTTCATATGCTGTTTGCTCTGAAATGAATTTTTGAGTCGTTTGAGCTCCAAACATAGCATGGTTACCTTCGTATTGAACTGGACCAAGTTTTTCACTCATTCCATATTCCGTTACCATAGCACGCGCCATTTGGGTCGCTTGCTCAAAGTCATTGGAAGCCCCTGTGGTTTGAACGTTGAAGATGATTTCTTCTGCAACACGTCCCCCCATCAATCCAGCCAATTGTTCTTTCATATCTTCTTTTGAAAGAAGCATTTGGTCTTCTTTTGGAAGAGCAATCATATAACCACCAGCACGTCCACGTGGAACGATGGTCACCTTGTGAACAACACGAGCATTAGATAAGACTAAACCAACAATGGTATGCCCTGCCTCATGGTAAGCAACCAATTCGCGTTCCTTTTGAGAAACTGTTCGGTCTTTCTTAGAAGGGCCAGCAATCACACGGTCTTCTGCTTCATCAATATCAGATGCATCAATAACCTTCTTATTGCGACGGGCCGCTACCAGAGCTGCTTCGTTTAAGACATTTTCAAGATCCGCACCAACAAATCCTGGTGTTTGTTGGGCAACTAGTTTCAAGTCGACATCTTTGGCTAATGGTTTGTTTTTAGCATGAACACGCAAGATAGCTTCGCGTCCTTTTACATCAGGACGACCAACTAAAACCTTCCTGTCAAAACGCCCTGGGCGAAGGAGGGCTGGGTCCAAAACATCTGAACGGTTGGTGGCTGCAATCACGATGATGCCTTCGTTTCCTTCAAAACCATCCATCTCAATCAAGAGCTGGTTGAGGGTTTGTTCCCGTTCATCATTTCCCCCCGCCAAGGCCAACTCCCCGTTGACGTCCAACAGCATCGATTTCATCGATAAAAATAATGGCTGGAGCTGCTTTTTTAGCATCTTCAAATAGAGAACGAACCCGGCTTGCACCGACACCAACAAACATTTCTACGAAGTCAGACCCTGAAATACTAAAGAATGGTACGCCAGCTTCTCCTGCAACTGCCTTAGCAAGTAATGTTTTACCAGTTCCCGGAGGGCCTTCAAGAAGAACACCTGCTGGGATACGGGCACCCAATTTTGTAAAGCGTTTTGGATCTTTTAAGAATTCAACCACTTCAACAAGTTCTTGTTTTTCTTCTTCAGCCCCTGCAACATCTGAAAAACGAACCTTGATATCTTCTTTATTGGTAGCACGCGCTTTGTTACGGCCGAAGTTCATAGCACCGCGGGCACCACCGCCACCACCTTGATTCATCATGGAGAAGAAGAAGAACATGACAATCACAAAGGGAACGATTGAAGTCAGAATGGTAATCCACATTCCACTTGAGCTTTCCCGTTTAATAGTGATGTCAGCCTTATGTTCGGATGCTAAGTTTTGTAATTCTTGAACAGTCAAATCAGACGGTAAGATCACACTCGTGAAGCGAGTCACCTTACTTGGACTTGGAGTGAAAAATTGAACCCCTGTATCATCCTTGCTGGTTTTTGCTTTGTTATAGGTACCGGAAATTTCAATGACACTACCGTTTGGCTGATAGCTAATTTCCTTGACGTTGTCTGATTTAAGCTCTTTACCAATTCTGTATAATTGATTTGCTGACTTTGTCCGATACTATTTCCAGCAAAGAAATATTGAAAACCTGTAACAGCAGCTACAATAATCAATAAGTACAGAAAAGGATTTCGAACAAAACCATTGTTTTTGTTATTTTTCATCTATTTTCCTCTATTTTGAATACACTTCTTCTTTTAATACTCCGATATAAGGAAGATTTCGATAGTTTTCATCGTAGTCTAAACCATAGCCCACAACAAACTCGTTTGGAATGGTAAAGCAAGTGTAATCTGCTTCAATCTCAACCAAGCGTCCTTCAGGTTTATCCAACAAGGTAGCAATTTTAACAGATGCTGGTTGACGTCCTTCAAACAATTCTTTCAAACTCTTAAGAGTTTTACCAGTATCAATGATATCTTCAACAAAGAGAATATCTCGACCCTTAATGTCTTGGTCCATATCTTTGATGATATTAATCACGCCTGAGCTTGATGTTCCACCATGATAGCTAGACACTAGCATAAAATCCAACTCAATATGCGTATCAATATGTTTGATCAATTCTGCCATAAATGGGACTGACCCTTTTAAAATCCCTACTAAAATTGGATTTTTCCCTTGGTAATCTTCTGTCAGTTTTTGACCAAGTTCACGTGCTGCAGTCACGATTTCATCGTGGGAAATGAGTATCTTTTTGATATCTTGTTCTAACATCTTTTTTACCTATCTATTTTCTGGATATAAATTGTATCCTTCATTATACCATTTTTTAATTCCTTACTCAAATCACTGATCGCAATTTCAGGAATAGCCAGTATTTGTTTATCTTGTTCTAAAACCACCAGATTGTTTCGTTGATTTAAAGGGATTTTTTGGTTAATCAACAATCTGCTAATTTTTCTATGGTGACCGTTTATCAGAATACGATCTCCCCTTTTACGGGGTCGAAGAGAAACTGGATGGTTGTTTGGAAGTGGGATAACTTCCATATATGAATCGCTTGGTTCCACTCCAAATAAAAAGCGATAAGCACCTACTGTCTTTATGGTTCCAAATTGTAACAAATCTTCTGACATTCGGTCATCCGTCCTACGACTGATTTTCCGAATTTCAAAATAGTGATAGTCTTTGTAAAGTTCATAACCATTCTTTAGAACTTGTTGCGTATTGGACTTGGTCACTACTATTCTATGTAATTGTTCAAATTGTGCCCGACTCAATTGCAAATCTGGAAAACTAGCTAGATACTCTTCCAGCAAATAAATCTGAACAGCTGGTGATTGCTTTTGAAACTGTGTCACATCTTGTGGATTCAAATCTTTGGTCAACTCTTTTAAAGCCTGGTGCCAATGACTGAGATCCTCTCCTAAGTTGACTAAAGCACTCGTCACTTGAGGATTTTCTTCTTCTAACAGTGGGAGATAACGATGGCGGATACGGTTACGGAAATAGTCCAAGGAGCGGTTGCTCTTATCCTCATAATGAAAAATTTCTGGAAAATCCTTTTTTTTGAAATGTAAGAGGGGACGGATCAACACACCCTGTCCAAATGGTTGTTTTAAAGGAATACCTTTTAAATGCCGTGGACGACTCCCACGAATCAGACGCATTAAAATCGTTTCTGCCTGATCATCCATATGATGAGCGGTGACGAGAGCGCTACAAGCTTCTTCTTTCATAACTTTTTCAAAGAAATCATAGCGGAATTGTCTAGCTCGGCTTTCAGAAAAAGGACCAGAGAAATGGGCAACCTTCAGCGGTAGATGTTTTGCTTCAGCTAATGCTCGAATTCCTCTTTCTTCTTGGTCAGCTTCAATGCGTTGGTGATGATTGACATGAGCAAGTACGAGGTCGATTCCTAATTGGTGCCGATAATGGTAGAGCCAATCCAGTAAGGTCATGGAGTCCACCCCTCCTGATAAAGCCAAAAGGACTTTTTGATGAGATTCAAAAAGCCCCTCCTTTAAACAGAACTGAAGAAATTTATCTTTCATTACTGTAAGACCTCATAAATATCTTTGGCAATTGCTGAGATAGTCTCGTAATCAGAGTGATCCGTAAAAATAGCTAAAATAAATGGTGATTCTGTATAAACAATGGCGACATCATGACGGAAATCATAGGCATCTCCAATCTTGTGAGCGACCTTGACTGGGATATCTTTGAAATTCGTTGATCATCAAAGCGAGTCTCTGACAGAGCATCAATGATTCCACCATTTTGTTGGTAGATAGCTTCCATGACATTTCCTGCCATTTTTGGAGATGCCATTCTAGTTTCTACATTCCACGTTTTTCCTGCAATCTTATTGGTCACCTTTTGAAATTCTTTGTCTGATTGATGCGTTACATAATAGCCTAAAATGTTTTGCGCAACATTATCAGATTCTTTTGCCACCCGATTAATCAAATCAGCGACGGTATATTCCTTATCATCCGGTGTTTTTGAAATACTTCCACTGCCTTCCGGTTCATAAGCTCCTGGATAATCATTGACTTCTTTTGTATATTTTAAAGGAGTCTGCAAATCTACACGGTTTTCGTTTACCTCTTTTTGAGTATAGTACAAATACAAGAGCTTGGCTATACTAGCAGAATACATTTCCTGGTCTTCATGTATCCCAGCAGTCTTTCCAGTATCCACCTGCTTCACGTAAACTGCAATTCCGTCTTTGTTGTACTTCTGATTGAGAATCTCTTGGACTTTTTCCATCCGATTATCTGTAGCAGAAAGTTCATCTTTTGCAATCCATCCCTGGCCAGAAATTTCTAGGTAGGTCCCTTTTAAAGTTTTGGCAGTCTTGGTGATTTCAACCTTACTATAGGGGGTCAGACTTGTTTTTTTGCTTTTTGCGCCATTTACCAAGGGTTGATCATAAACTGTAAAAGAGGATGTCAGCCACATGGTCTTTTTTTCTTCTGTTAATTCCAAAATCGAATCTTCGTAAATTTGATCTTGATCAGCTACTACATACTGTTTATTCGATAATTTAAAAACAGATTTCCCTTGGTCGTTCACAAACAATTGATCAACAGTAAAGGGAGTATCTGGCTTGATTTCCCCAGCTTTTTGACGCAATTCTGGATCCGAATAGGTCACGATTGGCTGATAAACATTCGGATTGGACGGTATGGAGACAAAGAAATGATCCTGAGTCCCTATTTGACTAGTGTATGAAGAATCAGCAGTCAGTGGAACTTGGACTTGGGATGAATCAGATAAGGGTTGGGTGACTAAGAAAGTAGGAAAAATCATCCAATAAACTAACTTATTCATCCTTGCTCCTTTCCTGAGTTTCTTCTTGCAATTTTAAGGCTTGATTTTTTTTAGCTAACTCTTCTAATTTTGTATCAGAATATTCTAGAAATTGTTGAACGGTTTTTACAATATTTTCCATTATTTCGGTAATAAATTAGGTATCGTATAAATATATTCGCCATCTTTAGAGAAGGAATATTTTGCGCGTGCATATTTTGCAGCGTATTCGTCATCCTTCAATTTCTCTACGATATCCTTTTGATATTCTTTTTCCTCAAGGGTTTGCTGATATTGTTCTTGCAATTGAACGTATTGTTGTTTGCGTTTTTGAAGCGTCTGGTAACTCTGAGCCAGATTATAAGTTGGGAGAATAAACAATAAAATAATTAAAATGAGAACCCAACCCATAAAACGGTTCTGTTTTTTTCGCTCCTCATTCTGGTATTTCTGACGCTGATGTTCGTCTTGAATATACCGATTATTCATTTGTACAATATTTTTAGGCATCTTCTTCTATCCTTGTTTCACGAATGATTTCATACATTTTAGACGCATCTTCTTTTTTAGTACTATCTAACATTTCCAACACTTTTACTGTCAATAGCTTATTTCCAAAGCGAACTTCGACTTCGTCATTTACCTTCAAGTCGGTTGAACTTTTCGCTAGGACCCCATTGACTTTGATGCGCCCCTTATCGGCTACTTCTTTAGCTACAGGGCGTCTTTTGATAATGCGGGAAACTTTTAAATATTTATCTAATCTCATCGTATCACCTCTAATGTATTATTGTACCATTTTTTTAGAAAGAGCCTAGTAAAATCTTTCTTTCTAGTCTTGTTTTTCCATTTTTTCCTGCTTGATGGCCAGTAATTTTTCCCCAAATTGTCGCAAGCCTTCTAAAATTTCGAAGTCTTTTTTATTTCGCACATCAAAGATTAATTCAATCAATCCTTGGCTTTCTGCAATACGAGCTTTTAAATTAGTTGCTGATAAGGCAGCAAAATAATCTTGAGTCAAGAAAAGTTGCTTGGTAATTGGCTCAAATTTTACCGTTAGTTGATTATCTTTTCGATCAACCACTTTAACAAAGACCTGGTCCAGATAAGATTTGATAAACCCTATTTCTAGGAGATAGGCTACCACATCAGGATATTCTCCGAAACGATCAATCAATTCATCTTGCAGCAGTTCATAATCTTCTTGAATTTGAATTTCTCGAATACGTTTGTAAATTTCAATTTTTTGACGTTCATCGGAGATATAATCACTTGGAATGTAGGCATCAATTTGGAGATTGAGCTCCGCATTTCCTTTTTGGCGTTTTTTCTCTTTTCCTTGTTTCTTCTCAATAGCAGCTTCGAGTAACTGTGAATACATTTCAAATCCGACGGAATCGATAAAACCAGATTGAGAAGCCCCTAAAATATTCCCGGCACCACGAATAGACAAATCTCGCATAGCAATCTTAAAACCAGACCCCAATTCAGTGAATCCTTTAATGGCTTCAAGACGCTTTTCAGAAACTTCTGTCAAGGTTTTGTCCGGCCGGTACATCAAATAAGCATAGGCAATGCGATTGCTTCGTCCAACCCGTCCTCGCAATTGGTAAAGGGTAGACAAGCCCATATGGTCGGCATTTTCAATAAAGAGGGTATTGGCATTGGGGATATCCACACCTGTTTCAATAATGGTGGTCGTAACTAAAATATCATACTCACCTTCAATGAAATCCATCAAGGTGTTTTCCAACCGTACCTCACTCATCTGTCCATGGACAAACCCAATAGAGGCTTCCGGTACCAATTCTTGTAACTCTGAAACTTTTTGCTCAATGGTATCTACCTTGTTGTAGAGATAATAAACCTGACCTCCCCGATCCATCTCCCGACGAATAGCATCTCGGATAATGGTTGGATTGGTTTCTAAGACATAGGTTTGAACAGGATAACGATTGGTCGGCGGGGTTTCAATAACAGACAAATCCCGAATCCCCAGCATAGACATGTGGAGGGTCCGAGGGATGGGCGTTGCCGTCAAGGTTAAGACATCGACCTTTTTCTTTAACTCCTTGAGGGTTTCCTTGTGTTTGACACCGAACCGTTGCTCCTCATCAATAACGATAAGACCGAGATCCGCAAATTCCACATCCTTAGATAAGAGACGGTGGGTTCCAATCAAAATATCGACCTGGCCTTTTTTTAGTTTTTCCAAGGTTTCTTTTTGCTCAGCACGACTCCGGAAACGACTCAAGACATCAACTTCTACTGGAAAGGCCTCGAAACGTTCTTTGAAATTAGCATAGTGCTGTTGAGCTAGGACTGTTGTCGGAACTAAGACAGCCACTTGTTTATGGTCTTTGACAGCTTTAAAGGCCGCTCGCATAGCAACTTCTGTCTTCCCAAAGCCCACGTCTCCGACCAAGAGGCGATCCATAGGGCTTGAAGATTCCATATCCTTCTTGATTTCTTGGATAGAGCGAATCTGATCATCTGTTTCAACATAGGGAAAAGCCTGATCAAAAGCTTCTTGGTTCTCATCGTCTGGAGTAAAGGCAAAGCCTTGCAATTGGCTTCGCTCTGCATAAAGTTGAATCAGATCATCTGCAATATCCTCTACTTCCTGACGGACCTTTTGTTTGGCCTTTTGGAAGCGACCATCGTTGAGTTTGTTGATTTTAGGAGGTTTGCCATCACTCGCCACATACTTGGACAGCATTTGGATTTGATCCACAGGGATGGAAATCCGGTCTCCATTTTGATATTGGATGGAAACATAGTCTCGGTGGACACCAGAAATTTCAATGGTTTCTAGTCCCAAATACTGACCAATTCCATGAACCTGGTGAACGACGTAGTCACCCTTTTCCAACTCATTGTAGTTTTTTAACCGCTCCGCGTTAGAAATAGTTTGCCGACGAATCTTTCGTTTAACCTTTTTCTGGAAGATTTCTGTCTCTGTAATCAGGACAATCTTCTCATCCACAAAGTGAAAACCACGCGCTAACCCACCGATGACCAACTGGCTCTGTCCTGGATAAAGCTGATCGGGTGCAAGATAATCCAGTTGGATCCCGTAGTCTCTCAAGTGCTCTTGTAACTGGTGGAGGCCTTGTTTACTCGTCACCTGAAGAATGACTGTGTAGTCTTGTTTACGGAAACGGTCAATTTCATCTTTTAAAAGAGAGAACTGACTGAAGAATTCCTGCATGGGGTATTGGTTAAAAGAATAGAGGGCATCAAATCGCAGATTTCCCAAGCCTTTTTGAAAATTTGAAAAATAAGAAGCTGGTTTATAAGTGCGTAAGAGTTCGCTATTATCCGCAAAATACTGGGCTTCAGCGAAAGAGCGACTCTTTTGTAGGTCCTCTGTCAAAAGGTTAGCAACGTCTAAATCAAACCGCGCCTCCTGATCCATGATTTTATGGTAATCATCCAAAAACAGAGGAGCATGTTTAGGGAGATAGTCAAAAAGGGTGTAGGTTTGCTGATAAAAAAGAGAGAGAAATTTTCGACTATCTGCATGGAGACGCTGGTGATGCGCTTCTGTGAGTATCTCAGTCAAATAGGATTTGAACTCTGGATGAGGACTTTTTTGAATCAGATTTTCTAGATTCTTCTGTCCTCTTAGAAAATCATCTTTAGTTAGTAACATATCACTAACTGGATGAACTATTACCGCATCTAGATTTTCTAGTGAACGTTGAGTCTCTGGAGAAAAGGTCCGAATGCCATCAATCTCATCTCCAAAAAATTCCAGGCGATAAGGGAAATCTTGACTGGCTTCAAAAAGATCTACAATATCCCCTCGAAGACTAAACTCTCCCTGTTGGCTTACCTGTGAAACCTTTTGATAGCCCATAGCCAGTAGGGTATCTTTCAATTCTGTCAGATTTCTTTCTTCTCCAACAGAGAAAGACTGAATCATAGAGCTGACAGTCTTTGGATTAGGTAAGAGCAAACGACTACCACTTACATTGGCAATGACGATCCCTTCTTTTTCTGGAGCTAAAAGAAAATCCAGAGCTTCCAGACGAGAAAAGACCCGTTCCTGGGAAGCAAAGACAAACTCTGCCAAAGGATTGTCATCTCCGAGGAAAAGATAGACCTTTTCTTCGCCTAATAATCCCAATAAATCACTGGCGAGCCGTTCTGCTTCATTTTGGGAAGAGGTCAAGACCAAGACCTTGTGTCCGTCTTCGACAACTGTCGCCATGGTAATGGCTTTTGTAGACGAAGACAGTCCTAGTAGAAGAGAGCGACTTCTTTTTTGCTGGTCTTGTTGCCATTTTCTGATATCTTTATTCTGTTGAAATAGATCAACCAGTGTCTTATATTTATCCATTGTATTGTTGCATTGTTTTTTCAAACTGCCCTTCTTTTAAATAAAAACGAAGGGCTTCTTCTGATTTGTCGATAGCAAGGAGGATGGTGGCATAATCATCCTGATCGAATTTTCCTAAGACATGGTGGACTACTGACATGCCATGCTTGGGTCTTCCGATTCCAATCTTGATGCGATTAAAGGTCTGAGTGCCAATATGGTTGATGATCGACTTGATTCCGTTGTGGCCTCCAGCTGATCCTTGGCCCGAAGGCGAATCTTGCCGACTTCCATATCCAAGTCGTCATAAATAACGACCAAATCTTCCACCTCTAAACCATAATAGGTCAAAAGCGCGTGTACGGCCTTGCCACTCTCATTCATAAAAGTGGTTGGCTTGACCAAAAAGACCTTTTCTCCATCTATAAAGGTGGAGGTAACATCTGCTTGAAAAATCTTATCATGTGAAAAGGTGAGGTTGAGAGATTTTGCCAGCTGATCCACTAACATAAAGCCTACATTGTGTTTGGTTTCCACATATTTATCTCCCGGATTTCCCAATCCGACGATTAATTTTGTCATTTACTTTCCCTTTCAAAAGCCAAAAGGGTTGGAATTTTTTTCCAACCTTTTGGTTATTTACTTATTTTCTTTATACATTGAAGCGGAATTCCATGATGTCGCCATCTTGAACGACATATTCTTTTCCTTCTTCACGCAAACGTCCTGCTTCTTTTACAGCCTTTTCAGATCCATATTTGACCAAATCATCATAAGACATGGTCACAGCACGGATAAATCCTTTTTCAAAGTCTGAGTGGATAATTCCAGCTGCTTGAGGAGCTTTCATACCACGTTTGAAGGTCCAAGCGCGAACTTCTTTTTCACCAGCTGTGAAGTAAGTTCCAAGTCCGAGCAAGTGATAAGCTGCACGCGTCAACTTATCCACACCTGATTCTGTCAAACCAATGGCTTCAAGAAACTCTTTTTTATCTTCATCGTCTAACTCAGAAATTTCTTCCTCCGCACGCGCAGAAATCACTACTACTTCTGCATTTTCTGTTTCTGCGAATTCACGAATTTGTTTCACATAATCAATCGAATCTGGGTCTCCAACCACATCCTCATCCACATTCGCTACATAAAGAACTGGTTTAGTGGTCAAGAGGAAGAGACCTTTGACAACTTTGTTCTTCGTCTGTGAATTCGATGGTACGAGCTGACTTCCCATCTTCAAGCACTGGCTTAATCTTTTGGAGGACATTAAATTCTGCAACGGAATCCTTGTCCTTTTGTGTACGGGCCATCTTTTCCACACGCGCATAGCGTTTATTCACAGATTCTAAGTCAGCTAGAATCAATTCTAGGTTAATGGTATCAATATCTGCTAGTGGATCGACAAAGGCATCTTCACGGCCTTGCTCCCGCATGACATTTTCATCATCAAAAGCACGTACCACATGGACAATAGCATCCACTTCACGGATGTTGGCCAAGAATTTATTACCGAGACCTTCTCCTTTTGACGCACCTTTTACAATCCCTGCAATATCTGTGAATTCAAAAGTTGTCGGAACTGTCTTCTTAGGAGTGATCATTTCCGTTAATTTTTGGAGGCGTTCATCTGGAACTTCTACCATTCCAACGTTTGGATCAATGGTCGCAAAGGGATAGTTTGCAGCCTCTGCTCCTGCTTTTGTAATTGCGTTGAATAGGGTTGATTTACCAACGTTTGGCAAACCAACGATACCTGCTGTTAAAGCCATTTATCTTCTTCTCCGTTCACATTTCAATCCCTTTTATTATAACATAATTCAAAGCACAAGATAATGAAAAAATGCTCTCTCTTAAAACTAAAAGTCACCTGTCCAATCCTGTAAGAATATGGTATAATCAAACCAACAATAATAAAGGAGTTTTCGTCATGAAAAAACTATCAATTAAATCGATCCTTCTGCCTCTTTTAGCAGTCTTTACCCTATTTCTTCTGGGAGCTTGTGGACAAAAGGGTACCTTCAATTAATTAACCAAGATAAGAAAACTGATATTCGTTTGATTGTTGAATATCAGGGTGATAAAATTCTAAGTACAGATTCTACAACTGTTATTTACTACGAAGGAGCAGGATTGCCAAAAGAACAATTAAAAAAAGTTATTGATGAATACGATGAGAAAATTCAAAGATGTCAAAGGATTCTCACACTCTGCAGAATATAAAGATGACTATGTTGTTGAGAAAAACAAAGATTGATTATACCAAGGCAGATTTAAAAGAATTACAAGAAAATCAGTTAATTGCTACACAAGAAAATCAAAATGTTGATTACATTGGCTACAAGACAACACTTAAAACCTTTAAATCTAATGGCTTCAAAGAAGTAAAAGATGGAAAATTTGAAGAATTAAAATAATACAAAAGGTTCAGTCACATAGATGACTGAACCTTTTACAATACTTTTTTCATTTTTCGATCAAAATCATGACGACTCATCATGACTATATGATCACAATTGCTACAACGAATTTTTAATATCTGCCCCTACTCGCCGAATTTCCCAACGATTGGCTTTTTTTCCCTGTTGCTTTGATAATACAAGCATGGGGATTTTTTTCATTTCTACAAAATCACCGACCTGATACATGGATTTTCCTTTCATCAACATAGAAGACGAAAAGCTAGCCTGTTCAATGCTAGCTTTTGGCCCTTAATTGGTCCGAACTGGTGTAATTAATTGAATGAAGCGTTCAGACTCCTCTGCTGGTACCAATGTAAAGGGACGAACTGCAGAGATGAAACGAATGACGACTTTTTCACTTTCAATAGCTTTCAAAGCGTCAATCAAATAAGTTGGATTAAAGCTGATGTTTAAATCATCTCCCGAAACTGCTTCTGTATCAATTTCTTCATTCACGCGCCCTACTTCAGGAGAATTTACGTGGGCAGAAACAACCCCACTAGCGATTTCTAATTAACAGTACCGTTTTGAGTAGCATTAGACAACAGGCGGGCCCGTTCCATGGCTTGGCGAAGATGAGCAACTTTAAAGGTTACTTCCGAACTAAACTCTGTTGGAATCAAGCGATCCGTATCTGGATAGTTTCCTTCCAACAGGCGTGTGTAGAAACTGATATTGTCACTTCTAAATAAAATCTGGTTATTGGCAAAGAAGACTTCAACCTGTTCAATCTCATCTGAAAAGACAGACGTTAATTCGCGTAAAGAACGGCTTGGAATCACAACATCAAAGTTATCCCCATTTTTTTCAAGGGTAATATTTTTTTGACTCATTCGATGAGAATCCGTTGCCACCGTTTTTAATTCCTTGTGATCAGAAAGAACAAAATGAACTCCTGTCAAAATCGGACGACTTTCTTGGGTGCTTGCTGCAAAAGCTGTCTCAGAAATGATTTTCTTCAAGGTTTGAATTGGGAGCGTTAGAGGGTTGCTGGCTGAAATTTCTTGAATACGAGGATATTGTTCTGCATCTTTTCCTTTAAGGGTAATTTCTGATTTTCCACTAACTAATACAATTTGTTTTTGTTCGATTTCTTTCACATCTAAAACGACATCTGGTAGACTGGACACAACATTGATAAAGAAAGTTGCTTCTAAAAGAATAGCACCTGGTGTCGTTACTAGAAGGCCTGCATTTTCATCTTTAACAGAAATAAAGTATTCGATTGAGATTTGTCCATTTGATCCAATGAGAGTAATCCCTTCAGAAGTGACATCAATCTTAATAGTGGATAAGATTGGAATTGCATTTTTGAACTAATGGCTCTTTTTGTCGTATTTAAAGCTTGTAGGAAATAAGCCTTGTTAATAGAAAAATTAATCATGAGATCTCCTTTTATTATTTTAGTATTAGTAAGTTAATAGTAATAGTAGAGTGTGTGGAACATGTGGAAAACTCTTCTAAAGCCAGACAGGAATTGAAAAGTTCCTTGTTCACAACATGTGGAAAAAGAAGCAATTTTTTCTAGGATTGTCCACATGGGATTACTTTAATTTTTTCTTGATGGTTTGAATCTCGAGTCTGAGATTGTCATCAATTTCGATCATCCCTTTGATTTTTTCATAAGCATGCATGACCGTTGTGTGGTCTTTTCCTCCAAATTCACGACCGATACGAGGAAGACTATTGTCGGTCATCTCGCGGGCGAGGTACATAGCTACTTGTCGAGCTAGGACAATATTTTGAACCCGTCGAGAGCCTTTCATTTCATTGACACTGACATTGTAAAATTTTCCAACTTCTGTTTGAATCTTTTCAATAGGAATCACCGTAATTTGTAAGGCTTCATTCTTACGAGCTCGAATGGCTTCAGCTGCGACATCAATTGTAATATCTTTGATTTTTTTAACTCTTGCCACGAGAGAGATATCATTCAACGCACCTTCTAAGTCTCGGACGTTAGAATCAAATTGACCTGCTAGGTATTCGAGTGTATCATCCGGGAAAGTAAAGTCCAGGTCTTCTATTTATTTCTCAAAATAGCGATTCGAGTTTCAAAATCTGGCGGTGTAATATTTTGCGTCAAGCCCCACTTAAAGCGCGTGACTAGACGTTCTTCTAAGCTATCTAAATGATCAGGACTACGATCGCTTGTTAGGACAATCTGCTTATTATCCCCATAAAGAGCATTAAAAGTATTAAAGAACTCTTCTTGAGTTGTAACCTTTTTTCCTCCAAGCGATTGAATATCATCAATTAAGAGCAAATCCAAGTTTCGATAGGTTTTTTTAAAGGTATCCATATCATTGAGGCGAAGACGTTCTAAAAATTCATTGATAAAGGATTCTGCTGGGATGTATTTTACTCGAGCATTTGGGTAGTTTTCCATAATCTGATTCCCAATCGCGTTGAGCAAATGCGTTTTACCTAAACCGGGTCCTCCATAGATAAATAAAGGATTATAAGTGGTAGCAAGGTTTTCAGAAACTGCTAAAGCGGCAGCCAAAGCCCATTGATTTCCATCTCCACTTACAAAATTATCAAAGGTGTATTTCTTTCTTAATCCTGTTTGGATAGGAGGTAAATCTACTATCGGAGCATGGCTCACTGCATAGTCTCTATTCATTTCTGAAAGGGGAATAAACTCTTTTTCTTCTTCCTCTTCTTCAAGATTGAATTGATAGGAAATGGTTAATTCTACTGCATAAATTTCAAATCCAGCAGTCAAAATCACCTTTGTCATATTCTCTTCCCAGAATAATTTTTTTACTTCCGCATCTAAATAAATAACGGCTTCTTGTTGATCGACTTTGATGAGTCTTGAAGTAAGGACAAAATAGTCAAAGATTTCTTTTTTAAATGTCTTTTTACTTAATTCAATCACACGATTCCAGAATGTTTCTTCTCTTGACACTTATCGCCCTCCTATTCATTTTTACTTGCTATGTTTTTCTTATTTTATCATAAAAGGAGGGAGTTTTCCACAACTTGTTCTGAGGGAATAAAAAAGAGTTTTTTCCACAATATGTGAATAGTTATCCCCAATGTGTGTAGAAGTTTTCCACAAGTTGGGGAAAAGAGAAAAGAAAGTAGGAATATCATGCAAGGAGGAGTTGTAAAGAAGTGGATAAATCTGTTAATTGTTCTATAAAAAATAACAGCCTCATTTGAGACTGTTAATAATTCGCTGGTATTCATCAAGGTTGTTAAATGAAATATGAATACTACCTTTTTCTTGTTTTGTCAGACGGATTTCTACTTCGGTTCCCAGCATCTTTTTTAATCTGTTTTCTTCCTGTGCTAAAAAGAGTTCTTTCTCTTTTTTACTTGGCCTTTTCTTTTTTTGACCAACCTTTTCTTCCAAACTACGAACGCTTAGCCCTTCTTTCAGGGTTCGTTCCAACCAATAGATTTGTAGATCTTCTTTTAAAGGAACTAAAATGCGGGCATGTCCTTGTGAAATTTGATCATTTTTGATGGCTTCTTTGACAGCTGGTGAGAGATGAAGTAAACGGACCATGTTGCTGATGTAAGGACGAGATTTTCCCATAAATTGTGCAATTTCTTCATGGGTAGCCCCTTTATCAATAAGATGCTGGTAGGATTCGGCCTCTTCAATTGGATTCAAATCTTCCCTTTGTAAATTTTCGATAATGGCTTGTTTGATCATGTCATCATCTGATAATTCTCTTATAATCGCAGGGATTTCTTTGAAACCAGCCATTTGAGCTGCTCGGTAGCGTCTTTCTCCAGCAAGTAGTTCATAACCAACAATCGGAGATTTTCGAACAATAATGGGCTGGATTAATCCATTTTCTTTGATTGAAGCTGCGAGTTCTTCTAATTTCTCTTGTACAAAGGTTTGACGAGGTTGAAAAGGATTGGTTCGTATTTGCCTTATGTCAATAATATCAATTTTTTCCATGATGTATATAGCATAACACACCTTTACAATTTCGTAAAGGTGTGTTGACACTGTTGTAAATTTACTTAATTTCCAAGACTTTCTGTAGATTTTGTCAGCTCAATGGTCGCTGTTTTTTGCTTACCATCTCTATAGAAAATAACTTTAATTTTATCACCAATTTGATGAGAATAGAGGGCAGATTGTAAATCCGCAGTTGATTCAATGGTTGTATCATCGATTTTTTTGTAATGATATCTAATCGACGCAAATATTTGGATGCTGGCATATCATTTTCAACTGAGCGGACAAGAACTCCACCTTTGAGTTTGCTTGGAATGTCTAATTGGCTAAGATCAGAAGAGGATAGGTTAGCCAGGTCCATCATGGTAATTCCAAGAGCTGGACGAATGACTTTACCATTTTTTTCTAAATGTTCAATAATATTTTGCACATCATTTATAGGAATAGCAAATCCCATTCCTTCAACCGCAGTTTGGCCATTTGAAGAGATTTTACTTGAGGTAATTCCGATGACTTGTCCCTGAATATTGATAAGGGGACCACCAGAATTCCCTGGGTTGATGGCAGCGTCCGTTTGCAACGCTTTTGTAGATACGTTTTGGCCATCTTCTGATTTGAGCTTCACAGTACGTCCGAGACTAGAAACAATCCCTTGGGTAACGGAATTGGCAAATTTTGTTCCTAAAGGACTACCAATAGCTATTGCGGTCTCTCCAACAGTCAACTTAGATGAATCTCCAAATTCAGCCACAGTCGTAACATTATCTGAACTGATTTTAACAACCGCAATATCTGAGAAAGTATCAGAACCGACAACTTCTCCGGAAACTTTATTTCCGTCTGCAAAGAGAATATCGACTTCTGTTGCTCCCATCAACACGTGAGCATTGGTTACTAGATAAGCGTCTTTACCATCTTTTTTATAGATAACTCCTGAACCTTCACTAGCCACTTCTGGATCAGAATCTGTTTCTCCATTGATGAAGCCTTTTTCAGAGGTTTCAGCATAGGTAATAACAGAAACAACAGCATTTTTAACCTTATCAACAGCTTCACTAGTTGATGTTGTATTCTTATAAGCACGATTAACTTTGGTAGATTTTATTTCTTGGCTAGAATTTGTAGAATTCCCCTTGGTAAACTGGAAAGAGGTCAAGGTCCCTAAGATTCCTCCAGTAAACCCAATGACAAGAACAAGTAAAAGTTGCAAAATTTTTTTTAGAAAATTTGATGGTTGTTTCATAGTTTTCTCCTATTGTTCCAATTATGGAAAAGTATAGACCTAGTTTCTTAATTATAACTTAAAATGGAAATTTTTTCCACAAGTTGTGGAAAACTGTGTATAAGTGTGAAAAACGTGAATATAGAGCCATTTTTTGAAAGATAGATGCTGGTCTATTTGTTGAAGACTTGTGTATAAGTTCATTTGTGTTAGAATATGAATATGAAAAATTAAAAATTGTAACAGTTGGAAAAATTAAAAAGAAAAAGTATTTAAAAAGATGGAATCGCCGAATATACGAAACGCTTGGGGCGGTTTACGAAGCTAGAATTGATAGAATTGCCGGATGAAAAAACTCCTGATCGAGCCAGTGATTTAGAAAACCAGCAAATCCTAGAAAAAGAAGGAAATCGTATACTAGCTAAAGTTGGAGATCGTGAGTATGTGATTGCCTTAGCGATTGAAGGGCAACAATTTCCATCTGAGAAGTTTAGTCAAACCTTAGAAGAGGTCACTGTACGAGGGTATTCTGAAATTACCTTCGTGATTGGAGGAAGTCTAGGTTTGTCCCCAGCAGTTAAAAAACGAGCGAATTTACTTATGAGTTTTGGAAAGTTAACCCTTCCCCATCAATTGATGAAGCTTGTTTTAATCGAACAAATCTACCGGGCATTTATGATTCAACAGGGAAGTCCTTACCATAAATGAATCTTGACGCTCCTCCTATTTTCTGATAGAATAAAAAGACATCTGGTCTCATAGCTCAGCTGGATAGAGCATTCGCCTTCTAAGCGAACGGTCGCAGGTTCGAATCCTGCTGGGATCAAAATAAAAAACGTGATTTTTTTACAGAAATCACGTTTTTTTATTACTTAGTTTTTTAAAAAACTAGATTTTTTCTAAACAGATGGGATAAAAAAATTGTAAAAAAACTAGATTTTTTTGTTCCAAATAGCTGTAAAAAAATGAACCAAATAGCGGAAATGTTAAAAAAAGCTCTTTTGATTTTTTTACTAAAATTTATGTATATTAAATTTAATAATTTAATGATCAAATAAATTATAAGGAGATTTTTTTTATGAAAAACAATCCATCGACAGTTTCTAAAGCATTTAAGGTTCTTACAGAAAAAGAATTGCAGCAAATTTGTGGAGGGGATAAACGGAGAAAGAATAGTGTTGGTGAACTTATTAATCTAATTTTTGGTAGGGGAGGAAACTGATGTTTCTAAATACCCTATCTTTAATCTTAACTATTTTTATAATTTTTTTATCTTTTTTAAAAATTGATCAAAAACTTAATAAATATAGTAAACAATTGATTTTAGGATCTGGTGTTGTTGCTGTATTTGTCATCACAGCGGTCTTAGATTACTTTGATTTACATATCGATTATCTAATGTTATGTCTATGGCCACTATTTCTTTATCTTTATTACTATTTTATTTGTAATCTTCAACGTCAGATAGCGGGTCTTTACTCATTCATCATTTATCTAGCAGTTGAAAGTACAGATACATTTTTATCTGTAATCACTTCTTCTATTTTTGGTGATAGTATAATTAACCAATACTCTGATTATTACTTTTTAACTATTCGAATTATCTCACTTATTTTAATTATGAAGGTATTAACGATTCTCGAAGTGAATCTTCTCTATTTTAAAGAGCGGGTTTTTAAGAAATTTGTCCAGCAATTGATCGTTAGTTATCTTATTTTAACCTTAGTATTGAATGCTTCTCATTGGATAAGTGATATTGCTCATTTCAATAGTTTTGGTAGCATGGTAGCAACGATTTGTTTCTTGATGTTTATCGGAACCATGGTTCAAATGAAGACGGTTCGAGATCGTTATGAAAAGAAAATGGAGTTGAAGCAAAAGAGGTTCGAACAGCGCCAAATGGAGCAGTATATGAATAAAATTCAAGGCCTCTATTTAGAATTAAAAGGTTTTCGTCATGATTTTGGCAATATTATCACTTCCTTAAATTTAGCGATTGAGGAAGAAAATATTGAGGATATTAAACGAATTCAAAGAGATGTTCTTGAGGAATGCTACGGCCAACTCCAAAAAGAAGAATATACAGGGTTTGATCTAGGAAATATTCGAGATTCTGCTTTGAGAAGTATCCTAAGTAGGGGATGGATCTATGCGGAGGAAATGGGTGTCAAACTAACCTTTGAAACAGAAGATATTATTGAAAGGTTCCAATGAGATTGTTGGATCTCGTACGAACTGTTGGAATTTTAGTCAATAATGCTATTGAAGCTGCTAAAATGAGTCAAGAAAAAGAAGTTCAAATAGCGATTTTTAATATGCCGAATGGAGTGCATCTGATCATAAAGAACTCTATTTCTGATGAACCGATTAATTGGAATAAGCTCTATGAAAAAGGATTTTCAACTAAAGGGGATCGTAGAGGAATGGGCCTTGCGATTGTAAAAGAGCTTATTGGAGAATATGCTGCTATTTTTCTAGAGACAGAGTTGATCAATGAAAGATTTACGCAGAGCTTAGTTATTGGAGAGAAAGGAAGATAGATGAATATTGTATTGCTAGAGGACGAAATTTCTCAACAAGTTCGAGTAGAGAAACATGTAAAAGCTATCGCTGAGGAGGAAGGCCTACGATTAAATATTGTTTCCACCAGTAAAATAACTGAACTAAAGGAATATCTAACCAATGGTGATTTTCATCAGCTTTTCTTCCTTGACATTGATATCAAAGGGGATGAAAAAGCTGGTATCAAGGCAGCTCAAATGATTCGTGAGGTCAATCCTTTTGCGATCATTGCCTTTATCACGACGAAATCGGAATTTGCTACTATTACCTATCGTTACAAGGTATCAGCTCTTGAATTTATTGAAAAAACCTTGAATGAAAACTTGTTTAAGGAAAAAATTAGAGAATGCATTCTCTACTTGAAGAAGAATGTGATTGAAAATAAAAATATCATTGATTTCTTTGAGTATAGTTTCAAAAATATGGAAATTCGAGTGCCATATCGAGATATATTGTACATTGAGACAACTGGAGTTTCCCACAAATTGCGACTTGTTGGAAAGAATTTTCAAAAGGAATTTTTAGGGACTATCAAGGATATACTTGAAAAAGATGTGGACAATCATTTCTTCAGTCCTAATCAGTCTTATCTAGTGAATCAAAGAATGATTGTCAGTTTTGATCGTCGCAAGAGACTCTTGATGTTAGAAGAGGAGACAACTTGCCCTGTTTCTCGTACACAGGTGAAAGGGTCGAAGAATTATTAAATAAAATACAGAAAAAGGCTTGACAATTTTTGAATCGATGGTATAATGGGATATGTTCTGTTAATGACATGGTCCGTTGGTCAAGGGGTTAAGACACCGCCTTTTCACGGCGGTAACACGGGTTCGAATCCCGTACGGACTATATCTCATTCCGCCATAGCTCAGTTGGTAGTAGCGCATGACTGTTAATCATGATGTCGTAGGTTCGAGTCCTACTGGCGGAGCTAAACTAGCATCCTAAGGGATGCTTTTTTTGTATAAAATAAGAGCCCCTTCCAACTGAAGGGGCTCTTTATGATGCAAATTTACTGATTTTTTGAGGATTGAGATTTATTTCGAATAGCATTGTAGCAAGCGAAGGAAAGAATTCCGAGTAGGAAAGCGATGGTTCCTTCTTTTAACCCATGTGGTATGAACTGTAGAACAACCTGTCCTTTTCCTTTAGGGACATCAACAGCCATAAATCCTTTTTGAACCCTTCGAATAGGGACAGGTTGATCATTAATCGTCGCTGTCCACCCTTTATCATAAGGAAGGGTGAAAAAGAGACTTGTATGGTGGTCTGTTGTAAAATCTGCAGTGACGGTATTTCCTTTGGTTTGCACATGAACTTCTTGTTGGTGCAACCTTTCAAAGGCTTCCTGGTAGGCTTGAAGGTTCAAAGCAAAAAATTCTGGATTTTGGAAGGTTACTGTAGAATTTTCAGGGAAGGCAATTCGAACCTTAACAGTTTCTCCTGCTGTAAAGTGACCAATGGTGAAGAATGGAAATACATTGTCTGTTGTATAGCGGTTGACTTGTCCATTCGTAATGATCTCAACATCTGTATAATCTTCATTTTCAAATTCTAAAGAAGGAAGGTTCACGTAAAGTTGACTATCGTTTTGAATGTAGAGCTCATATTCGATACTGGCATAGGTCAGAAAACTATCTGCTTCAACTTTAGCCTTTTGAGGTCCTTGAGAAGGATCGTCTGCACCAGTTTTCAGTGGATGTAATCGCTGATAGTAAGTCAACGATTGCCCCGTTAGATGATTGAGAAAGTTCTTTTGGTTATCTAAGGTTAGATTAGAAAATGGGATATCCTTGTAGGGACTTGCGGTTAGAAATGCTAGTGAAAGAGCTTTTTCATTTTGATACAAGGTCTGATTTCCTTGCGTTTCCAATTTATGAAAAGCAAACTTTTGGGGATTCCTATCTGAAATATTGTATTTGATCCCGAACAGACTATCCATTAGTAATGTATTGTTTTGATAGCGCAAGTTCAAGTTGGTTCCATCTGATTTAAAACCGAGTTTGTCTAGGGTCGAACTGGTATCTGTATTTCTGACAGATGAAAATTGGGAGACCCCTCTAAAATTATATTTCATACTATCATTACCTGTTTGAGGTTGGAGAATCTCTGTTCGGTAAAAATTTTGATCATCCTGTAAACTTGATGTCAATTTATCAATTGCTGGAATCTTTCCTTGGTAAGAAGAACGAGCTGCAAATACCCATTCATTTGCAATCCCATCGATCTGATAATAGCTGTTTATACTAATTTCAAACAAACAGAAGAAGAGAATAACAGCAGAAAAAATTGGATAAGAAAGTTTACGAACTGTAAAGGCAAGTGTCACAGTAAAGAATACAAGAAGGAATTCTAGTGTCAAGACAAAATGACTGCTTGTCAAGAAAGAATAATGCTTGCGATAGAGAAAGGTGAGGATAAATCCAATGCTAACTAAACTGAAAGTTAGGCAGAGTCGTTGCCAATTGATTTCTTTTAACCGATTTAGTGCTTCTGCCGCCATGAACAAAATAGTCAATGAAAAAAGCCAGGCATAACGGTGAAGAAACATATTAGGAGCATGCATACCTTGCCAGAATAAATCCAGAGCTTGTAAATAGAAACTTGCAATAAGAATGACTAATAAAGTCAAATAAGCTAGTTTCACGTGAAACCGAATCGATTTGACAAAGAAAAATAGAAAGGCAAGTAAGAATGGAAATAGACCAACATAGATCATAGGGATAGCCCCATATTTTGTTGTATCAAAACTACCAATTAAATTCTTTGCAAAAACGTCTAAGTACCAACTATTTTCTGTAAAGGTTCTTGTAATCTTTGTAAAGTTTTCCCCATGAGTTCGTAAATCCAATATGGTGGGGTAAATCATGATTAAGCTAGTGACCCCTGCTAAAATTGACACAATTGTAAAGTCAAAGAAAGAAGATATTCTTTTTTTAAAGTCCCAGGAAAGCTGAGTAAAAAACCATAAAGTCAAGAAGAGAGCCATCATAAATCCAAAATAATAATTTTGGATAAAGAGGATGGTCAGACTTGTAAAGTAGAGAACTCGCTTCTTTTGAGTCATTAAACGGTGTAAACCTAAGAGAATGAGCGGAGCCAAAATGAAGACATCGAGCCAGGTTTTGATTTCAATCTGACTGATGGAAAAACTCATTAACGCAAACAAAGTTGACAGTGAAAGAATCAAGAATTGTTGTAGTTTAGGATAGATTCCCTTAATGGAATAATAAGTTGACAACCCAATCAAGCCTATTTATCAGTGTAAAGAGATAGACGGAATCAACCATGGATAAACTGTCAAAGAAGAAGACAAAGGGAGATAGAAAGCTTCCTAAGTAATAGCTGGAAAGAGCGTAGAAATTTAAGCCGAGTCCACTTGTAAAGCTGTAAAGGAGGCTGTCGGTCCCGTGCAAAATATTTCGTAAAGTAACGTCGAAAATAACGTATTGATGAAAGCCATCACCTAATAAAGGAGAAGTTTCACTCCCCCAATAAATACCCTGACTGAGGTAGACGAAAAATAAGATTGTAAAGGGAAGTAAAAAAGCTGTAAAGTAAACAATGATGGGGTGTGATAGATATTTTTTAAATTTCATATAGTCTATTGAAATACCCTGAAACAAAGGTTCCAGGGTTTTTGATTTTTTGGAGCGATTTCTTAGTCTTTCCAAAGTTCTTTAACTTTTGCTTGAACTTCTTGGTTTTCTAAGAATTCATCATAGGTTTCATCAATCCGGTCAATGACACCATTTTTTGAAAGAACAATGATATGGTTGGCAAGAGTTTGAATAAACTCATGGTCGTGACTGGCAAAGATGATTGATTCTTTGAAGTTTTTCAATCCATCGTTCAAGCTTGAAATAGATTCCAAATCCAAGTGATTTGTAGGATCGTCAAGTACAAGAACATTTGATTTCAAAAGCATGAGTTTTGAAAGCATCACGCGCACTTTTTCTCCCCCTGACAAGACGTTGACAGGCTTGTTAACCTCGTCTCCAGAAAAGAGCATGCGTCCGAGGAAACCACGAAGGAAGGTATTGTCATCTTCTTCTTTACTTGCGAATTGACGGAGCCAGTCAAGAATTGACTCACCACCTGCAAAGTCAGCTGAATTGTCTTTTGGTAAGTAAGAGCGGCTAGTTGTGACTCCCCACTTGACAGTTCCTTCATATTCGATTTCACCCATAATGGCGCGGATCAAGGCAGTGGTTTGGATGTCGTTTTGTCCGATAAGAGCTGTCTTGTCACCTGGACGTAAGATGAAGCTGATGTTGTCAAGAATAGTTTCACCGTCAATCTTTACAGATAAATTCTCTACTGTCAACAGATCATTCCCAATTTCTCGTTCAGCTTTAAAGCTGATAAATGGGTATTTTCGACTAGATGGAACAATTTCTTCTAACTGAATCTTGTCAAGCATCTTTTTACGTGACGTTGCCTGTTTCGATTTTGACGCATTGGCAGAGAAACGAGCCACAAATTCTTGTAATTGTTTGATTTTTTCTTCTGCTTTGGCATTACGGTCTGCTAACAACTTGGCAGCCAGTTCAGATGATTCTTTCCAGAAATCATAGTTACCGACATAGAGTTTGATTTTTCCAAAGTCCAGGTCGGCCATGTGGGTACATACTTTATTCAAGAAGTGACGGTCGTGAGATACAACGATAACGGTATTCTCGAAATCAATCAAGAAATCTTCTAACCAGGTAATGGATTGAATATCAAGACCGTTAGTTGGCTCGTCCAAAAGAAGGACGTCTGGTTTACCAAAGAGAGCTTTGGCTAGGAGGACTTTCACTTTATCTCCATTTGCTAGTTCACTCATATTTTGGTAGTGGAGCTCTTCTGGAATATTCAGATTTTGGAGGAGTTGTGAAGCTTCACTTTCCGCTTCCCAACCACCTAGTTCAGCGAATTCTCCTTCGAGTTCTGCTGCACGGACACCGTCTTCATCTGAAAAATCTTCCTTCATATAGATAGCATCTTTTTCCTTCATGATGCTATAAAGTTTTTCATTTCCCATGATAACGACATCAATGGCACGCTCATCTTCGTAGTCAAAGTGATTTTGACGAAGAACAGAAAGACGTTCGTCTGGTCCAAGAGAAATATGACCAGTTGTCGGTTCAATATCCCCAGCTAAGATTTTTAAAAAGGTTGATTTTCCAGCACCATTGGCCCCAATCAAACCATAGGTATTTCCTTCTGTAAATTTGATGTTGACATCATCAAAAAGTTTACGATCACTAAAACGTAGTGAGACGTCTGTAACTGTTAGCACGTATAGTTCTCCTCTTTTTCTGTCTATATAAGCCTATTTTACTAGAAAACGCTTGATTTTTCAATGAATACCCTTATGCGTTGGAGGAAGTCATTTAGTCTGTAGAAAAGGGTGAAGAACTTGACTTTCCTTTGATGTCATTATATAATGAAAAGCAATCAGAAGAGTAATCTGTATTCGTATTTTTAGAGAGCTTATGGTTGCTGAAAATAAGCAACGAAACAGAATGAAATGGACTGATGTTCAAATAGAATCTTAACCAATAGAGATTCGGCTAGCAGGCCTTATGTGCAGCTCATTTGTGATGAGTTAGAGAGAACAGCATATGCTGTTCTAAGTGAGGTGGCACCGTGTCTCAGACGCCCTCGCATAGTTTTTGCTATGCGTGGGCTTTTGTTTTGTACTTCAGGGAGGAAGAAAAATGACCAAGCCGATTATTTTAACTGGAGATCGCCCGACTGGGAAGCTCCATATTGGACACTATGTCGGTTCGTTGAAGAATCGAGTTCTTATGCAAAATGAAGACAAGTACCAGATGTTTGTCTTTTTAGCCGATCAGCAAGCCTTAACGGATCATGCTAAAGATCCGCAAACCATTGTTGAGTCTATTGGAAATGTTGCTCTAGATTATTTAGCAGCTGGCTTAGATCCAAAGAAATCAACTATTTTTATTCAAAGTCAAATCCCTGAGCTAGCGGAATTGACCATGTATTACATGAATTTGGTCTCTGTTTCACGTTTGGAACGAAACCCAACCGTTAAGACAGAAATTGCCCAAAAAGGATTCGGAGAGTCTATTCCATCTGGTTTCTTGGTTTATCCTGTTTCCCAAGCTGCAGATATTACCGCTTTTAAAGCCAATCTCGTGCCTGTTGGAACTGACCAAAAGCCCATGATTGAGCAAACTCGTGAAATTGTTCGTTCCTTTAATCATGCTTATCATTGCGATGTCTTGGTTGAACCGGAAGGAATTTTCCCAGAAAATGAGGCCGCGGGTCGTTTGCCTGGCTTGGATGGGAATGCTAAGATGTCTAAATCTCTTGGAAATGGTATTTATTTAGCCGATGATATGGACACCTTGAAGAAAAAAGTCATGAGTATGTATACAGATCCTGAGCATATTCGTGTCGAAGATCCAGGGAAAATCGAAGGAAATATGGTTTTCCATTATTTAGATGTGTTTGGAAAAGAAGAAGATCAGGCGACCATTCAAGAAATGAAAGACCATTACCAACGGGGTGGTTTAGGAGATGTTAAAACCAAACGCTATTTGTTAGAGATTCTTGAAAGAGAGTTGGGACCTATTCGCGAGCGACGGATTGAATTTGCTAAAGATATGGGTCAAGTCTATGATATGCTTCAAAAAGGTAGTGAAGTAGCTCGTTCGGTTGCAGCAGAAACGCTTGATCAAGTCAATCTGCTATGGGCTTAAACTATTTCAAGTAAGCTCTTGATATTGAGATGATTCAATAAAATAACTGATTCAAAAGAGGTTCCAACACCTCTTTTTGAAATATTGTACAAATGATTGACAAATTATCTTAGAATGGTATGATATTATCAATCAAAAAAGACGAGCTTGGCTCAAAAAGAAAGAAAAGAGGAAAATGGGAATGTCAAATTGGGACACTAAATTTTTGAAAAAAGGTTATACCTTCGATGATGTATTGCTCATTCCAGCTGAAAGTCATGTATTACCAAACGATGCAGATCTTCGTACAAAATTGGCGGATAACCTTGTGTTGAATATCCCAATCATCACAGCTGCGATGGATACAGTCACTGAAAGCCAAATGGCTATTGCCATTGCCCGTGCTGGAGGACTTGGGGTTATTCATAAAAATATGTCCATTGCCCAACAAGCGGATGAAGTTCGTAAAGTAAAACGCTCTGAAAACGGCGTTATCATTGACCCATTTTTCTTAACACCTGAACATACCATTGCTGAGGCAGACGAACTTATGGGACGTTACCGTATCAGTGGTGTACCTGTGGTTGAAACCTTGGAAAATCGTAAACTAGTAGGAATCTTGACCAACCGTGACCTACGCTTTATTTCTGATTATGATCAACCGATTTCCAACCATATGACCAGCGAGAATCTCGTGACTGCACCAGTTGGTACAGATTTAGAAACAGCTGAACGGATCCTTCAAGAACACCGTATTGAAAAATTACCATTGGTGGATGAAAATGGTCGTTTGTCAGGTTTGATTACCATTAAAGATATTGAAAAAGTTATTGAGTTTCCAAATGCAGCGAAAGACGAATTTGGTCGTCTTTTAGTAGCAGGTGCTGTTGGAGTTACATCTGACACTTTTGAGCGTGCAGAAGCATTGTTTGAAGCTGGTGCGGATGCCATTGTCATTGATACAGCCCATGGTCATTCTGCAGGTGTTCTTCGTAAAATCGCTGAAATTCGCGCTCATTTCCCAGATCGCACCTTGATTGCAGGTAATATTGCCACAGCTGAGGGAGCGCGTGCTCTCTATGATGCAGGTGTTGACGTAGTTAAGGTAGGGATTGGACCTGGTTCAATCTGTACAACTCGTGTGATTGCTGGTGTCGGAGTTCCTCAAGTTACAGCGATTTATGACGCAGCCGCTGTTGCGCGTGAATATGGAAAAACCATTATCGCGGACGGTGGGATCAAGTATTCTGGAGATATTGTAAAAGCCCTTGCTGCTGGTGGTCATGCAGTCATGCTTGGATCTATGTTTGCAGGAACAGATGAAGCACCAGGTGAAACTGAAATCTTCCAAGGACGTAAGTTCAAGACTTATCGTGGTATGGGATCTATTGCAGCCATGAAGAAAGGTTCAAGTGACCGCTACTTCCAAGGTTCTGTTAATGAGGCCAACAAATTGGTTCCAGAAGGAATCGAAGGTCGGGTTGCTTATAAGGGTTCAGCAGCCGATATCGTCTTCCAAATGATTGGTGGTATCCGTTCTGGTATGGGCTATGTTGGAGCTGCCAACCTTCAAGAATTGCACGAAAATGCACAATTTGTTGAAATGTCTGGGGCAGGTTTGAAAGAAAGCCACCCACACGATGTCCAAATTACCAATGAAGCACCAAACTACTCTGTTCAATAAAAAATAAAAGTGTGAAATCATAAGATTTCACACTTTTATTATGTCAAAAAGTTGTCAATTAAAATTGACAACTTTGTTAATTATTCGTCAACTTGACCTGAGTGAATATTAAAGATCTTTAAGTCTTCAGGCAAGTCTTTTAGGTGATCTAAAGTAGTAGTTGTGATAAATGTTTGGATGTCACGAGAGATAACTTCTAGTAAATGTAGTTGACGATTGTTGTCAAGTTCACTCATAACATCGTCTAAGAGTAAAATCGGCTTTTCATTCGTTAGTGATTCAATTAATGAAATCTCTGCTAATTTTAAGGAAAGAACAACACTGCGGTGCTGCCCTTGGCTACCAAAAGTCGCATTCATATCATTGATGTAAAAGCTAATGTCGTCTCGGTGAGGACCAACACTGGTTGTTTTTTTGATGAGATCTTTTGTCCGATTTTCTCGAAGCAAAGTGATAAAGGTTTGGCGAAGTGTCTCCTCATCTTGAAAAGGAATGGAGGAATCATACCGAATAGATAGTTTTTCAGTTTGATTCGAAATTTCAAAATGTTTCTCTTGCCCAAAGTCTTCTAATTTTTTAAGAAAATCTTTCCGATGGATGCAGACCCGGCTACCATAATCTGCTAATTGCTCATCCAAAACATCTAAAAAGGTTGGGTCTACGGTGTTCGTTGTTTTTAAGTAACTGTTTCGCTGCTTTAAAACATGATGATAGGCTGTTAAATCTGATAGATAGACGGGTTTCATCTGGCCTAAATCAATATCAATAAACTTGCGGCGAAGAGCGGGTGAGCCTTTAACAAGTTGTAAATCCTCTGGAGCAAAGAGAACTACATTCATGTTACCGATATAGGTTGATAACTTGCTTTGTTTTAAGTGGTTCACTTTAGTGACTCGTCCTTTTGAGGATAAGGAAATTTCTAAAGGGATTGAGCCGGTTTTTTTTTCTAAGATCCCTGAAACAGTAAATTGTTCCTCTTGAAAATGAATTAAATCTTTATCGGAACGGGTCCGATGGCTGCGGGTCAAGGCTAAAAAGTAGATGGATTCGAGGAGATTGGTTTTTCCTTGAGCATTTTGGCCTAAGAAAATATTCAAACCAGAGTGGAATTGAAGATCTACTTCTTTATAATTTCGAAATTTCTGAATGTGTATGGATTTAAGCCACATATTATGTTCCTGGGAAACGAACAGGCTTCCGCTTATTCTCTTCTTTTTTAGGTTTAGAATCTTTTTTTTGTTTTTGTTCTTTGTTTAATTTCTTCACTAATTGAGCAACGCGTTCTTTTTCCAGCTTGTCCGCTTGATAGTCTTCAATCTCTTCTGGACTAGGTTCTGTCAGTGTTATGACTTCCTTCTCACCAATTACTTCGATTGTATCTCCGACTCGTAACTTACGTCCTCTTCTGGTTTCCACTTCTCCATTGACCTCTACTTGATTTTCGTGTAAAAAGGCTTTGATAGCTCCACCGCTTTGAATGATTCCCAGTTCTTTAAATAGGGCTTGTAGTGTGATAAATTCATCAAAAAGTTTATAGTTCATAGTTCACCTCAATGATAGTTATTATACCACAAAAGGATGAAAAACCTAAAATAGGGCGAGTCAGTGTAAACGTTTTTTAATCTGTCTGGGAAAGATTTTACTGGGATTTCATGATATAATGAAGAGTAATATTTGTTAGAACGAGGATGACGATGGAATTAGTTACTGGTGTTCGAATCCATTTTATGAAATCAGAAAAATTTAAGACCAATGAAATAAAAGTGCGGTTCTCGGCCCCTCTTTCTGAAGAAACAATAGCAGGACGAGTTCTAGCCTCACGCATGATCGAAACAGCCAATCAACTTTACCCAACTTCACAGCAATTTAGAGAGCAGTTGGCGAACTTGTATGGAGCAAATTTTTCTACTTCTGTTTCAAAACGCGGTCAAATGCACTACATTGATATTAATTTATCTTATGTCCGTGATGCTTTTTTGAGCAAGAAAAATGTCTTGACAGATCAGATGTTGGATTTATTAAAGGTATCTCTGAATGCTCCTCTTGCAGAAAACGGGTGCTTTCATTCAGAAACTTTTTCAGTAGAGAAAAAAAATCTCGTTACAGAACTAGAAGCAGAAATTGAAAATCATTTTTATTATGCTCACCAACAATTGAATCGTTTGTTTTATGATCAAGCTGATATGAAACTAAGTAAGTATGGAAGTGTCCAGCAGATTCAGAATGAGGATGAAGGGTCAGCTTATCAAGCATTTCAAGAAATGCTTCAAACAAATCTAATTGACTTTTTCTTTATGGGTGATTTCAATGAACTAGCGGTCATTGAAAAAATTAGTGAATTTGGTTTACAACCTCGTAAATCTCATGTCAATCTTTTTTATGCCCAATCTTTTTCAAACGTTGTCAGAGAAGGACTCGAGCAAAGAGATACTCATCAATCTATTTTAGAGTTAGGTTATCATTTTCCTGTTCAGTATGGAGAGAAAGAGCATTTTGCTTTGATTGTTTTAAATGGTTTACTGGGGGCTTTCTCTCATTCAAAATTGTTTACAGTCATTCGAGAAAAAGAAGGGTTGGCTTATACCATCTCTAGCCATTTTGATATTTTTTCTCATTTTATGCGGATCTATGCGGGGATTGATCGAAAAAATCGGACCCGGACCATGACCCTGATGAGCCGTCAAGTGAGTGACTTGAAGAGAGGGAAGTTTACAAGTGAAGAGCTGCGCTTGACAAAAGAAATGATTATAAATGCTGCAAAATTGTCGCAGGATCGACCTGGCACCTTGATTGAAAGAGCTTATTTACACTCTATTTTAGGAAAACAGTTCTTGTCAATTGATGATTGGATCCAAGCTATTCAACTGGTGACGAAAGAAGAAATTATGGCTGTTGCCAAATCACTCAAATTGCAAGCGGTCTATTTTATGGAAGGAAGAGAATGATAAAGAAAGATTTGGAGAAAATAGATTATCCAGCTGTTGGAGAATGTGTTTATCAGACAAGTCTCCAAAATGGATTGAAGTTATATTTAATTCCAAAAGCGGATTTTAATGAAAGCTATGCAATCATTTCTACTAAATTCGGTTCTATTGACACAAGATTTACAGTAGATGGAGTAGAGGGAATAAAAGAATTTCCAGCAGGGATTGCACATTTTCTTGAACATAAATTATTTGAAGATCAAGACGGTCAAGATTATTTACAGCATTTTGTAAAGCTGGGAGCTGAAAGTAATGCCTTTACTAGCTTTACACAAACTAGCTATCTCTTTTCGACCACCTCGAATGTCAATGAAAATCTGAGATTGTTACTGGAGATGACACAATCTCTTCATCTCTCAAAGGATTCTCTAAAGAAGGAACAATTGATTATTCAACAAGAGATTGAAATGTACCAAGATAGTCCTGACTATCAATTATTCTTTAGGGCGTTGGCAAATCTCTATCCAGATACACCCTTGGCCCAAGATATTGCAGGTACTGTATCTTCTCTCTCTCAAATTGATGAAAAAAGTTTACAGGATAATTTCGATTATTTCTATCAACCATCCAATATGCAGCTAGTGGTTGTCGGAAATTTTGACCTTGACAGTCTTGTTAACCTTGTTTCTGAATTTGAGATGAAGACCTCATCAAATCCTCTTCCTCATATCTCACCCGTGGACTTAAATCCAGTTGTTCAAAATGAGACAAGTCGGATGGAAGTTGCTTCACCGAAATTAGCAATTGGCATTCGTGGAAGAAATCAGATTCCTCCTCTTTACCAGTATCGCTATAAGATTATCCTCAAACTATTGTTTGCTATGATGTTTGGGTGGACATCTAAACGATTTCAGTCACTTTATGAAGTTGGTAAACTTGACAACTCCTTGACACTAGAAATTGAAGTAGAGTCTTCGTTTCACTTTGTGATGTTAACGATGGACACCTCGGAACCTGTTAGTATATCCCATCAGTTCAGAACGGCCATTAAGAATTTGAGAAAGACCCTGATGTGACCCAAGAGCATTTGGATACGATTAAAAGTGAAATGTTTGGAGATTTTCTACACGGTTTGAATTCCTTGGATTATATTGCGACTCAATTTAATCCAATTGAGACAGGTGAAAATCTATTTGATCTTCCAAAAATTTTACAGAGTATTTCTTTACAAGATGTTGTAAAGGTTGGGCGAGATTTTGTCAATGCTTGTGATATGACGGACTTTATCATTTTCCCTAAATAACGGAATAATAGTGGAATGATGTTTTTGTCGAATTAAATCGACGTTGATTTTGTCAATTAGATGTAAATGATCATGTAAACTAGTAAGGAGACTAGAATGAAAAAAGAAAATATCCCAAATGCCTTAACACTGATTCGAATTGTGTTTATTCCTATTTTTATTTTGATGCTAATATTTGGTAAAGGTTATGGTTGGCATGTAGCAGCAGCTATTGTCTTTGCAGTTGCTAGTATCACCGATTATTTGGACGGTTATTTAGCTCGTAAATGGAAAGTTGTTAGTAACTTTGGAAAATTTGCGGATCCTATGGCTGATAAGCTTCTTGTCATGTCTGCCTTTATCATGATGATTGAATTAAAGATGGTTCCGGCTTGGATTACAGCAGTTATTATTTGCCGTGAATTAGCTGTTACTGGCCTCCGTCTGTTATTGGTTGAAACAGGAGGAGTTGTTTTGCCAGCAGCGATGCCTGGAAAAATTAAAACCTTCTCACAAATGTTTGCCATTATTTTCCTTCTCTTTCATTGGGATTTATTGGGCCAAATTACGCTTTATGTTGCGCTAATCTTTACAGTCTATTCTGGATATGAATACTTTAAAGGCAGTGCCTACCTCTTTAAAGATACCTTTAGATAAATGAATAATATTATAGAAGTTCGAAATCTTACATTTAAATACCAAAAAACAGATGAGAACCATCAGTTAAATGATATTTCGTTTCACGTGAAACATGGTGAATGGTTATCCATTATTGGACATAACGGAAGTGGTAAATCAACAGTGGTCCGCTTGATTGATGGCTTGTTGGAACCGGAATCTGGTCAAATCTATATTTCCGGAGATTTATTAACTCCTGAAAATGTTTGGGATAAACGTAGTGAGATTGGGATGGTTTTCCAGAATCCAGATAACCAGTTTGTTGGGGCTACAGTTGAAGATGATGTAGCGTTTGGGTTGGAGAACCAAGGAATTCCAAGAGACGAAATGGTGCAACGAGTAGATGAAGCTTTGAAGATGGTCCGCATGGATGAGTTCAAAGATCGAGAACCCGCTAGGTTATCCGGTGGACAAAAGCAACGAGTGGCCATTGCCGGGATTATCGCTTTACGACCTAAAATCATCATTTTAGATGAAGCAACCAGTATGTTGGATCCTGAAGGGCGTCTAGAACTAATTCGTACAGTTCGAGAAGTCAAAGAACGATCTGGGTTAACGGTTATTTCTATTACCCATGATTTAGAGGAAGTTTCCCTAAGTGATCGGGTTATTCTCTTTGAAAAAGGAAAAGCGACCTTGGATCTGACTCCAAGAGAACTCTTTTCTCGAGATGATTTAGATGAAATTGGATTAGAAGAACCTTTCGCTAATCGATTGCGCAGCATGTTACATCAAAAAGGTTTTCCAGTTGGAGAAACCTATCAGACTGAAGGAGAGCTAGAGAAACTATTATGGGAATTGCTTTAAAACAGCTTAGTTATACCTATCAAGAAGGTACTCCTTTGAAGGAGCGGCTCTTTTTGATGTGAATATAGAAATCCCAAGCGGTTCTTATACAGCTCTAATTGGGCATACTGGAAGTGGAAAATCAACCATCCTCCAATTATTAAATGGTTTGCTTTTGCCCAGTCGAGGGGAAGTGCAAATGAATGATATGCGCATTAGTTCTGAGTCTTCTCAAAAAGAGCTAAAGGATCTTCGGAAAAAAGTGGGTCTCGTCTTTCAATTTCCAGAAAGTCAACTCTTTGCTGAGACTGTTGTCAAAGATGTCGCATTTGGGCCTCAAAATTTTGGAGTAGACCAAGAATCAGCTGAGAGCATTGCTAAGGAAAAATTACGCTTAGTCGGTCTTTCTGAAGAGTTGTTTGAACGGAGTCCCTTTGAATTGTCTGGAGGGCAAATGAGACGGGTCGCTATTGCAGGCATTTTAGCGATGGAACCTGAAATTTTGGTCTTGGACGAGCCGACAGCTGGTTTGGATCCGTCAGGTAGACGGGAATTAATGAAGCTATTTGCGTCACTTCATCAAGCTGGGATGACCATCGTTCTTGTTAGTCATTCTATGGAAGATGTGGCAGAATACGCAAATCTTGTTTATGTTTTGGAAAAAGGACGAATGGTGAGGTCTGGGCATCCAAGGGATGTATTTCAGGATGTAGAAGGATTAGAAAATATACAATTAGGTGTACCGAAAGTGACGAAATTTGCTTGGCGCTTACGTCAAAAAGGACTATCTTTGCCAACTTTACCAATCACTTTACAGGAGTTTAAGGAGTTAATTGGGCATGAATAGTATGATTTTAGGACGATATGTACCAGGTAATTCCATTCTCCATCGTATGGATCCAAGGGCAAAGTTACTAGGACTTTTCTTGTTAATTGTTATTTTGTTTTGGGCCAATAATGTGTTGACGAATGCCCTGTTGTTTTTATTGGCCTTTGCGTTGATTTTGAGTGCCAAGATCCCCTTCCGTTTTTTTATTAATGGCCTGAAATCGATGGTCTTTATCATTGCTTTCACCACACTCTTTCAGTTGTTTGCGACGACTGGCGGTAAGACCTTATTTCAATTTTATTTTTTGACTGTAACGGATAAAGGACTTGCTCAAGCGGGTGTGATCTTTTGTCGTTTTATTCTCATTGTTGTATTTTCAACGATTTTAACACTGACAACAACGCCCTTAAGCTTAGCAGATGCCGTAGAAAAGTTGTTAACTCCATTTAAAATCATCAAAGTTCCTGCTCATGAAATTGGTCTCATGTTGTCTATGAGCCTTCGTTTCGTCCCCACTCTAATGGATGATACGATTCGCATTATGAATGCACAGAGAGCTAGAGGGGTTGATTTTGGAGAAGGGAATCTCCTTCAGAAGATTCGCTCTTTTATACCGATTTTAATTCCCTTGTTTGCATCAAGTTTAAACGTGCAGATGCTCTTGCAATTGCCATGGAGGCAAGAGGTTATAAAAGTGGAGAGGGAAGAAGCCGATATAGGCAGTTAAAATGGCAAGTCTTAGATAGTGTAGCAATTCTGTCTGTAGTAGCAGTTGGTGCTATCATTTTTTGGTTGAAATATTAGAATACCACCACTACATATAGGGGAATTTTTCTAAAAAAATGAAGAAAAACGCTATTTATAGCGTTTTTTGCATGAAAAATACATGATTTTGTAACCTTTGTAACATAAATTATAACTAACTGTAACATTTAATGTGTAAGATAGTATTATGTTCGAAAGGAGAATGTATTGATGAACACAAAAAAAGTCCAATGGACATTAACTTCTATTATCTCAGCTCTTTCACTTTTTGTTTCTGGTGTGGTAGTGAATGCTGAAACATACGAAGTGAAAAATGGTGATACTCTATCAGAAATTGCGATTAAGAATAACACTACTATCGAAAAGCTTGTTGAATTGAATCAAATCAGCAATCAAGATTTGATCCACGCTGGTCAAATTATTGAGTTGGGTGAACGTTCAAACTCATTGATCAACAAAGTAAATACTGCTACAGCAAGTCAGGAACCTGGAGTCGAGGCTTCGACAAATCAAGTAGCGGCTTCGACAACAACTGCTGCTAATGCTACTTATAATGCAGCACCTGTTGTTACGAATTCTGGAAATGGGATTGTACTTGCTAATGGGAATACTGCTGGAGAAACTGGATCCTATGCAGCAGCTCGAATGGCTGAAATGACAGGTGTTCCTGCATCAACTTGGGAAGCCATTATTGCCCGCGAATCAAATGGTCAAGTGAACGCAGCAAATCCATCTGGAGCTAGTGGTCTTTTCCAAACAATGCCAGGTTGGGGTTCAACTGCTACAGTTGATGATCAAATCCAAGCGGCTTATAATGCCTATTCAAACCAAGGACTTTCAGCTTGGGGATACTAAAAAAGAGGGGAACCCCTCTTTTTATTTTGTTTCTTACCTTGACAAGGATTGGAAAGTGATGTAAAGAAAAATGACTGTGTCAGTCAACCTTGCTGAACCATGGATACTCTTACACAAGCGTGATTTCGTACATAAAAGAGGTTTACAAATTTGTAAACCTCTTTTATTAACTTAAATGAGTCAGTAAAGCTAGGGGGGAATCTACGATGGTATCGGGAGTTTCCTCTTTTAATTGCTCTAGAGGTGCAAACCCCCAACTGACTGCAATTGTGTGAATACCAATGGTTTTTCCCCCAATGATATCAAATTTAGTATCTCCAACGATGCAAGCTTCCTCTTTTGGAATTTGATGATCAACTAGTACACGCTGAATGATATCAGCTTTGTGCATAGATCCTGGGATAGAACCATAAATCCCTTCAAAGCAATCACTAATTCCTAGTGAATGGGCTATTTCGAGACTCACTTCCTGATTCTTAGAGGTGGTGATGAATAAGTGATAACCCAATTCCTTCAATTGTTGAAGGAGTTCTTTGATACCTGGGTAGAGATAGGTTTGTTGTTGGCCAGTTTCTTTGTAATAGGTGCGATAGATTTCTACAGCTTTTGTGACCAGTTCTTTTGGAAGATGGTTTGTAAATGTAACTTCGAGTGGAGGGCCCATAAAGGTTCGAATAGTCTCTTTATCAGGAGCAGGAACTCCTAGCACCTTGAAAGTGTGTAGAAAGGTGGTTTCAATTCCTTCGGAACTATCGACTAAAGTCCCATCCAAGTCGAAAAATATGTACTTCATAGGTTAGTCTCCAAATATTTCATGCTGTAGTCGTTTCCCAGTTGGAGTTGCTGCTAGACCACCTTCAGCCGTTTCTCTAAAGGCAGTTGGTAGGCTAGATCCAACTTGATACATGGCGTCAATGACCTCATCGACAGGGATTTTGGATTCAATTCCTGCTAGAGCCATATCCGCTGCAATATAGGCATAGCTTGCACCCATAGCATTTCGTTTGACACAAGGAACCTCTACCAGTCCTGCAACGGGATCACAAATTAAGCCTAACATATTTTTGATGACGAAACAAATGGCTTGGCTAGCTTGGTAAGGACTTCCCCCAGCAGCCAACGTCAAAGCAGCTGCACTCATGGCTGCCGCGGAACCCACTTCGGCTTGACAGCCTCCCTCGGCTCCTGAAATCGATGCATTGTTGGCAATAACCAGGCCAAAGGCTCCTGCTGCTAATAAGAACTCCAATTGTTGGTGCTCATCTAAATGGAGTTTCTCGATGGCTGAAGTAAGAACAGCAGGTAAGCAACCGGCTGATCCAGCAGTGGGAGTAGCACAGACTAAGCCCATTTTTGCATTGTGTTCGTTGACAGCGATAGCATTTTTGGCTGCGGTTAGGACAGTATAGTCGGAGAGGGCTTTTCCAGATCGAATATAGCGATCCAATTTTGCAGCATCTCCTCCGGTCAAGCCACTTCTAGAAAGTTGGTCATTGAGTCCAAGATGAACGGATTCTTTCATCACCTCAAGGTTTCGTGTCATAAGAGTCAGAACTTCTTCGCGCTCGCGACCAGTTAGTTCAAACTCAGTTGCAATCATTAATTCTGCGACATTTCCTTCATAGTGGAGGGTCGCTTGTTCAACTAGTTCGGTAATGGAATAAAACATGGGGTCTCCTTATTGAAAGAAATTCACATTGTGTAAATGGGGAATTTGACGGATTAACTCAATAGCTTCGTCACAATTACGAGAATCCACTTCAATAATCATAATAGCCTTTTCACCGGCTTTTTCACGGGTTACGTTCATTTGAGCGATATTGATATCATAGCGGGAAAGGGCTTCTGTCACATGGGCAATCATCCCAGGAACGTCTTGGTGAACAATAATAATAGTTGGGGTGTTCATGTTTAGAGAAATTGCAAAGCCATTTAACTCGGTAACTTGTATGTTTCCCCCACCAATGGAAATTCCTGTGACGGAGATGGTTTTGTGATCATTTTTCACCGTGATGGTCGTCGTATTTGGATGAGGAGCATTGCTCTCCTTTTGAATAGACCAGACGATTCGAATTCCTCTTTCATGGGCAATTTCAAGACTATTGGGAATTCTTGGATCATCTGTGTCCATACCCAAAATACCAGCTACAAGGGCCAAGTCTGTCCCGTGGCCGCGATAGGTTTTGGCAAAGGAATTAAACAACTGAAATTCAACTTCTGTTGGATCCTCTCCAAAAATAGAAGAGACAATTTTTCCAATACGAACAGCTCCAGCAGTGTGGCTACTGGAAGGTCCAATCATAACCGGTCCAATAATATCAAATACGGATTGGAATTTAAGCGAATTCATCAGTCAGCTCCTTAGGGTTTCTTTTCTTTCATTATAACAAATCTAGGGCATGTTTTCTTCTATTTAAGAGGGAAATTTTGTTTTAAACTTAAAAGATACTTAAAACTAGTTTATTTTAGGTGTTTTTTATTCTTGCTAACATATTATTGAAACATTTGACGTGATTTCATAAAGTTTTTGAAACATTTCTTCTGTAAGATAAAGAACATACAGAAAAGGAGTGTAAAACCATGAATAAAAAAATCTTTGTAAAACGTGTAATCGGACTGAGCTTATTATCAGGAATGTTTATTCCCGTCCTTGCCAGTGCAGAATCTTACACTGTAAAGTCAGGTGATACCTTATCAGCTATTGCTAAAAATAAGAATACAACGGTTGATGCGATTGCTCAGAAAAATAAGATTAGCAATGTTAACCTTATTACAGTTGGTCAAGTTCTAGAGATTGAAGATGACAAGGCAACAACTAATACTACAGAGCAAGCTAGCACTAGTAAAGCTAACACTGGACAAGCAACAACTACGGTATCTGCTTCAGATGGCTTAAGTGCCGAAGATGCAGCGGCTAAAGAATGGATTGCCCAGAAAGAATCAAGTGGCAGTTATACAGCACAAAATGGCAAATATTATGGTCGTTACCAGTTATCCCTTTCTTATTTAAACGGTGATTTATCCGAAGCAAATCAGGAAAAAGTAGCCAATCAATATGTTGTCAACCGCTATGGTTCATGGTCGGCAGCTAAAAACTTCTGGCTGGCCAATGGTTGGTATTAAAATAATTTAGAAGAGTTCTTTACTAGGACTCTATTTACTTTACGGACTTGTAAACATATTGATACAATAGCCAATAAGAAGGATGGCAAGATGCTTGTTTTCTACTATAAAGCGTGTTACAATTGATAATGCTCAAAACGACCTTCAATCGTTGAAGCAAACCACGACCTTCAATCGTGAGAAACGAAAAGATGGGAGAAATCTATGAGTGATAACTCGAAAACACGTGTTGTTGTTGGAATGAGTGGTGGTGTCGATTCATCTGTAACAGCTTTGTTGTTAAAACAACAGGGTTACGATGTCATTGGCATCTTCATGAAAAACTGGGACGACACAGATGAAAATGGCGTCTGTACAGCTACGGAAGATTACAAAGATGTAGCAGCAGTTGCAGATCAAATTGGCATACCTTACTATTCTGTCAACTTTGAGAAAGAATACTGGGATCGTGTCTTTGAATACTTTCTTGCAGAATACCGTGCAGGCCGGACACCAAATCCGGATGTCATGTGTAATAAAGAAATCAAATTTAAGGCCTTCTTAGATTATGCCATGACACTCGGTGCCGATTATGTAGCCACGGGTCACTATGCGCGTGTGGCGCGTGATGAGGATGGCATTGTTCATATGCTACGCGGTGTTGACAACGGGAAGGATCAAACTTATTTCCTTAGCCAGTTGTCACAAGAACAACTTCAAAAAACCATGTTCCCGTTGGGACATTTGGAAAAACCTGAGGTTCGCCGGTTGGCTGAAGAGGCTGGATTGGCAACGGCTAAAAAGAAAGATTCCACTGGGATCTGCTTTATTGGAGAAAAGAATTTCAAAGAGTTTCTAGGGAACTACCTCCCTGCCCAACCAGGCCGAATGATGACCGTAGATGGACGGGATATGGGTGAGCATGCCGGTTTGATGTATTATACGATCGGTCAGCGGGGTGGACTTGGAATCGGTGGCCAACAAGGTGGGGACAATGCTCCTTGGTTTGTCGTTGGTAAAGATCTGAGTCAAAATATTCTGTATGTCGGTCAAGGATTCTATCATGAAGCACTGATGTCAACAAGTTTACAAGCTAGTCAAGTTCACTTTACACGAGAGATGCCAGAAGAGTTTACATTGGAGTGTACAGCCAAGTTCCGCTATCGCCAGCCAGATTCCAAAGTGACTGTGCATGTCAAGGGTGACAAGGCAGAGGTAATTTTTGCAGAACCTCAACGGGCCATTACACCAGGTCAGGCTGTTGTCTTTTACGATGGTGAAGAGTGTCTCGGTGGTGGACTAATTGACAATGCTTATCGAGATGGTAAAGTTTGTCAGTATATCTAACTGGAGTTAAGGAGCTAAGTAAAAGCGATGAGTTCTCAATTTTTTTTATGCATTTATGGCATTTTTCGCTATAATGAACCCAATTTCAAATCTTCCTGCTTACATGGCTTTAGTAGCAGATGATAGTCAAAAAATTTCACGAAAAATTGCTTTTAGGAGTCTTTTGATTGCCTTTGTTATTGTAACTGTTTTTATCTTTTCAGGAGATTTCATTTTTAAAGTATTTGGAATTACAATTGTTTCTTTCAGAATTGCTGGTGGAATATTAGTGGCCGTTATCGGTTATCATATGATTAATGGTAATCATTCACCTAGCTATAAAGGAATGGAGCAGCAAGCAGTAAATTCAGATCCAATGTCTATTGCTATTTCTCCTCTTGCAATGCCACTTTTTGCAGGACCAGGTACAATTACAACTGCTTTAAGTCTGGCTAATGGAGGTTTGCAGAATCAACTGATGACCGTAGTTGCTTTTGCTCTACTATGTGTCATCACTTATCTCCTGTTAAGAAGTGCAAAACAAATTGCAGGCTTCTTGGGAGAAAATTTGATGAAAATTATAACAAAAATGATGGGACTTTTACTATTCTCGATAGGAATACAGATGATTATCGTCAGTGTGCAGACCTTGCTCAAATAGTGATTTGCATTGACAAAACGATTTGATTTGATAAAATAACTTTAACAATAGTCATGATGGTCAAAGCTCATGGATGTTGTAGGCTTTTTTGTCCTGCACTTCTCAGAGTTTTGACTATTTTTGTGTGATTTCGAAAGGAAGTAAAATGAGGCAACAGGATTTTCGGACGAAAATAGGTTCTACTGTTTTTGGTGTGAGAGCGACTGCTTTGATTGTAAAAGACAATCGCTTGTTCGTCATAGAAGATGAGGACGGTTTTTATACAATCGGAGGTGCTATTCAAGTGGATGAAGCTACTGAAGATGCCGTAGTTCGAGAAGTAAAAGAGGAACTTGGGGTCGCATCTAGAGCGCTTCAGTTAGCTTTCATTGTTGAAAATCGCTTTGAACAAGCTGAGGTCCACTATCATAACATTGAATTTCATTATTTGGTGGACTTACTGGAAGATGCACCGTTAACCATGCAAGAAGATGCGAAGCCATTACCTTGCCGGTGGCTTGCTTTAGATGATCTACATACTGTTAATCTGAAGCCGGCATTTTTAAAAACCGCCTTACCAGATTGGGACGGACAATTACGACACATCCATCTTAAAGAATAGGAGAAAAAATGACTTATAATTTTATAGAAGAATACGATATCATTGTAATCGGAGCGGGACATGCAGGAGTAGAAGCCTCCCTTGCTGCGAGCCGGATGGGGTGTAAAGTTCTACTTGCAACCATCAATATTGAAATGTTGGCATTTTTACCATGCAATCCCTCAATCGGTGGATCAGCAAAAGGGATTGTGGTCCGTGAGGTAGATGCTCTCGGTGGAGAGATGGCCAAGAATATTGACAAATCCTATATTCAGATGAAAATGTTGAATACAGGAAAGGGCCCAGCAGTTCGTGCGCTTCGTGCTCAAGCAGATAAAGAGCTCTATTCTAAGGAAATGCGTAAGACAGTTGAGAATCAAGAAAACTTGACCCTTCGCCAAACCATGATTGATGAAATTTTGGTAGAAGATGGGAAGGTTATTGGTGTTCGAACAGCGACCCACCAAGAATATGGGGCCAAGGCTGTCATTGTCACGACTGGAACGGCTTTACGTGGAGAAATCATCATTGGGGATCTCAAGTATTCATCAGGACCTAACCATAGCCTTGCTTCTATCAATTTGGCTGAAAATCTCAAAAATTTAGGACTAGAAATTGGACGGTTCAAAACGGGTACGCCACCACGTGTAAAGGCATCGTCAATCAATTATGAAGAAACGGAAATTCAACCAGGTGATGAGAATCCAAATCACTTTTCTTACAATTCGCGTGACGAGGATTATTTAAAGGATCAAATCCCTTGTTGGTTAACCTATACCAATAGTCAAAGCCACGAAATCATCAACAGCAATTTACACCGAGCTCCAATGTTTACAGGTGTTGTAAAGGGAGTTGGACCTCGCTATTGTCCATCTATTGAAGATAAGATTGTTCGCTTTGCGGATAAGGAACGCCACCAGCTATTCCTTGAGCCAGAAGGACGTAATACAGAAGAAGTCTATGTCCAAGGCTTGTCAACCAGTTTACCAGAAGATGTGCAAAGAGATCTTGTCCATTCTATTAAGGGATTGGAAAATGCTGAGATGATGCGAACCGGTTATGCGATTGAGTATGATATGGTCCTTCCACATCAATTGCGAGCAACACTAGAAACTAAGAAAATCTCAGGTCTCTTTACAGCAGGCCAAACCAACGGAACGTCTGGCTATGAGGAGGCCGCTGGCCAAGGAATTGTGGCAGGGATTAATGCTGCGCTGAAAATCCAAGGAAAACCCGAACTCATATTGAAACGGAGTGACGGTTATATTGGGGTCATGATCGATGACTTGGTGACCAAAGGAACAGTTGAGCCCTATCGACTGTTAACCAGTCGTGCTGAGTATCGTTTGATTCTTCGTCATGATAATGCAGATATGCGCTTGACAGAAATCGGTCGCGAGGTTGGTCTAGTTGATGACGAACGTTGGGCACGTTTTGAAACCAAGAAGTATCAGTTTGAAAATGAAATGAAGCGCCTTGACAGTATCAAGTTAAAACCTGTAAAGGAAACGAACGAGAAGGTGGCAGCGCTAGGCTTTAAACCATTGACAGATGCTGTCACAGCCAAAGAATTCTTGAGAAGACCAGAAGTATCTTATCAAGATGTTGTCAACTTTATCGGACCAGCTGCTGAGGAGCTAGATGATAAGATTATCGAGTTGATCGAAACTGAAATTAAGTACGAGGGTTATATCTCAAAAGCTTTAGATCAGGTTGAAAAAATGAAGCGAATGGAAGAAAAACGAATTCCTGCCAATATTGACTGGGATGATATTGACTCCATCGCAACAGAAGCTCGTCAAAAGTTTAAACTGATTAATCCAGAGACCATTGGTCAAGCTAGTCGGATTTCAGGTGTCAACCCAGCCGACATTTCTATCTTGATGGTTTATCTTGAAGGCAAGAGTCGGAGCATTTCTAAGAATCAAGAAAAAGAATCCTAACTTATTAGGATGTAAATATGTGGAAGAGGTAGCCAAATAGCTACTTCTTTTCTCGTTTTACTATATATTTACAATAGTGTAAATATGCTTTACACCGTTTGAAAAATGAGCGACCGGACCTTGATCCCTGTCAGCTTTTTCTTTGGTGGAAAGGCTTGACTGGCCTCGCTTTTTCTTATGTTTTATGGTATAATGGCCCAACAGAGGTTTATGATGAAAAAATTTCGTATGACGCCTATCCATTATTGTATGGTAGGTTTGTTAGCATTTATTATATTAGCCATCAGTTCCAGATTATTGGGTAGCACAATTGCAAATTTATTTGTGATTCTGTTGATTCTTTCCGGTGTCATCTATCTCTTTCTTCATCAATTAAAGCAAGTAGAATTGGATGAGCTAGAACAAATTCAATATGTCAATCATCAGGCTGAAAATGGGTTGGCATCGCTACTGGATAAAATGCCAGTTGGTGTAATCAAGGTGAACGGTGAAACCAATGAAGTTGAGTGGTTCAATCCTTATGCGGAGTTGATTTTCTCTACTGAGGATGGGCAATTCGATGTGGAATACCTGCAACAAGTGTTGGCAATCCCTTTTGAAGGGAAAGGCCATTATGCAACCATTGGAGATAAGAAATATTCTGTTTATCTAGATTCCCAGGCCAGTGTCGTTTATTTTTTTGATGCATCTAGTGAGTATGAGGCCAACGTTGGTCTTGTAACGACTAGGCCGGTCATCGGGATTATGTCCGTAGACAACTATGATGATTTAGAAGATGTTGTGTCTGATTCAGATATCAGTAGTATCAATGGTTTTATTGCAAACTTTGTTGAAGAATTCTCGGAAAAATACCATATGTTTTACCGAAGAGTCGGGATGGATCGCTTTTATCTTTTTACCGACTATACCGTTCTTGAACAATTAATCGAATCCAAATTTTCTATTATTGACCAATTCCGTGAGGAAGCGAAAAATCGTGAATTACCCATTACGGTAAGTATGGGATTCTCATACGGAGATGGCAATCATGATGAAATCGGTAGGGTTGCTTTATCGAATCTAAACTTAGCTGAAGTCCGAGGGGGCGACCAGGCGGTTGTGAAAGAAAGAGAAGAAGGTAAGGATCCTATTTTCTTTGGAGGGGGGACAGCTTCTTCTATCAAGCGCACTCGTACGCGAACTCGTGCGATGATGACAGCTATTTCCGAAAAAATTAAATCGGTTGATCAGGTGTTTGTTGTTGGCCACAAAAAATTAGACATGGATGCTTTGGGGGCATCGATTGGGATGCAATTATTTGCAAACAATATCAACGAACGCTCTTATGCAGTTTATGATGATAGGTCTATGGCTCAGGATATCAAACGAGCGGTTGAAAAAATTCAATCAGATGGAGCGACTAAACTCGTAACGGTTTCAGATGCTCTACGGATGGTAACCGATCAATCCCTTTTGATTATGGTAGACCATTCGAAGACAGCTCTCACGCTTTCAAATGATTTGTATGAGAAGTTTCACCAAGTCATTGTCATTGACCACCATAGACGGGATGAAGACTTCCCTGAAAATGCCATGATCACTTATATTGAAAGTGGCGCAAGTAGTGCCAGTGAGTTGGTTACGGAATTGCTTCAGTTCCAGAATTCTAAGAAGAACCGCTTGAATAAGATACAAGCCAGTGTTTTGATGGCTGGAATTATGTTGGATACCAAGAATTTCTCTGTTCGCGTAACGAGCCGTACATTTGATGTAGCTAGTTATTTACGAAGTCGAGGCAGTGATAGTGTCCTCATCCAGGAAATTTCAGCAATTAACTTCGATGAGTACCGCGAAGTAAATGAGTTGATTCTAAATGGTCAAATGGTCTTCCCACATATTATTGTGGCAACAGGCGCAGCAGATGTTCCTTATGGAACGGTTACCATTAGTAAAGCAGCCGATAGTATGTTGGCCATGTCTAAAATTGAGGCGACCTTTGTCATTGCTCTGAATGAACAAGGAAGCATTTCCATTTCAGCTCGAAGCAGAAGCAAAGTCAACGTGCAAAAAATTATGGAGCAAATGGGAGGCGGAGGCCACTTTAATTCGGCGGCTTCTCAATTGGAAGATGTAACCATCGATCAAGTTCGTACCCAATTGATTGACTGTATTCAAGAAGAGGTCCAAAAGGATAAGGAGGAAGAAGAATGAAAGTTATCTTTTTAGCAGATGTAAAAGGAAAAGGAAAAAAAGGGGAAATTAAAGAAGTCCCAACAGGTTATGCTCAAAACTTTTTGATCAAAAAGAATTTAGCCAAAGAAGCTAACGCCCAAGCGATTGGGGAGCTTCGTGGTAAGCAAAAATCTGAAGAAAAAGCCCATGCGGAATTAGTCGCAGAAGCGAAAAACATTCAAGCGAAATTAGCAGAAGAAACGACCGTTGTCCAATTTACAGAAAAAATTGGCCCTGATGGACGTACATTTGGTTCGATTACCAATAAAAAAATTGCAGAAGAACTACAAAAACAATTTGGAATCAAAATCGACAAGCGTCACATTCAAGTGGCTTCTCCAATTCGCTCTGTCGGCTTGATTGATGTGCCTGTTAAAATTTATCAGGATATTACAGGTATTATCCAAATTCGGGTAAACGAAGGTTAAGTAAATCGTTAGAAAGGAATGACTATGGCTGAGATAGAAGAATTAAGAACCCAGCCTCAAGATATCCAAGCAGAGCAATCTGTCTTAGGAGCCATCTTTATTGATGAGGGAAAACTGGTTTTTGTTCGTGAGTTTATTGAGCCAGCAGATTTCTTTAAATATGCCCATCGGTTAATTTTTAAGGCGATGATTGACCTTGCAGATAGGGGAGATGCTATTGATGCGACGACCGTTCGCAATATTTTAGATAGCCAAGGGGACTTGCAAAATATCGGTGGTCTCTCTTATCTAGCTGAAGTTATCAACTCTGTTCCGACCTCAGCCAATGCGGAATATTACGCAAAGATTGTTTCCGAAAAAGCGGTTCTAAGACGCTTGATTGCCCGTTTAACGGAGAGCATTAATCAAGCATATGATGGAGCGAGTCCGTCGGATGAGATTATTGCAGGCGCAGAAAAAGCCCTGATTGATGTTAGTGAAAATGCCAATCGAAGTGGTTTCAAGAATATCAAGGATATCCTAAATATCAACTTTGGAAGTCTTGAAACTCGCTCATTGCAGACAACGGATATTACGGGGATTGCAACAGGTTATCGAGATCTTGATCATATGACAACAGGTCTTCATGAAGAAGAGTTGATTATTCTTGCGGCTCGTCCAGCGGTTGGTAAGACTGCCTTTGCTCTAAATATTGCCCAGAATATCGGAACCAAGTTGGATAAAACAGTTGCTATTTTCTCGCTGGAAATGGGTGCTGAAAGTTTGGTGGACCGGATGTTGGCAGCAGAGGGCTTGATTGAGTCTCATTCTATTCGTACCGGTCAGTTGACAGATGATGAGTGGCGGAAATATGCCATTGCCCAAGGAAATCTAGCCAATGCCAGCATTTATATAGATGATACTCCTGGTATTCGGATTACAGAAATTCGGTCTCGTTCTAGAAAGTTAGCACAAGAAACAGGTAATCTTGGCTTGATCCTTATCGACTACTTGCAGTTGATTACAGGGACTGGACGTGAAAACCGGCAACAGGAGGTCTCAGAAATCTCTCGTCAATTAAAAATTTTGGCGAAAGAATTGAAGGTTCCCGTGATTGCCCTTAGTCAGCTGTCTCGTGGAGTCGAACAAAGACAAGATAAGCGTCCGGTTCTATCTGATATCCGTGAATCAGGATCCATCGAGCAGGATGCAGATATTGTTGCCTTTCTATACCGTGATGACTATTATGAACGTGCAGGTGAGGAGGAAGAAGGCTTGCCGAATAACAAGGTTGAAGTCATCATTGAAAAAAACCGTTCGGGAGCGCGTGGGACAGTGGAGTTAATCTTCCAGAAAGAATATAATAAGTTCTCCAGCATATCAAAGAGAGTAGAGGAATAATGGATGAGTGATGCATTTACAGATGTAGCAAAAATGAAAAAAATCAAAGAAGAAATCAAGGCTCATGAAGGTCAAATTGTTGAAATGACCTTGGAAAATGGTCGTAAACGTCAAAAAAATAAGTTTGGTCGATTAATTGAAGTCTATCCTTCTTTGTTTATTATTGAGTACACAAATGAAAACAGTTTACCTGGTGAACCAGCAGCAACCTATGTTGAATCGTATACTTACTCAGATATTTTAACTGAGAAAAAAATTTGATTCATTACTTAGACTAATGTAGCTAGGGTAAGCTACAACTTCCAACCGTCTCTTCTTGGAGATGGTTTTTTTGATGACCTGAACTTATCATAGACACTAGTTGTGTAAATTGATTGACAAAGATGTCAATTTTCGCAATCAAATCTGTCAATATTAGACAGGGAATCTTTTTGAAGAGTCGTCTTATCTATATTCTTCATCCTGCTAAATCAAAGGGACTTAGGAGGGTGTTGAAATAATCAGATTGACAAGTTGTAAAAAAAGGTGTAAAGATTCCTGTAAACAAGATAAAAAAATATTGGATAGGGATGAAAATACATGGCTATCCGCGTCAAAAAAATATGTGATTTAGAAAGCCCCTAGCTAGAAAACCTCATTTTGCTTTTTCATTTATAGAAAGAAATCAAAAAAATAAGAAAGCAACTTTACAAGGGCTGGTATTAGTGGTATAATAGAATTTGTGCGAAATGACAGCAGGACAAAATGAAGCTCGTCAACAGGAAGCCAGCTAGAAAAGTAACCTTTGCTGTTTGGGCGAAGGCTTTCTGAACGAATCAGGTTTGTCTAAAACGTTATTTCCTACAAAAATTATTTTTATAGGAGGACATTTCAAATGTCACGTTATACAGGACCATCTTGGAAACAATCTCGCCGTCTTGGCTTGTCACTTACAGGTACAGGTAAAGAATTGGCACGTCGTAACTACGTACCAGGTCAACACGGACCAAACAACCGTTCAAAATTGTCAGAATACGGTTTGCAATTAGCTGAAAAACAAAAACTTCGTTTCTCTTACGGACTTGGTGAAAAACAATTCCGTAACTTGTTCGTACAAGCTACTAAGATCAAAGAAGGAACTGTCGGTTTCAACTTTATGCTTCTTTTGGAACGTCGTTTGGATAACGTTGTTTACCGTCTTGGACTTGCGACTACTCGTCGTCAAGCTCGTCAATTCGTTAACCACGGTCACATCCTTGTTGACGGAAAACGCGTTGATATCCCTTCATACCGCGTAACTCCAGGTCAAGTGATCTCAGTTCGTGAAAAATCAGCTAAAGTTCCAGCTATCCTTGAAGCTGTTGAAGCAACTCTTGGACGTCCAGCATTCGTATCATTCGATGCTGAAAAATTGGAAGGTTCATTGACTCGCTTGCCAGAACGCGATGAAATCAACCCAGAAATCAACGAAGCACTTGTCGTTGAATTCTACAACAAAATGCTTTAATTTCAAGAAAAAACTTGCAGAAAGCCTACAACAGTGGGCTTTTTGTTTTTGTCTTAAAACCTTGTTTTCTGGCTTTGCTCCCTAAGTTTTCTTCATAGAAAGAAATGTCCGCCTGTAAAAATAGGCGGTTTTTCTTTTACAAAATAAATAACAACTCTCCTGAATTGGAGATTTTTGTGACCGAATACCTAAAATAATAAACCAAATAGCGATTTTTTCTTCTCATATAGTCCTTTTTGTTAAGATGAAACAAACGATTGGAAAGGGTTTTTATGGGATTTAAGAAAAAACATTATCGCCAACAAGTTGATATGAGAGACTGCGGTGTTGCGGCTTTGGCCATGGTTTTTGGCTACTATGGCTCATACTATTCTTTAGCCAGTCTGCGGGAGAAGGCAAAAACGACTGCAGATGGAACGACCGCCTTAGGTCTGGTCAAGGTGGCTGAAGAGTTGGGATTTGAGACACGTGCCTTCCGAGCAGATCGCACACTTTTTGACTTGGAAGGAGTGACCTATCCATTGATTGTCCACGTGATCAAGGATGGGCGTCTCCCTCACTATTACGTAGTCTATAAAAAAGATAAAAAGTATCTTTACATAGCCGATCCAGATCCAAAGGAAAAGATGACCAAATTAACGATCGAAGAGTTTGAAAAAGAATGGACAGGGATTGTTATCGCCTTGGCCCCGACTCCAGCCTATCAACCGAGTAAAGAAAAGAAATGGGCTTTTAGATTTTGTCCCTCTTTTGTTTAAACAGCGGCAATTGGTTCTGCATATTGTTCTTGCAACGTTATTGGTAACCCTCATCAATATTGTGGGTTCTTACTACCTACAATCGATTATTGATACCTATGTGCCTGATCAGATGAAGCAGACGCTGAGTGTGATTTCACTAGGGTTGATCGTGGTTTACATCTTACAGCAGGTCCTGACATATGCGCAAGATTACTTGCTTCTTGTTTTAGGCCAACGCTTGTCTATTGATGTCATTCTGTCCTATATTAAGCATGTTTTTCAGTTGCCTATGAGTTTCTTTGCAACTCGACGGACAGGAGAAGTGGTGTCGCGGTTTACAGATGCTAACCGCATTATCGATGCTCTAGCTAGTACACTACTTTCAATCTTTTTGGATCTGTCTATTGTTTTGATTTTATCAGTAGTCCTATTTAGCCAAAATGCTCACCTCTTTTTCTTGACTATTCTCTTGCTACCGATTTATGCAGTCATTATTTTTGCCTTTATGAAACCTTTTGAGCGCTTAAATAATGAAACCATGGAAGCCAATAGTGTCTTGTCATCTTCCATCATCGAAGATATTAATGGGATCGAAACTATCAAGTCTCTTACCAGTGAGCGGAGTCGCTATCAAAAGATTGACTCAGAATTTGTGGACTATCTTAAGAAGTCCTTTGCCATGAGTAAGGCGGAGAGTCTACAAAAGGGGCTCAAACACTTGGCCCAGTTGATTTTGAATGTCTTGGTCTTGTGGTTGGGAGCTCATTTGGTCATGAAGCAAGAATTGAGCTTGGGGCAGTTGATCACCTACAATACTCTCCTTGTTTATTTCACAGGCCCTTTAGAGAACTTGATCAACCTCCAAACCAAACTTCAAGCAGCCCGAGTGGCCAATACCCGTCTGAATGAAGTCTATTTGATAGACTCTGAGTTCGCAGAGAAGAAACCTCTTCAAGATCGTGAGGCTCTCGATGGTGATCTGGTTTTTGAGGGAGTAGACTACAAATACGGTTTTGGGGCTAACGTTCTTACCGATATCAGTCTCACGATCAAAAAAGGGAGCAAGGTAAGTTTTGTTGGTATTTCAGGTTCTGGAAAAACCACGCTAGCAAAGATGATGGTGAATTTCTACCAACCCAATAAAGGGACGATTCGTCTGGGAGGAACAGATATCCAGCAAGTGGATAAAACTTTGCTCCGCCAGCAAATCAATTATTTACCCCAGCAGCCCTATGTCTTTAACGGTACGATTTTAGAGAACTTGTTACTGGGAGCGCGGGAAGGAACTAGTCAGGAAGATATCTTGCGCGCTGTTGAAATTGCAGGAATTCGAGAAGACATTGAGCGTATGCCCCTCAATTACCAAACAGAATTGACTACGGATGGCATGGGAATTTCTGGTGGTCAACGGCAACGGATTGCCTTGGCGCGTGCCTTATTAACGGACGCTCCGATTCTGATCTTGGATGAAGCGACCAGCAGCCTGGATATCTTGACGGAGAAGAAAATTGTGGACCGCTTGATGGCCTTAGACAAAACGATTATCTTTATCGCCCATCGGTTAACGATTGCAGAACGGTCTGAAAAAGTCTTCCTCATGGACCAAGGTCGTCTGAAGGAAGAAGGAAGCCATGAAGAACTGCTGAAAAAGAATGGCTATTACAGCCATTTGGTTACTTGTTAAGAGAGGACTAGGAGAAAAAAAGAAAGTATGATGAACGAAATATTTTGAAAGTGCAGAATTCTATCAGAAACGTTTCCATAATTTTGCTAGTTTATGGGTGGTCCCTTGTTTTCTTTTACTACTGTTTGTTGTCGGTTTCTCTGTCTTTGCCAAGAAGGAAGTGACCTTGTCTAGTCGTGGGACGATTGAAGCTACGCGCGTGGTGGACCAAATCCAGTCAACGAGTAATTCTCCCATTCAAGTCAACCATTTGAAGGAAAATAAAGAGATTAAGAAGGGAGAAATCTTGGTAGAATACCAAGGGGATCAGGAAAAACAACAAGGAATGAGCCTAACGCAACAGCTAGACCTCTTGAAGAAACAGGAGGAACAATTAAAATTGTTGAAAACGAGCATTGAGACCGGGGAGAGCCACTTTACAGGAACTGAGCATTTTGGGTATGACCAGCTGTTTAAGGATTACCAGCAACAAATAGCGATTCTCCAAGCGCAAGCCCATCAACAAAATGCAACCATTGCTTCTCAAAATGCCAGTGCAAGTTCCAGTCAAGCAGAAATTGGCCAAGCTATCCAAGACCAAGAGAAGCGATTAGCTGATTACCATAGTCTAAAATCAGCTCTACTAGAGGGAAGAAGTCTGGATGCGACTCATCCACTTTACTCTCTCTACCAGAGTTACGCTCAGCAACCACATGGAGAAGAAAACGCTCAAGCACAAGCTTCTTTTATCAGTCAGCTAGATAGTCAAATCCAGCAGCTAGAGGCGAGTATTTCTAATTATCGCATCCAATATGCGGGATCTGGAAGCCAACAAGCTTTTTCGACCAGCTTAGATAGTCAAATAGCCTCTCTGAAAGCTCAACAGCTGAGTAAGGTTGGACAAGATTTACTGCTTCTTTCTCAGCAAATTGCAGATTTAGACAGTAAGTTAAAAACACAAGAAAATCTTCTTCAGAAGACTCGGATTCTAGCCAAGGATGAAGGGGTAATTCATTTGAATGATGAAACAAAGGAGCGAGTATTGTAGCAGAAGGCACTCCTTTGGCTCAAGTTTATCCACTCATTCAGAAAGAAAAAGAAGTCAAGATTGTTACCTATATTCCTTCAAAAGATATAGCCACGATTCATGTAGGTGATCGGATTCGCTTTAGCACACAGGGAAGTAAACAAAAACCCATTACGCTAGAGGCCCGTATTAGCTCAATTGCTTCGAGTGCCACTCGGACAGAACAGGGGAACTTTTTCAAAATAGAGGGAGTTCTTCGTCTCAAGGATCAGGAGGCCAAACTCCTACGATACGGTTTGGAAGGGAAGTGTGTCCTGATCACAGGAGAAAAATCTTACTTCAGTTTCTTTGTCGATCAATTTTTAGGAGCAGGGAACTAAAGAAGCATAACATAAAAAAGAGACCGATGTCTCTTTTCTACTCCAGCATTTTTAATAGGAAGTCCGCCATTTGTTGGGGGCTTTCTTTTTGCCCACGGGCCACCCACATTTGACAGACTCCAAAGAAGGCATTGGTGAGGTAGACAGAACTATAGTCTCTTTCGACTTCTGTCAAAGATCGATGGCCATAACGCTCTTGCAAGCTATCGACGAGTAGAACTTGTAGCTTGTGCCGCAAGAAGGATTGAATTTCTTTTGTCCCATTCTCGGTTAGAAGGACAGCAAAGAGGGGCTCCTTGGTGAGAAATTCGAAAACTTCGGTAACAGCTTGGTGTTTATCATCTTGTTGTTTGTCGAAGATGTATTCCACTTTGTGGAAAAATTCCTGTTGGTAGCGCTCGATCATATCGTACTTATCGCGGTAGTGGGTATAGAAGCTACTCCGGCTGATACCAGCTTCTTTTGCCAACTGTACGGTTGAGATCTCATCAAAGGACTCCCTATGAAGCAGGTCAACCATGGCTTCCTGGATGATCCGTTTTGTTTTTATTCGCTTGTTGCTTTCGGTAACCATTCTAGTCTCCCTCTTTTATACACAAAATTATACACAGTGTCCAAAAATGATTTTTTTAACTTGCGGTTTTTGAAAAGAACTGTATAATCAATTATATCAAAAAAATTAGACAATGTGTATAAAAAGGAGACAAAAAATGTTTAAGGAATGGAAAGCGATTTTTAGGAAACCGACCTTCATCGTTGTGATGATCGGGGTTGCCTTGATACCAGCTCTCTACAATGTGATCTTTCTATCCTCTATGTGGGATCCTTATGGCAAGGTTTCTGACCTGCCAGTAGCAGTTGTCAATCAAGACCAGCCAGCTCGTTATCAGGAAGAAGAATTGACAATCGGAAAAGACATGGTGTCCAATTTTGAGAAAAGTGACGCTCTGGATTTTCATATTGTCGATGAAAGAGCAGCTAAAGAGGGGCTGGAAAAGGGTGATTACTATATGGTGGTGACCTTGCCCAAAGATCTATCTGCTAAAGCTGCTTCTATCTTAACCAATCATCCGGAACAGATGACCATTGCCTACCAAACATCTAGTGGGCATAGCTTTATTGCTGGTAAGATGAGTGATTCAGCCATGATAAAAATCCAGCAAACCGTTGCTAGTAATGTCACCCAAACCTATACCAGCGCTCTTTTCGAAAAGATGGGAAGCTTGAAGACAGGGATGGGAACAGCAGCGGAAGGAAGCCAGAAATTAGCGACCGGTGCTGGTCAGCTAAAAGAGGGTGGACAGACCCTGACAGACCATTTGACCACCTTGTCCAATTCGAGTCTGTCTTTTTCAAATGGGGCACAGACTCTTAGCACTGGTCTCTTGGCCTACACCAATGGAGTTGGCCAATTAGGAACTGGTCTTCATCAAATGCAGGAGAAAGTTCCCACCCTCGTATCGGGAGTTGGGCAACTTCATGATGGTTTTACTACCTTTAGTAGTGGACTGACGACCTATACATCTGGTGTTGGACAGCTGGGAGATGGTTTGAACCAAATGGCTAGTCAAACGCCACAGTTAGCCTCTGGAATTGGCCAATTGCATACAGGGATGACGACTCTCTCAACGGGACTGGATACCTACACAAAAGGAGTCAGTCAGTTGAATCTTGGTGCTAGTAATTTGACGGCTGGCCTCACCAGCTATAGCTCAGGGCTTGCTACTCTCAGTGGTGGAGCTAGTCAATTAAGCGGCCAATCGGAAACATTAAGAAATGGAGTGTCTCAGTTAGAGGCAGGCATTCAAACCTTATCCACCCAACTTACTCCATCACCAAATCAACAAGAGCAACTTGCCCAATTAACAGCAGGCCTCACCCAATTAAATGAAGCTATTCAGAACACGAGTGGGGATACCAGTCAACTCAGTACAGCTTTGGCAAGCATCGCCACCTCTGCTCAAGGGATTTCAGTAGCAGCACAGGCTGACCGTAATTCAGTACTAGCCAATCTTCAAGCTACTGCTGCCTATCAATCGATGACAGCTGAGCAACAGGCAGAAATGACGGCTGCTGTCTCTGCTACTTCAAGTACCACGGAGACTTCTGCTCAAGCGATTTTAACCACTGTTCAAGGCTTGCAAGAAAGCTTAACAACCGAGAGTTCCTTGGCCACAGTAAAAGAAAGTGCCAACCAGATCTTGCCAACAGCTTCGTCTACCTTGAATACTCTTTCAACTAGCTTGAGCTCCCTACAGACCGCAGTAACAGAGCAACTTCTCCCAGCTAGCCAAACCCTTAGCCAGGGAGTTCAACTCTATACGACAGGGGTGGATCAGTTAGCCGGCGGAGCTGGTCAGCTTACGGATAATAGCAGTAGCTTGATAGCAGGAGCTACTCAATTGAGTGCGGGGACAAGTCAGCTGGAGCAGAAATCTGGTGACTTGGTAATGGGAAGTAATCAACTAGCAGCAGGCTTGGGGGACCTAAATGGGAAAATGCCAACTCTGACTGCTGGAATGGCTCAATTAGCTTCAGGAGCCAACCAATTGACTAGTAAGTCTAGTGAATTAACAACAGGAGCTGGACTACTAGCTAATGGGATAGGTCAACTAAATGGTCAAACACCAGTTTTGGCTAGCGGTGTTGATCAACTGGTGTCAGGAGTCGATCAGTTATCGGATAAATCAGGTCAGTTACTATCAGGTTCTCAGCAATTGGCGGATGGTGCAACTAAAATAGCTGATGGATCTGGTCAATTAGCGACAGGAGGTCAGGTTCTTGTTGGAGGCTTGGGTGATCTCCAAACAGGTAGTCAGAATCTTAGTCAAGGCTTGAGTTCAGCTAAGGACCAACTAAATAGCGCTAGCACTGAAAAAGAAAATGCAAGCGTATTGTCAGATCCAATCACTCTTTCGAAGACAGACCATGACAATGTTTCAGTGAATGGAGTGGGCATGGCACCTTATATGATATCTGTTGCCCTTTTCGTCGCGGCTCTTTCTACCAATATGATTTTTGCAAAATTGCCATCTGGCCGTCATCCAGAAAGTCGTTGGGCTTGGCTTAAATCGAGATTGGAAGTGAACGGGATGATTGCGGTCTTAGCTGGTATCCTGGTCTACGGAGCTGTCCACCTGCTAGGAATGGCGGCAAACCATGAAAGCTTGACTCTCTTCCTCTGTGTGCTAGGAAGTGTGACCTTCATGTCCATGGTGACTGCCTTAACGACATGGAACAACAAGGTCGGAGCTTTTATCTCTTTGATTCTCTTGCTCCTTCAACTGGCTTCTAGTGCAGGGACTTATCCGCTTGCCCTCACCAATCGTTTCTTCCAAGCTATTCATCCGCTGTTGCCGATGAGTTATACCGTATCGGGACTAAGGGAAACCATTTCCTTATCTGGTCAGATAGGAGGACAAGTCACCTTCCTTACCCTAGTTTGGGCTTGTGTATTGGCCTAGGAATGATAGCCTATCAACCTCAAAAAATGGAAGAAGACTAAGCTTCCTCTATCCATAGTTTCATGTGAAACAAAGCCCCCTTCTCAACAGAGAAGAGGGCTTTTTCTTAGTTAAAATAAAGCACTTCTGGATCTGGAGTAACATAGACAAGGTTGTCATCTTTAAAGACAAGTTGAACTTGTCCTTCTTTGTAGGTAAAGACTGTAAAAGTTTGCTCTAATTGAGACGTTTGAGCTAGATCGACTACACCAGCCCAAAAAGCATGGAGTTGCTCCTCTGTTAAAAGACCCTCTTGATAGAGATTAACAAGGTTTTCTTTTTCCTTTTCTGAAAAGGTCTCGAGCATATAATTTGAATCAACATGGGTTTTTTCAGGTTTTCCAAGAATTTTTTTGACTATTTTTGTTGTATAGCCTTCGAAATCAGGTGTATGCACTTTTAATCCACCGTCATATTTTTTATAGTAAACGACAGAATCGCCTGTTGCATAGATCTTGTCTGTTGGAGCTTCGCTAGCATTGGCAGGGAGCTCCTCCATTTTTTTGCTAGAGCTGGTTTCTGTCTCAGACTCTTTCTTCTCTTTTTTGGAAGAGCTAGCTTTAGATGATTTTTTTGATGATGGGGCTTCTTTTTCACTTTTCTCTTGTTTTTTAGAAGAGGTACGAGAGCTCGTTTCATCCGGTTTGAAATGTGATTCAAAATCAGACATACAGGCTGTCAAGAAGAAAAGACTCAAAAAGAGCGTTGTAAGGAGAGTGATTTTTTTAGACATCATGTAAATCCCTTTCTAATTATAGAGCGCTATTTCTTCTATTGTACACTATAAAAGCTTGGAAAGCACGAAAAAACAGGAGAGAAAGCTTGTACGAAGTAGGTATTCATACAAGCTTTCTCTCCTGTAAGGGTCAGCTCCTTGTGATCTCATTTGAAGCGAGGAGGCTGGGACAAAAGTTCTAGCCTCTTAATTGTCTTTGGATTGTCGAGCAAGACGCAGTGGTTGAGTGGGCTCTACTACGCTGATTTCATCAGCTTTTACAGCCTTACTCAACTGTGCGGAGGTGGGACGACGAAATCGAATTCTAACGAATTACCGATTTCTGTCCCACTCTCTTGTGTGCTTCAGTTAGTTGCCTTGAAAGAAGGGCTTAGCGTCCACCAGGCCCGCCAGGTCCACCGCCTTGAGGTCCGCCACCTCCGGGAGCCCCACCGCCTCCAGGCATGGAGTTGACAATTTCTGTTTGTTTTTCACCGTTGATATAGATGTCTCCGCCAGTGTAGGTGGCCGTTCCATCAAAGTCAAAGCCGGATTGCCCCGTCAAATTGATGGTTCCTCCAGTCACAGTGACGTTGCCGTTCGAGTCGATTGGATCGGTATCGCCTTGGCCGACTTCAACGTTGAGGGTTCCACCATTCATAGTGAAGAAAATTTCATCTTGGTTGGCATTGGCATTGGCCGCATTGACACCGTCATCGCTTGCGTAGATGGTGATATCTCCACCGTTGATGGTGATCGATTTTCCTTCAAGCCCTTCGACAGACTCGGTTACCTCATAGGTTCCGCTATCGATGACCAGATCACCAGAAGCATGGATGCCATCGTCCCCAGCTGAAATGGTCATGGTATTGTCAGACAGATACATGGTTCCGACAGATGTATCTTCATCGTTATCCACCTTGACGGCATCTTCATCTGCATCGATGGTCATGGTCGTACCAGTGATATTGAGTTCATCATTGACGTTGAAGGCATCTCCAACAGCCGTGATCTTATAGGTTCCACCTGTGATGTGGAGGGTATCATTGGCCTTAATCCCATTGTTCTTCTTGGCATCAATGTTGAGCGTACCTGAACCATTGATGGTAAGGTCGCCTTTAGAGAAGATGACCGCATCGGCATCTTCATCATTGTTTGAACTTGAATCAGATAGGGTATTGGTCGTGCCCTCTGCTAGAGTCAGGTAGACATGCCCTGCTTTTGTAGCAGAGATTGGCGCGTTGGTGTTGGTCATGGTAACGCCTTTTAAGACGATATGAACATCATCTGAGTCACCTGCTTCGACTTTGATTTGAACCCCATCGGATTCACCAGAGATGACATAGGTTCCGGCCTTCGAGATGGTCACGGTGGATCCAGAAACGGCTACGCCGTCCCCTGAAACAGTTGCAGAAGATCCAGACAGTTTTACAGTAGAGGCTGTACTTTCATTATACGAAGTGTCCTTGTCCTTATCTGTAAAATAGTTGGAGCTATCTGTTTTACTATTTGAAGTAGAAGTTGCGGTTGTTTGGGCGGTATTGTTTGTTGTAGCTGATTGAGATGACGCTTGGGTACAAGCTGTCAGTAAGGTGAGGGTAGCGACCCCCGTTAATAAGAATTTCCATTTGTTTGATTTCATGAGCTTTTCCTCTCGTTCCATTGATATGCTCCTAGTCTAAAGTTGCTAGCTGAAAGTTTCCTAAAGTTTTTCTGAAAGGAACCTTAACTTTAGTTTTCTTTAAGTTTGGCTTAATGAAAGCTTAAGAAAAGGCAACTAAACTAAGGAACAAGTAAAGCGACTCGTGGCTTTGCAACAAATAACGATAAAGAAAATGACAACTTATTTATAGAACAAAAGGAGAAAAACATGAAAAAAACGGTAGAGACAAGCTTCAAGCGGATTGAAACCAAATATGTGGTGAATAAAGAAGACTTGGATGATTTATTGAAAGATTTGAAGAAATATGTTGTTGAAGACGATTATCCCATCTCCACGATTTCGAATGTCTATTTGATACCGAAGACTTTGATGTGATCCAAGATGCCCTTGCTAAACAGAACCGTCGTGAAAAGATCCGGATGCGGACCTATGTAGAGCATCCAACAGTGAAGAGTCCGGCTTTTCTAGAAGTAAAATCAAAGGATGTAGAAGGTATTGGTCACAAGTTCCGCCTGGTCTCGAACCCCTCCTCTATTACCCGCCTCATGACAGATGGATTAGTGGATCAGACCATTCAGGATCTGGACTTGGTGCAAGAAATCCAAGCTCTGCGCCAGCGCTATGATAACCGACTACAGCCTCAGATGTACATCTATTACGATCGTTTGTCCTTAAAAGAAAAGAAGAGCATCCAAGGCTATCCTTACAATAAGATTCGGGTCACTCTGGATCAAAACTTGGTCTATCGTGATCAGCAGGTCAGTCTCCTCCGTGGGAAAGCTGGAGAGCCTTTATTAGAAGAAAATACCATCATTATGGAAATCAAGGCCCCAGGTGAAGAACCTCAGTGGCTGAAGGACATTCTGGATAAGTACGGACTGGTCAAACAGAAATTTTCGAAATACAGTTGTGCCTACCATAAGTCACAAGGCTTAGACTACGCACCAACGCCAATTCAAGAAAGGACAGGTGCTGCCTATGTCTAATCTATTTGATTCTATTTTTAATAATGCTACGGCAACCGTAGATCCGGTGCGCCTGATGCTGGCCTTACTCGTCAGCCTGGTGCTCGGGATGGCCCTGTCTTGGACCTACAAATACCGTACCCTCTATACGCGTGAATTTATCGTCAGTCTCACCTTGCTTCCCTGCATGATGACCCTGGTGATTTTCCTAGTGAACGGGAGTCTGGGGACCTCGATTGCAGTAGCAGGGACCTTTAGCTTGATTCGATTTCGGTCTGCTACCAGCGGCTCGAGAGAATTGATCGCGATTTTCCTAGCCATGATTATTGGTTTGGCAGCGGGGTCGGGCTACCTCTTATTGGCAGTTTTGTTTACGGCCTTTCTGTTAGCTATCTGGCTCTTGCTTGAAACCAAGCAAAGTAAGACCGACCACCAACGGCGCCGTCACCTGACGATTGAGCTAGGAAATCAGGCTAGGATTGCAGATAAGATCAGCCGTTTGCTGGATCGCAATTGTACAGAAGTCGACTTGATTTCGGTCAATACAAGCCAAAATGGGGAACAGCTTACCTTGGATTATGAAGTGGATCTGAGACCAGAAGTCGATGATTTTGCAATGACGACTCTCCTAACAGAAGAAATTCATCATTGCGATGTATCCTTGACCAAGAAGGCCAAGAAAAGAAAGAACTTATAGAAGAGAGTGGGACAGAAATCGGTAATTCGTTAGAATTCGATTTCGTCGTCCCACCTCCGCACAGTTGAGTAGGGCTGTAATAGCTGATGAAATCAGCGTAGTAGAGCCCACTCAACCACTGCGTCTTGCTCGATAATTCAAAGACAATTGAAAGGCTAGAACTTTTGTCCCAGCCTCTTTTTAGGCTTTTAAGAACTTTTTAAGGAAAAGTGGTATACTGTTTCTAAAAAATTGAAGGAATCCTTTATGAAAAAGACTGCTATTTTTGAAGATGTCGTCTCCATTATGACTCACGATTCATCTACCATCAAAGACCAAAGAGGATGCGATCCAGAGCCTTTTCGAGAAAAAATTACAGATGATATGACGGATGATGCCTTTCTTTATCAAGTCAGGTCCTACCTAGCTAGTTTTGGGGTGATTGGCCATGTTTCCTTTGGAAAGAAAAAGGCCCCCAACAAAGGTTTTTTATTGCGCTCGACAGACGACGGTCTCTTTGTAGAAGGGGCAAATGAAGATACGGGACTTCAAGTAGGAGATCAGGTCTTAGCTTTGGATGGAAGTGACTTGGAGCAGGTGGCGTCTCTTAATAAGGACTATTTTATCAGTAAGACCCCTGAAAGACACTATCGAGAATGGGCGGATTTGGTCTCTCAGTCCACAAGGGTCACCCTGCTTCGAGAAGGGGTAGAAAAGACCATTGAAGTAGTTCCCAGTCGAGAACCAATCCAAGATCAGATTTTTTGGAAACGATTAGACGATGAGATTCTTTATCTTCGTCTGGATAATTTTATGGATGAAGGAGCCATTGGTCGGGTATATCAAGAGTGTTTACCCATGATGACGGAGGTCAAGTTCCTTCTCATTGATGTCCGACAGAACGGCGGAGGGACAGATTCTTTATATTTCCCTCTATTACATCTAGGCTTAGAGAAGGATCAGGGCTATGATTCGCTTGACTGGGACGATGATGGCATGGAAATTCTCTATACGGAACGTAATGTTGACCTGCGCTTGAAAGACTTTGAGGACTGGATGCAACAGGAAGAAATTAGTCCTGAAACAGCTAAACTTCTTGAAGCTATGAAAGAGGAGTTACTCCGCCATCGGGGCAAAGGTTATGTACCGTATCAGCAAGAAAGCGAGGAATTCTTCCCAGAGGTTAGAGGTGGCCAATATCCCGAACAGATCTTATCTTATCAGATATTTATTGTCGATCATCTGGTGATAATTTTGTCCAGATGATGAAGCAGTTTAAGAAGGTAACGGTGGTAGGTAGGCCAACTCTAGGAATTTTAGACTATTCCAATTGTTGTACTGTTGATTATGGCGATTATCAATTGATGTTTCCTACCTCTCGCTGTCTATGCGTCGATCAAGGAAAAGGAATGACGGATCAAGGTGTGGAGCCGGATATAGAGGTTCCCTGGAGTCCCGACCATTTTGAAAGAGATGTAGATCTAGACAAGTGTTTGGAGTTGATTCGTCAGAGTTTGGAACGGCAAGATAATGCTTAGATAGTAGTTGGCTTAAATCAGAAAAGCAAACGATCCAAGCTCAGCACTCAATCGTCTCTTATGGTAACGTTTTCTAGTATTTTTTCCTTGTGTTTGGATTGCTATGACTGAACAAAAAATGGTAAAATAGTCAGTGAAAATCAAAATGAAGAGTGAAAAAGATGAAACATAAAACACTTTATAAATTTATAGGGCAAACAATTTTGTATTTCGCTATTTTCTTAGCCCTACTCTATTTCTTTAGTTACCTTGGTCAAGGTCAGGGTGGCTTTATCTACAATGAATTCTAAAGGAGATCCCTACCGTGTCAAACCAACCAATTACTGATATGATCGAGGCGATTGAGCGCTTCGCCCAACTGCAACCAGACTATCCTGTTTACAATGTCCTTGGAGAAGAGCATACCTATGGCCAATTGAAGGCAGACTCAGATAGTTTAGCAGCTCACATCGACCAAATGGGACTTCCTGAAAAGTCCCCTGTTGTGGTCTTTGGTGGCCAAGAATATGAAATGTTAGCAACCTTTGTGGCCTTGACCAAATCTGGCCATGCTTATATCCCAATTGATAGCCATTCGGCCTTGGAGCGTGTGTCTGCTATTGTTGAAGTAGCAGAGCCAAGCCTGATCATTGCCATCAATGAGTTCCCAATCGAAAACCCAGCTGCTCCGATCATGTCTTTGGAGCAAGTGCGTGAAGCTTATGCGGCTCAGAATGCTTATGATTTGCAACATCCGGTCAAAGGGGATGATAACTACTACATCATCTTTACCTCAGGGACAACTGGAAAACCAAAAGGGGTGCAAATTTCGCATGATAACTTGCTCAGCTTTACTAACTGGATGATCACAGACAAGGAATTTGCGACGCCAGAGCGTCCGCAAATGTTGGCGCAACCGCCCTATTCCTTTGACTTGTCTGTCATGTATTGGGCACCGACCTTGGCTCTTGGTGGAACGCTTTTTGCCCTTCCATCAGCCATCACTCAAGACTTCAAACAACTCTTTGCAACCATCTTTTCTCTTCCGATTGCGATCTGGACTTCAACACCATCTTTCGCAGATATGGCTATGCTGTCTGAGGATTTCAATGCTGAAAAGATGCCAGGCATCACCCATTTCTACTTTGATGGGGAGGAGTTGACCGTGAAAACCGCTCAGAAATTGCGCGAGCGTTTCCCAAATGCGCGCATCATCAATGCTTATGGGCCAACAGAAGCAACCGTTGCTTTGTCGGCAGTAGCAATCACAGATGAGATGTTAGCGACTCTTAAACGCTTGCCAATCGGTTATACCAAAGAAGATTCTCCAACCTTCATCATTGATGAGGCAGGCAATAAATTGCCAAATGGAGAGCAAGGGGAAATCATCGTATCTGGTCCAGCTGTTTCAAAAGGTTATATGAATAATCCAGAGAAAACAGCAGAAGCCTTCTTCGAATTTGAAGGTCTTCCAGCCTACCATACGGGAGATGTCGGAACCATGACGGATGAAGGCCTTCTTCTCTATGGTGGACGGATGGATTTCCAAATCAAGTTTAACGGCTACCGTATTGAGCTAGAAGATGTTTCTCAAAACTTGAACAAGTCTCAGTACATCGACTCGGCTGTCGCAGTACCGCGCTACAACAAAGATCACAAGGTGCAAAATCTCTTGGCCTATGTCATCTTAAAAGATGGGGTCAAAGAACAATTTGAGCGCGAAATTGATATCACGAAAGCCATTAAGGAAGATTTGGAACACATCATGATGTCTTATATGATGCCTTCAAAATTCCTCTACCGTGACAGCTTGCCGCTAACTCCAAATGGGAAAATCGACATCAAAGGGTTGATTAGCGAGGTTAACAACCGATGATCGAGTTTTTGAAACAGCTCCCTCATTTAGAACCCTATGGCACCCCGGTCTACTTTATTTATTTGATTGGGGCCTTATTGCCCATCTTTGTTGGCCTCTTCTTTAAAAAGCGTTTCCCAGTCTATGAAGCCTTGGTCAGTCTAGCCTTTATTGTTTTGATGCTGACAGGGACGGATTTGAAACAAATCTATGCGGTTCTGTTCTACCTCTTTTGGGAAATCCTTTGGGTCTACTCCTATAAATTCTATCGAAGCCAGCGTGATAACAAGTGGATCTTTTACCTTCACTCTTTCTTGGTCGTTTTGCCCTTGGTTTTTGTGAAGGTGCAACCAGCCATTGATGGGACCCAGTCTTGGATGGGATTCCTTGGGATCTCCTATCTGACCTTCCGAGCGGTAGGGATGATTATCGAGATGCGAGATGGGACCCTCAAAGAATTTAGTCTCTGGGAATTCTTGCGTTTCTTGCTCTTTATGCCGACTTTTTCAAGTGGGCCAATCGACCGCTTCAAACGCTTCAATGAAGATTACCTAACGATTCCAGATCGGGATGAGCTCCTCGATATGCTGGAGCAGAGCGTCAAGTATATCATGCTTGGCTTCCTCTATAAGTTCATTCTAGCTCATATCTTTGGTCATCTCTTGCTAGGTCATGTCAAGACTTATGCCCTTCTTCAAGGGGGCGTCTTTAACCTAGGAACTTTAGGGGTGATGTATGTCTTTGGTTTGGACCTCTTCTTTGACTTTGCAGGCTATTCCATGTTTGCCCTTGCGGCATCCAACTTGATGGGGATTAAGAGCCCAATCAACTTTAACCTCCCTTTCAAGTCGCGTGATTTAAAGGAATTTTGGAATCGTTGGCACATGAGCTTGTCTTTCTGGTTCCGTGACTTTGTCTTTATGCGTCTGGTCATGGTCTTGATGCGCAACAAGGTCTTTCAGAGTCGGATTACAACGTCAAACGTTGCCTATATCATCAACATGTTGGTCATGGGCTTCTGGCATGGAGTGACCTGGTATTATGTTGCTTATGGTCTTTTCCACGGTCTAGGTCTCGTGATCAATGATGCCTGGCTTCGGAAGAAGAAGACACTGAATAAAGAGCGCAAAGCAAAAGGACTTGAGCCACTGCCAGATAATCGTTGGACTCAGGCTCTTGGAATCTTTATTACCTTCAACACCGTTATGCTGTCCTTCCTGATCTTCTCAGGTTTCTTGGATCAGCAATGGTTTCCAAAAATGAAATAAGAAAAGGAAAAATGAAAAATGGATGTAAAATCACAAGTAATTGAAATTATTGACGAATTATTTATGGAAGATGTCTCAGACATGATGGATGAGGATCTCTTTGATGCGGGTGTTCTTGATAGCATGGGAACCGTTGAGTTGATTGTTGAATTGGAAAACCGCTTCGATATTCGGGTTCCAGTATCTGAATTTGGTCGTGATGACTGGAATACTGCCAACAAAATCGTAGAAGGTGTCATGGAGCTTCAGAATGCTTAAACGATTGTGGCTGATTCTGGGTCCAGTCTTTTGCGCCATGGCTCTTGTCGCTACTCTTCTCTTTTTCTATCCGATTAACCACAAACATAATCTGACAGAGGAGAAAAAGGCCGCAGTGAGCTTGACGGCAGAAGGCTTCAAAAGTCGTGCCCGTAAGGAAGAAGCGCTCGGGGATCCCAACTATCGTTTTGTACCCTTCTTTGGTTCCAGCGAATGGTTGCGATTTGACATCGTCCACCCAGCAGTACTAGCTGAGAAGTATGATCGCTCTTATCGTCCGTATTTTCTAGGTCAACGAGGGGCAGCGTCTTTGAACCAATATTTTGGGATGCAGCAAATTCTTCCTCAACTAGAAGGGAAAACGGCTGTTTATGTGGTATCGCCCCAGTGGTTTACGAAGGACGGTTATGATTCATCGGCCTTCCAGCAATACTTTAACAGTGATCAATTAACGAGCTTTTTGGCCAACCAAGAAGCTGGGCCAGCAAGCCAGTATGCGGCATCTCGTCTCTTGCAGCAGTATCCTAATGTTGCTATGCAGGGAGGAGTTCAGAAGCTAGCCAAAGGTCAAAATCTATCTAGTTTTGAAAAAGGTCTCAATCAGACCCTCATGCGCTTTGTTCGTCGGGAGGATGCCTTCTTTAGCACCTTCACGGCAATGAACAATAGCAACTATGAGAAGAAAGTTCTCTCTCGCTTAACGACTTGCCAGATACATTTTCTTACGAAGCCTTGGAAGAGGTGGCGACGGCGGAAGCCAAAAAGAAAACCAATAATAATAAACTAGGCATTAGTAATAGTTTTTATACTCATCGTCTTGCGAGTAAGCTCAAGAAACTCAAAGGATTCCAAAAGAATGAATCCTATGAACAATCCCCAGAATACAATGATTTACAACTGGTCTTGGATCAGTTTGCTCAATCTAAAACCAATGTCATCTTTGTCATCCCTCCAGTGAACTCGAAATGGATGGCTTATACAGGTTTGAGTAAAGAAATGTATCAACGGACAGTTGAAAAAATCCGTTACCAACTAGAAAGTCAAGGCTTTACCCATATTGCTGATTTTTCTAAAGATGGTGATAAACCTTACTTTATGCAGGACACCATTCATATGGGCTGGAATGGATGGTTGGCATTTGACAAGGCAGTTGATCCTTTTGTCTCCAACCCTCAACCGGCTCCTGAATACAAGATTAACAATCGTTTCTTAAGTCAGGACTGGGCTAACTATAAAGGCCAGCCGGATCAATTTAAGTAAGATGCGAAGAGGTTGAGAATACCCAGTCTCAACCTTTTTTCCTATAGTTTTGAAGAAACTTATCCCCATATTCACAGACTTATCCACAGACTTGTGGATAAGTCTATCTACTGAAAGAGAGGAACTGGTAAATCATGAAAACAATGAAGAAAATAGCTGTTTATGCGATTCTTCAAGGAATCGTAATCTTTCTCATTACGGGCCTCATCACCCAATTCATCAGAGGAGACTTCTTTTTCCGTGGCTTGGCTCCAATATTTGGAGTCTTGGCAGCTATCATGCGTTTTGGAACAGCTAGTCTGATGAAAATCTTGGCCCCAACCCTATACGATGAAGAGGCAAAACAAGAGAAAACTCCTACCGGGAAAGAAGCTGAATAAAAGAACTGTTTTTTCTGGAAAAATCTCTGGAAAAGCACTTATCTGACAGGCTTTATGGTAAAATAGAAGGAAGAATATTAGTTTGGAGAGTAAAAATACAATGAAACGTTCCATGTATGCTGGACGTGTTCGTGAGGAACACATTGGACAAGAACTAACCCTCAAAGGATGGGTGAGTCGACGCCGTGATTTGGGTGGCTTGATCTTTATTGATTTGCGGGACCGTGAAGGGATTATGCAATTGGTCATCAATCCAGAGACAGTCAGTTCGGAAGTAATGGCAACGGCTGAGAGTCTTCGTAGCGAGTATGTGATCGAAGTGACAGGTCAAGTTGCTGCCAGACAGCAAGCTAATGATAAAATTGCAACAGGTCAGGTTGAAATGCATGTTTCTTCCTTAACTGTCCTTAATACGGCAAAAACCACACCATTTGAGATCAAGGATGGCATTGAAGCTAACGACGATACCCGTCTACGCTATCGATATTTGGACTTGCGTCGTCCAGAGATGTTGGAAAACTTGAAATTGCGTGCCAAGGTAACCCACTCTATTCGGAACTACTTGGATGAGCTGGAATTTATTGATGTGGAAACACCTTTCCTTTCTAAGTCAACTCCAGAAGGGGCGCGTGACTATCTCGTTCCATCTCGTGTTAACAAGGGTCACTTTTATGCCTTGCCTCAAAGCCCTCAAATCACGAAACAATTGTTGATGAATGCTGGTTTTGACCGCTATTATCAAATCGTCAAATGTTTCCGTGACGAAGATTTACGTGGAGACCGCCAACCTGAGTTTACACAGGTCGATTTAGAAACCTCCTTCCTGACAGAGCAAGAAATTCAAGATATTACGGAAGGTTTAATCGCGCGTGTCATGAAAGAAACCAAGGGGATTGAAGTAACACTTCCTTTCCCACGGATGAAGTACGATGATGCGATGGCTCTTTACGGTTCTGACAAACCAGATACTCGTTTTGAGATGCTCTTGACAGACTTGACAGAAGTTGTAAAGGGTGTAGACTTCAAGGTCTTCTCAGAAGCTCCAGCAGTGAAAGCCATTGTGATCAAAGGAGCAGCAGACAACTACTCTCGTAAAGATATCGATAAGATGACCGAAGTAGCCAAACAATATGGCGCTAAAGGTCTTGCATGGGTCAAGGTAGCTGATGGTGCTTTAAACGGTCCAGTTGCTAAGTTCTTGACAGACGTGACAACAGAGTTGACAAGTGCTTTACAGTTGGAAGAAAAAGATTTGGTCCTCTTTGTAGCGGATACACTAGAAGTAGCCAATGCAACCCTAGGTGCTCTTCGTTGTAGAAATTGCCAAGGAATTAGACCTCATCGACAACAGTCAATTCAACTTCCTTTGGGTGGTAGATTGGCCAATGTTTGAGTGGTCTGAAGAAGAAGGCCGTTACATGAGTGCCCACCATCCCTTTACACTTCCACAAGCAGATACAGCTCATGAATTAGAGGGCGATCTCGCTAAGGTACGTGCTATTGCCTATGACATTGTGCTCAATGGTTACGAACTTGGAGGAGGAAGTCTCCGGATCAACCAAAAAAAGAATTGCAAGAACGGATGTTTACGGCTCTCGGTTTCTCAAAAGAGGATGCGACAGAGCAATTTGGTTTCTTGCTAGAAGCTATGGATTTTGGTTTCCCTCCACATGGTGGATTGGCTCTTGGTTTGGACCGTTTTGTCATGTTGTTAGCTGGTGAGGAGAATATCCGTGAAGTGATTGCCTTCCCTAAGAACAACAAGGCAACAGATCCAATGACCCAAGCTCCTTCTACAGTAGCCACCAAACAACTGGAAGAGTTGAGTCTACAAGTAGAAGTCAAAACTGAGGAGTAAGAATAAAAGCGGAAAATCCGCAGAAGTAGCTTCTGGGATTTTCCCTTTATTTATAAATTGAGAGATAGTCATGAAAAAAACTCGCTTAGGTAAAATCTTACGTTATTATGTGAGAAGAATTGCTTATAATTTTAAATTATTACGGGTCTTGAAAAGTATTTCCCGCGAAAAGTATGATGAAAAGATTTCAGCCTCATTGGTCTATGGATTTTTATCTGCGATTGCTGTGAACTTCTTTTTCCAGCCGGGACGTGTGTATTCGAGTGGCGCGACAGGTTTAGCACAGATTGTTTCAGCTCTTAGTGATCGATTTTTGGGCTTTACCATTCCTGTTTCCTTGTCATTTTATGCCATTAATCTACCCTTAATGATCATTGCCTGGTATCAAATTGGTCATAAGTTTACCATTTTCACCTTTATCACGGTGTCCATGAGTTCCTTCTTTATCCAATTTGTCCCAGTAGTTACGCTCACCAATGACCCTATCATGAACGCCTTGTTTGGGGGTGTGGTTATGGGGACAGGGATTGGTTTTGCCCTTCGAAATAATATCTCCAGTGGGGGAACCGATATTGTCAGTTTGACCATTCGAAAGCGAACGGGCAAGAACGTCGGCAAATTTCTCTCATCGTCAATGGGACCATCATGTTGATAGCAGGGATGACCTTTGGTTGGAAGTATGCCCTCTATTCGATGATTACCATTTTTGTTTCCAGTCGTGTGACAGATGCTGTCTTTACCAAGCAGAAGCGGATGCAAGCCATGATTGTTACTAGTCAACCGGATAAGATTATTGAGAAAATCCATAAGCGATTGCATCGTGGGGCAACCATTATCCATAATGCCGAAGGGACCTATAATCATCAGGAAAAAGCCGTCTTACTCACGGTTATTACCCGAGCAGAGTTTAATGAGTTTAAATTTTTAATGAAAAAAGCAGACCCTCAAGCTTTTATAACAATTTCAGACAATGTTCATATTATTGGACGCTTTGTCGAAGTAGAAGATTAAAAAATTCCTGCAAGAACTTCTTGCAGGAATTTTTTTATGCTTGTTCTACCAAGATCCAACCATGGCCTGGAACGGTAAATTCTTCTTGAGAAAGTTCTTGCTCTCTTCCATACACATGAGGGTAGGCAATCGCTAATCTTGCTGATTGTTTGAGTCGATAAGTCCATTCTTGATCCCCAAGGTTGACCAAGATAAGCAACTTACGACCGTCTTTCTCAATACTGTAAGAGAAGGTCTTCTCTGAGATCCAAGTGACTTGGCAGTAATCCCGTATATCTTGAGCCTTGTCAAAGCGAAGGAGCTCTTCCTCTTTTCGATAGGCAATCAATTCACGCAGGAACTGAATATCTGTTTCATAAGCTGTAGAAGAAAGCCAGTCTAGTTGATTTAGAGCATCTGGAAGATTGTAAGTATTCTCTTCTAAGCCCTTGCTGCGATAGAACTCTTGACCAGCATGTAGGAAGGGAACTCCTTGAGCCAAGAGGACGAGATGCAAGCCAAGTCGAGCTTTAGCCTGACGCACCTCCTCTGAAATGTTTGGATTTTCAACCTTGAGGTAGTCAAAGAAGGTTGCGTTATCATGGCATTCCACATAGTTAATTGCCTGTTGAGGACGCACAAAGTGGGGGGCTCCTTTGAGTCCGACGTTACCAGTCAAAATATTAGCCAGGTCATTGGCCTGATAGTGACTGTCTATACGTCCTTCGTTCAGGATGCTTCGTTTAATGGTATCACGGAAGTTGTCACTAAAGAAGCCATACGGACGAAGTTGACTGGCATTGTATTGATGGGCCAGGAGTTCAGGATCCAGTCCGGTATCCATCTTCCACCCTTCCCCATAAAGGTAAATGTTGGGGTAAATGGCTCCTAATTCTTCTTGAATTTCCATCATGATTTGGCGGTCAAGAATGCCCATCAAGTCAAAGCGGAAACCATCAAAGCCGTAAAGTTGAACCCATTGCTTGACTGACTGCTTGATGTAGTTGCGCACCATGGCTCTCTCGCTGGCTACATCGTTGCCACAGAAGGTTCCGTTGGTTCGTTGGCGATCCTGGTCATAGCGATAGAAATAGCCTGGGACAATCCGCTCAAAGGCAAACTCGTCAGAGAGGTAAACATGGTTATAGACCACGTCCATGATGAGGCTGAGATCTGCTTCGTGATAGGCATCAATCACTTGCTGCAACTCCAGGATCCGTTGGTAAGGATCATTTGGCTGGCTACTAAAACTTCCTTCAGGAACATTGTATTGCACAGGGTCATAGCCCCAATTATAACCAGCAGTAGGATTTGTTTCGTCTACGCTTCCAAAATCATAGAGGGGCATGAGTTGGACATGAGTAATGCCTAGTGATTTCAAATAGTCAAATCCAAAGGTCTGGTCTCCATGCTTAGGAGATTCTAAGAGGGCTGGGAAGGTTCCAGGATGATGGAAACCAGCTTCTTTTTTTGCATGGAGAAATCACGGACACTCAGTTCATAAATAATGGCCTCAGTCGGATCCAATTGCGTCGTTGCTCTCTGAATGGGGCGTTCAATCTTGTGTCGGTCGATGACATAGCTAGCTCCTGAATTGGCTTCAGAAGAAAGAGCATAAGGATCATGAACGATATGGGTTACACCGTTGACTTGATGTTGGTAGTAGTAAGAGGCTTTTTCCCAATCTCCCTCAAGTTCTAGACGCCAAACTCCTTTTTCTGTCCGCTCCATCGGGTAGGTAGTTTGGTTGATCAAGAGCTCAACCTCTTGAGAAATGGGAGCCCAGAAGGCAAAGGTCGTTTTTTCTTTTGAGTAATGAGCTCCTAAATCCTCTCCATCATAAGCATATAGCTGATCAAAGATGGGTTGGCGGACAATGTCGCGGTAGTGGAGGAGGCAGGTTTCTCCTTTAGCGTTGGAGAGAGTATAGCTTTGACTCATGTCGATGGGAAGGGGGCTTCGAAGAGTTTTTTCTTCCTCTGTCGGCAAGAGTTCAATCGTTTTCGAACCAGACGTCAATGTAAAAGGAAGAAAGGCCGTTACGCTCTCTCCTCCTTCCATGCGAATCAAGTCTTGGTCATCTAAATAAGCTGCAAAGTGTGTGGTCATAGGTTCTCCTAAAGTTCAATAATCGAGTGTTCAATGAGCTGTCTGTAGCAAACAGTTTTATTTTCCTTGTTGTCCTTAATAATTTGGAGTAAGGTTCTGACAGATTCGCGTCCCAATTCAACCGTATTGATATCAATATAGGCGTCAATAGGGATCCGCGGTCGAATGGAGTCGAAGGAAATAATCGGAAGGTCGACTTGTTTGTCGCTCAGGTATCTCCGAACCCCTTCGGCAACTAGAATATCCGTTGTCATGAGCGCTTCAAGTTCTTCAAAAGGCAGGGTATCCATGATTTGGTAAGAATTTTCTTCCAGCAAGAAACCAAAGGAGAACTTGACCAATTCCTCACGGAGAGGGATCTGGTGACTGGAAAGAGCTTCTTGGTAGCCCTTGTAGCGGTCTTGAGAAACGGCCAGTTCCTTATTTCCTCCAACAAAGGCGATGTGTTGGTATCCTTTCTTGATGAAATATTCGGTCGCATCAAAGGCGGCTTTGACATTGTCATTATCGACCAAAGATACAAAAGGAGAAGTTGCTTTTCCTAAAATCAAGAAAGGAAATTTATCTTGAATACAGAAGTCAACCAGAGGATCATTCAATTTGGAATAGAGGAAGATGAGCCCATCTACCCGCTTACCATAAATCATTTGTTTGAGTTGCTCGAGACGGTGGGTCTCATTGGCCCCTGTACAAATCTGAATGGCATAGCCATGATCAGAAGCTACCTGACTAATCCCACGGAGGACCGTAGGGAAGAAGGGGTTTTGGAAAAACACATCACTTTCATCAGGCAAAACAAGAGCAATCACCTGACTAGACTGGCTCACTAAGCTACGAGCATTAAGGTTTGGATGGTAATCCAGTTCTTTCATGGCAGAACGAACCCGTTCTTTAGTGGCTTCACTGATGGTAGATTTATTTTGAATCACTCGTGTAACGGTAGATGGTGCAACGCCAGCATGTTTGGCGACATCTTTGATGGTGACACGCATAAAGGACCTCCCTAAGGTTTGTAATCTGGATCCCGGAAATGAGTCTTATAGAAAGCAAGTGCGAGGAACAAGACAAATAGGATATTTTGGATCAAAATGGTTGTCGTAAAGACTTGGTGGAATACTAAACTGATCAGGACGCTCGCAAGAATAGGCAATCCAAGACAGTTGAGAGTGAAGTTGAAGCATTCTTTGAAGGTCTTGAGAGAGAAGAGACGGGACTTCCGTGTCAAGAAGAGGAAGAAGGAAGCTCCAAATACTAAAATTGCAAAATTCACAGCAGATAAGAAACCTGAGAAGAGGACGAGGAAGAGACTAACTGCCAATCGATTGGCTTGGAACCAATCTTTGGAAATGGCTTGGCTTAAAGCATCTTTGTTTTCAAGACTCTTTTGATTGATTGCCTGATAAGGAATGCTTGCAAGTTCTTTATTTTCTCTGCTGATCACTAGTTGGGTCTTATCGAAATAGAGGGTTAATTTTTCACCTAATGAAGTCCCTTCGTGATGACCAATGATCACATGGCCAGCTTTGTTCTTATGAACTCCAAAATGACTATTATAGACTAGTTCATGCTGTTCAATACGGACATTTTCTTTCAAGTCCTTCATGACATCCTCCGTTAAAGGATCAAAGACATCGCTGACGAAGGTAGTTAAGGGGTAGGTCTGGAGTTCCGCATTTTGAACGGCGACAGGAATGAGGGTCAAGGATAGAAGAAAGAGTGAGGTGAAAATCATTTGGAACCAATTGAGTTGTTTACGGTTCGCAAATGCTTTTCTTACCTGAAAAAGGCTGGAAAAAAATAATTAAATGGATAGGGCATGAAGTGACCTTTCTAATCTCCGAGAATGATGGAGAGCATAACAAGATTTTATCCTTAACCAAAGATGGGAGAGAGACCGGTAGCAAATCAATCAACTTGCTACCCTTGTCCCACTCCCATCCTTTCCTTAAAGATAAAATTTATGTGACTGGGAGAAAAGTAGGAGAGACATTCTCCTTCTTTTTCTTCATTGATGGAAGTTGTACCTATCTATGGAAGGTGACAAACTCCTGATAGAAAACCTTTAATTTTATCCTTTATCTCCCACCAGCTGTCAAGCCTGAAACAAAGTTCTTTTTGGAGGAAGAAGAAGAGCACACAGATTGGGACTGCAATCAGAATCGCACCTGCCGCAAAAGAAGGCAATCTTTTTGATTTTTTTGGTCACTGATAAAGGTTTGAAGACCAACCGCTACCGTGTAATTGATTTCGTCACGAAGCAAGAATTTAGACAAGATGTAGTCTCCAAAAGGTCCCATGAAGGCCCAAAGTGCTTGGACCGCAATCATTGGACGTACCAATGGAAGAACGATTTGCCAGAAGCGACGGAAGTGTCCAGCGCCATCCAATTTTGCAGATTCATCAAGTGAAATTGGGACTGTATCGAAGTACCCCTTCATCAACCAAGCGTTCATTGGAATTCCTCCACCGACATAGAGGAAGATCAGGAACCAGCTGTGGTTCAAGGCGTTCAACATCAAGGCCATAACGAAGAAGGCAGTCAAAGCAGCCATAGTAGGCACCATTTGGATAATCAAGAAGAAGACCAAACTTTGCTTACGAGCCAAGAAGTTATAGCGGCTGTAAGCATACCCTGCCAAGGTAATGATGGATGTTTGAGCAACCATGGTAATAATGGCGATAATCAAGGTGTTGAGATACCAAGTACCATAGAGGGTATCCGTAAAGAGTTTTTGGAAGTTATCAAAGCTGAGGCTGCCACTGAAATCAAGCGTAAAGGCACTGACGTTACCAGTTTTGAAGGCTGAAAGAACCGTAATCAACAAGGGATAGATGATGACGATGGATAGGACAACCAAGTAGAGGTAAGTCAAGAAATGATTAAGGCGGCGTTTAAATTGAACTGAATTTTTCATTTTATACATCCTCCATATCAAATGCGTGCAGTTTCTTGAAGGCAATCATCGAGATCGAGATGACAATCAGAGAGATAATCAACGTAACCGCAGCAGCCATTGAGTATTGAGGTGATGAGTTCGTTGTCAATTTATAGATCCAAGAAATCAAGATATCTGTCGAACCAGCATTACCACCAACAGATCCAGGTCCACCATCGTTAAAGAGGTAAATAATGGAGAAGTTGTTAAAGTTGAAGGTGTATTGGCTGATGAGAGTTGGTGCCGCAACCGCCAAAATCATTGGGAAGGTAATGTTGCGGAATTTTTGCCAAGCGTTGGCCCCATCAATATAGGCTGCTTCGTAAAGATCGTTTGGAATAGATTGCAAGATTCCGAGTGTCAAGACGTAAATGTAAGGGAAGCCGAGCCAACCTTGCATCATAATCAAAGCAATCTTCGTCCAAGTAGGATCCGTTTTCCAAGGAATGAGAACCCCATCCAAGAATGGGAAAATCTTCGCAAAGAGCGGAAGAACTTGCGCATTGATGGCCCCAATACTATCGTTGAACATGTTTGAGAAGGTCAAGATCGTAATGAAGGCAGGAACCGCCCAAGGAAGAAGGAAGATAACACCGAAGATGCGTTTTCCTTTAATGAATGGTTGATTAGCAATAATAGCCGTTAGGATACCAAGAACGATTTGAAGAGTAGAAGCTGCCAAGGCCCAGATCAAGGTCCAGCCCAATACAGATGTAAAGGCAGAACGGAAGGTACTCAAAGTCCACATGTTGGTGAAGTTTTGAAGTCCGATCCAATCAAGGAGCGTAAAGCGAGCTGTATGCTTAAAGTCGTAGTTGGTAAAGGCAATCATCAAGGTAACCAAAACAGGGAAGATGATTGCAAAGGTCATGGCAATATAAGAAGGGATGATCAAGAGATAGGGGAAGCCATTTTCATAGATAGCATTCACCATCTCTTTAGGGTCTTCGGCACTCGAATACCGTTATTAATCCGCTTAGCTACAGTACCCGCATCTTTGATATTCAGAGCGTAGAACATCAAATAAACGACGGTGATAATTAAGTGGAAGGCACCACGAATCAAGATAAAAAGAGAATTATCTTTTCCACGGACAGTACCGAGGGTAACGAGTTTAGACAATTCTTCCAAACCAAGACCGAAAAAGTAAGCGAGAAAGACAAGTGTTACACCGAGGAAGATGTATCCTTTTGCTTTCTGTTTGTTATAGATTTGTCCCAAGCCAGGAATGAGGGATAACCACATTGCCTTTTTTGGATTTTGTTGTATTTCCATATCGACTCCTTATAAGTGAGCGACCAGAGGCCACATCACAGCGAAAGGCTGGGAAAGATTCCCAGCCCCTTGGGAACTGTATTACTTGCCACCGAATTTTTGTTCGATAGTTTCTTTGATTAATTTCACAGCACCGTCAGCAGCATCTTTAGCAGATTTCTTACCACTTACAGCGTCGAAGAGCATAGTTGCAGCTGGATCCCATACAGTACTCATTTCAGAGATGTTTGGCATTGGTTGTGCATTTTCAAACTGTTTAACAACGGCAGTTGTCAATTCATCGTTTTTACCAACAGCGTATTCACGAGCTTCTGTGTTAGCTGGCACTTCGTTAGTCTTATCGTAGAAGGCTTTTTGTTGATCAGTTGAAGTCAAGAAATCAACAAATTTTTGAGCTGCTTCAGGGTTGTTAGCACCTGCAGGGATAACCCAAGCTTTACCACCACCGAAGGCAGAGTATGCTTTTCCGTTTGGAAGGGTAGGGATAGTTGCTACACCATAGTTTACTTTTGCTTCTTTCAATGAAGATGCTTTCCATGGTCCATCGATGATGGCAGCTGTCTTACCTTCTTGGAATTGAGTTTGGATGAAGTTTGCAGCACCTTTAGTGTCTTGCAATCCTTTAGGCCATTTAGCGTACCAAGTTTTCGCGTATTCGATACCGTCGATAGCACCTTGGTTGTTCAAACCAATGTCTTTTGGATCTGTACCATTTTTACCGAAGACATATCCACCGTTACCTGAAAGGAGTCCGTATGCATAGTAGAAGTTTGTCCAGTCAGCAAGGAAGGCAGTATTTTTACCATCTTCACCAGCGAAGTCATATTTGCTATCTTTTGCTAATTCTTCAAGTTCACCAAACGTTTTTGGAGCTTCTTGCAAGAGGTCTTTGTTGTAGTAAAGAACCAATGTTTCGATAACTGCTGGGGCTCCGTATACTTTACCACCGTTTGTTACAAGTGATTCAGTTGTTTTGTCAGTCTTGCTGTCTTTGTTCAATGCGACTTCAGCCAATTGACCATCGTTACCAAGACCACCTACACGGTCGTATGGTGCCATCATAACGTCTGGAGCTTTACCAGATTGGTTGTCAAGAGACAATTTGTCCAAACCACCAAGAGCGTCACCAGTCTTGATGTTTACTTTTGTGCCACTTTCTTTTTCAAAAGCTTTCGCAGCTTCTTCCATATAAGATTTGTAACCATTATCGACGTAGACGGTCAACTCGTTTTTAGCAGAAGAAGAATCTTCTTTTTGCCTCCACAAGCTACCAAAAGAAGTGATGCGAATCCAACTGTACCAAGTACAGCAGCGCTTCGAAGAATTGTGCGTTTCATGATTTATTCCTCCTAAAGAATAAAAATAAGATTATTAGTTGAAAACGTTTTAGACAAACGTTTTCCTTAACACGAATAGTATATCACAGAGAGAAAACGTTTGCAAGCTCTTTGTGCAAAAATTTTTTAAAAATTTTTATCTTCTATTAAATACACACAAATAGTTGACAAGAAAATGAGAAAGGGATAAACTAGGCGTGGGGTGAACCTGCAGAAAAAATCATAAAAGTTTAGGAAACCTCTTGCATAAACCACAAGAATACTTTATAATGGACACGTAACGCAAACGTTTTCCTTGAACGTTGCATAACGATGATCTAAGGTCATTTATAAATAGGCTAAATTTATTTCTATGTCTGAAAGTTGGTCGCTTCTTATGCCTTCTAAGAGTCGGAATGAGAACTGGAACAGAACAGAGTAGAAAGTTGGTCTATTTTTCTTTGAAACAAAAAATATTAAACTAAAGGTGGTACCCTCAATGAAAAAACGCCAAAGTGGTGTCTTGATGCACATTTCATCCTTGCCTGGGAAGTATGGAATCGGTTCGTTTGGTCAAGCAGCTTACGATTTTGTCGATTTCCTCGTTCGGACTAAGCAACGGTATTGGCAAATTTTGCCTCTCGGAACAACCAGTTATGGAGATTCTCCTTATCAATCCTTCTCAGCTTTTGCAGGCAACACCCACTTTATTGACTTCGATCTCTTGATCGAGCAAGGGCTCTTGGATGCATCCGATGTCGAAGGTGTTGATTTTGGTCAAGACCCAACAGAAGTAGACTATGCGAAGATCTTCGAACAACGTCGTCCTCTTCTAGAAAAAGCGGTTAAAGCTTTTATTGAAAATGGTGATTGGGATGACTTCAGCCGTTTTGCTGAAGAAAATGCAGCTTGGTTGGAATTATTTGCTGAATACATGGCTATTAAAGAGCACTTTGAATTAAAAGCATGGACAGAATGGCCAGACGCTGCGATTCGTGCACGTCAACCGGAAGCCCTTGCTTCATACCGCGCTCAATTGGAAGATAAATTGACTTACCATCGAGTAACACAGTATTTCTTCTTCAAACAATGGTTGAAATTGAAAGCATACGCTAACGACAACCATATTGAGATCGTAGGTGATATGCCAATCTACGTAGCGGAAGATTCAAGCGATATGTGGGCAAATCCTCATCTCTTTAAAACAGATGAAAATGGAAAAGCAACCTGCATCGCAGGATGCCCACCAGATGAGTTCTCAGCAACTGGTCAGCTTTGGGGCAACCCAATCTATGACTGGGAAGCAATGGACAAAGATGGTTACAAATGGTGGATTGAACGCTTGCGTGAGAGCTTCAAGATCTACGACATCGTGCGGATCGACCACTTCCGTGGTTTTGAATCTTACTGGGAAATCCCAGCTGGTTCTGATACAGCAGCACCAGGTAAATGGGTCAAAGGTCCTGGCTACAAACTCTTTGCCGCAGTGAAAGAAGAACTCGGTGATTTGAACATCATCGCAGAAGACCTTGGCTTCATGACGGACGAAGTCATTGAGCTTCGTGAGCGCACAGGCTTCCCAGGCATGAAGATTCTTCAATTTGCCTTCAATCCTGACGATGAAAGTATCGACAGCCCTCACTTAGCGCCAAACAACTCTGTTATGTACACTGGAACACATGATAACAACACGGTTCTTGGATGGTACCGCAATGAAATTGACGATCCAACTCGTGAGTACCTTGCTCGTTACACCAACCGTAAAGAATACGAATCTGTTCCACATGCGATGCTTCGTACCGTCTTTGCTTCTGTCAGCTTTATGGCCATCGCTACCATGCAAGACTTGCTAGAGTTGGATGGCTCAGCTCGTATGAACTTCCCATCTACCCTTGGTGGCAACTGGGCATGGCGGATGACAGCGGATCAATTGACTCCTGCTGTTGAGCAAGAATTACTTGATTTCACAACCATCTATCGTCGTGAAAATACTGACTTGGTGAAAGAAGAAGCGAAAAAAGCGGAAAAATAATCTTTCCCCCTATCTAATCAAAACACAAGGAGACACTTAACCATGGAATCATTACAAAAATATGTGATTGATCATCATCAAAAAACAATTGCAGAATGTTCAAACGAAGAATTGTACATTGCTTTGCTTAATTACACCAAGCAGGCAAGTGCCCAAAAGAAATTAAATACTGGTAAGAAAAAAGTTTACTATATCTCAGCTGAGTTCTTGATCGGTAAACTCTTGTCGAATAACTTGATCAACTTGGGTCTTTACGACGATGTCAAAAAAGAATTGTCAGATGCTGGTAAAGACTTGATCGAAGTAGAAGAAGTGGAATTGGAACCATCACTTGGTAACGGTGGTTTGGGACGTTTGGCGGCCTGCTTTATCGACTCTATCTCAAGCCTTGGTTTGACAGGGGATGGGGTTGGTTTGAACTATCACTTTGGTTTGTTCCAACAAGTTCTTAAAAACAACCAACAAGAAACGATTCCAAACGCATGGTTGACTGACCAAAGCTGGCTCGTTCGTTCAAGCCGTAGCTACCAAGTGCCATTTGCACACTTTACCTTGACTTCTACGCTTTATGATATCGATGTACCTGGTTACAAGATCGAAACCAAGAACCGCTTGCGCTTGTTTGACTTGGATTCAGTTGATTCATCCATCATTGAAGATGGTATCAACTTTGACAAGACAGATATCGCTCGCAACTTGACTCTTTTCTTGTACCCAGATGATAGTAACCGTCAAGGGGAATTGCTCCGTATTTTCCAACAATACTTCATGGTTTCAAACGGTGCACAATTGATCCTCGACGAAGCGATCGAAAAAGGAAGCAACTTGCATGACCTTGCTGACTACGCAGTTGTACAAATCAATGATACTCACCCATCTATGGTCATTCCTGAGTTGATCCGTCTCTTGACTGAACGCGGTATCGAAATGGATGAAGCCATCTCTATCGTTCGTAGCATGACCGCTTACACTAACCACACAATCCTTGCAGAAGCCCTTGAAATGGCCACTTGAATTCTTGCAAGAAGTGGTTCCTCACTTGGTACCAATCATTGAAGAATTGGACCGTCGTGTTCGTGCTGAACACAAAGATCCAGCTGTTCAAATCATTGATGAACACGATCGTGTCCACATGGCCCACATGGATATCCACTATGGATACAGTGTAAACGGGGTTGCAGCTCTTCACACTGAAATCTTGAAGAACTCAGAGTTGAAGGCCTTCTACGACCTTTACCCAGAAAAATTCAACAACAAAACAAACGGAATTACCTTCCGTCGTTGGCTTATGCATGCCAACCCAAGCTTATCTCACTACTTGGATGAGATCCTTGGACGTGACTGGCACCATGATGCTTCTAAGTTGGAAGACCTTCTCTCATACGAAGATAAAGCTGCTGTCAAAGAAAAATTGGAAAACATCAAAGCCCACAACAAACGTAAATTGGCTCGTCACTTGAAAGATCACCAAGGTGTGGAAATCAATCCAAATTCTATCTTTGATATCCAAATCAAACGTCTTCACGAGTACAAACGTCAACAAATGAACGCTTTGTATGTCATCCACAAATACTTGGACATCAAGGCTGGTAATATCCCTGCTCGTCCAATCACAGTCTTCTTTGGTGGTAAAGCAGCTCCTGCCTACACCATCGCTCAAGATATCATCCACTTGATCCTTTGCTTGTCAGAAGTCATTGCAAACGACCCAGCAGTAGCTCCACACTTGCAAGTAGTGATGGTTGAAAACTACAACGTGACTGCAGCAAGCTTCTTGATCCCAGCATGTGATATCTCAGAACAAATCTCATTGGCTTCTAAAGAAGCTTCAGGTACTGGTAACATGAAATTCATGTTGAACGGCGCTTTGACGCTTGGTACGATGGACGGAGCTAACGTGGAAATCGCTGAGTTGGTTGGAGACGAAAACATCTATATCTTCGGTGAAGATTCAGAAACTGTTATCGACCTTTACGCAAAATCAGCATACAAATCAAGCGAATTCTACGCTCGTGAAGCGATCAAACCATTGGTTGACTTTATCATCAGCGACGCTGTTCTTGCAGTTGGTAACCAAGAACGTTTGTCTCGTCTTCACAATGAGTTGATCAACAAAGACTGGTTCATGACCCTTCTTGACTTGGAAGACTACATCAAAGTCAAGAGCAAATGTTGGCTGACTACGAAGACCGTGACGCATGGTTGGATAAAGTCATCGTCAACATTGCCAAAGCAGGATTCTTCTCATCTGACCGTACCATCGCTCAGTACAACGAAGATATCTGGCACTTGAACTAATTTGTTTTCGACATTCTAGAAGCAATATACTTAGAAAGAAGAGCTCCTTTTGAATCATATCCTGATTTAGAGGGAGCTTTTTTAGAACAGGATCGCTGGGAAAATCTAAACTTGCGCTTCCCTAAGGTTCACGTTATAATAAATACTATGGATATTAGAAACGAGGAAATACAATGAAGAAAAATCCAATTTATATGTATGTCTTGCTAGCTCTATCAGCGATGGGAACTCTATTAACTGCTCAGTCCTTCTTTGGATTGGCTAAAGTGGAGCTCACAGATGAAATGGCAGCTTCTTTGAACTTAACCACTGCTCTTGAACGGGAAGAATACAAAGCCTTCCTTGAGAAATTAATCGTAGCCTTACGCGGACCGATTGCTTGGTTGTTGCTATCTCTTTTGATTGGGGGCTTGATTGCAGTTGCCTATTTCTTCCTGTCTAAAAAGGATATTGTTAAGGCGACCTATGCCTATATGGGACAGATTGGTGCCTTTGTCTTAATGAGCTTGCATAATTTCTTGTCTTATCGTTCTTCTATGTCTGTGATCACGTCAGACAAATTGCGGACCTTGTTACAGGCTTCTAGCTTATATGCACTTGTCTTGAGTGTGGTTGTAGCCCTTGTTTACTTGGGAATCCTCCTCTACAAATTGAAATAGACCAGCTAGCGACCTTCAAGCTTAGATCATAGCATTAAAAAACTCCTCAAGTCTGGAACAAAGAAGAGGAGCTGGTCTGATTGGAGAAGAAAATGAAAGTATGTTTTGTCTATATCAGTTTAAGTGGCAATACTGAAAGTTTTGTTCGTCGTCTCAGTGATTATCTATGGGAGCAGTACCCTGACTTGGTCATTGAAAAAATCCATGTCAAAGACCTAGTCAAAGAAGGGAAGCCCTTCTTTGAAGTTGATACACCTTTTATCGCCTTTTTGCCGACCTACCTAGAAGGAGGAAATGGTGTTGATAATGGAGATGTGGAAATTTTAACGACCGATGTAGCAGACTTTATCGCCTATGGAGACAATGCCACTAAATGCTTGGGAGTTGTAGGATCAGGAAATCGCAACTTCAACAATCAATATTGCCTAACGGCCAAGCAGTACAGCCAACGCTTTGGTTTCCCTATGCTAGCAGACTTTGAGATGAGAGGAATGCTAGGGGATATCAAAAAAGTAGCGGCCATTGTAGAAGATTTGTATCGTCTTTAAAACAAAAGAACCAAGCCTATGCTTGGTTCTTATTTGTTGCGGTTGAAGAGAGAGGGGTCATATTTTGTATGACTCCTCTTTTAGGGCTTATTTTAATTGATCTGTGATTTCTTTTGAGAGCAAGAGGCCGAGGCGATAGTCCTTATTGATGGCGTGGATGACATCGTTGATGTTTTCCGTCGTTTGGATTTGTTCCTTGATGCTTGCTTTGAAGGCTTCATCTTTTAAGAGTTGCTCTTGTAAAATCTTTTGCAGTTTTTCTCTCTCGTATTTATTGATTAAAAAGAGAATAAGCAGACTAACTAAAATAAGAATATAAACAGTTTGATTCATGGGGTTCTCCAGAGGGTAAGATAATGGATAAAGGGAAGCGATAATCCCTAAAAATATAGGTGTGTTTAACATAAGAAAAGGAGTGAGATGGAACTAAATAAGATTTATTTAGCGATTCCTCTCACTCCTAAAAGAGATGGTTTCCTATCAAAAAAAGTAAGGAAGATATTACATTTTCTCAGGTGCTTCGACACCCAATAGACGAAGCGCTTCTTTCAAGACTACTGCTGTTGAGTAGCTAAGAGCAAGGCGGCTATCGCGTTCTGGGCTTTCATCCAAGATACGAGTGTGAGCATAGTACTTGTTGAAGGCTTTGAGCCAAGTTGATGGCATATTTTGCAATCAAGGATGGATCATAGTTTTCAGCAGCACGTTTCACGACACGAGAGAAGTCTTGGAGAAGTTTGATGATTTCCCAGCTTTCTGGGTCGCTCAAGCTGTAAGTTGCATCTGCAGATGGTGTGAAGTTGGCTTTGCGAAGGATGGATTGGATACGTGCGTATGCGTATTGAACGTATGGTCCAGTTTCTCCTTCGAAGGATACCATGGCTTCAAGGTCAAAGTCATACCCGTTGCGACGGTCTGTCTTCAAGTCGTAGAACTTAACGGCACCAACACCGACTGCATGTGCCACTTCTTCTTTGTTTCCAATTCAGGGTTCTTTTCTTCGATTTGCGCTTTGGCACGAGAGATGGCTTCTTGAAGAGTTGGTTCGAGCAGGATGATATTTCCTTTACGAGTTGACAATTTTTGGCGATTCTTTGTGACCAAACCAAAGTCAACGTGGATCATATCGTCGCTCCAGTCAAATCCCATTTTCTTCAAAACAGCTTTCAACTGACGGAAGTGGTTGGATTGTTCTTGACCGACAGCATAGATGTTTTTCACAAAGTTGTAAGTCCGTGCACGGTAGATAGCAGTGGCGATATCACGAGTGATATAAAGAGTGGCACCGTCTGATTTCTTAATCATAGCTGGTGGAAGGTTGACATCATCCAACTCAACGATGCTAGCTCCCTTAGATTCTTTCAACAAGCCTTTTTCTTCAAGGATTTGGACAGCTTCATCCATCTTGTCATTGTAGAAAGCTTCTCCGTTTAAGCTGTCAAATTCAACACCGAGGAGTTTGTAGATACGGTTGAATTCTACCAAGCTTTCGTCACGGAACCATTGCCACAATTCAGTTGCTTCTGGATCTCCATCTTCCAATTTCTTGAACCAGAGACGTCCTTCCTCGTCCAAAGCAGGATCGTTTTCAATTTCGGCATTGATGCGGACATAGAGTTTCAACAATTCATCGATTGGATTGGCTTCGACAGCTTCCTTGCTACCCCATTTTTTATAAGCGACCATCAAGAGACCAAATTGTTTACCCCAGTCTCCCAAGTGGTTGATTTTAATGGTGTTGTAGCCCATTTTGCGGAAGATATTTGAAAGAGCATCTCCGATAACGGTTGAGCGCAAATGACCAACTGAGAAAGGTTTTGCAATATTTGGACTAGAAAGGTCGATGGTAATATTTCCTCCATGTCCTTCGTCTTGCTGACCGTAGTCTGCACCTGCTTCGATAACAGATTTGATGACTTGGTCAGAGATTTTAGATTTGTCCAAGAAGAAGTTTACATAAGGTCCAGTTGCAACGACTTTTTCAAAGTGAGAGGCATCGATTTTTTCCGCAATATCAGCAGCAATCGCTTGAGGAGCTTTGCGTTCGATTTTAGCCAAAGAAAAGGCAGGAAAGGCGATATCTCCGAGGTCTGAAGATTTTGGTTGCTCTAGTAAATTTAAGATAGTTTCTTGGTCTAAGCCTTCAATGACTTTTGCCAATTCACTTGCAATAAGTTCTTTATGATTCATAGTAGCTCCTTTGGTCTTTTGTTACTATTCTATCACAAAATTCGGCCTTTCTTCAAACTTTTTGGTATAATCAAAGTATAATTATTCAAAAGTGGAGCAAAAATGAAAAAAGATGAACGTCAGCTTTTGATTCGAGAAATTATTCAACATGAGAAGTTATCGACGCAAAAAGACATTCAAGACCGTCTAGAACAAAGAGGGGCGGGAGTGACCCAGACCACCTTATCCAGGGACCTACGAGAAATCGGTCTGATCAAGGTAAAAGAAAAGGGTGGCCTCTATTATAAATTGGCAGATGAACCTGATCGAACAGATATTTAGACTGATTGCTCAATATGCACAAGTGGTCTCGAGAGCGGAGTTCACATTGGTTGTTCGGACGGAGCTGGGAGAAGCGGCTATTTTAGCCAACGCAGTCGATGAGATTTTGGATGATCAAATCCTTGGCACCGTCGCAGGGGCCAATACCCTCTTAATTGTTTGCAAGGACCAAGAAGTAGCACAAACAGTCCAGCAGACCATTCTCCAACATTCTAGTCACTAGTCAAGGGCGAGGGACCAGTCCAGAAAGGGATCGGCCCTCCTTTTATGTCAGTTTAGAGTTGGAGTAAGCACTCAGAATGAATGCAATGATATAGAAAAGGAACGATATGGCAGCAGAAAAACTATCACCTGGCATGCAGCAATACCTAGATATCAAAAAAGACTATCCGGATGCTTTTTTGCTCTTTCGGATGGGGGATTTTTACGAGCTCTTTTATGAAGATGCTGTCAATGCAGCACAGATTTTAGAGATTTCTTTGACCTCTCGGAATAAAAATGCAGAAAATCCGATTCCCATGGCTGGAGTTCCCTATCATTCGGCCCAGCAGTACATCGATGTCTTGATCGAAAAGGGCTATAAGGTGGCTATTGCAGAGCAGATGGAAGATCCCAAGCAAGCCGTCGGTGTGGTCAAACGGGAAGTGGTCCAAGTCATTACTCCGGGGACCGTTGTCGATTCGACCAAGCCAGACAGCGCCAACAACTTCCTGGTAGCCTTGTCTCATGATGAGACGGACTATGGCCTTGCCTATATGGACCTAGTGACCGGGGAGTTTCAGGTCACTAGCCTGAATGATTTGCCATGGTCTGTGGGGAGATCCGCAACCTACGGGCGAGGGAGATTGTCCTGACCTACTCCTTGTCAGAAGGTGAAGAAAGAGTCCTTCTTGGCCAAATGAACCTCTTGCTCTCCCCTATCTCAGAAGTGGCGGAGGATGTCCAACTTTTAGGGGCTGACTTGACTCATTTGGAAAGAATAGCAGCTGGGGGCCTGCTCCAATACGTCCAGGAAACCCAGAAGCGGGAACTCCACCATATCAAGCCTGCCCATCACTATGAAGTCCGTGATTTCTTGCAGATGGATTATTCGACCAAGGCGAGTTTGGACTTGACAGAGAATGCTCGGACAGGCAAAGCATGGCAGCCTCTACTGGCTCCTAGATGAAAGCAAGACAGCCATGGGAGGCCGTCTCTTGCGGGCATGGATCCAGAAGCCTTTGATGGACCGCCATCGGATCGAAGAGCGCCAAGAGATTATCCAGGTCTTCTTGGATCATTTCTTTGAGCGAAGCGATCTGGCAGATCGTCTCAAGGGTGTCTATGACATCGAGCGTTTGGCCAGTCGGGTTTCCTTTGGTAAGACCACTCCCAAGGACCTCTTGCAGTTGGGTGAAACCCTGCGCCATGTTCCCTTGATCAAATCGCTTCTGGTCGAGATGGGCGAGCCAGTGCTAGACCTCCTCGTTGCCCAGTTAGATGAGCTACCAGAGCTTTGCCGTCTCATCGAGGCAGCGATTGACCCGGATGCCCCTATCGTTCTGACAGAAGGCAATATCATCCGTACCGGCTTTGACCCAACTCTGGATCAGTACCGTGTCGTCCTCCGGGAAGGGACCGGCTGGATTGCAGAGATCGAAGCCAAAGAACGGGAAGCCAGTGGCATCACCGGACTTAAAATTGACTACAATAAAAAAGATGGCTATTATTTCCATGTGACCAATTCCCAATTATCCCGTGTACCAGCTCATTTCTTCCGCAAGGCGACCTTGAAAAATTCTGAGCGCTTTGGGACAGAGGAACTGGCTCGGATTGAAGGGGAGATGCTAGAAGCTCGGGAACAGTCGACTAGCCTAGAGTATGCGATTTTCCTACGGATCAGAGAGGAAGTCGGCAAGTACATTCAGCGCTTGCAGTCCCTAGCCCAAGCCCTAGCAACGGTGGACGTCTTACAAGGCTTAGCCTGTGTGGCTGAAAGGCAACAACTGACTCGGCCAGTCTTCCAAGAGGCGCGTGATATCCGGATTGAGAAGGGGCGTCACCCAGTTGTTGAGAAGGTGATGGGGGCTCAAAGCTACATCCCCAACAGCATTTCCATGGATGAGACCTGTGATATCCAGTTGATTACGGGGCCCAATATGAGCGGGAAGTCCACCTATATGCGCCAGTTGGCCATCATTGTCATTATGGCTCAGCTTGGCTCCTTTGTACCGGCTCAGGCGGCGACCCTCCCTCTCTTTGATGCCATTTATACCCGGATTGGGGCTGCAGATGACTTGGTGTCCGGCCAATCGACCTTTATGGTTGAGATGATGGAGGCCAACAATGCCATTCGCCAAGCGACTCCGGCTTCTCTTATCTTGTTTGATGAGTTGGGACGGGGGACGGCGACCTATGATGGGATGGCTCTGGCTCAAGCCATCATCGAATACATCCATGACCGGACAGGTGCCAAGACGCTCTTTGCCACCCACTACCATGAGTTGACCGACCTGGAGCAGACCCTATCTCGCTTGCGCAATGTCCACGTCGCAACCTTGGAGAAGGATGGCCAAGTGACCTTCTTGCACCGGATTGAAGAGGGACCAGCGGATAAATCCTATGGGATCCATGTGGCCAAGATTGCAGGCCTGCCAAGCGATCTCTTGAAGCGGGCAGATACTATCTTGAGTCAACTAGAAGGCCAAGCCACGAAGTGTCGATGGCGACTCCAACACAGCAATCCTCTCCAGAGCTTGGAGAACAGTTATCTCTGTTTGCAGCAGATGCCACTCATCCAGTACTAGAAGAATTAAAAACTCTCGATATCTACAACATGACCCCGATGGAAGTCATGATGGCAGTTGCTGAGATGAAAAAGAGAATTTAAAAAACAGTTCATTCGAACTGTTTCAGATTGAAGACAAAGTAATTTTAAAAACTTTCCTTAGGTGAGTACGGACGTCAGCGAACTTCGTAGAAGTTCCATGACTAATCATTGAGCCTAAGGTCTCAATGATTCCGAGTTCCTGAAACACAGTTGTTTCAGGCACTTTTCTCACAGCGGAAAGTTTTGCATCTTCTTGAATGACTAAAAAATAAAAGTCATTTTTTTGAATTCCTCAGGCTTTTCCTTGCAACTGTTGGTTGATCTCTTCTACTTTTTTCTTGTAAATGCGATAAGAAACAGCCCAAATAACCAAGTACACAAGGCTAAACTCTATAATGACGGAGATGTAGAAGCTGATTTGGATTGGGAACCAGCCTCCCAAGGTTGCCAAAGGTAGAAAACCAAAGAGCATCAAAAGGTAGTGGCTGAGGGTCGCACGGAGGAGGCTCCAGTCTTTGTTGAACAGGCTGTTCCCAAAGCTGAAGAGCAAGCCGATGCCAGCCCATATAAGGATACAATAGAGCATGACAAGGGATCCATGCACGTCGTGGGCTTGCATCCATTGTCCAACGCCTGAACTTGGACTGAGAGGCATGTAAGTGGAAGGTGAGTTTAGGAAAGAAAAGACGATAGAGAGGGTAAGGCCGATGAAGATGCCTTTAGAGGCATTCGATAGATGAGTCTTTAACATGATAATTTCTCCTTAATAGCTTTTAAATAGCGACGAGACGAATAGGTGATGGTCCCGTTTTTCAGATTGATTTGGACCGATCCGCTGCTGGTAAAATGCAGATGATCGATTTCTTTGGTAATGATAATTTCAGATTGGGAAATTTTTAAAAAGTAGATGGGCAAGTCTTCATAGAGTTGGTAGAGGGGGCCGGTGAGGATGAAGTGGTCATCCTTTGTTTCCCCAACGACTTGACGGTTTTCAATATAGAACCGATGAAACAAGTGGGTCTCTACAAGATAGGTTTCGCCCTCCTTTTTCGCTCGCAAGCGTTCCTTTTGGTCCAATTCCTCAATGAATTGTTGGACTTTCTGGATGCGTTCGCTAGGTTGTGGCCCTGTGATGGCTACGCCTTCTTCTTGAAAATGGGGGTCAATGGTAACTGTTACTTTCATACAAATCCCTTCTAACATATTGACGTCAGGTAAGCGATCCGCTAGCAGGACTTCTTGCTTACAAGTCTATTAAACACTTTCAGGCATCAAGACAAGGCTTTTCGCATATTCGGTCAGTTTGTCTGTTTATCTGGTAGAAGACGGTATCTTTAATGGAGCTGGAGCACAAGGTTTTATAAAGGTAGGGCTTCCTTGTAGATATGGTATAATAGTTCTACCTATGCGCGTATAAAACATAAGAGGGGAAGCTATGTCACAGATTATCGAATTACCAGAAATTCTAGCCAATCAGATCGCTGCCGGTGAGGTCATCGAGCGCCCTGCTAGTGTGGTCAAGGAACTGGTTGAAAACTCCATCGATGCGGGAGCTAGTCAGATTGTCGTAGAGATCGAAGAAGCTGGCTTAAAGAGCATTCAAATCACGGATAATGGACAAGGGATTGCCCATGAGGAAGTGGAATTAGCTCTTCGTCGCCATGCCACTAGTAAGATCAAGAGTCAAGCCGACCTCTTTCGCATTCGGACACTAGGCTTCCGTGGCGAGGCCTTGCCGTCTATTGCCTCTGTCAGTGTCCTGACCATCCTGACAGCTCAGGAAGGAGCTAGTCATGGGACCAAGCTAGAGGCTAAAGGGGGCGAAATCACTTCTCTTGAGCCGGCGACTAGCCCTGTGGGGACTAAAATCACAGTTGAGGACCTCTTTTTCAATACACCAGCCCGCCTCAAATATATGAAGAGCCAACAGGCAGAGTTGTCCCATATCGTCGACATTCTCAACCGCCTGAGTCTGGCCCATCCAGAGATTGCCTTTACCTTGATCAATGACGGCCATGAAATGACACGGACGGCAGGGACGGGAAATCTCCGCCAAGCCATCGCAGGAGTCTACGGCCTCGCTACTGCCAAGAAAATGGTTGCCATCGAGACAGGTGATTTGGACTTTGAAGTGTCGGGCTTCGTCTCTTTGCCAGAACTGACCCGGGCCAATCGCAACTACATCAGCCTCTTTATCAATGGTCGTTACATCAAGAATTTCTTGCTCAATCGGGCCATCTTGGATGGCTACGGCAGTAAACTCATGGTCGGACGCTTCCCGATAGCGGTGATTAATATCCAGATTGACCCCTATCTAGCCGATGTCAATGTCCACCCGACCAAGCAAGAGGTGCGTATTTCTAAAGAACGAGAACTAATGGCCTTGATCTCCCAGGCCATTGTCTCCGCTTTGAAAGAGCAGGATCTGATTCCAGATGCTCTAGAAAATCTAGCTAAGTCAACGCTTCGTCGAACAGAAAAGCCAGTCCAGACCAGCCTCCATCTAAAAGAAAATAGCCTCTATTACGACCGAGACAAGGGAGACTTCTTTGTCCGTCCAGAGGTTGGGGAATCCCAACCAAGTGGTGAATTGACCCCAGAGCAAACGGTTCTCTTTGCCCCAGAAGAGGGAAATCAGGAGGCTAAATCACCAGCCATCAAATTCGCGGAGCGAAAGGCGCCTCAGTATGATCAACTTGACCACCCAGAGTTGGATCTAGCTAGTCTAGACAAGGCTTATGACAAGTTGGAAGGAGAAGAACATTCGACCTTCCCAGAGTTGGAATATTTCGGTCAGATGCATGGAACCTATCTCTTTGCCCAAGGAAATGGGGGCCTCTACATCATTGACCAGCACGCGGCCCAAGAGCGGGTCAAATACGAAGAATACCGGGAGAGCATCGGGGACGTAGACGGCAGTCAGCAACAACTGCTGGTGCCCTATATCTTTGAGTTCCCTGCAGACGATCTGATCCGCCTGCAACAGCGCAAGCACCTCCTAGAAGAAGTGGGCGTCTACTTAGAAGAATACGGAGCCAACCAGTTGATTCTGCGGGAGCACCCGATCTGGATGAAGGAAGAAGAGATAGAGTCGGGGATCTACGAAATGTGTGACATGCTCCTCTTAACCAAGGAAGTGTCCATCAAGAAATACCGAGCTGAGTTGGCCATCATGATGTCTTGCAAACGCTCCATTAAGGCCAACCATACACTGGACGATTACTCTGCACGCGATCTGATCTATCAACTGTCCCAATGTGACAACCCTTATAACTGCCCTCACGGCCGTCCCGTCTTGGTCAACTTTACCAAGTCGGATATGGAAAAGATGTTCCGACGCATTCAGGAAAATCACACCAGTTTACGGGAATTGGGCAAGTATTAAACAAAGAATAAAGGAAGATTATGTACGAATACATTAAAGGAATCTTAACGAAAATTACCGCCAAATACATCGTGGTGGAGACAGCTGGGATCGGCTATCTCTTGCATGTGGCCAATCCCTATGCCTACTCTGGCAAAATGAATCACGAGGTGCAGGTCTATCTGCACCAAGTGGTCCGTGAAGACGCTCACCTTCTCTATGGCTTTGCGACCGAAGAAGAGAAACAGCTCTTTTTAAACTTGATCTCGGTCTCTGGGATTGGACCTGTCTCAGCTCTGGCTATTATCGCTGCAGATGACAATGTAGGCCTTGTCCAAGCCATCGAAAGCAAGAATATTACCTACTTGACCAAGTTTCCGAAGATCGGCAAGAAAACAGCCCAACAGATGGTCTTGGATCTGGAAGGTAAGATCAATCTTGACCTAGAAGATGCACCGGCTCAATCCAAAGCCAAAGTTGCAGAAGAAAACCAAGCCCTGGAAGAAGCTATGGAAGCCATGTTGGCTTTGGGCTACAAGGCAACGGAACTTAAGAAAATCAAGAAATTCTTTGAAGGAACGACGGATACTGCTGAGAACTACATCAAGTCTGCCCTTAAGATGTTGGTGAAATAGGAGAAGTCTATGTCAAAACGTTGTGGTTGGGTTAAAATGAACAATCCTCTCTATGTGGCCTATCATGATGAAGAATGGGGACAGCCCCTCCACGATGACCAGGCGCTTTTTGAGTTGCTCTGTATGGAGACCTATCAGGCTGGACTATCTTGGGAAACGGTCCTCAATAAACGGCAGGCTTTCCGAGACTCTTTTCATGGTTACCACCTTCAACGCGTCGCAGAGATGACAAATGAAGAACTGGAGGCCTTGCTAGATAATCCAGCAATCATCCGCAATCGTGCCAAGATTTTTGCGACTCGGGCTAATGCTCAAGCCTTTTTACAAGTCCAGGCAGAGTTTGGCACCTTTGATGCCTATCTCTGGTCTTTGTCGATGGAAAAACCATTGTCAATGATGTTCCAGATTACAGTCAAGCACCAGCTAAAACAGCCTTATCTGAGACATTATCCAAGGACCTCAAAAAGCGGGGTTTCAAGTTTACGGGTCCCGTTGCGGTCTTATCCTACCTACAAGCTGCAGGCCTGGTCAATGACCATGAGAATGATTGTGACTGGAAAAATCCGAATAGCTAACCCATCGTAGAAAATTTTTCTACGATTTTTCTATTTTTGTGTTACAATGAAGAAAAATTACGAATAGTATAAGTGGAGGCGTTATGAAAGCAGAGATCATTGCAGTGGGAACCGAAATTCTCACAGGACAGATTGTCAATACCAATGCGCAATTCTTATCAGAAAAGTTGGCCGGTCTAGGAATCGACGTTTATTTCCAAACTGCAGTTGGAGATAATGCTGATCGTCTCTTATCTGTTCTTGCGATTGCGCGTGATCGAAGTGATCTCGTCATCCTCACGGGAGGCCTCGGACCGACCGAAGACGACCTGACCAAGCAGACCCTAGCGCAGTTCTTGGGTAGAGACCTGACCTTTGATACAGAAGCAATGGCCAAGTTGGATCGCTTCTTTGCCAGTCGGCCAGACCATGTCCGAACTCCCAACAATCTGAGACAAGCGCAAATAGTGACAGGCTCAACACCGCTCCAAAATCTGACTGGTTTGGCAGTGGGAGGACTGATTGAAGTAGAGGGCGTTAGCTATGTGGTCTTGCCTGGTCCCCCTAGTGAATTGAAACCCATGGTTACTGATGAGTTAGTGCCTCTGCTAGCCACAGGCGAAAAGCTCTACTCACGCGTCTTGCGCTTCTTTGGGATTGGGGAAAGCCAGCTGGTAACCGTTCTAGCCGATGTGATTGATGGCCAGACGGACCCGACGGTGGCTCCTTATGCTAAGACCGGAGAAGTGACCTTGCGCTTGTCAACCAAGGCTGCATCACAAGAGCAGGCTAATCAGAAATTGGATCAGTTGGAGCAAGTGATCCTCCGTCATGAGACTTTGGATGGTCAAGCCTTGAGCCAGCTCTTCTATGGCTATGGTGATGACAATTCCCTAGCCAAGGTTGCTTTTGAACTCTTGCGAGAGAGAGGTTTGACCCTAACCGCAGCAGAGAGCTTGACGGCCGGGATGTTCCAGTCGACTCTGGCTAATTTTTCAGGAGCCTCAGCAGTCCTACCAGGAGGTTTCGTCACTTACAGCATAGAGGAAAAGAGCAAAATGCTCCAAATCCCCCTAGCTGAGTTGCAAGAACATGGAGTGGTCTCTGCCCATACAGCTGAGCGGATGGCAGCGCAAGCCCGTCTCTTAACAGGGGCTGACTATGGAGTCAGTCTGACAGGTGTTGCTGGTCCAGACAGTCTAGAAGGCCACCCAGCAGGGACCGTTTTTATTGGAATTGCGGGTCCTAAAGGAGTCCAATCAATCAAGGTCAATATCGCTGGCCGGAGTCGTATGGATGTTCGTAAAGTTGCAGTCCTCCATGCCTTTAATCTGGTACGCCGGACTGTATTATTAGATGAAAATTTGCTATAATGATAAGAAGCTTGTATAGCATTACGCTTTGAATATAGGAGAAAAGAATGGCGAAAAAACAGAAAAAATTAGATGATATCTCTAAGAAATTCGGAGACGAGCGTGAAAAAGCGCTCAATGATGCCCTAAAGTTGATCGAAAAAGACTTTGGTAAAGGATCCATCATGCGTCTGGGCGAACGCGCAGAGCAAAAAGTTCAAGTCATGAGCTCAGGTTCCTTGGCTCTTGATATTGCCTTGGGTGCTGGTGGTTATCCAAAAGGTCGGATCATCGAAATCTATGGTCCAGAATCATCTGGTAAAACAACCGTTGCCCTCCATGCAGTAGCGCAAGCACAGAAAGAAGGAGGCATTGCTGCCTTTATCGATGCCGAGCATGCCTTGGACCCATCTTATGCTGCAGCTCTTGGGGTTAATATTGATGAACTCCTCTTGTCTCAACCAGACTCAGGAGAACAAGGACTTGAAATTGCTGGTAAATTGATTGACTCTGGTGCCGTTGACTTGGTCGTTATCGACTCTGTTGCTGCCTTGGTCCCACGCGCAGAAATCGATGGAGATATCGGTGATAGCCACGTTGGTTTGCAAGCGCGGATGATGAGCCAGGCTATGCGTAAGCTTGGAGCTTCAATCAACAAGACCAAGACCATTGCTATCTTTATCAACCAATTGCGTGAAAAAGTTGGGGTCATGTTTGGGAATCCTGAAACCACACCTGGTGGTCGTGCCCTTAAATTCTACGCTTCTGTTCGTCTAGATGTTCGTGGAAATACTCAAATCAAAGGTACTGGGGACCAAAAAGATACCAACGTTGGTAAGGAAACCAAGATCAAGGTTGTGAAGAACAAGGTGGCTCCCACCGTTCAAAGAAGCCATGGTTGAAATCATGTACGGAGAAGGAATTTCACGTACAGGCGAATTGCTAAAAATTGCAACAGACCTTGATTTGATCCAAAAAGCAGGGGCTTGGTATTCTTATAACGGTGAGAAGATCGGCCAAGGTTCTGAAAATGCTAAGAAGTACTTGGCAGACCATCCAGAAATTTGATGAGATTGACCACCAAGTGCGCGTGCGCTTCGGTTTGATCGATGATGACACTGCTGTAGTTGCACAAGATGAAGTAGCTGAAAGCCCACTTGTTGAAGAAGTAACACTAGATCTTGATGATGCTATTGAGATTGAAGAGTAATTTTTTTCAAAATAGGTCGAAAGACTGATGGTTTTTATGGTATAATATACTACAATGTTATTATCGTGTGGCGAAAGGAGTGCATGCATGATTAAAATTTACACAGTTTCAAGTTGCACGAGTTGTAAAAAAGCCAAAACTTGGCTAAATGCTCATCAGTTGATCTATAAAGAACAAAACCTTGGTAAAGAAGGGATTACAAAAGAAGAATTACTCGATATTTTGACCAAAACAGAAAATGGGATTGCAAGTATCGTTTCTTCAAAAAACCGATACGCTAAGAATCTAGGTGTCGATATTGAAGACCTCAGCATGAATGAAGTCATCGATATCATCTTAGAAACACCACGAATCTTGAAAAGTCCTATCCTAGTGGATAACAAGCGACTTCAAGTTGGTTATAAGGAAGATGATATTCGGGCCTTTTTACCACGCTCTGTACGAAATGTTGAAAATGCAGAGGCTCGCTTAAGAGCAGCCTTATAAGAACAAGTAGCCAAACATTGAGCTACTGAGAAGAGTCGAGATGTCAAGATCTCGACTTTTTCTTTTGTATCTGGCCAAAGAATCCACGAAAAAATGGTTGTAAGAATGTTTTTGCTGGGCATTCTATGGTACAATACTTCTGTGGGGAAAATCCCTTTTATAGAAGCTTATCAAAGGAGAAAACATGAAAAAGAAGCTTATTTGTCTCGGAGTCTTGCTCCTGACGCTGACAGCTTGTGGACAGAAGAAACATGGGAAAACCGATTCTTCCAGTGTTCAAAAATCCAACAGTGCTAAAATTGAATCGTTCAATAAAGAAAATCGAAATTTGTTAGAGAAGGCTGAAGAGCAGCAAGTCTTTACCAAACATTTTGTCCTTCCGACAGATGAGAAAGGTATTCGCCAAGAGCAGACCATCACCTATCAAGGGGAACAATTACAAAAATTGGTCATGACCAATACCACTCCTGCTAGTGATGAATTGAAAAAAGCCATTCAAGAGGTCGGCCTCGAAGAAGCCCAACGATTGATGGTGGAGTCGATGGACAAGGATGAACAACTCAAACAAGCCCGGACTCTTCCAGGCTTTACCATTGAACTGACCGTACCAAATGAAAATGAATACCAAACGGTCATCACCTATGATTTCACCCAGTTGGATACTAAAAAAGCGGTTGAGTTAGAGTACTTCAAATCGGCTAATATTGCAGAATTTGTTGAAGTTGACACCAACAGAATATATGAATAATCTACTCCGTAATGGAGCAAAAGAAGAATAAGGAGAAAACATGAAAAAATTTCTATTACTAGTCGTTGCTGGATTGCTTATCTTGGCAGGTTGTGGGAATTCTCAATCAAAAGGGGGCAAGTCCTTATCGAAAGATAGCGTCGTTACTCGGACCTTTAAGATTAACAGAGATGTCAATGAAGCTGACGAGGTAGCCAAACAGGAAATTACAGTAACCGTATCCTACCAAGGTAAGAAATACAAGAAAGTTTCTATCAAACTAGCGACTCATGTGTCGGACGAATTCAAAGATGAAGTCAAGAAATTGATCGATGCTGAGGATGATAAAGAAGGTGCCAAACAAGCCTTGATCGAAGGTTACGAAGGTGAAGGTGGCATTGATGAATTGAGAGACTACGATGGAATCACCGTGACATCAGATTGGACAGGTGAAGCAATGATCTCTGAGATTGAGATTGATCCTGATAAAGTAGACTTCGATGACATTAAACAGCGAAGACTTGGGAGAAATTTGCAAAATGATCAAGACCTATTCTCCAACGCTCTTCATCAAAAACATGGAAAAAAATGGTTTTAAAGAAGTAAAATAAAGTCATTGAAAACTGTAGAAGATTGCTTTCGGAAACAAGTGATGAAAAGTCCAAGAAAGCCCATGAAATCAGTAATTTTCGTTTGAGAAAGTATGGAAATTATGATATAATAGTATGAATATAAAGAAAGAGGGTGGTATTGTGGGATTTACAGACGAAACAGTACGTTTTAATCTTGACGATTCAAACCGTAAAGAAATTAGTGATACATTAAAGGATGTCTACTTATCTTTGGATGAGAAGGGCTACAATCCAATCAATCAAATCGTTGGTTATGTACTCAGTGGTGATCCTGCTTATGTACCTCGTTATAACAACGCTCGCAACCAAATTCGTAAGTACGAACGAGATGAAATTGTTGAAGAATTGGTTCGTTACTACTTGAAAGGGCAAGGGATCGATCTCTAATGAGAATTATGGGACTAGACGTTGGCTCGAAGACTGTCGGAGTAGCCATCAGTGATCCATTAGGTTTTACTGCTCAAGGTCTGGAGATTATTCAGATTGATGAGGAGAAAGGAGAGTTTGGTTTTGACCGTCTCTCTGAACTGGTGAAGGAATACCGGGTTGATCGTTTTGTCGTTGGTTTGCCGAAAAACATGAACAACACAAGCGGTCCTCGAGTGGAAGCGAGTCAAGCTTATGGGAAGCGCCTTGAAGAGTTATTCAACTTGCCGGTTGAGTATCAGGACGAGCGTTTGACGACCGTTGCCGCAGAGCGAATGCTGATTGAACAAGCGGATATCAGCCGAAATAAGCGAAAAAAAGTAATTGATAAATTGGCTGCCCAGTTGATTTTGCAAAATTATTTAGATCGAAAATTTTAGAAAAAAGAGGAAATAAGATGGCACACAATCATGATCATGACCACAACCATGACGAACGCGAATTGATTACATTGGTAGATGAGCAAGGAAACGAAACCTTGTTTGAAATCCTTTTGACCATTGATGGAAAAGAAGAATTTGGTAAAAACTATGTTCTTTTGATTCCTGCAAATGCAGAAGAAGATGAAAACGGTGAAGTAGAAATCCAAGCTTACTCATTTACTGAAAACGAAGATGGAACAGAAGGCGACCTTCAACCAATCCCAGAAGATTCAGATGATGAATGGAACATGATTGAAGAAGTCTTCAACAGCTTTATGGAGGAGTAAAAACATCCAGTGGATGTTTTTAGCCCTGCTTCAAGAAACAAGAAAAAGCAGGAAGTCGGGGGACGTTTTTAGCCTTGCGCTAGAAACAAGGACCGCAAGTAAGTCGGGGGACGTTTTTAGCCCAACTTCTAAAAATATTGGAAGTGAAATAAGAAACCAAAGAAATAGCAGAGCGTGAGCCAGCAACAAGGCTTGATCGCTCTTTTCTTTTAGGAGAAAGAAATGAATCAAATTGAAGAATGGATGAATAATCGAATTGGACTCAATTTTCGTTCAGGCTTGGGGCGGATGCAACAGGCTGTAAAGCTCTTAGGGGACCCTCATGAAGCTGTTCCGATGATCCATGTGACGGGGACTAACGGGAAGGGCTCAACCATTGCCTTTATGCGCCAACTATTCCAACAGCATGGTCTGAAAGTAGGTACCTTTACTTCTCCGCATATCGTTAGTATGCATGATCGGATTTGTATCAATGGGCAACCAATTTCGGATCATGATCTGATTCGCTTGAGTCAGAGCATCCAAGCAATGGAGTCTCAGCTTCTCGAGACCCACGACCAACTCTCTTACTTTGAGATTATCACCCTCTTGGCCTTTTTGTATTTCCATGAACAAAAAGTCGACTTGGCCTTAATCGAGGTTGGGATTGGAGGGCTCCTTGATACGACCAATGTCATTACAGGAGAGGTAGCAGTGATCACCTCAGTAGGGCTGGATCACCAGGAGACCTTGGGGGGGAGCCTAGAGGCCATTGCTACGCAAAAAGCTGGGATATTTAAAGCCGGGAAGCCGGCTGTTATCGGTCCGCTTGCTGAAGAGGCTGAGCAAGTCTGCATAGAAAAGGCCCAGGTAATAGGCTGTCCGCTGGCTCGCTATGGAGAAGATTTCCAACTAGTGAAGGGTGTTTTCCAAGATGCCCAGCATCGATTTGATTCGCTAAAAATTGGGCTCAATGGAGCCTATCAGGAAGAGAATGCTGCGGTAGCTCTCGAAACTTTTCTCCTTTTTATGAAGGAGAGAGGTCTGGCGGTCGATGAAAACGGTGTTCGGGAGGCTTTGCAGGCGACTAGCTGGCCGGGACGTCTGGAGAATTTTGACCAAGGCGTCTATCTAGATGGCGCTCATAACCCCCATGCCATCCATCGCTTGGTCGAATATGCCCGCGCCTTTTCAGATAAGCGTGTGAAGATCCTCTTTGGAGCCTTAAAGCGCAAGGATTACCAAGGGATGTTGGAGATCTTTGCAAGCGACTTGCCGGAGGCGGACTTGACGGTGACGACCTTTGCTTATGGGGAAGTGGTACAAGAGGATGATGGCTTAGGATATCCTTATGTGGCGGATTTCAGAGATTATTTGCAAGACTTTTATAGCAGACAAGATGGTCAAGAGGTGCTCTTTGTCACTGGCTCTCTCTACTTTATTTCCGAAGTTCGCGCATATCTATTAGAGCAAGGAAAGAACCCGTTATAGGCAGTAACTCTCATCGGTCAGCCATAAAGATTGACCAAAAACTGGCTCTATCGTATACTAAAGGTGAGCCACAAATGAACGGGGAAGTCCTTTGAAAAGTTGGCGCGAAAGGAGACCATCCATGGCAAAGAAAGTAACTGCTTTATTAGCAACAGCTACAGTCCTCTACTTGGAGCGTGTTCGAATCAGCAAACACCATCGCAAACGAACACGTCATCAAGTGCGACGACCACAACGGCAACTTCTTCTCAACAGACAACGACTAGTCCGCAGGTTAACCAAGCAGGTCTGGACGGAACCTATATGGGAATGGATGAAAGCGATCAAGTGACGCTCGTCATCGCTGGCGATTCAGGTACTTGGACGGCTGTAGAGGCAGATGGAGAGCAAGAGCTGAAACAAGTCAAGCTAAATGCTGCCAACCAGATCCTCTTTATCGGAGATGATGGCTACCGCTATCAACTGGAGGGGCAACAATTGACCCTGAAGGAAGCGGATCAAGACTTTGGTGATCAGGATACGATTGTTCTGACCAAGCAATAAACTAGCAGAAGTGAGAGTGGGACAGAAATCGGTAATTCGTTAGAATTCGATTTCGTCGTCCCACCTCCGCACAGTTGAGTAGGGCTGTGAAAGCTGATGAAATCAGCGTAGTAGAGCCCACTCAACCACTGCGTCTTGCTCGATAATCCAAAGACAATCGAGAGGCTAGGACTTTTGTCCCAGCCTCTTTTTTCATTTTATCGGGTTTGCGCTCCCTTCTTAGAACTGGTATACTAGTAGGGATTATAAAAGAAGGAGAATGAGGGTGAGTTTTCGAAAGATTCGATTGTTAATGTCCAAATATGGGTTCAGTATCCTCTTTATGGGGTTTGAACTCTGGCTGTCCTTTGCGGCCTTCTTTTGGTTAAATGAATGGTTCCCCAACTGGATGTCTGTCACCATCATGGTCCTCTTGTATATCTCGACCATTTTGGCGATCGTCAACCGAAATATGCCTCCAGAGAGCAAGGTGACCTGGCTCCTCATTGCCGTCATCCCTGTCTTTGGTTCCCTTCTTTACCTCATGTTGGGGAGCGTCGTCTGTCCAAGAAAGAAATAGTCCAGTTGGAAAATATGGAATCCATGAATTTCCGTGAGGACAACAGCCGTGAGCTTCGCCTGCAATTGAAAGAAGAGAGTAAGAGCGTCTATGGGATGGTCAAGTCTATTCTGTCCATGGACCACAACGCAGACCTCTACAATGGGACGGCTTCGACCTTTTTCCCACTAGGGGACCAGATGCTCCCACAATTGTTGGAGGATTTGCGCTCAGCCAAGAAATTTATCTTTCTCGAATTCTATATCATCGAGGAAGGTCTCATGTGGAATAGCATCCTAGAGATTCTACTTGAGAAAGTCAAAGAAGGGGTCGAAGTGAAGCTGCTCTACGATGATATTGGCTGTATGGCGACCCTGAAGGGAAACTACACCAGACGCTTGCGCAAGTTAGGCATTGATGCCCATAAGTTTAACAAGGTGGTGCCACGATTGACGGTGGCTTATAACAATCGAGACCACCGCAAGATCTTGGTCATTGATGGCCAGATTGGCTATACGGGTGGCGTTAACCTAGCGGATGAGTATATCAACCAGAGAGAACGCTTCGGTCATTGGAAGGATAGTTCAGTGCGCTTGGACGGTCGAGCTGTCAAGGCCTTGACGCGACTCTTTCTCATGAACTGGTACATCAACCAGGGAGAGATTGAAGATTTCGATAAATACCATATGGAAAACCAAGCGGTAGATGGAGAAGGCTTCTATATCCCCTTTGGGAGTGGACCGAAACCCATCTACAAGTCCCAGGTTGGTAAGTCTGTGTATCAGAATATCATCAATCAGGCAACAGACTATGTCTACATTACGACCCCTTATTTAATCATTGATTATGATTTGACCGAAGATATTCGAAATGCGGCTCTCCGTGGTGTCGATGTACGCATCGTGACCCCTTTCATTCCGGATAAAAAATTGATCCAAATCGTTACACGAGGGGCTTATCCAGACCTGATGGAAGCAGGGGTGAAAATCTATGAATACACCCCAGGCTTTATCCATAGCAAGCAAGTATTGGCCGACGATGAAGTCGCAGTAGTCGGGACCATTAACTTTGACTATCGGAGCCTAGTTCATCACTATGAGAATGCTGTCTGGATGTATCGAAGCCCAGAATTGACCAAGATCCGAGCAGATTTTGAAGAGATATTCTCCGTATCTCAGCAGATCCAGTTGGACACTTTCCGGATCACCTGGTACCAGCATTTGATCAAAGAAATTATGCAGTTATTTGCGCCCATGCTATAGGCGATAGGCGATTAGATCCCTTCTCAAGAGAAGGGATTTTTTTATTACGAAGGAGAGACAAAATATTACAATTTCTTTACATAGGTTTGTCTAAGAATGTTCAAGGGGGCTATTTTTGGTATAATGAACATAATCTATAAAAAATAAGGAGAACTTATGAAAAAGCTCGTAAAATATGGTGTCTTACCAGCCTGCTTGTTGTTGTTGGCAGCTTGTTCGTCAAAACCAGCTACTGAGAAAAAACCAGCCAAAGAGGACAAGGTAGAACAATCTAGCGAATCAAAAGAAGAAAAAACAAAAAAACAAATTGAGAAAGATGGAGATATCATTCTTCGTGCCATCTTCACTGACCATTCTTCTGGTTTCACAACTTTGATGGGAACATCAGTTGACAAGTGGAAAAACAAATTACTGAAAAATTTGTTGATGAAAATGCATCAAAATATCTACCTGCAGAAGACTTCACGCTTGAACTGACAACTGAAACATTCACTCCAGAAAAAATCTTGGAATTGTTTGACCAAGCTCGTTTCAAAGTGTTAGCAACGATTGGTGATGACTATGAAATCACTAAGGTTGAAGACGAAGGAGATACTGCGACAGTTACCTTCAAATCTCGTGCGATTGCAACACGTGACTTGGCTAACTTAATCAACCGTGCAAAATCTAGTCTGTTTGAAAATGGAATTGAAGATGTTAAAAAATTAGAAGACAACACAGATCCAGATCTAGAAAAACGCTTGTCTCTATTGAACAACTTCTTGTTCTACTATGCATTTGACCGTTTGAATGAAGACTTTGGTTACATCGAACCACGCGAGTACACTTTGGAATTGACTAAAACCAAAGAAGGACGTTACATCCTTAGCGATGAAAGCTTCCTTGAATTGCGTAAGGAAATCTTTGTAAACGAATATTCTGCTGATGGAGCTGAAACTCGTAAAGGAAGCAATTCCTCACAGAGTGACTCAACTAGCAAGGATTCAGATACAAGTTCAACCTCAAAAGATAAAGTATAAATCCATAAAAAAGGTGAGTTTTCTCACCTTCAGATTGAAGATAAAGTCTTCCGAAAAACTTTCCTTAGGTGAGTGCGGACGTCAGCGAACTTCAGCGAACTTCAGCGAACTTCGAAGAAGTTCCATGACTTAGTTTTGAGCCTAGGGTCTCAAAACTCCCGAGTGCCTGAAACTATTGTGTTTCAGGCACTTTTCTCACAGCGGAAAGTTTTTAATCTTCTTAAATGGCAAAATAAATCATTTTTGAAGAGTAACTAGCTGTTTTATGTAAAATAATAGTTTATCTACATTCAAAAAGGTGAGTTTCCTCACCTTTTTTATTTACTCATTTCTTTTTCCCGTATTGCTGTACAGGGAGCTCAGAATAGTATAAAATTAATAGTGGAGAAATGGGCATAGATTCTGATCTGTAGGGCAATTTTATGTTATAATATTTAAGAAAATAGTATGGGGGATAAAATGAATCGAAGTAGAAAAAACAAACATTCAATCAGAACAAGTGGCTGGGATCAGCTACGTATTGTAAATAGTGGTCTCTGGGTTTTAACACTACTTGTGGCGGGGCTCTTTCTTTATAATGTCTTTAGTTACAATATCCTAGCTTTCCGTTATTTGAATATACTTGTGACGGTATTGTTAATTGGCGGACTTTTTTTAACCTTGGGTTTGATCCTTGCAGGCAAGGCTAAAAAGACGACGCTATTTTTATTGGTTCTAGGCTTGCTAGGGACCTCCGTGGGGACCTATGTGACCCAACAATTGGTCGATATCGCTGGAAATGTGAACCGCAATGCCAACTATACGGAATCTGAAATGGCTGTCTACGTCAAGGCGGATAGTCCAATCCAAGATATCAAAGAAATTAGCAGTGTAGCAGCACCTACGGGAAACAATAACGCAGACGATCTTCTAGCCTTGGTAGAAGAAGTGAAGAAAACTCGCCAGCATGACTTGACCATTGAAGATGTGGAATCTTATGCAGCGGCTTACCAGGCCCTACAAGAAGACAAGACACAAGCCATTGTCTTGAATAGTACCTTTGAAGATACTATTGCAAGTGTGGATGCTGACTATGCGAAAAAATTAAAGAAAATATACTCTTACAAGATTCGTCGTCAAGTTGAAACCAAAGCTAAGGCGGATGCGAATGCGGACACCTTTAACATCTATGTTAGTGGAATTGACACCTATGGCCCAGTGACTTCGGTTTCTCGGTCTGATGTCAATATTATCATGACGGTCAACCGAAAGACCAAGCAAGTTTTGCTGACCACCACTCCGCGTGATGCCTATGTACCGATCGCCGATGGCGGAAACAACCAAGGGGATAAATTGACCCACGCTGGGATTTATGGAGTAGATGCGTCTATTCATACATTAGAAATTTGTATGGCATCAAGATTGACTACTATGTCCGATTAAACTTCACATCCTTCTTGAAGCTCGTCGACCTGGTCGGAGGGATTGATGTAGAGAATGATCAAGAATTTACAAGTCTACACGGAAACTACCACTTCCCTGTAGGAAAAGTTCACTTGGATTCGGAGCAAGCCCTTGGCTTTGTCCGTGAGCGCTACTCACTTGAAGGTGGAGACAACGATCGCGGGAAGAACCAAGAAAAAGTGATCGCAGCCATTATCCATAAATTAACATCAACCAAAGCATTGAGCAATTACAATGAAATCGTTTCTGGTTTACAAGATTCCTTGCAAACCAATATGCCCTTGCCAACAATTATGAATTTGGTGAATACACAGTTGGAGACTGGTGGAAGCTACAAGGTGACTTCACAAGCGGTCACTGGACAAGGACGAAATGATTTGCCTTCATATGCTATGCCAGGATCTTCCCTCTACATGATGGAGTTGAATGCTGATAGTGTGACACAAGCCAAAGAAAAGATAAACCAAACCATGGAAGGAAATAACAATGATTGATATTCATTCACACATTGTCTTTGATGTGGATGATGGACCAAAGACGATTGAGGATAGCAAACTCCTCATCGAGGAAAGCTACCGTCAAGGGGTTCGTACCATCGTTTCGACATCCCATCGTCGAAAAGGGATGTTTGAAACACCAGAAGAGAAAATCTATCAAAATTACTTAGCAGTAAAAGAGATGGTCGAGACCTATCTGCCTGAAATGACCTTGCATTTCGGAGCAGAAATCTACTATACGCAAGATATCCTAGAAAAGTTAGAAGCTGGGACTATTCCAACGCTTGCCGAGACCAGCTTGCTTTGATTGAATTTAGTATGGCGACGCCCTACAAGGAGATTCATCAAGCCTTAAGCGCAGTCTTGCGCTTAGGAGTGACTCCGGTGGTTGCCCATATTGAACGCTACCACTGTTTGGAAAAGAATGAAAAACGGGTGCGGGAATTGATCCGAATGGGATGCTATACCCAGATCAATAGTTCTAGTGTCCTCAAGCCTAAATTATTTGGTGATCGCTACAAGTTCATGAAACAACGTGCCCAGTATTTCTTGGACAAGGACTTGGTCCATTTTGTTGCAAGCGATATGCACAATGTTGATCAGCGCCCTCCATACATGGAAAAAGCTTACCAGTTGATAGAAAAACGCTACGGCAGTGATCGAGCGCGTGCCCTCTTTGTTGAAAATCAACAAACATTATTGAATAACGAATTATTTTAACAATCAAGTTCCATCATGGGGATTGAAAAGGAGAAAGTGAATATGAAAAACCAAGAGAGCCAAGAGATCGAATTGGATGTGGTCTCCCTCTTTAAAACCTTATGGCGTCGTAAATTCTCTATTCTAATTACGGCCTTAATGTTTGCGATTGGAGCCCTAGGGTACAGCGCTTTTGTAGCGAAGAAAATTTACCAAAGTACCAGCCGTATCTACGTGGTAAGTCGTCAGAACCAAGAAAACAATGCCTTGACCAACCAAGATCTTCAAGCAGGATCCTACTTGGTTAAAGACTATCGTGAGATTATCCTTTCTCAAAATGTCTTAAACCAAGCTATCGAAGAGTTGAAGTTGGAAATGACTCCTGCAGAGCTTGCTAAGAAAGTCTCAGTGGCAGTGCCAGCGGATACTCGGATTTTGTCCATCACAGCATCAGACCCAGACCCCCAAGAAGCAGCTCGTATCGCGAATGGCTTGAAAGATGTTGCGGCAGAAAAAATTATTGCTGTAACCAAGGTATCTGACGTGACAACATTGGATGAGGCAGTTGTTCCGCAAAATCCTTCTTCACCAAATATCAAACGAAATGTTGTCATTGGTTTTGTCCTTGGCGGTGTATTGATTTCCATTCTGGTGATCTTGTCAGAAGTATTGGATGACCGTGTGAAGAAACCAGAAGACATCGAAGAAGTGATGGGCATCACTCTATTAGGCGTGATCCCTAGTGTGAAGAAACTGTAAGAGGGAGAATTCATGGCAACCTTAGAAATTGTAAAAAGCAAATTAGCAGCGATGACTCAGGCCGAAGAGTATTTTAATGCCTTGAGTACCAATATTCAGTTGAGTGGGACCAATATTAAGGTCGTTGCCATTTCATCTGTGCAACCTAACGAAGGAAAATCAACTATTTCTACGAATTTGGCGACAGCCTTTGCGCGTGCGGGCTATCGCACCTTATTGGTCGATGCGGATATCCGTAACTCGGTCATGACAGGTGTCTTTAAAAGCCAGGGACGTGTTTCTGGCTTGACAGAAGTGCTTTCTGGCAAGAGTGAAATTTCCCAAGCGATTGCGACAACTGACTATCCAAAATTGGACGTTCTCTTGTCGGGGCAAATTTCTCCTAACCCTACAGGCCTCTTACAAAGTAAAAATTTTGAAGTTATCATTGAGGCACTTCGCAATCATTATGACTATATTATTGTTGATACACCTCCGATTGGGATGGTCATTGATGCGGCTATTATCGCTCAACGTTGTGATGGAAGCTTGGTCGTGACGGCATCAGGAGCTGTGAGTCGCAAGGCTGTACAAAAAGCTAAAGAGCAACTGGAACAGACAGGAACACCATTCCTAGGAGTGGTCCTCAATAAATTTGATGTTCAATTAGAAAAATATGGTTCCTACGGTAATTACGGTAATTACGGGAACTATGGCAATTATGGGAAAAAAAGATAAGGAATAGGATAGAGATATTATGACAGAAGGAAGGGGATTTCACAAATTTGCTTTGGCATTTTTCCAAAGCTTACCAGTCTTAGTTGTGGCTTATTTGTTTAGTTTTGTAACAGAGACAGAAATCCACTCTAATACAATTTTCTATCTGTATTTATTGCATTTCGTAGCCTTCTACGTCAGTGATTACAACCAAGATTATTTCAAACGTGGACATCTCGTTGAATTCTTACAAACCTTGAAATATAGTTTGTGTTTTGCGCTTGCAATTAGTTTTTCGAGCTTTTTTTTGGAGGAGAAGTTTTCCCTTTCCCGTCGGGGGATGATTTATTTTCTATTTCTTCTAACACTTGTCCTTTATTTGATGAACTACCTCATCAAACGCTATTGGCGTCGCTTCTATTACAGCCTCAAAGGAAGTCACAAGATTCTCTTGATTACGGCCAATTCTCGTCTAGATAAAGTTCTTGATCGGCTTCTTTCGTCAAATGATAGCGGTGGTGAAGTGGTTGCAGTGACGGTATTGGACCGCCCAAATTTTCAACACCCAACTGTTCGGGTTGTTCCGAAGGAAGACCTGTTGGCTTATGCGACCTATGAAGTGGTAGACGAAGTCTTTCTAAATCTTCCAAGTGAAGAGTATGACATTGGTGAATATGTCTCGCAATTTGAAACTATGGGGATCGACGTTACAGTTAACCTCAATGCTTTTGATTTAAACTTTGCAGGGAATAAACGAATTCGAGAAATGGCTGGACTCAATGTCGTTACCTTCTCGACTAATTTCTACAAACCTAGCCATGTGACTGCGAAACGTGTGATCGATATCTGTGGATCCTTGGTGGGTTTGCTCATCTGTGGCTTGGTAGCGATTGTATTGGTACCTTTGATTCGCAAGGATGGAGGACCTGCTATTTTTGCCCAGAAACGGGTCGGGAAAAATGGGCGCTATTTCAAATTTTATAAATTCCGTTCCATGTATGTTGATGCAGAGGAGCGGAAAAAAGAATTGATGGATCAAAACACCATGACCGGTGGCATGTTCAAAATGGACAATGACCCTCGGATTACGCCGATCGGGCGCTTTATCCGGAAGACCAGTCTGGATGAGTTACCACAATTCTTTAATGTCCTAAAAGGAGATATGAGTCTAGTTGGAACCCGTCCGCCAACAGTGGATGAGTATGAGAAATACACTCCAGAACAAAAACGACGCTTGAGCTTTAAGCCCGGTATTACAGGGCTCTGGCAGGTGAGTGGCCGTAGCGAGATTACAGACTTTGACGAAGTGGTTCGCTTAGATGTATCTTATATTGATGATTGGACCATTTGGTCAGATATTAAAATCTTGCTGAAAACGATCAAAGTGGTATTTAAACGAGATGGAGCGAAGTAGGAAAGTAG
>BNJT01001160.1_pt1 | contig 111537 bp, 143 predicted proteins | sample 8540491 | NCBI WGS metagenome assembly BNJT01 (sample SAMD00202455, study PRJDB9452) | human saliva metagenome | host: Homo sapiens
CAGTTACGTATTACAAAACGATTTATGCACAAAAGGAAAACGCACTTTGATTTGGTACAATTTATTGCACCTATTAAAACTATAATTACGGATATGATTTGCAATCGATTAATACAGATTATTTACCAGATATCGATGAGATTAAACAATTTCCGAAAATATTATTTATGTCTGGAAAAGAAGATCAAATTATTCCTTATACGGATTCTCAAGCTACGTTAGAAAAGTTTAAGGCGTTAGGTGGAGAAACTAGAAGTTATTTATCCAGGAATTGGTGCATATCGATTTCCCAAGTGTTTTTAGAAACCCAATCGGATGGACAAACTGGCGTGGTAGATAGAAATTAAAGCGTGGATTTCAAAATAAGACGTCCGGACGTCTAAAATGAATAAAATTGTTGAAAGTGACGTAACGTTATCGAGTACGCTTTGACTAGGAGGTGAGATGTCTATGTCGATTTATACTCAGAGATATAGCTCATAAATGCCATGTGTCAACACGCACTATTCAGTTCTACGATAAACAAGGAATTTTATCGCCAAACTATACTTCTGAAACTAACAGACGCTTTACACTCGATAAGGAAGTGAGAAACTTGAACTGATTTTACTACTTAAGGAAATAGGTTGCACAATTGTAAAGAAATTAAAGTGTTATTATAAAAGATGATTCATCAATGAAATCTCTTTACACGTTTCTTCAAATCATAGCATGAGGATACAACAGTCAATCAACAGATAAAGAAAACAAGTGTATGTAAAATAGAGCAAATTCAACGCTATGTTCATCAAAACTCAAATTTCTCCAATCTCATTATTTACAAGATATAGCTACTTATATGGAAGAATCATAGACTCAAAGGTGTCAGAAAGAAATTATGGTTAAGTAGTAGCTCTGACTGGTTCATTACAACATGGTGGTTTCGATCATCTCACTGTAACTCAAAGGAAAAAGCCTTTCTTGTCGATGATGCTCGGTAGCTTATGTATTCACTTCTTTGGTTAACGAAAAAGTATAAAAGAATGTTTCATATGTCTCGTCCTAATTGCTATCATGTGTTTAATCCTAGTGTCATTCATTTTGTAACAGCATCACATACACCTAAAACTAGAAAGCTTCAACGTCCTGATTGTCACGAAATGCATTACTGTGTAGAAATTGCTAAGCAATGAATGTAATTTGGACATATTGGTCAGAATTCATATGTGCAACATGACGTAAAAGCACATAGCTCTGAGACGAATAGTCTTAGGCTATTTTAATGTATAGCACATGGCTGAATAGGACATATGCGCATCGTAATCAATGATTGAGCGTACTCAGGATACTAGTCGACGGTTCGACCACGTTTATTCCAAGTTGTGAAACATAACATAGCGAGAATACTGATGACTGTTAATAACACAAAGCCAATATGCCATCCAAAATGTTGAACTACAAACCCTATTGCCAATATTAGCTATAATCAACTGAACAAGTATCCAAATAGACCAGTTAGACCAGCCGCAGTGCCAGCTGCTTTTTTAGGAACATAATCTAACGCTTGTAAACCAATTAACATGACTGGACCATAAATTAAGAAACCAATACCAATTAATGAAAGATTATCTAACCCATGCGACCTGGTGATTTAACCAATATATATGACAGATTGTTACGCCTAACATAAAGAAGAAGCCTGCTGGACCATTTAAGACCTTTAAATAGCGTTTGTCGATAGATAACCACAGAGTAAAGCGTGCCCGGAATTCCTGCCCACTGTATAAGAAGTAAGCCCAACCTGAAGCACTTAAATCAAAAATGCTTTTTCCTCACTTAAGTATGTCGGAGCCCAGTCCAAAACACCATAACGCACAAAATAAACGAAATGTTTGTAAAAGCAATCGCCCATACCCATTTCCATATTATACATATTTAAATAGTATTTCTTTTCAAGGTTCTGTTTCAATTGTTTGCTTAGTTGAAGTGGCATAATCATTTTTATACTGCCTAACAGGTAAACCCTGAGATTGTGGTGTATCTCTAATTATATGTAAGACAAGATGGCAATAATGATAGCCAATAGTGCAGGGTATATAAAGACGCCTTCAAACCCTTTTAAACACCGAAAGTTGTATAGTGCGAGTCCTTTGGAACACACCCACGTAGCTTAATGGGTGCCATTGAAAACCTATCACTTACCATTATTATGTGCTACATTCCATATTGACGTTTTGCTTCCGCGTTCGCTGACACTAAACCAATGAACTAACACGTCCAGATGGTGGCCAGCCCATTCTTGGAGACCAACCAACTAAAAACAGCATGATAAACATAATAGTTATGCTTGAAGCAAAGAATGGAATAAATCCTAATAATAAGTTAATAATTGCTGTCAATACTAAACCTAAAGTTAAGAAGATCCGAGCATTACTTCCGACCGCGACAGTTCATTACAAACTTCACTAAAGCCATATGATAGATACTGCCGTAGATAATGCAATACCTAATTCACCTTACTAAAGCCCTGCTCACTTAACACGAAGGCATTGCTAAAGAGGAAGCTCTTTCTTAATAAATAGTAACCAGCATAACCGATAAATATTCCAAAAGACTTGAAAAGCGTAGTCTCTTTATACGTATCATCTACTTTTTCTGATGGCAATGATTTGATATGTCTAGCTGGTTTTGTGAAATTAAACATAGTTGTAAATCCTCCCCTAATCGTAGGATGACGTAGTAAACTGAAAAATAATTATTTGAGTAAATTTTAAGTATCCATAGAAGCGTTGCCAATATAATTATGTATGAAATACAAAATATATATAATTGAATAATGAAACAAACAATAAGTAAGCATGGTTTAAGGATTTACGAACCATTTTATAAACTGTATTGATAGGATGGAAAGCGAACGAATAAAAGATGGATGTATATGATTCCAAGAAATAGGGTTTTGTTGAAATTGTGTTTAAAATGTCAAACACCTGGGTGAAAGCGCTTGGAAAACAAATTTTGTATATTAACATACTTTGTATACGTAAGTAGAAGTGCATTGAATTGAGGCAGTGGATAGAACGACGTATGGTCATCCGAAAAAGTGGAAGGAAAACATGACTTGCAGGACAAGTAATAGCTGCTGAGTTACGTTTAGGAATAGTGAGTGGTGAGATTGAACTCACATACACAACTAAGTGAAAATCAAGTTGCGCAACACCCTAATGTGAGTCGTTCACCAGTCAGAGATGACATCGGTTACTTCAAACAGCATCAAACTGATTCAATTAGAACGCATGGGCGCTCAGGCACTTCTTTAAAGCATCAAGAGAAAAGGATGTATGATTTTGCGTTTGATGCTCGGAATCATTCGCCTTTTCAAAAATTAAGTGGAACAGATACACAACATATTGTAAGGAGATGAAAAGCAATTAGAAATGATGAAGGTTGCGGTCCAATTTGAGGATGCTGAAGCATTTACACAACATGATTTTGAGTGTCATGAGGTGATGATTCAAGCAACAACACATCAGTATCTTAAAAGTGTTTTGAATCACCTTAAACCTGTTAGGAATCACTCATACTCATTTCAATGAGACAAAAGAATGGCAATGACCCCTCAAAGATTTCGAGTGAGAATTATAGTAATCATCAAGTTTTTATAGATGCTGTTGAGAACGATGATGCCCATATTGAGAAAAGCATTCCATTTAAATTTTGATGATGGTAGGAGAAAATATTGAAAGCATTCTGTTACGTAATTTACAGAAAAGAGGGATGAAATATGAAACATATGATTGGTGTAGATATGGGGACAACGAGTACGAAGGCTGCAAAGCTATATGATGAAAATGGCAAGTTTATAATGAAACATAATATTGACTATGACTTACATACACCAAACGTAGATGTGTCTGAAGAAAACCCTGATGAAATATTTGATGCTGTGCTTATGACGGTTAAATATGTGTAAGAGAATCTGAGTATCATTGCAAAAGAAGATATTAAGTTTATTTCCTTGAGTGCACAAAATGCATAGTTTGATTGCTATGAACGAGGGATAATCAACGTTTAACTGAAAATATCACTTGGGCTGACAATCGTGCGAATGATTATGCTGATTTAATAGAAAAATCATATGGCGGTTTTGAATTGTATCAACGAACTGGCACATCGATTCATCCTATGTCACCATTATCTAAAATCTTTTGGATGAGACATAGAGGAACCGAAAATATTTAAACAAACAGCTATGTTTGCAGATTTAAAAACATACGTACTGTTTCAATTATATGAAAGATTCGTCATTGATTATTCTTTAGATCAGCTACAGGTATGATGAACTCAGAACAATTAGATTGGGATAGTCAAGGCTTTTAGAATTGTTAGGTATTGAAAGAAATCAGTTACGTCAACTTGTTCCAACCACACATGTTTTAATTGAATGACGCTACGCAACGTTGATGGGGATTGATGAGCAAAACGCCTGTGATTGCTTCGGAGCGAGAGCGATGGCGTATTATCTAACTTAGGTAGATAGCTATCAAAAAGGTGAAGTTGCTGTAACTATTGGCACATCAGGCTAATTGTACTGGGTAATTAATCGACAAAACAGACGAGAAGGGGCGTATTTTCTGTTATATTCTCGATAAAGATCAATATGTGATTGGCGGTCCTGTCATTAATGGTGGTGTCGTCTTGAGATGGTTACGAGATGAAATTTCTAAGCGAGTGAAGTTGGAAACGCTGAAAAGGTTGTTCGATCCTGGTGATGATGTTAACTCAGACTGCTGGTAGCAGAGTGTAAAACCAGGTGCAGAAGGATTAATTTTTCATCCATACGAAGCTGGAGAGCGCGCACCATTGTGGAACGCTGACGGCGCGTACTATTCGGATTGACATTATCTCACAAGAAAGAGATATATGATCTGTGCAGCCTTTGAAAGGTGTGATAACTGTAATCCATATTAGTTTTATCTTGCATTAATTGAAGGCGATGAATGAAACACCGACAAACTAATTAAAAGCAACGGGTGGTTTTTGCTAAAAGTGAAATTTGAGCGACAAAATGATGGCAGATATTTGATACAGACTCTAATCGTACCTGAAAGCCACGAGAAAAGTTCATGTCTCAGGGTGCATGTGCTTGCCTGAATGAAAGCTCTGGGAGAAAGTAGATGATTTTTCAGTCAAATAATAGAGATGGTTGGCACAACACATGCCCATGAACCTCAATCCAAGAAACAGTTGCCATCTACCAACAACTTGTTACCATTTTCATTAACATTAGTCGTTCTATGACTGGAGAACTACAGTGATGGTTAAGGGAATTTCCAACGTAGAACACGAGCGACTAATTGATTATATATTATGCTGAATAATAAACGAGAGAAAGAAGTGGAATGCGATGCGCTGGAGAGATTTGGCCACTCATCAGTGTTGGTCATGAGGAATTATTATCTTATTAACATTAATTGGCTGGATTGAAGCTTAATACGTTTATCATCAATCATTACCTCAAGGATAACGGCGTTATTATTAGGCATGCCATCTAACAAAATTATGGAAACCATTGGAAAATGGTATGGGGAGCAATGTTAGGTCATGTCGCTTTTAATCTGTGCTGATAGGTGCTATTAGGGTAAAATTATTAGCCGACGGTGGTGGCGCAACACGTATTGTTGGATATCACCTCTATTGCAAAAGTTTGGTCGAGAAACACGACTCAATGGGCCATGTTGATAGCAAGCATTTATCGCTGGTACTGCGCTATGAAGCAGGTCTGGTACTATTAACCTACCTGTATTTTACAGTAGCTAAAACGCGCAAATGTATCAATATTAAAAGTTGGGACTCACCAATGGTCACAGCGTTGTCCGTTACACACGGAGCCTTACCACGACATCCTGGACCCGTTGCTCACCCAGCTAAAGGAGCTTAAAGCAACATATAGGTGAAAGTTTTGTATATGTGGTATGATTATTGCGTCCCTGCAACACTCCTATTGCAGGTCCACCTATTTAATCGATTTGTCACAAAGATGAGCGGTTCCAACAGCGTCATACGAGAGAGAAGGGGACATTTCTTCTCTTAGGTACTCAAAAGGAACTTCTAGCAGAAGAGACGCCTGCCTCGGAACAAGTTTACGGACCGCTATTCTTTACCTGTTATTCTTTATGTTGATTTCGACAATCAGTCAAACTGGATTACAGGACACGTAGATGAAGCAACACGTATTCGAACAAATTGTTTACTTTGTGAACTGCTGGTACCGCAGCAATGCTTATCGCAGTGATATTTGCAATCTTTACAATGGGAATGAAGCAACAACGAAAAATGGAAGACATTATGAAATCAGTTACGCATGCTATTTATCCAATCGGCATGATGTTACTCATCATCGGTGTGGTGGTACATTTAAACAAGTGCTCATCGATGGTGGCGTAGGTGATACAATCGCTAAGATGTTTGAAGGAACAAGCATGTCGCCCATTTTATTAGCATGGATTGTAGCTGCAGTCTATGATTTTTCATTAGGATCAGCTACAGTTGCTGCTGTATCAACAACAGGTCATTGATGTTACCACTTTTGTACATTCAGATGTTAACGTAGTCAATCGTTCTTGCATAATAGGTGCAGGTAGCGTACTCTCTCTCACGTCAATGATGCTGGGATTCTGGATGTTTAAAGAATATTTTCGCTGACAGTCAAAGAAAACATTTTTAACATGGTCGTTATTAGAGACAAATTATTTCAGTATCAGGTAATATATTTATTTTATTTATCAGTTTATTTGGTATAGAGAAAAATTCTTGAAACTCTCATTTTCATATAACTGTGTTTCAGTGGATGTTTGTCACCGACATATTTAAAACAAAGTTAATTTCTATTCTGAGTATAATTTCTAACCCGCTTGATTGGTTAATGTTACTATTGAAAAAGATTGTGGTGAAAAACACTACTATGAAAGTCATTTTAAATAGTGGACACACTTTATTAAGAGTTTAATTACGTAAATAGGTAGCGAGTTTATAGATTGAAAAAGATAAAAGCAATAATTCCTGCCGCTGGTTTAGGTACTCGTTTCTTTACCAGCAACCATAGGCGATGCCAAAAGAAATGTTACCAATATTAGATAAAACCAACAATCCAATATACGTTGTAGAAGAAGCTTCTCAAAGCAGGGATTGAAGATATTATTATAGTGACCGGCAAGCACAAACGTGCAATTGAAAAGATCACTTTTGATAATCAAAAGAATTAGAAATGGTTCTTGAAAATAAAGGAAAAGTCAGACTCGTGCTTTGTAAAAGCACAATATTCAACTAGACGTAGCTAATATTTTTACGTACTGACAAAGAGATAAGTACATAGAGGTCTAGGACATGCAATTCATACTGCAAAACATGTTTATCGGTACCCGAACCATTTGCAGTGTTGGTTAGGAGATGACATTGTAGAGTTCGGATACACCAGCTATTAAACAATTAATGGATGTTTATGAAACAGGCCATTCATAATAGGTGTTCAAGAAGTGCCAGAATCTGATACACATCGCTATGGTGTGATCGATCCTTCTGCTAAAGAGGGAAGTCGATATGAGGTACGCCAATTTGTAGAAAAAGCTGAAACAAGGTACTGCCTCGTCTAATTTAGCAATCATGGGTCGTTACAAATAACAATCAGAAATTTTGATTATCTTGAAACACAACAAGAAGGTGCTGGAAATGAAATTCAATTAACTGATGCGATTGAACGAATGAATAGCAACAACAAGTGTATGCATATGATTTTGAGGGTAATCGTTATGATGTTGGAGAAAAATTAGATTTGTTAAACAACGATTGAATAGTTTTAAAGTATCCAGAAATGAGTCAAGACTTAAAAGCATTCAATAAACAACCAGATATTTAATTCATTAAAATGCCTGGGACAACTATTTTGTCCTAGCATTTACGTATTTATAGTGGATGATTGATTGAGTATTCACCGTCATCAAGTTTTGATTACTAGAAAGGATAGTCCCCAATATCGAGAATACCACCTAGTAATTTACTAACCATGTTAATTCTATTTCGATATCAAGATTGCAAAGAGAATACATTCCACCTTATTCTACTTAAGAGTTAAATATAGCATCACTATTTTTGTGCAACTACGTCAAAATGGTCATACAAGAAAGTGATAAGGCGTTTAATTTTAGGGACTTAATGAAGGACGCAAAGCAACAAATCCTTTCACTAAAGTATACATATCTTATTACATCTGCTTTAGGTAAAGTTATATCACCGACTCATCATTTTGTAAGTCAGTCTTACCTGTTTCAAAATCTTCACTGCAATGACTTATGACCGCCACATTCGAAGGTGTTTCAATTTGAACTGAGTCATAATATTTTCGATTTTTTTTGTCTTGCCTTATGCCTTCTCAAATGTATGTGAGAAAAGCTTGTCATTAAAGTTACCGACATTTCTGAGTAATGTTCTAATTCATCTTCACATGCGTCCATTGTTTTTAATTCAGCTGTATACTTAATCATTAACGGCACAATTTGAATCGCATCTTTATCTCTCACGAAAGGACGGGTCATTAAGAAGCCATAACTTTCTCGTAGCCAAAAATAAAAGTTTTGTTCAGGAGACAGATGTCTTATTTCAGCTGCGATATATTTAAAACCTGTCAAACTTCTTTGAAATTGACATTAAGGATATTGAGCAAAGAGATTTTAGCTAAGCCACCACTTACAATTGATTGGAACATAATTCGTTAGGTACCTTTCCGTTTGTTTGATATGATAATTTAACAAAAGTGCACCAATCTGATTTCCATTGTAATAGTGGATGTTACCTTCAGCATCACGTTCAACTATTCTAAAACGGTCTGCATCGGGACCAAAATGATAAGAAATCAGCATCAACTGATTAGCGTTTCCAATGATTGATTAAAGGCTTCATTATCCTCTGATTTGCACTCACACAGAGCCGGAACTGGAATCAGGTTCACATTGTGATGCAACTAACTCAAATTGATTAAAGTTAAGAGAAGATAAATGTCAGGTACAACTGGTACATCACCATGCAAGCTTGTAAAGACAACTTTAAATCAGACTGTGGAATCGTTCCAATTAAGTTCTAAAAGGTTTTTTGAAAATAATCTTCCTGACTTCGCTCGGGACTGAATGAATTAATGGGATTGTTCAGTAGTTAAACTAGGTAAATTGATATGAAGCGGATGACCCAACTTTATCGATATGATGTGCTTAGTCGCGGAATCGCGGTTGACACGAGCACCATCTTCCATACACTTTAATCCCATTGTACCTTTAGGATTGCGACTAGTCAGTAATCTATAACACCCGCACTTCTCCTCTGCCTGTAAAGTATCTGACTGCAAATGACAAATCAGGGTGTTGTTCTGTATGTATCAGCAAGATAAACTTTAATATCAAGATGACTGTTGCTAGAATATGAGCGACAAATTTGAGCAAATTCAGGTAGATAAGTGTTCCGTGTCATAATGTATGACGACGACAGGATGCAGCGACACTTGATGTTAAATAATGAGCAAAAGCCTCACGTCACTTTAGATACGGTGAATCCCATTTAACTCGGCTACTCTACCTCAAACCGAATTTCCTCTAATACCAGCCAGCCAAAAGACAGTGTAGTATGAGTCCTTCTTGTTGCTCTTCGAAGTTTGATTATTATAAAAATCTTTGGACTGTAACTCTCTTTCGATCTACATACATCTATCCAATTATTTTTCATATTTACAATTCCTCTTCATTAATAAAATTAAAATATACATTATACTATATTTTTAGTTTACGTTTATTTTCGAAAACATAAAAGTTCTTAACTTATGAAAACAATCCTTATAAAATACTTTTAAACTCACATTATAAAATTTCTGGCTTCAAAATGCATCAATATTTTTATAATTAACTATAAAATAGTATCTACATCTTAAAAGGTGGGATTAAAACAATGATACATGCAGTAACAAGCACATTACCCCTTTATGCACGGAGGAAGAACTAAATCATTATTAATAAGAATTGACTCGATAAAAGAAATGGGCATTCACAATAAATATTGCACAACGAACGAGTAACGCCAATTGTAACAGAAGCTTTATCAAAAGTCTGCAGAGAATCAACTCATAACGATATCACGCAAATCGGCACTACATATGATTGGTTATCTCGATTTCAAATTAACTTTCAATACGTAGATCAAGATTTACGCTCTACTCTGAAAAAGATAGAGACATAGAAGGTTTAACTTCTGTGCCATCAATGATGGCAGCTGTGATGATATTAGCGATCAAGAAATCCTATGTTTTATATCGGAAATTTTATGAAGATACAAAATATCATAGAATTTGAAGACGTGATGTCACTCAATTTCAAGGAAAAAATTGAACGTAGAATATAATCACTTCGTCAATTACATAGAAAGATTTATTTCTCAAGCCGCACATATTTACAAAAATTTTTGGAAGAATATTTTTGACACTGAGGGTGCATTTAATTAAAAAATTTCAATTCACAAAAGGTAAATGAATTAGATTTATTCAAATTTTTAAAATCAACGTGGTATCATGAAGGCTTTTAAAAACGAAAAGATCTCTTTAAATATTATTTTGAACATCGCTTTAAACAAAATGATATTGTGTTTAATGATGCTAGACTTCAGATAAACCACTTTTAAATAACTGTAAGAACACAAAAAATGTGCTTGTATTTCATAATAGCCACATCGATGGCGATAATATTAAATCTCATACAAAATTGCACTGGAAAATTCTGACAAAGTAGCTCAATACCTCTTTGCTCACACATATGCAAAAAAGACGACATACAACATGCATATAGTATTAGCGATGAAAAAATATCGACGTACCTCACTTTATTAAAAGCTATGGACAACAAGATACTCATGATAAAGAGGATAGATTCGTATTTATTGGTATGATTCAGGCAAACAGAAATAAGTGGACCATTTAATCAAATCTTATAATCAATTCTTAAAATATGGACATCAAACGAAATTAGCTATTTATGGTGCAGATGAACAAAATCAAAAACAAGTCATACTAGATTTAGTTAAAGAATATCAAATTGAAGATAAAGTTGATTTAATGATTTTACCAAGCATCCACTTGAAGAATTTAAAAATCTAAAATTTTCACTATTAACTAGTGAATACGAAGGTTTTGGTTTAACCGTTATGGAAAGTATTGAAGTAGGTTGCCATTGCTACGACGTAAGATACGGTCCAGGAACTATGAGCATCGGTGAAAATGGTCATCTGTTGAGCCAGAGTACGAAGTATCTGCAGCCTATATGGATAAAATAATAAAATCCACCCAAACATGTTAAAACAAAGAAACATTAAAGTATGAACAAGCAAAGAATAACTATCAAAAGTTGTTTGAGAGAGTAAAGTAATTTAAATAAGGTTCATATTATAAGAAAATATTAATAACAATAAGACTAAATTACAATTTATTTTTGAACTATACGCTGTTAATAATCAAAAAACAGCGTGTGTTTTAGATTATTAAGATAAATTAATTTAATAATTTATCTAATATTTTCTCACATATTCTACCAATAATAGAGGAAGGAATAGTATGGTTAAAATAATTAAAAGTGATATTGTTTCATCTAATAAATTGATATAATATTAAAGAAAAGAAATCTATTTTCAAAGAATAATAATAATTTATTGTTTTAGAATATATATCTTTGAAAGATAATTATGCGTCATAGAATTTTAGTATCGCATGATAATTAAATATGATGGATGAATATGGAATTTTAACTAAACAAGTTCATAATAGAGCAAAGGAAGCTGTAGGTGTAAGGATAACAAAAGAATTAAAATGATGGCTTTTTCTGTTTGTGAAACTAAAAGTTCTGTGGGGATGCTTTTGAAAATTGGTTTGGGAAAAAGTAAAGATAGTGAGAGTAGACCTGATATGGAAGAGGCAGGTGTTGAATTAAAGGGCAACACCTTTAAAAAATTAAAAAGTGGTAAATATAGTGCCAAAGAAAGATTGGTTTTAAATATTATTAATTATGAAAAAGTAGTACATGAAACCTGAGACTAGTCTATTTTTAAATAAAAACACACTATAGAGCTAGCGTTTTATGAGTATAAAAAAGATGTATCTAGAGATGACTGGATTATACATGAGGCTGCTTTTATATGAAATGAAAAAAATCCAATTGATTGGTGAAGTAATAAAAATGATTAAATTAATATAATTATATTAATGATGGTAAAGTACACATGAATTAAGTGAGAGCTTAACAACTTATTTATCCCTTGTACGAAAGGAGCAAGTGCTAAATCTGTTAGAACTCAACCATATTCAAACATAAAAGCTAAAACAGAGCATTTTGAAGTCTGGATACATGACACTGATATTGAGAAAGTATATTTTAGGTAAATGAAGAGATTGATTCTATTGTTAAACCAAATGTTTGAGCTTAAAAATAAATCTATTGAAGATATAGCTGGAAAAATTCAAACCATATTATAATCAAACTATAGATTCCATAGGAGGAAAATTTAATGTAGATAGAGGTGGAAAAATTACCATAATCGCATTGCTTCTGCTATTTTAAATTTAAAAGTAAAATTATAAGGAAATGAGACTTTTCCAAAGGTAGACGAATTTGAAAAAAGCATCTATAGTTGTTAAACAGTAAAATTTAATAAAATAATATTAATAAAGAAAGTACATTCCTGCTTTCAGATTTAAAGATTTAATTAAAGAAAAATGGAAGATGAAGATGGTAATCCACTAGCTCAATAAGTATAATTTTCTCTGGAACGAGATTTCTTTTATCGTCAAAGAAGAAGAAGGTACTGAGGTGTTTAAAGGCGTTAAATTCCTTTTCAATGCCAGAAGACGATATCGAAGGTCCTGTAAAAAGTTAAGAAGACACAAAAATAAGTTATTAAAAGGGCGTGTCTCAGCAATTTATAAAAAGGATGGTAACGTATATAGAATTGAAAAACACCCATTAATAAATCAGATGAAATGATATGTCATATAAATCTCCCATGAAAGCAATTTGACTATAGGGTGAACGGTAAATATGCAGATGAATTGCCATCTCGTGCAAATCTGGATTAATCGACCCAATGACATTAAAATATTCAGATAAATGGATGATTTTGAAACACGTTTTGGATAAATAATACTTATATTAAAGAACAAGTCAAAGAATTTCTTTAGGCTATTGAGGTTACAATTAATTTTGTTATCTTTTAAGTAGAACTATCGTCTGCCTTTTATATATAATTATTGATATTCAAAAGTGAGGAGGTTGCCAATTGAATAATTTAAAAAAGAGCAGAATTATTTGAGGTAGGTGGATTTCGTTTAGGTTTAGAGGAGAACAAAAAATAAAAATGTTTGAAATTACTTAGCTAATCAATGAACCTCTAAGGAAAGTACAACATGCCTTTGATTGTTATAATAAAATAATAAAACGGTGTACATATTAATTGGAAGATATAGCAACAATAACAAGAAATGGCTAACATGAGCTGACATGATAGTAGGTGGATTTCCTGCCAAGACCACTCTGTAGCTAGAAGTTCTAGTGAGAACTAGTATACAAGAAAAACGTGTTATTTTAAATTATAAATTTACAAAATACTTATCCAAAATATTTAGATATTAGAAATGTAGATCGTTATTAAAATCACCTTTCTAGACAGAGAGGAAGAGATTTTGGCAGTAATGTTATCAACTCTGAATAGATCTGGGATGTTCAGCTGAATGGAGAGTGATTAATGCTGCTGACTATGGAAATGCGCAAGACGAGACGAGTATTTATATTTTGTGTCACAGATGCTTGAATATGGTGAAATAGATGAGTAAATTTAGCTTAGAGAAGGCTATTGTATGATGATGATTGTCGCTCTCAGGGGTTTGCAGATGAAAGTAATTTCTAATAAAGAAAAGAATAAATAATATAAGGAAATTGATAATGATATAGTAGAAATTTCCTAATACAATTTTAGTTTTCGTAATAGTGGAGTGATGAGGAAATGGAGAAATGCTTACCATTGGATACTATGCCAATATGCAAAACCCACTCCCACTAAAAGATGTTGATTCAAGATGAAGTAACTGATAATTGTGAGTTGAACATAGATCGAAATAAATAAGTTTAAAGTATTTAAAGAGGTCCTAGATTAAAAAGGAACGATCTAAGGATGAGGATCCCTTGAAATGTTACTTTTCAGGAAGGAGGAATGTCTGAAACTGATTCTAGGACTTTGCCTGCGAGAACTAATGTTAATCCAGCGAAGCTTCGTAAATAGAAGTAGCCATCTGGCTGAAAGGTGATGATACTCTATAGAACACTTTGCTCGGATTAGAAGCAGAAAGACTGAATGGATTCCCGGATAATTGGACTGATACAATGCGGATAGAATGAGGGTTCTAGCATGGGAAATGCTTTGGTTGTACCCAATAATTACTAGAATTGCTAATCAGATAGAAATCATTGAAAATAAATGATGCATGATAAATATAGCTAAAATTGGTATTATTTAACAGAGGGTGTGTAGTCCTCGTGTGTGTGTTTAATATAATAAATATATATTACAGATAAATACACAGAGCGTAGATATAGAAAGAGCCAGAGGAATAAAGATTTACAGAATTAAAAGAAGTAGCTAGAATTCTTAGAGAATTATTTTCTCTCTACAAACAAATTAGTGGTACTTTTGTGAAATGTATCACAAAATGCTAATTTACCTAAAATGGATGTAGTATAGGCGAAGTGCTAAGGAAAGAGTAAATTATTGAGGATGACTATGAGAAATGCTATGAAGAAGATTAATCTTTCTTCCGATGTAAGTAGTTACTTGACATCTATGTAAACACAGGCGTTAACCAAGGAGTTGGTTGGAGACTTGTAAAGGATGGATATGTTGACGATTGATTCTATCCGCATATTGATGCTGAAAGAGTTATACTATTATAGTTTTAGAGCGCAGCGCTCGTTGGCAAGTTGATTTTGACGGACCACAATAACAAGTTGAACCTCGCTTGCTCCTCAAAGAGTAGTGAGAGGCAAAATTGACACTCTATATACCCTCAAAATCTAAATTAATGTGTGTGGGAGACCGTAACTACTACCCCTGTGAGTTAAGTGGTCTCTCATTTTCGATCCCGATGATTCCAACGATTGATTACATTTCTTTTAATGTCTCATATTGTCCACATGATATCCGGTGATTACATCAGATCTTTCATTTCTCAACATATTTTAGTCATCACTGGTACAACCTGTCTTGATAATTATTAAACGTTTCGACCCCTAGGAGTTTCTAGAGCTGCAGCCTGTTTAAAGTTCTTTTGCGGCATTGTAAACATACAATATTAAACAACTTATTTTTAGCATCGTTTTCACGTGGAAAATGGCATGCGTATATCGTCTCGCTTGCATCACTTCAGGATCAAATGCTTTTTCTCGTTTCTGACGTTCCGCTGAAGCGATAATGCGCACATTCTTCCTCATTTGAAAATAATTCGTTAAAACGAAATTCAAAAGCAGTACGATGAGTTATTTTCACCTAGTTTTGATCACTCCGTTCAACAAAACGACATTGCTGTTTCCTCCTAAAAGCTTTGACTTTTATTCTTCGGTACTATGTTTTACTTTAATAGAAATGACTAAATATAAAATGATTTTCTATAATTATATGTGTTGATTCCTTTTTGTTTCAAAGTTGATTTCATAAATCACATTAATGTCCTGTTCTCTAACAAAACGATTACGAGTAAAGATAGTCTAAAATAATTCTATGATAAGGAGTGATGATGTGACGCATTAAAGCGAGAGAAAGTTGCAGTCGTTACAGATTGCGAGTGGCGGTATGGGAGGAGTCGTGCCAAAAGGATTAGAGTCAACAGGTCGCATCAATGGTTCTGGTTGGTCGTCAACTTGAACAACGTGCAGCAAACGAAATAGTCCACAGCGATTAAAGTACGGCTAAAGTTGTTTCAGCGGATGTCACTGCTGAGTCGAAACATAGATGATGATGTTAAAGAAGCTGTAATAGACGTTTTGGTCATATCGATATTGACTGTGAATGGACGTCAGGTCAAGGTTTATCATCTAAAATTACAGACTATAATGTTGAGCAGTGGGATACTATGATAGATGTAAATATTAAAGGTACACTCCATGTTTTACAAAGCAGCATTGCCTTATTTGTGAAAACAATCTGGTGGGCATATCATCAATCTTGCATCAGTATCAGGATTTGAACCAACAAAGGAACCATGAACGCCGTTTGTGGTGCGACAAAAGCAGCAATACATGCAATCACACAGTCTCTTTGAGAATTAGCACGTGACAGTGTTAAAGTGACTAGTGTTTTCACTGGAATGGTTGATACGGTGACGGAAGGGACTGATTTTGAGAACGCATAAAACTTGAAAGCTCTGAACATTGCTGGATGCTGTGGTCATATGCTTTAACACAACTCCAGTCACGTTAATGTTAATGAAGTAACGATAAGACCCGTTTAAAGTGATGACATTTCTCTATTTAAAATAGTAGCGTTTTGTTTCGTGTTACACTTGATTGTTACGTTTGAATTCAACCACTTTATCTACAAAGGATGGGATATCAATTGGATAAAGGGATCAATTTGAGAAATTTTAGATATGCTAAGTTAGATTTAATCACTGAAAGTCCCACCTGGACGTAATACAGTATCCATTGCAAGATGAAATCGAAACGCATGGCATAAACAACTGGATTTTTCAATACAGAGAGAACAGTTATACGACAATGATAGTGTGATTAGTGGCTACCTTAAAGAGGGCACAATCCTCAAAGCGCCAAAACTGATATTGGCTGAAATGGGCATGTTGATGTAGCTTCTGTGAGATGACGACTCACATTGGACAGTATCTGCACCTTTAAACTTTCTACCAACGAAAGATGATAATGTGGTCGGTGTGAGGAGGAAAGGTGGTATGCTCTCGTTATTCTACGTCTTGGAGCAATCACATCAAGAGGGCAACGTCCAGAAGGTGATGGATTGTTGTTCAATCAGTAGTCGGTGAGAAGTAGGTGGACAGCGAGACCAAAACGTGCGTGTGAAAGTGAGGACCGAGGGTGACTTAGCTCTTGTCTTAGATGACGAGTGAGAATCAAAGCACTTGGGCAAGGTGGTGTGATTACTGGATGGATTACAGTTAGAGTGAGAAATATCTGGATGGTGCGCGTAGTCCGTCGATACATGCTGGTGCGTTGTGGTGCAAAAGTGCCATTGATGGACAAAGGTGATTCAATCGGCTTAATGAACTTGAAAGGCATTGGGCGTCATGAAGTAAGAGCCCTGGAAACGCCATGGTGCGAGATACAATTAACCCAGCTGTCAGAGAGGTGGAGTCATCCTGCGTTTGTGCAGATGAATGGCCGATTGGCGGATTACCGTCTCACGGCTTACGAACGACGAAGTTATGAATCTGTAGTTGACGAAATAGAGCAATATTTAAACTAAGGTTGCAGAAGCAGATGTATGGCTCAGGAGAGAATCCACTTGAATTTGAATGGGTGGTGATCCAATATTTATATGGAGAAATCTCCCAAGCTCACTGAATCTGACATCATCCAGGTTTTAAGCAATTAGAAGAAGCTAATAAGCGAACATGTTCATAATAAAAGCTGAAATACGGTATGAGTACAACTGTAACTGATGGAGGCTGGATATACATTTTGCATTCAATGATATTATATGGCCCAGGTAGTTTAGAAGGAGTAATACAGATAGAAAATGTGCTAAAGAATGAAGCTCAATATAGTGATGTTTTATACATTTTTAAAGAGTGGTATGCACACCCACAACTCTATAAATCATAATAGATAAAAAGAGGCACAAGCACGACCTTTATACTCACAAAATGTTGAGCAAAGTGATGTTCCAAAATTTTAATTATTATAAAAGAATAACAAGTTGTATATTTATAAAAGATATTTATTAATTTCATGTTCATTTTACAAAATACAATTGTCAAGGTGAGTTTATCTTTAAATGTGTTTTTTAATTGCATCCAACCACCACGTCTAGAATGAACGGGTTGTCCAGAAGGTTGCTGTACTGATTGTTTTATTCTTCCATACTTAATTGCTTCTTGCATCAAGTAAGATTGAGAGTTTAAAGGAGATGAATTGTTTTCGATATAATGATAAACGCCTTGTGCATCTTGCAACGACCTTTGCTGTCAGATAATTGTAACCATATAGTTAATTCAATCGTTGTCCTATTGATTTATCTTCAATAGAATAATATTTTACGTTTAATCATATTACGTGGCCATAACGTCAGCTGAAGATAAATAAATATGCGCCTCACCCATTATTATGGAAGTAGTAAATACGTGAAATGTTCAAGCAAATCGCACAATACCAACAAACCCCTATATTTTCGCTAATACCTGGACGCCTGTCAAGACAACATATACCACGAATGATGAGTTGGATTTTAACGCCTGCTTGGGATGCTTCAGAGCTGATAATCGTTTTATCACAAAGAGTTCATTTTCACCATAATTTTACCGTTACCATGTTGTAAATGACTACGATTTTTATCGATAATGATCAATGAAGACGTCCTGAATATCGTATGGTGCTACAATCAATTTATTGTATTCTGGTTTTGTTGAGTAACCACCAAAGTACCTGTTAGCATAGTTAATTGCATCCCAGCGATATCTTTATTTATCGGATGATAATTACATCTGTATAATTTAGCAGTTTTATAGTTACTTCCAGCTTCAAAATGAACAAATGATGTAAGTTCATTGTTGATGCAGTTTTAAATCGACCAGCGCAATTTTAATGAAAGCGTTTTTAGATGTGTCATACCATAAATAACGTGACAGCCAGCATCTTCAACATGATGTGCCCAATGTATTATTTTCTATCAAAGCGTAAGCTTTAATTCTACGAGCACTGTTACTTGCTTGCTGTTTTCAGCGGCTTTTAAGCTGTTAATAATCGGCGAACTTACTCACTGGATTAAGCAAGGTTTGTTTGATAGCGATTGTATTTGGGTCATCTGCTTGTCGAATAAAGTCAACTATTGGTTCAAATGATTCACGATGGTGGAAGAATATATCTCTTTCTAATGATAATTGATAGATATTCTTGTTGCTCAATGATTTAGGTGGTTGAGGGGTATATTTCTCATACGTTAAATATTTGAGCTTATGAGATAGATGATCAACCAATCCAAATAGAATTAAATCAAGGGACCATCTAAATAATAAATACTGTCTTCAATTTCAATCGATCGATTAACCATTCTACATCTTCTTTTCAGAAGTGCGACAATCTAATTCTAAACGTACAACAGCTGAACCAATTTTTACGTTCTCAAGAAACGTTCATTAATTTCTATAAGTGTCCTCAGCGCCATCTTCATGAATGGTTAAATCTGCATTATGTGATTCGGGAAAGTAAAAGCGGCTTGGGCATCGTACCTGTAAATAAATAATTGATGAAATACGTAATCACATCTTCACCATGATAACGTATTGTTTGGTACCCCCACGAAAGTTAAAAAGGAATACGAAGGAATTTGAACGATAATAATCAATACCTTCCATCGATATCAACAAAATATTTAAACTTTTATTATTTTAACTTTTGGAAATGGATGATACGCATCAATGCCTAACGGAGTGAGTGCTCAGGACACTTAACTTGAACCTTTTTCTAATTTTTCTATCAATGCATCTGATAAGTCTTCAGGTTTTACCATCTCAATATCGTAATTGCCAATTTTAAATTAATTCGTTATAACGTTGATATTGATGTCTACATAGTCTGTATTTTTAATTTTAATAGCATCGTTGTTTTTGGTGCGTCATTTGTGCTTTATCAGTTTGTCATATCCCATTTTGACTTGGTCTTAAACCTGTTTACCGAACCATAAAGAATTCATCTAAATTGAACTGAAAGATAGAAATAAAATTAAGTTTTCAAGCAACGGATTATTTTTTATCATATGATTCTTAAATACCCTATAGTTAAAATCTTAGCCAACTTAACTCCCCCTATTGTTGTAATACTGCGTAAATTAATATCTTTTCTCCCAATCGAGTTTGCATACTATATACACCCTAATAATTATCTTTATTATGCACCAATCTAAAATATCATAATAATTTTGGGATTTTGTAAATATAATAGAAACCTTACCTTTTAATATTTTTCAATATGCTTTTCTGGACGATTTGCTTGGTATTCTTCTCAGTAATAGGTGAACCTTGTAATAAACTAATACAACCGTATTTGTTGTATCTTTGTTTTAGTTAACTTCACAAAACTAGTAAGTGTGAGATATTCAAGGTGTTTAAAATTTAATAATCCCCCTAAAGATTGTGCTTGTATCTATTTCTTTATTACTAAACCAATGTGTTTCTTTTGGTACAGAATTTAAGGAAGATTTGTTTTAAAACTAGCTAACAAAGCTAATTTCTCACACGATCTTTGGAAGTGAAAGCCGCTAATCATTGAATTTATACTACATGTAGAACTTGAGTCTGAATCAATGAAACTACCTAGGTAATAAATGTAGGCAATCTTCAATAAATAATTCTTTTTCCATTGAAATATTACGATCGTTCACTTATAATTTGATTCAAGGATTGAGTCAATTTGTCGACGATTAGCATCGTTTCTTCAATATGATATTCATTCGCCAAATGACGTAATGCATCTTTACGTACGTTACTTTATTAAACTCATCAGATATCGTTTGCCGATGTGGTTCATAATAAACTTCACGAATTCCTTTTCGAGAAGGCAACTGTGTGGCGTCAATTTTTTGAAAAGTGTTTTAAAGACGGAGATAGCCGGCAGAATAATATCGACGCGATCGCGACTTAAAAACCGTTCAAATTTGTAAGTTCATCGCGAGAACTTTACGGACGGGATTATAAAATATTGGCATATCTTTCGAAGTCATCGTAGAAGCAAGGAACGCTACCGATTGGGTATGCAGCATGCGCTGATTGATGAATGCGCAACATTACGCAGAACCACCTACTCCTATAAGTGCAATATGTTGATTGGATAGCCAGTCCAGCTGACTAAATTGCTCACGTAAAACTGTTCCATATTTTAATGGCTGTTTTATTGGCCAGTGCTTTATCACCAAAAAATTGACGCTTTGAAGTATACCACGCCGAATGGAAAGCTATGGTTCTTTTTAAGTTGCTTGCTTTGAAAAGGGTAACTTCGGTAGAACCGCCACCGATATCGACAGAAATTCCATTTTCAATATCAGCAGTATGCATCGCATAGTAACCGTAAAATGCTTCCATCTTCTTCAGGTACAATTTGAATTTCGATATGAATATCTTGTTTAATTCCTTTAATGATAGCTTCACGATTTTGATTTATTGACAGCAGCTGCGGGATGGACATAATGCATCAATGCTAAACTTATCCGCAACTTTCTAAAACTGCTTAATGTTTCTTTTAAAACATGAATACCTTCATCATCTTGCCTATTGGACTTAGTGAGATATTGACTTAATCGTGCAGGTGTTTTATATCTAGTATTCTCTATTGAGCCCTAGTTTTTATTGTAGCCAAATATAATGTCGAATCAAGTTGGAACCAATGTCTATCAAACCAATTTTCCATGTTTGCCTCCTATAATTGAAACAATGCGTTTAAATAATCCCTATTTAATTTTATTGTACACATAGATAAATTGAAAGAACTTACAGTTAATTTTTCTGAAATATTTAAGATGATTGGATAAGCAATTATATTTAAAAATTAACATTAGAAGTTAAGTGGCTGGAAGTGTATTGACTCCCCTAAAAATAATAGGTTTTCCGTCTGCCCTTATCGTTTAAGGTGATTCACATCGTGAAAACTAAAATCCAACATGATACTTAATTATATTAAGTATGCACAAGTGATAGGAGAGTGACTTTGGATGAACGTTTAGAAACAAAACCCGCAGTGGATTACTGGTGCGAGTACCGGTATTGGACAAGCATCAGCCGTATGTTAGCAAAAGAAGGAGCACATGTGTTAGCGCTTGATATATCAAATCAATTAGAAGAAACTGTGCAGTCTATTAATGATAATGGTGGGAAAGCAACCGCATATCGCGTAGACAGTCTTTAGATAAAATAAGTCAAACAATTTCAGAAAAAATAGTACAAGAATTTGGCCGTGATGCTATTTTTAATGCGGTGTAGATACGGCGCCGGACGATCTATGAGTATCATCCAAGTTGAAGTGTTTGATAAAATTACGCTGTTGATATGAGAGAAACGTTTTAGTAACTAAACTTTATTACCTTAATGATGAAACAAGGTGGTTCATTATTAATACAGCTTCATTCTCTCTGGACAAGCCGTCATGATTTACACCGTTCAGGGTATAATGCTGCAAAGCGGCGGTGCTGTCATTAATTTCACAAAATCTATCGCTATAGAATACGGACGGAAAATATTCCGCTAATGCCATAGCACCTGGAACAATCGAAACATCACTTGTTGATAATTTAGTAGGTGGCATCAGATGAAGAAGCCGGACAAACATTCCGAGAAATCAAAAATGGGTAACACCATTAGGGTCGACTAGGAACACCGGATGAAGTTCGGAAACTTGTAGCATTTTTAGCTTCCGATGATAGTTCATTTATAACTGTGAAACTATTCGCATAGATGGTGGCGTGATGGCTTATGGCTACGGCCTGAGAAATGTTAAGTGAGAAAGTTGGAAAAACCTACTAAATAAAATTATAGAATATAAAGCATGCCTAAGACATCATTTCCCTGTCTCCAGGTACATGTTTTAATATATTGTCAGGTAATCACCGAAATAAATTTAATTTTTGTTATTGAGATGGTAGTAAAATTCTCACATGAATGTTAACTTTCTAATCTGTTTTGGTGCTCTGGTAATGCTTTATTTCTGAGCAGTTTTCACACAATTTATACTGTGCATCAGCCCAACTTTGGATAAGTGAGTATAACCTTTAATTCTTTTAGTATTGATTTTGATGGTAATATTTTCATCATTATTGTAAGCGTCTATACCACATTTTGAACAAGTCGTAGCTCCAAATATAGTCTTTTTAGTCTTTATTACCAGTAGAAAACATGATACGCTCCTTCATTTACCATACATAAGTGCTTGATAACTGTCATCATTTAATGAGCGAACAATCTCAGTAATTAAGCGCACTGAATTTGTATAATCATCAATGTCGTGGAGCACAGATACATTAGAGCGCATATATCTTAATGGCACGCCGACGTAATCGTTGGGATACCTTCATTGGCTACATGAACGCGTTACCTCGCATCTGCACCACCACCAGGTGTTGCTGCCCACTGTACTGGAATATGATGCTCAGCAACGTCTTTACTGATGTTTCAGTGCAAACCATCGTGAAAGCCGGTACTAGTGGCATCCATCATAGTGCTAATGGACCATCGCCCAACTTACTCTTCATCACTCCGTCATGGCCTGGAACATCGTATGCAACCTCTGATCGTCCATCAGATCAAGGCAAATCAGGTTTATCTCAAATTTGCTGCAACTTTAGCACCACGTAAACCTACTTTCTTCTGCACAGCTGCACCGGCATATAAATTGACGTCTATGTTTATCATCTTTTAGTTGTTGAAGTATTTCATCAGCGAGTGCACATCCATAGCGATTAATCGTAAAGCTTTTAGCAGTTACATTTATCATTCGCTAAAGATTCAAATTCGCCATATGGTGCAATCATCATATTACCAATGGCCCGATTCCCGCTTCTTTTCGCTTCTTCTTTATTACGCACACCAATATCGATGTACATATAATATCAACTGGTTTTTCGACAAGTTCTTCCGGCGAGAGGGCGTGTGGAGGCTTTAGGAACCAACAATTCCCACGTATCTCTTTGCCACTTTCAGCAGTGATCGTCACTTTTGAGATAACACGACTTGCTCCACCACCACCAATTGGCGTGTGAAATAAATGTATCCTTGTTCATCAATTTGTGTAACGATAAAAGCCAATTTCATCTAAAATGGCCAGAAATCATTAAAGATTTAGTTCCATGAGTAGCATTCTTTACCAAAATACCACCACTGGTCTCTCAACGATATCATCGCTCACAGGTGTTAAATAATCTCTCATTGAAGATTTAACTTTGGCATCTCATGTCCAGAAATACCATTAACATCTCGTTAAAAGATTTAAGTAACGCTTTAGATTCTGGCACAGTCAATATTCCTCCATTAATAAGTCTTTATGAGTAGCATAACATCTCAGTAGTGAAATTTTGAATACCATGTTTATAGATGTTTAAATTCTTCGAAATAAAAAGATATTTATCTTCATATAAGTAACATATCCAAATTGGTGATGATATAATTAATACGATGAAGATGAGAAGGCTACCACAGGAGTCATATCGCTTTAGTAGTATTAGTTATGGGTGCTGTATCTCTTTCGACATGTGGGAAAAAGAACGCACAAAAACTTATGAAGGCGAAGTCAACGGTAGAAGTGATTGGCATCTTTGCATACAAAAGATGATGAAGTTCTCAAACAATCACTATAGCAACAGTGGGTCATGATGATTTAGGCATCGATAAAGATGAAGCTAAACAAATGTTAAATAAAAATGATGAGCGTTATCCTTGAAAGCGGATGAGAAGTGTCATATAAAAGCTGATTTTAAAGAGCGGAAAGGCCATCGAGCATGTCGATATTGGATTACAAAGATGCCGGATATAGTATCAGCTTAAGAAAATTTAGGTTTCATATCATCCGGATGCGTAAAGGTGACCATGTGAGTGGCTGGATAGGGTTGATCAAACAACTCAAACGTAAATGGTTTAAAAAGATAAAAGTGAAAAATGAATGAAGATATTGAATTGAAAAGGAGTGAGACAGCATTTTGTCTCGCTCCTTAGATGTTGTGATTTAAGAAATTAATTTAAGTTTATAATCTGAATGGACGTTGTAGTGCCATCTAATTGTCTATAGATAATATGGTTGAAGTAATCGTTGACTATGAAATCACCACAGCTGCAGCGATGTGCAAATAAACCTTCTTCATGCAAACTTGTAACATAATTTGTAACACGGTATTGTTGCCATCAACAATAAGTCCTCTTTTTAGATCGGTTGTTGCTACTCCAACTGGACATGTATTTAATGACATTGTTGGCTCATGATGCATCCTACACTTGATCATCGCACTCTAGCAATATTGACGAGATCCGCACCTAATCCTAATGCAATTGCGATTTTTATCTGGAGTCACTAATTTACCGGACGCAAAAATTTTTAACCTTGTTTCTTATGCCATACTTTTCTAACATACTTGAAAACGATGGAAGTGCTGTAATAACGGTAAACCAACACCATTCTAAGCTCTTGGAAGGTAGCGCCTGTACCACCTTCACCACCATCAACAGTAATAAAGCTTGGATAGGTGTCTATCTCTACCATTGTTTTAACTAACGCCTCTATTTCTTCAACTGACTGACAACAATTTTGAAGCCGACAGGGTGACCTATCGATTGTAAATGATTAACGAAATTCAGTAAATCTGTTGGATTTTAATAAAATCAAAACGATTGGTGAATTAATAGTTTTCATATGGTTTCATATTTCTAATGCGTGCAATCTCTTCTGTGACTTTGTTTCTCCATAGCCCACCACGTGTTTTAGCACCTTGAGCTAACTTAATTTCAAATGCGCGTACATTATTGTGTTCGGCAAGATTGATAAACATGTCTCTATTAAAAATTGCCATCATGATCTCTTCACTCAAAGAGTCCGACCAATTTGATAGATGATGTCACCATTACCTTTCAACTGATATTCAGATAATCCACCTTCACCTGTATTCATCCATGTACCAGCTTTAGCTAATCCCATTGACAGTGCAGTAATTGCATTTTACCTAAAGCGCCATAACTCATCCCAGATTGACCAACTAAGTCGTTTGATTTTTAAAGGGATGCTTAAGGTTAGAGCCCAAACTACTGCATGTTCATCAGTTAAGAAAAACGGATCAACCTGAGCGCTTTTTCTGTATTCTTCTCTACTAAATAGGCGCTCATTCTCAATATGATATAAGAATGTAGAAATGAATTCAGTATGATCGATATGTACCAGTTGTTTGAAGTGGGAACATCGTATTTTGAATATAAAATCCTCTAAGTAATCTTTCCTGTACCAAAACTGGTCATTCTTGATTTATATTTTCCAGCTAAAACGATGTTTTTATAATCACTTCGTGAAAAAGGTTTATCCTTCATTATCATTAGCGAAGAAATATTGTCTTAATTCGATCGATTTTTCAGAAATATAACGTATTCGACCCAAAACAGGAAAAATTCTCTGAGTACACTGTGTTGATTTTGGCCTTTGTCTTTGTAAATAACCAAATAACCCCAAGAATCATAAACGTTAATAACACAATCATGATGATAATATTGACTATGAATTGCATGACGAGTCAAAACCGACATAAACAATACCCCCTAAAAACGTTTTCAATATTATGATACAACAATGTATGCGTTTTTACAATGAAAGTCTAATAGAAAAACATTAAAAATTATTGTACGGCTATATTAAGATGAAAATAAATGTTTTATGCGAGAAGAGGGACAATATGGATATTAAACAATCTTCAGAGGAAAACAGAGTCGACCGCATCATTTATCGAGACAGTAGGACAGTTTTAAAAAGAAATTTTTATATTAATACCAGCTTATATTTTATTACAAAGTATCGTACCAATCATTGTTGTTTTCGGCTCATTAGGCATCACTGCCATGATAACACAACAGGCACCACCACAATGGTTGTATCATTTTTCATTGAGTTTAAGTTTTGTGATTGCTCAAGGTCAATATTAATTATCTTTTTATAAAAATGCATCAATCTGTAATAAATGATGTGATGAAGCAACAATGGATAATTGCAAAGAATAAAATAATTAAAATTGTAATAGTTTGCGATTGTCGTATATTTATTATTACTTATAATTCGGGTGATTGGAACATCATTACCTAATCATTTAAGTTATCATCTCACGCAATACGAACAACGTACGCTAGGGCTATTTAAATCACCATATGTGTTGTTAGTTACTTTTATATCCATGGTATTCTACGTCCAATGGTAGAACAAATCATTTATAGATATCTCATCATCCATGAATTAGGAAAAAGTATGGAATAGACAATCGTAATTGGTTTGTCTATTTTTATTGAAACGATCGTACATGCTTTCGCTTGACATGGCATCGATTTTGAAATTTTTCCATATATCGTTATTGCTTCAGTAGCTGGCTAACACTATAAGGCTTTAAACGTGGGGATAATTCTAGAATTGTCGCTTACATTTCGCGATTTTGCAATGTAACCTTTTATAGAAATTATATATACCAATTTTTAAGGAGAAAATTTGGAATAGAGTTTATTGAATGTAAAGGAAGTACAACATTGTTATAGTCAAACTCAAACTAACGTTGAGGAAAATTAAATTAAAGAAAATAGTCAAAAGGGATTTTTGCTTGTTCCTCTTATATGTTTTGGCAATTTTTATTTACCTGATTTGTTCGCTAATATTACAACGTGATATTAGCTATAGTTAATTGGTTATTATCTGAAGATTATTTAAATAGCTTTTATAATGATGCAAGTACTGTATATGCATTTGTCGGAGAGGCAATTGTTATTCTTATTTTTTATTTATTGCACAAATGGTCAATCATAACGATCGGGTAATGACTAAAATTGAAGAATTAAAAAATATATAACGACATTATTATTTGTGCGTTGGCACAGAGGTTTCTTACAAGTCTTTGGGAATATTCAATTGATTTTTACCTGAACAATATCAATATTATGAGACAGTTAATGAATAGCGAATTGAAGAGTTATTTACACACATGGATAACAATCTTATACTATTTATAGATATTGTTATTTTCTACACTCAATCATTGAAGAACTTTTTATTTCGTCATTTAATCATTCATGAACTAGGTAAAAATTAATCCTTATGGTTTGATGTATATTGTGTCAATAGTGACTTTACATGCTTTTCATTGTACTGATGCAGTTTCACCCATTTGAAGCAGGACCTTACTTTAGTTGCAGCAGTCGGCTTGTTATAGAAGTCATTTTAGCCACCGTAATTTAGCAGTACCCATTGCTTTGCATATGATTACAAATTTAGTAGCATTTTAAACATGTACTGCTACTTATACGATTGCGCTTAAGTAAACTATTACTTCATATTAGAACCAACAAACCGCAAATAAACTAGTTCAGATAATAAGTTATTCTAGTGGTAGAAATTTAGCAGTTGCTATACTAGTGTATATGATTTTAAGTGTGGTTGCATTTGGCAGTATGTATACATCTATAATATAAGTGAGTGGATTGAGTACAATAATTTAACAGGTACAAACTTAAATTTAATGAATATTGCAAAATAGTCAAAATAGGAATAGAGTCTGGGTAATGTCGATATAAGGATGTGTTTCTAAATTGCTACATGAAGGTTGAGCATCTTACATACAAGGTTGATCACCGTATCGACGTGGATGATATTAATTTGAATATTGGCCAAAAGGAGACATCGATTGCATATTGTAGGTCCTTCTGGAAGCGGTAAGAGTACTCTTTACTCAAACAATTGAATCATTTAATTAGTCCACGAGTGGAGATTTATATTTGTATGATCAATCTTTACTTTAATTATAAGCCGGAAGAGATAAGAACACGTGTGAGGCTATTTAATGCAACAAAGTGAGTTAATCGGTTATACAATTGAAGACAATATGAAATTTCCCGCTGAGGCTAGAAGTGAAGCTTTTTGACCGTGATAAAGCGAAACAACTCATCTCTCAAGTAGTGGATTAGGTGATTATCAGGTTAGATGCTCAAATTGAGCACATGTCTGGGGAGAGCAACAACGTATTACCATCGCTAGACAACTCATGTATGAACCTCGAAGTTTTATTATTGGACGAAGCTACTAGCGCTTTAGATACACACATAATAAAAAGAAAATTGAAGTGAAATTATATTTAAACCAGCAGATAAAGGATTGCTATTTTGGTGGATGTCAGCGGCACAGTGATGACCAAAGTATGCGTCATTTCAGGTAGAATCACAATTACCGACGGTGTAGATCATCGAGTGATGAGGAGTTGAATGGTAATGAGTAAGTTACTGCACTTTGTTCGGACAGCACTTTATTACTAATCCCTATCTTTATTTCTTATAGCAGAGATTACATATTATCAAAGATTTAGTTATTGCCACAATTAGAGCGACCATACAACTATTGATTTTAGGCTTTTTATTACATTATATTTTCGAAATTAATGAAAAATGGTTATTAGTGCTATGTAAGTTAGTCATTATTATCACCCGCATCTTGAATACACTAAGTCGTGCTTCACCTGTCATGCATCATGTGGATATCATTTGTATTATATTTGTGGGAACAGCGCTACCATTGGCAGCAACTGTTGCTGCACAGGTGCTCACTAAATTTGAAGCAGCGAATGAAGTGGATTCCAATTGGAGGCATGCCAGCTAATAATGGCTTAATCCGCGACTACCCTCGCTTATCAGAATGTAGAAAGAGCATTTGTTCAAGATGTTTCCTGATATTGAATCCAACCACGCCAGCAGCGACACCCAAGCTCGCATCAAAATCATCTATTAGAGAAAAGTATACGTATTAGCGATTGTTCCTACAATTGATTCTGTACATATGGTCTAGTTTTCAATTCCAGCATGATGACAGGATTGGATTATCGGAGGCGTTGACCCACTTCAAGCAATTAAATTTCAATTGCTTGTCGTGCTGGTTCATACAACAGCGACGATTTATGTCTCGCACTCATTGCAAACGGCGGCGAGTTATCGGTCAGTTCTTTAATGCCGTCATCAACCCACTGCTAGAACGCAACGTACAAAGACAAAAGTAGTTAAATATCAAGCTGCTAACCCACACAGTACAGCTTTTAATATTATATAATAAAACAGTCTAAACAATGATAAGTTTGTAGCTGCTTTTATTTTAGTCAAAAATCAATAGTTACGTTATTACTTTGAAGGCATCAGTTGTTATGACTCGTCGCACGCACAACATGTCATTTATATTAAGTGCTTTTCACGTAGGGTATGGTTGAGATGATGGTTGGCAGGTAGCGTGAATTTGAAGGAGTCAAGACATCTTCATGCTTTCTGAAGCGGTGGTTGGGGCAACTGGCAACGTTGTACGCGCTTACCTTTGCGATATGTGGCCCGTTATTAGTGAAAGTTGACCCATCGGTTTTGCTTTCGCGATCTGTATTACTATGGACGTTAATTGTTCCTTTATCTTCGGAATGGTATGATTGCCATATGCGCCTCATTTTGGAATCAATAGTTGTAGGACGTATTTTATCTTCTGCCGCAGCTTCACTCATTATTGTGAAAGTTTTAGCACTCACAGCGCGATGCTCACATCAGCACAGGTAGAAATGATTGGTATTGTTTACAGGTTTTGCGGGCGAATGTTCCTTGGTGTACATCGGTACAGTGATTGGCGCGACTGGCAGGATGGCGATTTGCCATTTTTATTCATTATTATTGTAAGGGTATTTGTTGGTAGCTTTTAATGTTAATTACATCTACCAAAAGAAGATGAATTGTCAGCATCCAAACTGAAACACCTGGTTCATCTAGTATTGAATCACAAACCGCTCAAGCGTCATAAGATCCTCGTGAGGTTTTGAAATATCTGATGATTACATTAGTGCTGGCTGCTAATTCTGTAACTTTCGTGTTTATTAATCCGTCAATTTTATCCAATGGACATGAAATGTCTGTGTCTTTTAGCACTACTTAGAGTTACGTGTAGCAGGTGTGATTGGTACTTCATTAGGGCGGTGTTTTGTCTTGATAAGTGCTTTATTTAGTAAGTTGTTAGTGAATAATTTCGATTTCAATATTTATAATAATGATGATAATTTCTTTAACTTATTATTACCAGGAACAGGATTATTATTAGTTGGCTTATTTATGTGGAATTTTAATGCAGTGAGTACAAATCCGTGCTATTCAAAAGCGGCATTATTGAACACGTCGAAGGTGACACAAAGCCAAGTGATGAGTTGAACATGTCGAGTCCTCAATCGCCGGTATTGGCGTTGGCGGAATCGTAGGTGACTCGTTATGACACATTTATCAGTGGAATATGTTACTTTATGTACTAGTGCATTGATAGGTTTACTCGTCTTATCATTGTATTCACTTCTTAAAATAGACATTATGCGAAAATTCAGACTGGAAAAGGTGTGCACGAGATAGTAGTCTCTATGATGTTAGATTTGTGTATGCTATCAGTGCCTTCCAGCCCTTTATTATAGATATGTAACGCTTGATGTTGAGGTTCATAACATTTCCATGGCATCTACCTTTTCGGGCAAAATAAGCTAAGTCAGATATCATGTTACGACTTAAATTCATATCATGTTGAGTTAGAGAATAATGATTTTTAGTCAAAATAGAGTATGACCAAACCAAAATACTAAACCAATATATGATATGCACTTTTAAAAGTAGGAGGATGGGGTTGGTGCCAATCAAAACGTGCTCAGCCAAGTGTCGCAACTATTCATTTTGATTTAAAAATAGATAAATCGGACGAACAACAATACTCTGTTATTAAATTTTCTTTGTTGTTTCATTGTGAGGGCATCATCGACGTGTGTACCATATTGAGACATCAAAGTGAATAAAACGTTCAGAAGGTGAAAAGGTGCGTGTTGCGTCTTCAATATAAATATCGCCTTCATCGTGTGTGTATAACTCATGAATGTCGGTTTGGGAAATTTTTAATGGATCGTGACATATGATGATCTTTAATAGGTTGATAAATCAAATCAAGTCCACGAGATCTTTCCACGCTCTATTTTTGAGACCCATTAGATATAAAATGTCATCACTGTGTAAGTGTCTTAAGTGTTTTATTAGGAAAATAATGTCTCATGAGTTGATGAAAATATGTTGTACTTTAGTATGTGCATTGAGTGAGTGTATCAGTAGTTAACGTTCCACTTAATAACATCACTTTATGATAATAATCATCAAGTTCAGGGCATTTGCATTAATGTCTTGATACTCATACTACCTGCAGATTGACCCATTAGTGTCACGTTATCGATCACCGCCAAACGAAATCTGATATATTGATGTACCCATCTTAAAACGTTAATTTCGATCAGATCCATTATTATAGTTCAATGTTGATTGTAAATACGACTCAATCTTAGGTAGGCCGAGTGCACATGCCGTTGACAATTGAGTAACTACTATTATATTTTCTTGTTCTTACTATGTGTTCAGGACAATATAGTTCAGCTGTGCCATGTCCTTGAAGAAAACCACACCACAGTAAATCACCACAGGTAAATGATTTTGATTGGATGATGGTTTCCAAATATTTAGTAAACGTGGCAATAATCATTTTGTTTAAAGTTAATTAAACGATGAATCTGTCACTCGAGTCTTCAAGTGAATTGTAGGGTTGTGGTGGGATGGATTGACATGAGTTGCATCAATCAAAGGCTGGTTTCGCTTTAGTTCCACAAGCTTTTGAATGTTGGAATCGAGATATCGTCATTGAATGGTTTGGATACGGGATACCCAAGAATACATCAATATTCTTTGTGTGTTAAGCCATTGATGGTACAGTTACCTATCTTTGACTTGAACCATGTTTGAACACACCTTTACATATAAAGTCGTAGCTAATCCATAACATGAAAAATTATATTTAGAGAAATGTGAGCAGCAACAAAGTGAAAAGAATTGTTGATGATTGACTTGAACAATGTGTTAAAAATTAAATTTTACAAAACGAAATAAAAATGATATTAAGTGTTTAACTGAATATTTGAACGAATGATATCAGATAGAATTAAATGAACTTTTGAGTTTAATTCATAATTATTGTAGATTAAAAGCTTGAGACAAGTAATGATAGTCCCAAGCTTTTTATTATAAATATTTTATATTCTACGTTGTCGTCTTATTGATTTTTGCTCTTGTCGATCGCGTTCTTTCCAATCTTTTATGACGCGCTTTCGCGTGTTTTACGCAACTTTATCGCCCATTTTCTTATTCAACTTGTTCGCACGCTTGAAATAAATACTTCAAAGTAACTTGTCAAAACTTTAGTTGATAGAAGATTAAACAGCAACGATTACAATGACTAAGAAATCCTCATGATAGTGAACTAATTTAAGCCTTTGAACTTTACTCCAATAAATGATAAAGAATGCGAGAACAATAAGGTAGATAATAATCCATAAGCTTCCGCCAATTTGTAGTATTCTTCCACCATTTTATATTCATAGAAGAAATAAATAGGTAAAAACCTAAAATAATAATTAAAATAACTCTGCTGTTGTTGTTGGCTACATTGCCCAATATCAGATAGCTAATGATGCTAAAACAAAGGATAAAGGTGCCATAAATTTTAAAATATTAGCTTTTGAATGGACGAGTCATGGTGCCATTTACGTAATGAAATAACTGTAGTTGGGACTAGTTAAATATGCAACAATGTTGCAGTAGAAAGTCAACTGCAGCTAGTGTACCCCAGTCACGGAACAATGTCACCATAACCATGCTGATAATTGCATTAAATGCAATGGCAAACACGTGGATATTATACTTTTTATTAATTTTTACCTAAGAATTTAGGAACATGCCCATTTTCTTTCCATAGCGCGTAACACACGTCCAGTAACGGCAACAAAAGAAACCCCAGTACCAACGGTGACACAACTGCTTCCATATAAAAGTAATATTACAACCAGTTAAGACCTAATAAATTGCCATATCTGCAAATGGTGAATTGAAATTGATACTGCTCCATCCATGCTCATGCAACATTGAGACTTGGTATAGATGTAATGAACGTGCTGTAAAAACACTATATATAATATAGCACTCAATGTGTGAGATAACAATCCCACGTGCGATGTTTTTCTCTGGATTTTTAATCTCTGATCCCATGTTAATAAATTGTCTGGAATGCATTAAATGAGAAGATAATTCCAGATGTTGTTGTTGCAGCAAAAATAGGTGCACCTTCCGTAAGGCATAATGTACTGGATAGAGTGTCCATAATTATCCTGTATCAAAACCGGAAACTAATAACATAATTATGGTTAAAATAGGGACACTAATTTGAATACTGAAAATTAAACTTGTAAATGATGTTAATAATTTTACTGACCAATAGTTTAATAATGAAAAGATTGCAATAATGATGTAAACAGCAATCAAAACCGTAAGTACTGATTGAGCCATCTTTCATTAAAGATCCCATTGGTTTTAGCCCAATCCCTAAGGCCAAGAACTCTGAGTATTGAACAGCAGACACAGCTTCAATGGGAATAATTGTTACCATCGATACCCAGTTCGTCCCATGCTGCAATAAAACCAAGTATTGAGCCGTGAGTATACTGTGCATAGTTGCTCATACGCCTCGATTGAGGGAACATAGTTCCTATTTCAATATAGTTATAAGCAATCGTTTCCAATTACTAGAAACCGATAACCCAGGAAATAATGGCTGGACCGGCCATTGAAGATGCCTCCCCACGCTCCAACAAATCAACCTCGATCCTATTAATGAACCAAGACCAAGGAGGACGAGTTGAGAAAGACTTATCTTATTACTTTTTGATTTGCTATTATTTTTCATAATATACCTTTATATATGTTGAATAATCAACAAAAATATTATTGATATAATTATACGCTAGTTAAAACATTAGTCAAACTAAATTTTGTAATAATACAATCAATATTGTTTAATTAGATATCAATAAAAACAAATATATAATATGAGAAGGTAATGTTTAATTTAAAAGAGGAATAGTGAATGAATAAACATGAGCAAAGTTGAGTCAATTTAGCTAAAGAAAGTCAATGGCAAAGATTGTTATAAATTTTTGAGAAATTTAATTTTAATGAAACTGAACTTGAAGAAGAAAATTATAAATGGATGCATCCTTGTTATACGATAAACAATAAAAATGTTAGCTATACATGGATTTAAAGTTATGTAGCGTTGCTTTTTCAAAAAGGAGCAATACTTGAAGATAAGTATCATACATTGATTCAACAAACCTGAAAGACACAGGCAGCACGCTGTTGTTTCAAGTTTAAAGGAGCCAGAAAAGAGTATGGAAGAAATGAAAATACTATGAAAACTCATTTAAAGAAGCATTTTACCAATGATAACGCCAGGACGTCAGCATCAATATTTATATTATTTCTCACAGGCTAAACGTGATCAGACGCGATATAATCGTAAATATAAATATATTAACGCGCTATGTACAAGGTAAGGGCATGAACGATAAATAGATATACAAAGGTTGGGGATTACTAGCCTCAGTATAAAATGAACGATATTCTGTTTAGAATTATTTTTGGTCGCCATTTAAAACGGACTAAAAATTTTAGCTTGAGATTTATCGTTTACAAGTTGGTTGAAGCCACTTTCAACAATATTCTCTAATTCAATTCCCGATCTGTTACGACGTCTTTAACATTTCAGCTACCGTTAGCGATCAAATCTATTGTTTGTTGGAATGTGTTGGTGTATAAGCAATTGTAGTTGTTAACTTGACACCTTTATTCATTTGTAATAATGGATTGAATTCTACGGATGACCGAAGATTGATACGATGACAGCAGTACCACGTGGACGTAGTTACTTCACGATTGTTGTAGAAATACCTACACCAGCAACTTCAAATGACACATCACACCGTTGTCAGTGTGTTCATAAACCGTTTGTACCGGATCGACGTTACCTGAGTTATACACGTGAGTCGCACCGACACTTTTAGCTTTCGCCAAACGTTCTTCTGATAAGTCAAAGACAAAATCATTTTACTTGCACCAGCAGCTTTTTGCTGCAACAATAGTTAACAAACCACCCATTGGGCCCAGCGCCAAATACTGCTACAGTATCACCGAACAATACTCCGCCTCTTTAACTGCTTGGACGGCAACGGCTGTTGGTTCTACAGAAAGCACCTTCTGGTGCTGAAACATTATCTGGTAGATGATAAACATTTGTTTCAGGAGCATTAGTAAACTCGTGCAAATGCACCATCAGAACCTAGTCCTATAAATGAATAACCATCATACAAGTCAACATTTTTCCGGCTTTTTCTCTTTTAGACACTGTTGGATTAACACACACGACTCCTAAAACGTGATACGTCTTTACCAACATTTTCACGACACCTGAAAATTCATGACCTAAAGTCACAGGGTCAGTTTGACCAAGTAGTGGGACTGGTGATCAGTTGAAATAAAGATAGGTCCTTCCAAATATTCATGTAAATCAGTACCACAGATACCGGCCCAAGAGACTTTTAACTTTGCACTTCATTGTCTTTTATTGCTTTTGGGTTCGCGATCTTTCAACGCGTACATCCTTTTTGTCCATACCATACTGCTAGCTTTACAATAAAAACCCCTTAAATATAAATTTGACTGTAAAATATGAATATCAGTCTTTAATGTGATGTAATGATCCTTATTACATTTTGAGCATAATACTAAAACTGCTCTATTTTTCAAGAGGACACTCGACATATATATGATATTTTTCACAATATTATAAAAATTAAACTTTTTAATTCATAGATAGTGAATCATTTGCATAAATAACCGTAGATTTCTTAATTTATAATCTTTTTAACATAGATTATAAAAATTCTGTAAAAGTGTTTATTTTCAACTCATTGGGTATATATTAATATCCTGTCTCTGTTTTTCATGTATAGCAAATTTATGGTTAATGTTTAAGACTATTAATTTAACGTAAAATATATGGAGTTAAAGGCCTTTTGTCTTTTTGTTTAACTTTAGTCATTATTTGTTTAACAATTGCATCAGAGGTCTAGGTCATGAACAAGACATTCTTTTATATAGAAGGAAAACAATTATGTTAAGTATTAAAACTTAACCAAGATTTATTCAGGGAATAAAAAGCGGTAGATAATATTTCGATATTCAATCTGGTGAATTTATCGCTTTTATTGGGACGAGTGGTAGTGGTAAAACAACTGCACTACGCATGATTAATCGTATGATTGAGGCGACAGATGGACAGATTTGATGAATGGAAAAGATGTCCGTAATATGAATCCTGTTGAATTGCGGAGAAGTATCGGTTATGTCATTCAACAAATTGGTTTGATGCCACATATGACTATTCGAGAAAATATTGTTTTAGTACCTAAACTTTTTAAAATGGTCTAAAGAGAAGAAAGATGAAAAAGCTAAAGAACTTATTAAACTGGTAGATTTACCTGGAAGAATATTTTGATCGTTATCCAGCTGAATTGTCAGGAGGGCACAACAACGAATTGCGTTGTGCGCGCTTTAGCAGCTGAACAAGATATTATATTAATGGATGAACCTTTCGTGCATTAGATCCTATTACACGACGATACATTACAAGATTTAGTAAAGGAATTACAACAAAAATTAGGAAAAACATTTATTTTTGTCACTCATGATATGGATGAGGCTATTAAATTAGCAGACAAAATATGTATTATGTCTAGGGGAAAAGTCGTTCAACATGATACCCTGACAATATTTTATGATATCCTGCAAATGACTTTGTTAGAGATTTTATTAGGGCAAAATCGCTTGATCTCAGGATCGTCCTAATATGAAATCTGTGGAAAAGGCGTGATCAAACCCGTCACTGTTAAAGCAGATGATTCATTGAATGATGCAGTAAATATTATGAGAACACGTCGAGTAGACACTATTTTTGTAGTCAATAATCAAAATAAATTATTAGGATTTTTAGATATTGAAGATATCAATCAAGGATTACGTGCGCGTAAAAAGAATTAATTGATACCATGCAAAGGGATGTCTACAAAGTACATATCAATTCAAAGTTACAAGACTCAGTGCGTACTATTCTAAAACGTAATGTTAGAAAATGTACCTGTGGTCGATAATGATGAACATCTCATTGGTTTAATTACACGTCGCAAACTTAGTCGATATTGTGTATGACCTCAATTTTGGGGCGAAGAAGATTCTGATAGTTATGAGATCCCAAATGAAAGCTTAGATGAGAATAATCACGATTTACCACAAAATCAAACTGATGCACGAACAAATATAAATGAAGATGTGAATGATTATCATGATGCTCAACATAGAGGTGAGGATTAATAATGAAAGCATTCTTACAAGAATACGGTAGTCAACTTTTATCAAAAAGCAGTAGAACATTTTTATATTTCTATGTTTGCATTATTGTTAGCTGATTGTAGTAGCTGTCCCTTTAGGTATTTTATTATCAAAAACGCAACGCACAGCTAATGTGGTATTAACAGTTGCTGGCGTGCTTCAAACCATTCCTACTTTGGCTGTGTTAGCTATCATGATTCCAATATTTGGGAGTAGGAAAAACACCAGCTATTGTTGCATTATTTATCTATGTATTTATTACCAATTTTTAAATAATACAGTATTAGGTGTTAAAAATATCGATAAAAAATGTCATTCAAGCTGGTCAAAGTATGGGAATGACTAAATTTCAATTAATGAAAGATGAGAATGCTTTAGCTTTACCACTTATTATTAGTGGTATTCGTCTATCAAGTGTATACGTCATTAGTTGGGCAACACTCGCAAGTTATGTAGGTGCAGGTGGACTTGGGGATCTTGTATTTAATGGATTAAATCTCTATCAACCACCCATGATTATTAGTGCAGCGATTGTTGTTACTTTATTAGCATTAGTTATTGACTTTATACTTTCATTAGTTGAAAAATGGGTTGTACCTAAAGGATTAAAAAGTATCTAGATAAATGGGAGGAATTGACATTGAAGAAGTATCTTAACTATACACTGATTCTGGATTGCATTATCTCTCATCGTGTTATCTGGATGCAGTTTACCAGGCTTAGGTGATGGAAATGCTAAAGATGATGTGAAAAATTACAACGACTGAAACAAGAAACTAAGATTATAGGTCATATGGAAAATTATTACTGAACATGAAACTGATGGAAAAATCAAACCGACGTTAATTGGTAACCTAGGGTCTAGCATTATTCAACATAATGCGTTACAACGTGGAGATGCAAATATGTCAGCGGTACGTTACACAGGTACTGAATTGACGAGTGTATTAGCAGCTAAACCTACTAAAGATCCTGATAAAGGCCATGTCTGAAACACAACGCTTATTTAAAAAGAAATATGATGAAAAAGTCATTATCATTCACTTGGGTTTGCGAATACATACGCATTCATGGTGACAAAAGAAACGGCTAAAAAGTATCACTTAGAAAAAGTATCAGACTTAGAGAAATATAAAGATGAACTACGTCTTGAATGGATACCCAATGGATGAACCGTGCAGGTGATGGATATCCAGCTTTTTGTTAAAGATTATGGATTTAAATTTGATAGTGCGCGTCCAATGCAAATTGGTTTAGTATATGATGCATTAAAAATAATAAATTAGATGTAGCAGTTGGGTATTCAACAGATGGACGTATTGCAGCTTATGATTTGAAAAATATTAGAAGATGATCGCAAAATTCTTCCCGCCTTATGACGGTAGTCCACTTTGCAAAATGAACAATTAATAAAAGGATAATCCAGAAATCGATAAGGCACTATTAGAAGGTAAAATCTAACAGAAGAAATGCAGAAGTTAAATTATGAAGCGGATGGAAAAAGGTAAGGAACCTGCAGTGATAGCTGAAGAATATTTAAAGAAACATCATTACTTTGAAGAAAAGAAAGGTGGTCATAAGTAATGAAAGGTAATTTGTTACATTCAATCATCGAATATTACTCACTGAACTGGGCCTTTCTTCTAGAACTGTTCTTCAAACATCTATTAATGTCGGTATATGGTGTGTTGTTTGCATGTATAATTGGAATTCCTATTGGTATTTTCTACTAGCCAAGTATAGACGTTTATCGTGGCCGGTAATTACAATTGCAAATATTATACAAACTGTTCCAGCTAATCGCTATGTTAGCCATACTCTATGTTGGCTATGGATTAGGACCAACAACTGTTGTTGTAACTGTATTCCCATATTCGTTATTACCTATTATTAAAAATACTTATACTGGTATTGTAGAAGTTGATGAAAATATTAAAGACGCTGGTAAAGGTATGGGAATGACGTGGAATCAAATATTAAGAATGATAGAGTTACCATTATCTTTATCTGTTATTATTGGTGGTGTTAGAATTGCACTCTGTTGTTGCTATCGGAATAGTAGCGATTGAGTCATTTATCGGTGTCAACACTAGGTGATATTATTATTCGTGGTACAAATTCAACAGATGGAACAACATTCATCTTAGCAGGTGCCATACCAATTGCTTTAATAGCAATTATCATAGATATGGGGATTACGTTATCTAGAAAACGTTTAGATCCTACTGTAAAAAACAAAAAGAAAGATCAATGCAAAAACATCAGCACAAAAATTACATTAATTGATATCATAAACTTAATTAATATAAAAAGACAGACAGTGACTAAAAACAGAGTATTATTTTTAGTCAACAGTTGTTATAGATTACAATGCCTGGAACATATTTTTGTGTTCCAGGCATTGTTTGTTTAATATATTAAGTTTTCAGGGTATTTTAGATATATTTATAGTTTTGGGTAATTATAATAAGATTGGAGCAAGGATAGGAACTACTGCTACAACAATAACGCCAAACGATGACAACTGCAATACTTCCATTGATTCTTCAGTCTCACCCAATTAGCTGTCATGACACCTAAAGTGTGTCCACTTGTCCCTAGTGCAAGTCCTCTGGCTACAGGGCGATATATTTTAAATAATTTAACTATGTAAGCACCAAAGCAGAAAAATGACAACTGCATTTTAAAAATAACTGCGAGTGAGGTTAATTCTTTTGACACCACCGATACCGTCAGATACAGGTAATGCACTGTTGTCGTTGCAGCTTGAGGTATAGATGCTATAATTTGATTGCCACAAATTGAATGTTATTGCAACAAGATAAATTAATAACAAGGCAATAATTGTACCAACAGCTATACCACCAAATATTTGTAAACCAATATACTTCGCGCTTAGTGATATAAAGGAATCGCAAAGCATATTGTAGCTGGTTCCAGGAAGAAAATTAATAATGTCGCCACCGATTTTATAATTCTCATAACTAATTCCCCTGCATCCCTCAGCAATACCTGCAACCATACTTACGAATAAAGGTGCTAGTAAAAAGAAACCATTCGTTTTTATACAAGTCGCTATGACAAATGGTATTACACGATACTAATATCCCAAAATAAGGTGTATTAATTCCTAAATGTTCAATCATTGCTTACCCTCCTATGTGACTCTGTTTCTTCATTTTTTCTCTTTAGAAGGAAAAGTGATTTCGTCACTAATAATTGTGACGCAAAAGCCAGTACAAATTAATAATAAAAAGTGTTGAAATAATAATAAGTAAAAAATAATTAAAATAGGGCTTTGCTTAAGGATTGGTAAAGAGTTAATGACTGAAAGTACCAGCTGGTATAGAATAGGAATCCAATATTATTGGTTAATGTAGTTCCCAGCAGTCTCAATCTACCCACTTCACAATGCCTGTACACAATGCGATAAATAATAGTACAAGTCCAATTACTGAAGCTGACATTGGAATAGGCACAAATGATTCAATAATTTTGATATAAGTAAAATCACTGCAATCGTTAAATGCTTGTTGAAAAATACTGTATTTCATTGACTTCTTGTTATCAACCGCTTTTGTTTTTAACGAGATGCGTTTGTTCCAAAATAACCATTCTCTGTTTTCTTCATGGTTACATTATAGAATGAAAGGGTTACTATAGATGTCATAGCTCACTTACAAAATATTTTGAAGTTGAGGTGCACCATTTTAAAGGTGAAACTCATAAAGCATGATTTAAATTTTATTGAAGACCGAGTTGTTGTTTAAAAAGTCTTCATATAAGAACGACTAACTTGATATTTAAATTCATGTGTTAACGTCAGCTGATGCACGTATAATTAAACCAATGCTCTATTGTTTGGACATGTTCTTTTATTAACGATAGTAGCGCGATGTACTTTTTAATCAACAGAGAGGAAGGTAGTTTTTCTCGTAATGATTAAGTGTTTCAGTCGTTTCATAACTTTGTTTTTGTTGTATCTATCGTTGTAATCCCATTATTAACAGATAATGCGATAATGTCTGTGAAATTTAAGATGTGAATACGTTCATCCACTTCAATTGAAGTACATGTGTTTGAGCGCGCTCATCATCACTATAATCAATATATTTAGGTGTGATAGTTTATCTTTTGTTTTTGGTTTATCTTCTAGCCATGTCAACTTTATTTACAGCTTGATTAATACGTTCTTTTTCAAAAAGGTTTTAATATATAATCTGGTTGCATTTAATTCAAAGGCTTTGACTGCAAAAATTTCTCGTGAGCGGTTAGCAAAAAGATAATAAGTGCGTATCGCTTCATTTTATTAATTTTTGAGACTAAACTCAATACCACTTTTCATCCATTAAATTTATATCTCAAGAATATTAAGTCAAATGTGTTGTAGAGTAACTTCTCCAATGTTTCTTCTATGTTTTCTGCTTCTTCAATTTCATCTATAGCATCATTAAGATTTAAAAGATATTGTAATTCATTTTCTGCAAGTGGTTCATCATCAACGATTAACGCTTTCATTAAAGTGTTCCTCCTAGAAGATTTATATGGAATTAAACAACTTACAGTCGTGCCTGATTGAGAAAGATTGAATGTTCAGTGCCGATGTTAGTTCCAAAATAGTCCAGTAAGTCTTTTTATTAAGATTGACTAAGGCATTACCAGTACCAGTGGTAGACGTTACTGTCGTATATCCAATAGTATCTAATCGATCAGCTGGTATGCCTTTGACCATTATCTTGAACAGATATACTTAAGTAGTCTTGCTTCATGCTAACATCCACATCAATATGATTATTCTTTTACGATTTTTAAATGCATGTTTAATAGAATTTTCCACTCTATTTGAATTATAAAAAGGTGGATGAGCGCATCTTGACACTCGATCATCAATTCGATAGTGTATGTTAAATCTATTTGGATAGCGCGCTGCTCTAAGGATAAATATGCTGCTACTTGTTGTAATTCCTTTTGTAAAGTAATCAGTAGTATTACGATGCACCATTAAGATTAGAGCGGAAGAACTCGACTGAGTTGAATCAGTAAACGTCGTGCTTTTTCGCCATCAATTTCTACTAGTGCTGGATATAGTGTTAATAGCATTAGAAATGTGGATTGACTTGTGCTCTGTAATGATTTCATTTCAGCGTCTTTCAATCAATTGTCCTTGCATTTCAGCTTTCGACCCAGTTCTAGCTGTGAGGAAAAATATATTGGCGAGACCTTTTGCGAGCTGTTGGTCTGAAGTTGAAATAATATTGTTATCGGAAATAAAATTTGAAAGTCCTGCGACTCATTATGTATATAAAGAGGACGACAATGGCCCCTTCAAGAGGGCAATTAGGATGGTGACATCCAATTCCTTCTCTCGTATGAGCGACTTTTAATTTTCCAGATTGAATCACTTCTTTAGATAAATCAGTAATCTATCTCTTTACGTGCTACGTGATGGTCACCGCCTCGCACCAATATGTGTTAAACATATCTTTTTATTTGTAATAGCGACCGCCGACACTTGCATTAATTTTAAAATAATTTCAGCAGCTTGTTGGGTGATTTTTCTTAGTCAGTCAGACGAAAGTAAGGTAGTGTTTCGTTAGCGAGTTGTAGTACATCATCGCGTCTGGACTGCACGCATTTGTTCTTCTTGCTTGATGGTCGACAAAATGATGGTTAAAAATAGGCTGTACCTAAACTCATTAACGATAATCATCGGTAGTGCTATAAAACTGACTAATGTAATTGCGTGATGTAGGTTATTTGTAAATAATAATATACAGCCCATTTTGAATAATTTCAGTTATTGCACCGATAATAGCACCTTTTTAATGGATTTGGATATGTATTTTGTTTTATTGTTTGATGACCAAAGTAACAGATATGAGTAGCGATAACTATGGATGAAATAAGATAGGTATATGCCGTCAGCCCCACAATATATAAACGACATAATCCTGGAAAATAATGCTCACAATTATAGCTACCCACGGTCCACCTATTAGACCAGAAACACCGATTGTTAATACACGGGTATTGGCCATTGAGGCGTCTTTGCTTAAGTGGTAATAAATATCACCAGATACGATATGGCACATTTTTCTATTTCAATTCCTGTAAAATTTGAAATCATAGAGAATATACCAAAAATAATGATTAGTTGGAATTTTGAATCATTTGTCACGTTCGCTCATCATTGTTTTTAAAATGATTAATATTCATGAGTATATATGCGAGTAAAATAATTAATCCCACGCGTTCAAGTAATAAAATAAAATAAATTAAGCATAACGTCAATCCTCATTTAATTTTTAATATCATAAAAAGAAATATATTTTTATTAAAAATAAAAGCACTTACATTGGCTTGTTTCATATATTTATAGTTTATATTAAAAACACGATTAAATCAATTATAGTATGGAAAAATTGAAACTAGATAGTGTATGAAGTATGTTTCTATATTTACAAATTTTCTCAAAAATTACAAGAAATTAAAAAGAAACATATCTAGGATGAATGAATATTAAAATGATAAACGATTTAGTCATATTTTTATTTCAGTTATTTCGTTCTAAATATGATAAAGTTTCTTAATGTAAAAATGATATTAGAAAGAAAGCAAATAAAAGATTTGTAAAATAAGAAATGGATATCGTAATTAAATAAGTCTTGATTAGAGATTTCTAATTAATTGTGAAGGAGTAGTGATAGATGAATACATCACAAAAGTTTAGGGGAGATAATCGCTATTATTAGGGATTATTTTAGGGTTATTACATTTTGCGTTATTTGCACAATCACTTGTAAATCTAGTCGTGCTATTACAATCATCATACAATAGTGATATTGGTACTATTAATATAGCAGTTAGCTTATCGGCACTCATTTTTCTGGTCTGTTTATGTGTGCAGGAGATATTGCAGATAAAATTGGTAGAGCAAAAGTGACATACATAGGCTTGTACCTTTAATATTGTTGGGCTCGGTTTTAATCATCATTACGCCATTACCAAGTCTATTGATTATTGGACGTGCTATTCAAGGATTGTCAGCGGCATGTATAATGCCAGCGACACTCGCAATCATTAATGAATATCATATCGGGATTTCAGCACGACAACGTGCATTAAGTCTCACTGGTCCATCGGTTCATGGGGAGGTAGTGGTGTTTTGTACTTTGTTTGGTGGTTTAATGGCACCAACCTTGGATGGCGCTCAATCTTTATTGTTTCAATTATTCTGGACAAGTATCCATGTTTTCTCATTAAACATACACCTGAAACAAAAAGCAGAGCCTATAGGAGATCAACCGACAGAGACAAAAGAAATTTGATGTTGTTGGTTTAATCATCTTAGTGGTTAGTATGTTAAGTATTACGTGATAATAACTCAAACCTCTCAATTTGGTTTGTTCTCACCATTTATTTTGGGACTTATTGCAATTTTTGTTATATCGTTAATTATATTCGTGATTTACGAAAAATAAAATCAAACAACCACTTGTCATTTTGATATCTTTAAAAACAAAGGTTATACAGGTGCAAAACGATTTCAAACTTTATGTTGAATGGTGTAGCTGGTGGTACATTGATTGTAGTAAATACTTTTTATCAGCAAAAAATTAGATTTTTAACTCTCAGGGAAACAGGATATATTTCACTTACATACCTAATTGCAGTATTAGTGCTATGATACGTGTGGGTGAAATGATATTACAATCGTTAGGACCTAAAAGACCTTTGTTACTCGGAAGTGCCTTGACCGTCATAGGATTAATATTATTATCTTTGACGTTTTTACCTAATGCTGGTATATAGCGTCAAGTGTCATTGGTTATTTATTATTTGGTACCGGTTTGAGGTGTTTATCGCAACACCATCCACGGATACAGCTGTTGCACAAGCACCAGATGATAAAGTAGGCGTCGCATCCGGTGTATATAAGATGGCATCATCCTTAGGAAATGCATTTGGTGTGGCCATCTCAAGTACAGTTTACAGCGTACTTGCAGCCCAACTTTAATCTGACTTTAGGTGGTTTTACTGGAGTAATGTTTAATGCGCTTATAGCATTATTAGCATTCCTTTTCATTTTTGTTCTTAATACCGAAAAACAGTCTAATGTATAAGAAGCATAGTCAACAACTTTTAATTTCATCTTTAATGTTGAAATGGAAAATATGAATTTATGTCTGGGACATCATCGGTGTCTCGAGACATTTTTGATCTATTGATATAGAGAACTAAACAAAATGTAAGTATGAAGAAGTCTATAAATTTTAATTCTTGTTAAAGAGAAAAGAGATAATCAAGTCAATATGAAGTTAGTTCTACTCATATTTTTAAAACGCAACTGAAATAGAATAATAAATTAACAAAGAAACGATTCACTGTGCAAATTGGTAATAAAATGTCGAATGAGCAATGTACGTTTGAGAGATAATACTGATACTAATTAACAGAAAAATTCTTACAAATTAACCGTATTATATTGACTGGTATGTAGTAAAGTAGTATTTTAAAAACAATATAGAATTGTAAGGAGATGGAATATATGAACAGCAATTGCAGGTTCTGGCGCATTAGGTAGTGGATTTGGTGCTAAGTTGTTTCAACATGGTTAAGTGACGTCACTTTAATTGATAATTGGGAACCTCAAGTTACTACAATACAACAGGACGGTCTACATATCGATATTAATGGTGAAGCGCATCATTTCAGGCTACCTATGTATGAGACTAACGGAAATTCCTAAAAGCAAACGTCCCATGATATTGTTTTTCTATTTCCTAAATCTCATGCAATTAGAAGAGGTGCTAGTCACATTCAACCCCCATCTTCATGATAATACAATTGTTGTGTGCACTATGATGGTTTGAAACATGAACGTCTTATACAACAATATGTTTCTATAGATAGAATTGTACGTGGAGTAACAACGTGGACGTGCCGGTATTGACCAACCTGGTCACACGCACTTAATGGGGCAAGGTCCTGTTGAAATTGGGTGTCTGGTGCCCGAGGGAGCGTAGATATCATTGTTAATCTGCTACAAATGCAGAATTAAAAGGTGTAAAAAGTGAACATTTACATCAATCAATTTTGGAAGAAAAATATGTGTCAATGGAACAGCTAATTCAGTTATGTACTATACTTGAATGTAATTTTGGCAGCACTGAATAATAGTGATGACGCTAAAAATTTGATATATAAAATTACACAAGAAATTGTTCATGTTGCAACAGTTGATGATGTTCATCTTAATGTTGATGAGATTTTTGATTACTTAATTGCTTTAAATGATAAAGTGAGGCCCACACTATCCTTCTATAGTACTAAGACTTAATTAAAGATAATCGAACAACTGAAATAGATTATATTAATGGAGCAGTTAGTAAATTAGGAAAGAGAATCATATTGCTACACCTGTAAATGATTTTGTAACAAATCTGTACATGCTAAAGAAAAATCAACGTGGTGCACAATGATAAAATAATATGAATCGTTTGAGTTACAAAGCTCTTTTAAATTATTAACATGGCATATTTAATAGTGGAACGAATCAGCACGCCATAAACAATTTTTGCAAGATTGTTTTATAGCGTGCTTTTTATGACTCTTCGGTTAATAACTCACTATTGTCTTTATTTTTAGCTCTAATTTTTGTTTGAGTAGCTTCATGTAGTGCCACTTTCTTATAATGAGAGTGAGCAAAATGCATTTGCACTATTAGAAAAGCAGCGCTTATACTCAATATAAGCCCAAAGCTGCAGCAGAATGTGAGAGCATATGTTATGAATATCGGTGAAAATACCATCATAAAGTAATATGTTTTTCTTTTGACCTTTTGGATAATGGATTGAGTTTACAAGTGGCTGAACAAAAATACATGATTGCTGCGATTATTGTCATAATCAAATCAGGTTGCGTTAAATCAAACCATAAGAAATGTGGGTATCTCAGTAATCTCCGTGACTCGAAGGGTACTTCAAACTCATATAAAAAGCCCCATTAATATAGGCATTTGTATAAGAACAGGAAGACACCCTAACATATTTTTAATGGATTAATTCCATACGATTGATACTTTTCATAAGCAATTGATTGGCTGCATTACGTTCTTCTTGTGATGTTGCGTGTTTCATTTTATCTCTTATAGCATCCAATTCTGGTTTGGACGACTTTTTGTTTTTCGCGCATCATGCATATTCTAACTTGTATTAACATGAAAAGGTAATAGGATGAAACGAACTATGAGTACAATAGAAATAATAGCAAAGCCATAGTTATCCTGAAAGACTCTGCCAAGAAAATGAAGAAAATCCATCCATAGATTTTTACAAAACGTTATAAAAATATACCAGTTTGGTTCTCTTCTTTAGAAATAATCGCATCCAGCTAGTAAAATGATAAAACCTAATAAAGTGATGAAAAGTCGTTTATGCATAGTGATACTTCCTTTTTGTTAATAATTCTATTAATTTTATGATAAATGATGTTCAAGTTCATCAAAATAGTATAATATTGCATGATTCAAAAATAACAAAGTCATTCTTAGGTGTATCGCGATGTCTTAAATGTGGCTTTTTAATGCTTAGAGTGTTATTTTAATGTTTTTCTTTTCATCAGAACGGTAAGTTATACTTATTAAAGATAACCAAACCAGTAACATGGTTATGGCTAGATAGACACTTACAACTAAATATTTCGAATGTAAAGGTAACCATGATCAAAACAAACCCCCAAGTTGCATCTCCTAATATTATCAAGGGAAGTAGATAAAAAGAATATTCATTGCTACAAATCCCAACAAAAATGATGCTGAACATGATTGAAGCTCGTAAACATTTACGGATGAAGATGTGGCCTTCACGTAATTTTAAGATTTTACTAAAAACTAAGATACTAAATATGACCATGAATATATCGGCCAATGTGGAAATGATAAGTTGCATATCTTTCGTTTGGTTCACTTTTTCTTCTATAGTTGTGTAATGACGATTATTCATAATTTGAGTATTTAAATGTTCGCTAAACGAGTCACTTGATTTTGAATTTGTGGCTAATACGACAATGCCATAAGATTTACGAATATTTAATAAAAATTTGAAGAGAAATTATCTAAAACGCCGGTATGAAATACGAGATGGTCATCAGTATTTATAAACCATCCCGAACCGTAGCTATCTGCGTTAGGGCTCACTATTTAATGAGTTAGATAATACCTGATGCGATTGACGAATTAACTTGGCTTGTGATTTTTGAAAGTAGGGTGGATCTGTAGTTGGACCCACTTTTGCTAAATCACTTGTACTTGACATCATATATGCCGCAGGAGTATCCCCCAATGTTAAACTCTGGTTGTGCAACTTTATTTTCATTATCTTCCCATATATAACCTAATGCTTCAGTTATTAGATTTGGTATTATTTACTAAAAGTGGTATGTTTCATCTTTAAAGGGCTAAAACATGCTTTTGGATGTATGATGTATAGGATTGATGGGTAACATTTTTGAATAATAAGACCTAAAATATCATAATTCATATTCGAATATTCAAAAGTTTCTCCAGGTACATGGTTCAGACGTTTTCCTTTTGCAAAATTAACGATATTTTTCAATACTATCGTACTGTTTAGAGTAACGATTTTTCTTCAGTGATATCTCCAGGGATACCACTAGTTTGAGCTAATAGCTGTTCAATAGTAATATCTCTTTCTTTGTCTTCATACTTCATTTTAAATCCGGGTATAAATGTACTTACTTTGTCATTTAAATTTATTTTTTCCTTCTTGAGCTAAAGGTTGTGAGTGCATCAACCTGTAAAAGCTTTAGTATTGGATGCAATTTCAAATTGAGTATGTGGTTTACCTTTGCTCAATATTGGCATAACCATACCCTTTATTTAAAAAGATTTTTATTGTCTTTGATGATCAATATTGCTAGTCCGGGGATATCTCCTTTCTTCATTGCTGTCTCAACCATTTTTATCAATATGTTTTTGAGAAGCATGTGTCAATATCGTCTCATTCTTACTATGTACGATTTCTCGTGTTGTTATTGAAATTATCGATAAAATAGTCATCAAAAATGACAACAATGACAAACAGTTTTATCTTCATTGAGCATCCTCTACTTTAAACTTAAAAATTTATTGCCTACGTTATGGCAACAATGAGTGAATTTATTATAACAGTTTTGGTGTATAAAGTTACAGATAACGAATAGATATTGGGTTAACTATATCTTAATCAAGTAGTCTTCTTTGAGAGAAACAATAAATTCTAAAGTGTAATATAACGACTAATAAGAGTAAATGTAATGATTAAAGATCTGTGAAGTAGCTATACAATTTTGATTTATGGGAGTATAGTTTTATCCATCAAAATGAGTTAAAGAGTAGGAGTCATGTTCATTCAATTTAAAAAGACTTTTTGATTGGTAGACCTAAAAAGAAACAGAGACTTAAAAACGAGAAAAATTTCAAAATTTAAAGGATTAGCTATCCTATCATCCGATGCATTGTCATCAGTTGCATATGGTCCTGAGCAGATATTAATTACATTATCGGTGATAGAGCTGTGGCATCTTAGTATATGCTGCTCTATTGCCGGAGCAGTTTTAATATTATTAACAGCTCTAATTTTTATCTTATAGACAAATTATTTATGCTTATCCAAAAAGGTGGGGAGCGTATATTGTTTCTAAAACAAATCTTGGTGAGAAATGGGATTGCTAGCTGGAGGGTCTTTTATTAGTCGACTATATATTAACGGTGGCAGTGAGTATTTCTTCAGGAGCAGATGCTTTTGTTGCTGCATTTCCCCACTTATATCATTTTAAAGTGCTATTGCATGTTTATTAGTACTCTTTATTTTTAATGATGAATTTAAGAGGTTTGACTGAATCAGCAACTGTATTATCATATCCAGTCTACTTATTTATTATAGGTTTAATTGTTTTTGATAGTCGTTGGGACATTTCGCGTAGCTACTGGACAAATCGCACCACATATTCATTCCACTGTAGGAGTACTGTGCCCGGTGTTACGTTATTTTTACTTTTAAAAGCATTTTTCATCTGGAGCATCATCACTTACAGGTGTAGAGGCAATATCCAATGCAGTAACAAATTTTAAAAATCCAGCACCTAAGAATGCAGTCAAAACTTTAGTCACTATAGATTTTTCAATTTTAGCAGTGTTATTAGTAGGTATTGTTGTACTCTCATATATATATGGAATTATGCCTCAAACTGAAACGACCGTAGCTTTCACAACTTGCGTCCCAAATATTTGGTGAAAATGTAGCGTTTTTATTTTATACAGCTACTACAGTTATGATTTTTGGTATTGGCTGCTAATACTGGTTTTACAGCATTTCCTATGCTAGCTGCATCAATGTCTAAAGACAAATATATGCCACGTATGTTTACTGTTCGTGGTGATCGTCTCGGTTATTCAAACTCGATTATTATATTAGGTGTATTAGCCATCATTTTAATTATCCTATTTGAAGGAATGACAGAGAACCTCATTCCCATTATATGCAGTAGGTGTTTTTATTCCATTTACACTTGCTCAGTTTGGTATGGTTTTAAAATGGCTTCGAGAACGACCTGAACGATGGGGAATAAAAGCTTACTATCAATTTAATTGGTGGTACGATTACGTTTATCGTATTCATGATTTTACTCATTACCAAACTTAATCAAGTATGGCCCAATTCTTTTTATTTTTACCTTTTTGTTGTATTTATTTTTATTAGAATTCATGTACATTATGAGAATATAGCATGTGAATTACGATCTGAAATTGATATGCACGATATTCCTGTTGCTAGATCGCTAATTTAGCTATTGTACCTATTCAAAAGTATTACAACTGTAGTTGATAAAATCTATTTATTATGCCAAAGTATTAGCTAATGATGATGTTATTGCAGTGCATGTGACATTTGGTGATGAAGATGAGCAGGCTTTTTATGACTAAATGGAAAAACATTTTCCTGATGTAAGACTTGTGATTTTACATTCAGAGTATAGAAGTATTATACGTCCGATTTCACGATTTATAGATAAAAATTCGTAAAAAGCGAATGATAAAAATTATTTAATTACAGTAGTCGTTCCAGAATTTATCCCTAAAAGGCTTGGCAGCACTTGTTGCACAATCAAACGAGTTTACGTTTAAAATTGCATTTAATTTATCACGTTACTCTGTGTACTATTCCATTCAAATTAATGAAATAACAAAAGGACCAAATACACTTGATTAAAGTGAGATTTTGGTCCTTATTATAATAGTATATTCGCTTTGAGATAATATATATTTTATAAATATTGATTATTAATATTTTAGAGTCATAGCTTATAATTAAGTTTAATCACAATTTACTTTAATGTCGCTGTCTATCGGCTAAAGATTCAGCATTATTCTTGTATTTCTTATAATAAAAGAATAAGAAGATAAACCATAACGGTGAAAATAAAAAAATAGCTACTCTAGTATCTTTGCTAAAGAATAGCAAAATAAAGATAAATATGAAAAAGATAACACAATATAGGCAATAATCTTTTCCGCCCCATAATTTAAATGCACTTGATTGATGTTGTTCAGGATTCTTCTTTACGTATGCGATGTAAGAAACGATAATCATTCCCCATACTACAAAGGAATAGGACGGTAGATAGTGTCGTTACATAAATAAATAATTTAATAGCATCTGGGAAAACAAAATTTAATAAAGCTGCGATTAACAATGTTATTGAAGATACTAACATTGAGAGATAAGGTACACCATTAGAATTAGTTTTTGTCAATACTTTAGGACCTAAACCTTGTTTCTGCTAAACCAAATAAAATTCTACTATTAGAATATATTCCGCTATTTGTTGCAGATGCTGCTGCTGTTAAAACAACAAAATTAACTATGCCAGCAGCAAAGGAACGCAATTAGTGTGAATAATTTAACAAACGGACTACTATCAGGATCAACTTTTAAACCATGGAATGACAGACATGATTACAAGTAAACCACCTATATAAAATAATAAAATTCGTATAGGAACGTTATTTATTGCTTTAGGAATTGTTTTTCTGGATTTTTGTTTCGCCAGCTGTGACTCCTATAAGTTCTATACCGATAAATGAATATACAGCAATTTGGAAGGACATTAAAAATCCAGCTGCACCATGTGGAAACATCCCGCCATGATGTATCAAATTACCAAAAGAAGCATGTCCATATTCTGTTTTAAATGATAAAAATCAGAACTAAACCTACAATAACCATCGTAATAATTGTAACGACTTTAATTATAGAAAACCAAAAATTCAAGTTCTCCAAATAATCTGGCACTAAGCAAATTAAATGATATAAGTAGGAGTACAATAAATAGTACTGTCAACCAGTGTGGGACTTGTGGATACCAATAAGCAAAATATTGTCCCATCGCAGTGAGGTCCGACATGCTAGAGACAATCCAACAAACCCAATAGGTCCACCCAATTACAAATCCACCAAATGGACCAAGGTATTCATTTGCAATATCTACGAATGAATTAAATTTTGAGTTACTTAATAATAATTCACCAAGAGCTCTCATAAAAGCAAATAACACTATACCTATCAACATGTAAGTAAAGAGTAATGAAGGTCCGGTTAGAGAAATTGTTTGTCCTGAACCTAAAAATAAACCAGTTCCTATAGCGCCACCTATAGCAATTAATTGAATATGCCTATTATTCAACTCTCTTTGTAGTTGTTTTGCCATCAACTTCCTCCTTAGGGATACGAATATGAAAGCGTTTACTTAAAATTTATCTTATCCAACATATTTTAAAAAGCAAGAATTTTCCAGAAATATAAGTGGATATATGTATTAATATGGTATCTTACATTAATAGTTATAACCTTGTAATAAAAAAATTATGAAATACGATAAATGTAAAACTTTATATTAAAAATTATGTAATTATAGACATTATTTTACAAATAGCAAGTATAATGATAAATAATCACATGAATTAACTTTCATTTATCTCTGTGTAATAATGTAAGTTATTATAAAGAGAAATGAGGATTGAGAAGATGAAAATAGGTACTATTTCTGACCTACACATTGACCGTCATCCACACTTAAATCCTGAAATATATTTAGAAAAGCTTTGTCAGGTGATTAAACAAAGGTCTATTGAGTTACTTATCATAGCAGGGGATATATCTAATGACTATAGGATAAGTTACGATTTTTATTCAAAGCATTCAAGAATTAAGCGGGATACCTACTTATTTTTGTTCCGGGAAACCATGATTTATGGTCTGACCAAGCAGATAAAACTTCAACAGAAATACTATCATTCTTTCGCTCAAAAAGAGGAATGCTTGATCGGCAATCCAATCATTATTAATGATCAATATGCAATTGTAGGCCATGTCGGTTGGTATGATTATAGCTATGCAGATCATCGTTTTTTCTCAGCAAAAATAGCAAGTGGTAAACATTATGGTGCAACTTGGCAAGATAAAGTGAGAACAGATTGGTCATTATCAGACCCGAAACTATCCCTTTTAGCTGCTCAAGAGGTGGAAAAAGACATTAACAATGTAAGCCCACGTCAAATTATTTTTAGTTACGCACGTTGTAACACATCCTCAATTCGTAGTACCAACGCCTCATCGTATTTTGACTTTTTAATGCATTTATTGGTACTCATGATTTTGATACTATTTATAGAAATTATCCTATTCGATTTAGTATAATGGGGCATGTTCATTTTAGAAAAACTTGTTGAAAATAACATATTATATATATGTCCGTGCTTAGGATATCAAAGACAATGGATGACAGATGATATAGCATATGAAATAAATCATGCTTTAGTCGATTTTTGATATTTAGTATCAACTTATTTAATAAAAGCCTCTAGAAACTGAATTTAAACAGTCTCTAGAGGCTTTATTAATGTATCGATATATATGCATTTTTCCTGGGGCATTATAACTATTTTTCCAAAGTGTGCTTTTTAATTTTAATGATTTGTTTAGAGTTAGGAATAATAGATGGGAAAATAACAAATTTTGATAAACGACTCCATAACGGATCAATATAATAATAATAGTCATCATCATACCCTATTAATAAAGTAACGTGAATATTTGAGACTAGTTTTGTTGGTTGATTGTCGAAATGAAATACACGTCGAAGCGGTTTAGAACCCAAACTAGTATGATAAATGATCACTGGCTGACCTTTGTCGATAAATTTTTCAAGTTGATTTAATGATGTACCTGTACCATCTACAATTCGAGAATCATATTGTTTAAGAAAATGGCGCAAAAGCATCAGGAAATATTGTTTGATGATGGCTAAATTTAACTAACAAAGGATGACCAACATAGCCTTTGTAGGGATTGGTTGGATGTTTAGGCCAATGACTCATAATTTGTGTTGCTTTTTAATATCGTAATTATTAAATTGTAATAGCATCGCTGCGGATACTCCCTCACACCCCATTACAAAAGGGATGAGGAATAGCTGACTTATAGGCTTTACTGGTAAAATTATCTTCATAATATGTATCCTCTAATAACTTTGATAAATTATATTATATAACGTGCGATTTATTTAGTATACAAAATTGATTTAGACAAACTTGAAATGAGCGTTTTTCATCAGATGTTCAGAGTAGAAAGGGAAGAATTAGTATTAAAATTGTCAAGGAATGAAAATTGAAGTGAAAATAGGAGTGCTCATTTAAACATTACAAAATGTAAATTTAGAATCATAAGTCTATGGGTCCTATTAAAATAGAAAATAGGAGTGGAACTTAATTATACTACATTGTCAGTTCACTCCTATATTTTGGTTTACGAATAACTATGTGTTTTTCATAAATAATTTGAAATAAATAATTTGTAGTGCAATAAGTGAAAACAGCTGTAGCACTAATAATAATTAGATACGGGGACATATCATGCTGACCGTTCAAACCAACTAGGGGAGAAATGAGGCCTCCTAAAAATAAATTGGAATAAGCCAAAGTAAACTTGAAGCATTGCCACTTCCACCTGTGCGTTCAGCCATTGCCATAGAAAAACAAAGTGGTGCTATAGAAGTGACTGGACATATATTAATAAAAAGCCAATAAAGTAAAAACATACAATGGAAGATGTAATGTTAAAGTAAATATTAAAAATTACAACACCCTAACATTTGAATGATTGTTAAATATATGAGCATCGCATATCGGCTTACCTTTTCTACTATAATAGCGGTTATCTGACTGACGACTATCAAACCCACTCCATTATGCAAACATTGCACTATATTGAAGTGGTGTCATATGATACATCTTTTTGTGAAATAAAAAGGTGCGGCTGACGAATAACTGAATAACATGACATAAGTTAATCCTTGCAATAACATCGGAATAACGAAGGTGGGTTTTGATTAATAACAGACCAAAATCTTTAAATATTGCTTTTAAAAATTTAACTGAGATTGTTCTTGATGGGAGTCAACTGGCATCTTTAATAAGATGCCTAAGATGACTATTAAGGTAATGATTGTTAAAAATATAAAAAATCATTCTCCAACTTGCAATAGATAAAGCGAGGCCACCTAACAGTGGAGCAATGATGGTGATTATACCGTTTATGACCATAAGAGAAGTTAAAAATTTTTGCTAATTCGTCTCCGTCATAGTTATCTCCAATAGAAGCTTTAGCTATGACGATTGCACCCCTCCTGCTAAACCTTGAATTAAACGGATAATTAAAAATATTGTTAAATGAACTGTAAACACTGATAATAATGAGGCTATTAAATATCCAATCAATAAAATGAGCGCCATACGACCTAATACATCTGATAGTGGTCCCGAATACAAATTGACCAATAGCTAAACCTATCATAGCAAAGGATAATGTAAGTTGTATTTCTGAAAATTGATGAACCAAACGCATGCTGAACTTTAGGTAAAAGATGGTCCGTACATATCAATAGTCAAAGGACCAAATGCAGTCATAACGCCAAGTATAACGATTAATATTTTTAGATAAGTGTTTGGAACTTGTAGTCATCATCATTATTCTCCTAGAAAAGTTATAGCATCTATTATATACGTTTTACATAAAAAGTAATCAGCTTACACAAATAAAAAGAAGAGTATTATCAAATAGGCATTGATAGTTTTTGTCAACGTAATGTTGGTCAATGAAAAATGGTAAAATATGTATATATGTCATTCAATCACCGACTGTCTTTTGATAAAAAGAACCCGAGACAAGCATTTATGTCCCAGATTCTTAAGGATTTGTAGATATTTAGTTTGAAGTCTCATGCCTTTAGTTTCCTGAATTTGATCCATTCAAGATATTTTTCTAGTTTAGCTTTTAATACTATCAAATTTTTGTATTGATGTCTTCAAGCATGTTGTTAACTTTACTTTGATTTTTCGTTATTAAGTTGAGCGTTATTTGCATTTTTCAGTTTGTCGATTTGGTTTTGATAAAATTTTTGTGAATTTAGAATCCGCATTAGTTTCTTCATTTTGTTTTAATTGATCAATTTGATTTTGTAGTTTATCAATTTGGGATTGGGTGTCCTTTTTATTTTTATATCGCTTTTTGGCTGAATCAACTTGTCGATTAATGTCGTCGTTTTGATTTTCAACTTCTTTTTATAGTTTTTGTGAAACGTTAGAGTCATTACTTACTTTATCATTATTATGATTGATAATTGCAGCGTGATAAAGATAGCTACAATAATGAGTAAAATAACTATGATTGCAATCAGCCATTTTTAGTTTTGCTTGATTTTTCATTTTCTTCTTCCAATTGCTGCTCACGTCGATAGTCTCTTCCATTGTAATAACGTTCAGGATGATTTTCATACTCTCTATCATTTTTCACTTTGTGTTGCACGATTTGAATTTGCTCTCTGTTGGGACTCTTGATGTTGTCGATACATATCTTCTTCTGAACGTTTACGATGATTTTGATATTGGTCATCATATTTGTATGAATCTCTATATTTATCTGTTCTTTTTCATATTGTCACCTCATTTAATAATTACGCTCAATCAGTTTTCAATTTTTAATTGTAAAAAGTCGTGCGATATTTGTTGTTGTATGTTTAACATGAAGTGCGCCTTCTTTCAAAGCTTCGTCAAGGTGGCATGGACGTTCCATGATACTAAACACGCTATCGATACCGTGGTGATAAATTGCTTCGTAATCTTTTCCTAAACTACCACAAATAGCAATGACGGGTATATCATATGATTTTGCAACTTTAGCTACGCCAATGGGTGTTTTGCCATAGATTGTTTGTTTATCCATTTTACCTTCGCCAGTAACAACTAAATTCGCATCTTTTTATTCTTTGTTTAAATTGAGTCTCTTCAAGAACTACATCAATTCAGGACGTAATTCAGCGTTTAGAAACGCAATTAACGCTGTTCCCATGCCTCCTGCAGCACCAGCGCCCGGGATATCTTTTACATTCATATTTAATTCTCTTTCAATTTTATCATGATAGTGACGTAATGCGGAATCAACTTTGGTATCATCTTTTTGCTGAGCGCCTTTTTGTGGACCATAAACTATTGTTGCTCCATTGTCTCCTAATAATGGATTAGTTACATCACAGGCTACTTTAATATTCACATCTTTCAATCGTGGGTTTATACGAGTAATATCAATGTATTCTATTTGAGATAGGCTAAACCTCCATCGCGAATCTCTTGATTGTTTTTATCTTTAAAAGAGACACCCTAAAAGCCTTTAACATTCCTACACCACCATCATTCATGTGGCACTTCCACCTATTCCTAAAAATAATTTTTATTAACATCGTGATTAAGTGCATCATTAATGAGTTGGCCGGTACCGCACGAAGTTGTAATAGATGGATCTCTTTCATCTTTACTCAATAATGCTAGTCCCTGAAGCAGCTGCCATTTCAATGATAGCTGTTTGGTGTTCGTCGCTTCTCGCATAACTAGCCATGATATTTCTATTAAGTGGATCTTTTCACTTCTACACAATAAGAGGTAGCATTTTAAGGCTTCTTTCAATACTTCGGTTGTTCCTCGCCACCATCAGCCATAGGAATAATGTCATATATTGTACTGAATCGAACACCTCTTGGAATCCATCTTTACTAGCTAAAGCAGCTTCCTTCGCCGACATACTTTCTTTAAAAGAATCAGGTGCAATGATAACTTTATATGGTGACATTTATATCACTTCCTAAACAATTGGTTTATATTTATTCTATCCAAAAATGAAATTAAACTAAAGAAATCTTGATAATTAAAAATGGAAATCATACGTGAATTGTATAATAATAAGAATATAAAATTGACGATGAGCAATATGTATATATTAATATGATTAAAGCTTCAATAAATGTCTATATATTTTTCAGTAGATAATTGAATGAATCACATAAAAAGAGAATAAACATGATAATCGTTTAAATGTTAGTTTTTGAATTACATCATGAAGAACAGAGAGGTCAACAATGAATAACTTAAAACAATATGAATCATGGTTAATAGGAATTTTTATCTTTTATCTTATAATGGCAATTCTAACACCATTATCAACTACGGATTGGCATGCATATAAAGTTAATCTAAGTCAATATTTGACTCAAGAAAAATGGTCGTTATTTAGGACATTTATTTGAATGGATTGCCGTACATAATATCATAATAAGAGCTTTTAATATATGCGATAACTTCGTTTTTAGTTATCTATTTAGTTGCTTATATGGTTCAATTACATACGAATCGTATTTATTTTATTTTTGAGTTTTGTGTTAATGGTTACTGTACCTAATACAATTTATAGCGAAAACTTACGGGTGGTTTACTGGATTTTTAGTTATATACCTGCTACAGTCCTATCACTTTTTATTCTTTTTACGGTAGTTAAAATGATTGAGTCGCACGATACAGTTTCTGAAATGCAATTATGGGTATTTTTATTAGTAAGTTTGTTTGGACAATTCTTCTTGGAGAATCTTTCCATCGCTAATAGCTTAATTATTTTAATAGGAATGGTAGTCTATTTCTTTGTTAAAAAGACCCAGTTATTTCTTAATTGTAGGATTTATGCTTAGTTGTATAGGTAACATTATAATGTTTTTAAACTTCAATTATTTTTAATTAAGGATGGATTAAATACGCATTATTCAATTTCCGATAGTCATGGAATGATACATAAAGCAGGTGTGACGTTATTTTAAGTTGTACCAGAATATATGTTTATTAATCAAATGATTATTCTTACCGTGATATCAATAGTAAGTATAGTTTTTACTTAAGCAAAATAAAAGCCTAGAAGCATATGAGAGTTTATATTAAAATACCACTACTCTTAGGTTTAATTACTTTACCTGTTTATAAGATCTTCGTTTACAATCAATTTCATTTTGAATTATATAAAAGCTTCATTTCTATAGCCGTTTTGAATACAACGATTTGCTTCATTTACATGATAAGTGTGATATACGTTGTGTTTTAAAATGATACAGCAAAGATACATAAGAATGATTGTGATAGGGGAGTTTTATAGCTATATGGCTTCATCTGTTTTTGCCACTTTTATTTGTGACGCCTATAAGTTATAGAAATTTTTATTTTATTTATACTTTATGGATCGTGATATTACTTTTGTTTAATTCAGCAATGTGATGTGCTATTTAAACAACTGAACATATAATTAAAAATATTTTGCGATTATCATCAGCATCATTATGATGATTGGATTTACTTTTATACATATTAGTAGTGTGCACAGAATAGACTTCATTAAAGAACAAACAACACAACATCATCGCCATCAGAAAATAACATTGGAAAGATTACCATTTTGAGCGATATACTCATATAGACTACACCAAAGTCGAAGGAACAACTTTCAAGATTTCAAAACACTATTATGATTTGCCCAAAGACATCACATTTAAAGTAGTCCCATATGGTACAAAACAATAACTGTTCAAAGGGGAAATATTATGAAGTTAACCCGAATACATTATGAGATTATAAAAAGTTTATCATAGTTGGTGGAATTAATACCTTTAACTACTATATAACATACTTATTTTTGTTAAAGGTGTTACATATGAATTATATGGTTAGTCACATTGTTGGATTTATTGTAAGTTTTATTATTTCATATTATTTAAATTGTTATTTTTGTATATAAAGTAAAACCCTACAATAGAAAAAGTTTTTAAGATTTCCTATCACTCAGATAGTTAATATGGGAATGCAAACGTTATTATTATATATATTCGTAAAAGTGGTTGAATATCGCTTCAGAAATTGCACCTTTTGCGGGTCTAATCATTACAATCCCAGTGACATTCATACTTTCTAAGTGGTTACTTAGAGATAAAGTTTAACGTAATCATAAGCACTATTTTTTCCTTTAAGATGAATTGAATTTCTTTTTCAAATATTTACCAATTCGTATTTAGAAAAATTTTAATGTATATAAGTCTTTACATATTCATATATGTACAAGGCTTTATTTTTAAATGAATAAATAATGAAGTGAAGGAAAGTATTTTTTTAGGCATATCTAATGAAATAATTAGATGAGGAATATAAAAAATGTAGAAATAAAAACGTTGTCATTGTGGAACTGATAATTCATACTAATATTAGCAAAAATAAAGGTGGTAAGTGAAGGTGACTCAAAATGAAAATTTGAAGTTAGCGCAACGAGGTGCATTTCTTAGTTTAGTCATCTATATTATACTTTCTATTGCGAAAATATATGACTGGATATGTTTATGATTCGGCGGCAGTTAGAGCGGATGCTTTAAATAACATGACAGACATTTTAGTTTCAGTAGCAGTTATCGTCGGACTTAAAATCTCTATTAAACCTGCTGATCAAAACCACCCATATGGGCACTTAAAATCTGAAAATATTTCCACATTGCTAGTATCATTCATTATCATGTTTGTGGGAATACAAGTTATTATAGAAAAACTTTCCGAGATTGTTTACACATGATTCACATATTCCTAACTTTATTACTATTATTATAAGTATGATCAGTGGACTTGTGATGTTATGTGTCTTTGCTATTAATTATCGATTATCTAAAAGAACGAAAAAGTAGCTCATTAAAATCAGCAGCTAAAGATAATTTATCTGATAGTTTAGTCAGTATTGGCACTGCCATTGGTCTAATGTTTCACACAAATTGGATTTCCAATTATCGATATTATATTGGCAAATATTTTTAGGTTTATTAATCGTGTATACAGGTTTTGGAATTTTTAAAGAGTCGATTTTTACCCTAAGTGATGGTTTCAATGAACAAGATTTAGAAGAATACAGACTAGACATATTAGAAGTTGAAGATGTAATTGATGTTAATAATATTAAAGGTAGATATCATGGAAGTAGTATCTTTATTGATGTGACCATTGTAGTAGATCCTTATCTTTCACTTTATGAAAACACATCAGATTTGTGATAAAGTTGAAATTCATTTGCATAATAAAGGAATTTCGTCTGTATATGTACATCCAGAACCCTATACTACAAAGACGAAGTAAAATAAAATATATAAGAAGTCAATCATTACCTGACCATAAGGTAGTGGTTGACTTTTTATTTATAAACCAGAATCATTACCGGGAAATTACTAAAAATAGCCATATTATCATTTGGGAAATTAAGAATTATAGTTCTATAATAATAAAATAAGGAGAGAGAAAAGAAACAATTTATTACTTGTACTATTTTTAATGGAATTACTACATTGACTGATATTTAAATGGATTTGTAGTTAATTCATTGTAACTACATTCAGATTATAGAAAGGAAGTTTTTGATTTATGCCAAAATTAATACTATGTCAGCATGGACAAAGTGAATGGAATGCGAAAAATTTATTTACAGGTTGGGCCGATGTCAAACTATCAAAAACAAGGAATTGAAGAGGCGCAATCAGCAGGTAAAAATTTACGACAATCAAATTGAAATTGATATTGCGTTTACCTCTTTACTCACTAGAGCTTTAGAAACAACACAATATATTTTAGCAGGTTCTGACCAACAGTGGATTCCTGTTTATAAAAGTTGGCGTTTAAATGAACGACATTATGGTGGTTTACAAGGTTTAAATAAAGATGATGCGAGAAAAATGGGGGAAGATCAGGTGCATCAATGGAGACGCTCATATGATGTACGTCCGCCTAGAAAGTGAAGAACAACGAGAAGCATATTTAAAAATCGTCGTTATCAACATATTGATCACCGTATGATGCCTTATTGTGAAAGTTTGAAAGATACATTAGAACGAGTTGTTCCGTTCTGGACTGATCATATTTCACAACACCTATTAGATGATAAAACTGTACTTGTTTCGGCCCACGGAAATTCCATTCGCGCATTAATTAAGTATTTGAAGGTTTATCAGAAGAAGATATCGTCGGATATGAAATTAAAACGGGTGCACCGCTAGTATATGAACTCACAGATGATTTAGTTGTTAAGGATAAATATTATTTATAACAAGATGTATATAGTTTAAAAACATTTTCATATCATAATAAATAAAACCATTCAATGGTCAGTATTGATTTCATTGAATGGCTTGTTTTTAATGTGAGTGATATTTAAAAACAATTAAATTATAGATAAATTTATGAAACCTAGGTTATTGAGCGAATTAAATTAAAATAATTGACGAATGTTACATTTATTTCGAACGTTGATGCTGTTTTATTATTTTTAAAGCACGTTTTTCGTGTTTTGATGTTAGGACTATTGAGGTTGCGTCTTGCTGTTTGTAAATTCTGTTTCATTTTATCTTCCTCCTTGTATAACACTATTATGAAAAGAAATTAAGTTATTTGTAAATAGTAATTATTACGATTTGTAAATCGTTTAAAATAATAGTTAATAGAGTTTTGAACTTTCTGAACACTTGTTAGCAAGTAACTCTTTATTGACTATTATGTAATAACGGGATAAAATATTTTTATTCCGATTAGAATAATAAGAATAAGGGGTTTGATTAAATGAAAAGACTTTTACTTTGCATTGTTGCACTTGTTTTTGTTTTTAGCAGCCTGTGGCAACAATTCATCTAACAATAAAGATAATCAATCAAGCAGTAAAGACAAGGATACGTTAAGAGTTGGTACTGGAAGGTACATATGCGCCCTTTACTTACCATAATAAAAAGATCAATTAACAGGTTATGATATTGATGTGATTAAAGCAGTTGCAAAAAGAAGAAAATCTTAAACTTAAGTTTAATGAAACGTCATGGGATTCAATGTTTGCAGGATTAGATGCTGGTCGTTTTGATGTTATTGCAAATCAAGTGGGTGTGAATAAAGATAGAGAGAAAAATATAAATTCTCTGAACCTTACACATATTCAAGTGCTGTACTTGTTGTTCGTGAAAATGAAAAAGATATTACATCATTCAATGATGTAAAGGTAAAAAGTTAGCACAAACGTTTACGTCTAACTTTATGGTCAATTGGCTAAAGATAAGGGTGCGGACATTACTAAGGTAGATGGATTTAATCAATCAATGGACTTACTATTATCTAAAACGTGTAGATGGTACATTTAACGACAGTTTATCTTACTTAGATTACGAAAACAAAAAGCCTAATGCTAAAAATTAAAGCAATCAAAGGACATGCAGAACAAAATAAATCAGCATTTGCATTCTCTAAGAAGGTTGATGAAAAACGATTGAGAAATTTAATAAAGGCCTAGAAAAATTAGAGATAATGGTGAATTAGCTAAAATTGGTAAGAAATGGTTTGGTCAAGATGTTTCTAAAACCTGAATAATGAACAACAACATGCATTAGATGCAGCGAAACAAGCATTTGGTCCGAATGTTAGAGGATTGGTGAAATACTCAATCCCTATTACTTTTGGTCACTTTCATTCTAGGTTTAATCATTGCATTGTTTACTGCACTTATGCGTATATCAACCAGTAAATTGCTTAGAGGTATTGCGCGTGTCTATGTATCAATTATTCGTGGTACACCCTATGATTGTACAGTTATTTATTATTTTTACGGTATACCGGAGCTTGGAAGATTGGTAACTAACAATGCTGATAATCAATGGACACTTGCACCTGTTATTGCTGCAGTCATTGGTTTATCTTTAAATGTTGGTGCTTATGCTTCTGAAATTATACGAGGAGGTATATTGTCTATTCCTAAAGGACAAACAGAAGCGGCTTATTCTATAGGTATGAACTATAGACAAACTGTGCAACGTATTATCTTACCACAAGCTATTCGTGTATCTATACCAGCACTAGGAAACACATTTTTAAGTTTAATTAAAGATACATCATTACTTGGATTTATTCTTGTTGCAGAGATGTTTAGAAAAGGCACAAGAAGTTGCTTCGACAACGTATGAGTATCTAACTATTTATTTGTTAGTAGCTTTAATGTATTGGGTCGTATGTTTTTATCATCTCAATTATCCAAGGATGGTATGAATCACGCATTGAAAAGAGGGTATCGCTCATGATTGAATTGTCTCATATCCATAAGTCTTTTTAATGAAACTGAAGTGATTAAAGGTATTGATTTGAAAATTAATCAAGGTGAAGTTGTGACACTAATTGGACGTTCAGGTTCAGGTAAAACAACTTTACTTAGAATGATTAATGCTTTAGAGATACCTACTGAAGGTACAGTGTATGTTAATGGCATGACATATAACACTAAAGATAAGAAATCTCAAATTAAAAGTAAGACAACAATCAGGGAATGGTTTTTCAAAATTATAATTTATTTCCACATAAATCTGCATTAGAAAAACGTTATGGAAGGTCTTATAACAGTTAAAAAGATGAATAAAGCAACGGCTAATGAAGAAGCAATGAATTTATTGGCTAAGGTTGGATTGGTACATGTTAAAAGATCAACGGCCGACATGCTTTTATCAGGAGGGCAACAACAACGTGTCGCAATTGCACGTGCATTAGCCATGAATCCTAAAGTGATGTTATTTGATGAGCCAACATCTGCACTTGATCCTGAATTGGTCAATGATGTATTAAAAAGTCATTAAAGAATTGGCTGACGAAGGTATGACAATGGTCATTGTGACTCACGAGATGCGTTTTTGCCAAAGAAGTTTCCAATCAAATTGCTTTTTATTCATGAGGGCGTCATTGCAGAACAAGGTACGCCTGAAGATATATTTAATCACCCCAAAAACAGAAGAGCTTCAGCGATTTTTAAATGTGATTAATGAAAAATAGAATAGTAATATTATAGAAATGGAGGCTGGGACAAAAGGTCCAAGATAAGTAAATAAAGACAATTTCTATTGAAATAATATAGAAATTGTCTTTTTTTATAATTTTTTTGATGATTTTTCAGCTCGTTGAGCTGTTACTTTTCTTATATTAAGCCACGATGATGTCTGAATTCATCGAATTCAGTATCGGGAATTGTTTCTACAATATCATTTACATGTCGTGAAATATCATTTGTGGGGATAAGAACTGAAGTTTCCATTGGTAGAGTATGTTGAGTCATGTTATAGTCTTTATACATAAGGCACCCTCGTTAATTTTAGTTTATTGGTATTTATTAAATTATACGAAAGGGCCTTATTTTTTTAAAAGTATTTTAATGTAAAATTACATATAAACACAAAGTATTTTGGCGAGACTCTTGAGGGAACAGGACAAGCTGAAGACTACAGGCTGAAGCTGTCCCCTAAGAAAAGCGAGCCAACAATACGAAGTATTGTAATAAAGAAGCCAGTAAATGAATTTATGAAAAACTCATTTACTGGCTCAGTCTAGGAATTATGTCCCAGCCTCTCCTTTAAGTGTATAGAAAGTCAATGACTTAAACTCATGTGCATTAATATTTAGTTTTTATCTATGTTGAAGGAATCGAATTGATTTAGAATTCGATTCCTATTTGCTAATGAATAATTATCTACGACTTTCTAATTCTTGTTTTACTTTATAAAATAGTGGTTTAATTGGTTTGATAAAATCACCAATATATTCATAAATTTTTAGCGTTAAATCCTTCTTTAAATTTTTGAACGCCAGCATCTTCAGCATTTTTCACTAAAGTCTCCGGTAACATCCGTAGAAATTATATCTATCGATATTATGTTCTTTTGCAAATTGAATCATATCCCATTGTAATCGATATGCTCCCATATAAGCATTATATTTAGGGTTAGAGCCACTTGATAAGTAATACACTTCGTGATCATTATATATATATAATGCTGCAGCAAGATGAAGAACTTGACCTTCTTCTGCTATTTTTCTCTTTTAGTTTTGTCTGATTTTTACGCGCATTACTATCGAATTGTTGTTTTGACTTGTGTATGTTTCGTTTTATTTTTCTTAGAATTTGGATTTTCTTCTAATGTCAACATCTTTTTAGTTGTTGATTAAGGTTTTTGATGTTTTAGTTTGCAACGTATCTAAATAATCTTGTAAATCGATGTAAGCAAGTTTTAACATAGCATGATCTTTCATAAGTTTTTGCATCTCAACAAAGTAAAGGCTCTTCACGGAATTTAAAGCCATGTTTTTCTTCAGCCATTTTGAATAATTCAAAATGTATTTGTTTCTTCAATGGGTAATGTTTTTAACTTTAACACCCATTTCATAAGTCTTTTTAATATTTCGACGTGTTTGGTAATCCATTTCTTTTTAATAATTGATCTTCAGATTTATCTTTAAGGTTAAGTACTGATAACCAGCGGATTTGACTCATTGTATCATAACCTACAGTGTATCCTTGGTGTTTTGTAACCTAATTCTTCCATTGTTTTTAATCAATGCGCGATTATCAAAGGATTCAATGATTTCTCCATTAGGTTGACGTAAATTTTCTAATACATAAGGGTCAACGAGTACATATAAACAATTGTGTTTTTAAATAAGCAGTAAGTGATTTTAAAAAGAAGCGAACTAAAACTAAATTGTTAAAGTCCATGACTGGTCCTCTATGTGTGTAAAAATACTTAAAAGAATTTTTAAAGAACGTGCCTCTGTTAATAAGCACGCAGCAATGACATCTTCTTGATCATCTTTAACTCCCACTAAATGTACGTCACCTTTTTGTTTCGATCTATTATTATAATGTATACTGGATTGTGTGTATAATGCGAGAAATTTTCTGAAGTAAATTGCTCGAATTCTTCGAAGTTAAATTTACAAATTTCATTATATTTCTTCACCTCTAAGTCAATTTCCATGTTTTATCGTCATGATATATATTACCAAACCCTAAACATCCTTACACATCATAACATAAAAATTGTGTCATACTTTCGTATGAGGCCGTTTTATTTAAAAGAGAATAGATTTAAAAAGTAAGAGGTATAAAAATTAAGTTAATGAAGATCGTACCTCTAAAAGAGAATGTGATAAAATTTAAGTTGAAAGAATTGCTTAGATTAAATAACATGCTAATTGTAAACGTAGAGCTAAAGAAATATTGACATCGTTTGATATGTTAAAAGTGTAAAAGAGATTAACTTGAAGTTCTATGACATAGATATAGATAGAGTGAGTAGGAGTGAGTATGTTGAAGAAGTTATTAGTCGGGGGTTAGTATACTAACTTTATTATTAGCAGGTTGCATGAGTCACGAGTACGCAGACAAAATAGATAAAAGCGGTTAAACTTCAAGAGAAAAAGCAACAAAAAAATTGCTAAAAACGATTCAGGTGATGAAGTTAAACATTTTTGATAAAAAGATGCCAATATTTATGTGTTTGACAAAGGAAAATATGTTGTATTGGAGTATAAACCACTTAGTGATGATGCTGAAGCGCGTTACTATACTTATGAATTTAAAAGATAAAAAGCATATTATAATAAAAGACTTTTAATGCAAAAGCATACTACCAATCTCATGAGCCTGACTATAAAGAAGAGAATATGTATTAATCGTTTTAGGAAAAGGAGAAACGATGAAAAATTAATCGGATTATTGATGATTTTTATGTATGGTTTTGCTATACAGTTGCTCAGGTCAATGGACTCTCAAAAGCATTCTAATAATAGCAAACCTGTAGTGGTAATATACGGTGATTATAAGTGCCCTTATTGTAAAAAACAGAAGATCGCGTGATGCCAAAGCTTTAAGAAGAAGTATATTGATACAAACAAAATTAAATATCAATATGTGAATTTGGCATTCTTAGGAAAAAGATTCAATTGTAGGTTCAAGAGCGCAGCATGCGGTAAATCATTATGCTCCCAAGAAGTCACTTGAATTTCAGAAATTAATGTTTAATCAACAAAAAGATGAACATAAGCAATGGATTACAACACGCTCTTGTTGATAAAGCAAATTGATAAATTAAGTATCAGTGATGACAAAAGAAAAATAAAGACTGATTATAAAACTAAAGGTTCCATCTCGTGGAAAAAGCCAAGGAAGATCAACAAATTGCGAAGAAAAATCACATCAAGCAAACACCAACAGCAGTTTGTTAATGATAACAAGGTTGAAGATCCATATGACTTTTTCTAGCTACGAGATGTTGCTAGAACACGAAAAAAGTAAAAGTATCTGTAACAGTAGTTAATATATAAATCTTTATTTATTTAAAAATGCCTAGAGACTAATCATTGTCTCAGGTAGTTTTTAATTTTGACAGTCACTTGCTAATTCAAAAATGGGTGTATTAACCATATTTAATTTGTTTTTAGCAACGAGAACTACAATTAAGTGATGTTTTTCCTGAAACTTCTCTCGATATTTTTAGAATTAATGAAATTATCTTAAGCGTATTATTTTTGATAATATTGAGGCAATCGATTCTTTAAAATGTGAGGTACATATATGACGATAGAAAAAGAAAAATAAGATTATTTTTACTAGAACTTTTAGTGCACCAATTAATAAGGTATTTGATGCTTATACAAAGCGAGAACTATTTGAACAATGGTTTCATCCTCAAGACGCATCTGTCACAGTTTATGATTTTAATGCTGACAGGAGGAAGCGCTTTTTATGCTATTCAAGCTCCTCAGATGATAAGTTATACTATTGCTGAATATCTGCAAGTGGATGCACCATATTATATAGAGTATTTAGACTATTTTGCTACGTCAAAAGGGAAAAGACACAAGTATGCCTGGTATGCATATCACTTTGAATTTTTGAAGAAGTAAAAAGGAAAGACTACTGTAACATCGACATCGACTTTTCCAACTGAAAGTGCTGCCCAGCAAGCGATAGACATGGGTGTAGAAACAGGTATGAATTCAACACTTAATCAGTTAGAGAAATTACTAAATCAAAAGTGATATAAACCTCAATCGTATACTCTAATCAAAGAAACGTGAAAAATTTGAGTAAATCATTACACTTTGATGAAATGTCATAAAAGTTTTTCAGTTATATTGTTTAAATATTGAAAATGCTATGTATATAAACTTTTTGAAAAATTTCTATATCCTATAAATAAAAATTTAATATACACATATGTCATTCTTACTTATATAATAAGTGTGAAAATATTAATGTGGATAGGATGAGAAGACATGTTCAAGAACAACAAAGTATTAGAGATACTTTATGCAACAAAACCTATTATTCAGAATATCGTTGGTCAGGCACAAATCAAACAAGTGATGGCGAAACAAACACCCATGAGATATACGTTGAAAGCTATCATGGCTGGGTTTTCTATTATCAATAGTTACAGTTTTTATGTTAGCAATTAAAACACAATTCGCTTCAACGCATAATGACGGGTTAATCAATTTGATGGGAGCTATTGCGTTTAGTTTTAGGTCTCGTATTAGTTGTGTTAACCAATTCTGAATTATTAACTAGTAATTTTTATGTATCTGACTGTTGGTGGTATTATAAAGCAATTAGTGTAAGTAAAAATGATATGGATTTTTATTTTTCTGTTTTATAGGTAATATCTTAGGTGGATTTATTTTATTTTTCCTAATGAAATATGCACATGTTATGACGCCAGAAATGACAGATAGTTTAACAGCATTAGTACATAAAAACAGTAGAATCGACTTGGTTAAATATTTTGATTAAAGGTATATTTTGTAATTTCTTTATTAATATCGGTATTTTTATTTCAATGCAGTTTAAAGAGGACCAGCTAAAGCATTCTTTATAGCTTGTGGAGTGATTGTCTTTTGTATTTATGGGTTACGACACACGTTGTTTTTAACGCTGGATTATATGCAGGTATGATGTTCTTTAACATGGATGGATTATCTTGGTTGGGTGTGCTAAAAAAATATTGTTTTTGCATTCCCTTGGAAACCATATCGGTGGAGGTATCTTTTATTGGATTAGTGTATGCATATTTGAACGGTAAACGTGACAGCCTCCAACCATAGAGGACTATTAGTAATTGGAGATTTAATCACTAGTCTTTATAATATTGAGCATCTTCATAGTGCTGAAATGGATGTCTTGCTTCATGTTGAAAGTGTTTAAATTACAAAGTATTATTGCATCATTGAAATGATATATAGATTAAAGAGATGAAATCATGAAATAGAGAAGATGAGTGGGGCTTTAGTCCCTGTAGTTACGTTGCCTTACTTCAAACTCGAAATCCATTTTAGAATTTAAAAATAAAAGTTAGTATATTTAGAATTCTGTCTTTATGCTTTCTATACGTTAATAAAACCTGGGATATTTACAGATATCCTAGGTTTTGTTTATCAATAATAGAATCTTGACACTTTATAAAAATGATAATAAACATTTATTGACGAGCACTTATAAAAATTTAATCTATAGTTCATGTGGATGTTCGGTACTTAAGGAGTGAAAATATGTCGAATATTAATATTAGAGTGGCACATGAACAAGATGCTGAAGAATTACATAGCATCATGCAAATTGCTTTTACACCTTTTAAAGAGAACTAGGTATTGATTGGCCATCAGTTCACGCTGATCTTGAAATGGTAAAGGATAATTTAAGACAAAATACTACATTTGTACTTGAAAATGAAAAAGAAATTATTTCAACGATTACGGTTTGCTATTCATGGAGTAGTGTAAAACCCATTTCAGGTTATCCGTTCGTTTGTGGTTTGCAACACGACCAACTTATGATGGACAAAGGGTATGGGAGTCAACTTTTTAAAATATGTAGAGGAGACATTTTTACGCGATACTTTAAAAGCTGCTGCGGTAACCTTAGGAACATCAGCACGTTTGCACCCTTGGTTATTAAACATTTACGAAAAGCGGGGTTATGAAAATATACGCTAAACATGAAAATGATGATGGTGATTTAGGAGTCATAATGCGTAAAATTTTTAATACCAGAACAATTTAATGATGACATTTTGGGCCACCGACCCATTTTAGAAATATTTTTGTGTTCTAGAATGATAATTTAGTGAGATAAATTCTTAGTCCTAATGACCCCAATTCTATAATTTGTAAAATATTTGATAACAATCTATATTTTTGAATTCTATACTAGAGTTCAAAAATGAATAATACATTTTTATTTCAGTCATTGACTCGAGCATACTATAAGAAAGAGGCTGGGACAAAAGGTCCAAGATAAGTAAAATAAAGACAATTTCTATTGAAAATAATATAGAAATTGTCTTTTTATAATTTTTGATGATTTTCAGCTCGTTGAGCTGTTACTTTTCTTATATTAAGCCACGATGATGTCTGAACTCATCGAATTCAGTATCGTGAATTGTTTCTACAATATCATTTACATGTCGTGAAATATCATTTGTGGGAGATAAGAACTGAAGTTTCCATTAGTAGAGTATGTTGAGTCATGTTATAGTCTTTATACATAAGGCACCTCGTTAATTTTGTTTATTGGTATTTTATTAAATTTTACGGAAAGGCCTTATTTTTCAAAGTATTTTAATGTAAAATGATATATAAACACAGATTTAGCGAGACTCTTGAGGAACAGGACAAGTTGAAGACTACAGGCTGAAGCTGTCCCCTAAGAAAAGCGAGCCAACAATACGAAGTATTTGTAAATAAAGATAGCCAGTAAATGAATTTATGAAAAACTCATTTACTGGCTATTTTATAGAATTATGTCCCAGCTTCCCGTATCAATTATTATTCTTTTTACTTAATTTATAATCAATTAAATAGATAGATTCTGGTGTAACATTAAAATGTCTTACTTTATTATTCACACCATCTATTTGAGAGTTGTATGTGATATAGCTGTTAGGAATATCTTTTTAGATTCATTTAGTATTTCATTAGTCACTTGACCACGTTGCTTGTCACCGAAAGTAGTATTTAATTCTTTTAATTAACTGAGTGACTTTAGGATTACTATAATTACCTTTATTTAATGCTCCATCAGGTAAGTATGCAGTGTTAAAAGAAATAACCTGTATCACCACGTGGCACACTTAAATAACTATACATTGAAACATCCCAAGCCTGTTTGTTTTTGAGATATCCTTCGATATCATCTACATTGCGTAATTGTATATCAACATTTGCCTTTTTAGCTTCAGATTGTATCACCCTGTCCAATTTTAGGCAATTCTGGTCTGCCATCGTATGTGACCATGTTTAATTTAAGAGGATGTGATTTGAATAACCTTCTTGAGCTAAAAGTTCTTTTGCACGCTTGATGTCTTGTGATTGAATTTCCTCTTTTCTAATGATTTTAATCGATGGTTAAAGGACCTGATGCTGGCTCAGCATAATTTTTAGAAAATATTTTTAGCAATGTCTTTTCGATTAATAATCATATCTAGTGCTTCTCTTACTTTTTATTAACTTTTTACTATCATGATTGTATAACATTAAATGCGTTCTAAAGCCTGATGTACTTTTGAATAGTTTTGCTTTGTTAGATTTTTACATCATCAACGCGTTCAATTTGGAACATCAGTAGTCAAATCTGATTTGCCTGATAATAAGTGATCAACACGAGTATTACCATCTTCATGATAAGTGACATTAATTCTTTTTAATTTTGGCGTACCTTGCCAGTAGTCTTTGAATTGTTTTAGTACGATTTTTGCGAACGTTTATACTGATCAATTTTATAAGGACCCGTACCAACAGGTTGATCGAGTTACTTTGTTTTTAGCTTTTTGTGTCGTAAATAGCAGCAAATGGGCTTGCGAGTTCAGACATTAATTCTGGATAAGGTTCTTTAGTATTGATTGTGACTTTTTGTCCATGAGCATTGATTGATTTGATAGGAAGTGATCCTTTTAACAAATCACTTTTTCATTCCTTCTTCGAGACTGCGTTTTACAGCTTCGCCTGTTAAATGATGACCGTTTTGAAATTTAATATTATCTTTTTAAAGTGAGTTCTAGTTGATTGTCAGATACTTGATGATAATTTTTTGACTCACAAAGGTTTTACTCTTACCATTCTTCGACATTTTTAAAAAGCGATTCCAAGGCACCTGTTTTAACTGGGATATCAGTTTCGTAAAAGGTGCAATTGATTTAGTTTTCAAAGGTATTTTCAACATTGAGGGTGTCTTTGTCTGTACTTGAGGTGCCCCACAGCTCGCTAAAACAAAAGATATCATGACAATAAGAGTAATCAATTTTTTCTCAAATGAAATCCTCTCTAAATATGAATTATTTGAGATATTTAAAAATGTAATTATGTAGTAAATATAAATACATTTGGCATGATTATATTTGTAAACTCTCAACGAATTTTTATTATATAACTTATAATTAAAAATAAAATTTTTGACAACTATGTTAGTATTATTTATTTAAGATGCTACATTATACATTAGTACACAAAATGTGATTTTAATTATTCGTAATAATGATAATACAAAAGGGTGGGATAATTATGATAGGTAATATTCTAGTCGCTCACGGCATGAGAAAAGGAAATCAGAATGAAGCTTTAGAAGAATTTTATCGGAACTTTATTAAAAAGATGAGCAATATTATTATGAGTTAGCATTTTTAGAAAAGTGAAACACAAAATCTTGAAATCATAATGGAGAAGATGATTAAGCAAGGAATTACAAAATTTCGTATTGTACACTTTTACTCATTTTTAGTGCAATGCATTATATCAGTGATATTCACAAATACTTAAAGAGATGAAAAGCTCGATATCCACAAATTGATAGTAAAATGAGTGCGCCTCTTGGTACACATCCATATATGAAAACATTAGTAGAAAAATAGAATTGCTGATGAAAAAGTCAGTGAAGGTTCAACCAAAGCAACTCATAGTAATTGCCCATGGAAATGGAAGTGGACGTTTTACAGAAAGCACATGATGAATTAAAAGCATTTGTTAAAAACGCTTGATAGTCATCATCCTGTTTATGCAAGAGCTTTTATATGGGACATTAGCATTTAAAAATGATTTAGATAAAATCTCAGAGCAATATGACTGAGTTAGTCATTTGTCCCATTATTTTTTATTTGATGGTAGATTGGTGAATAAAGTAAAAACGTCTTTTAGGTGAAATGACATTGCATAGTCAATTACACATTACGCCATCGATTAACTTTGATCCAATTTTAAGATTAATTATTAGAAAGACTTGAAGCGTTTAGATATTTAATATATTTCAATTATTTTAAACGAATTTACAAAAATAAATGATATGATTCGTTAGGTTGGGGGAATGTAACACAATTCATTGTTACATTCCCCTTAATATTTGATGAAATTATTTCTATAATGAATGCAGCTCATTATAAAAATAGTTTGTGGTTTAAAAAATGACAGCGTAAAGTGTAATTTCAATTGCAACATATATTATAAAATTAGTTAATAATATAGTTTTTAATTTTAGCCTCAATTTCATCCTAGAAAACCATATCCATACCATTAGAAATCCCCTGATTTTAATTTTTAAATGTGAATTTACATCACAAAAACTGAAGTTTTGTTATAAGATGAATCTGAAAGAAAATACAAAATGATTAAATTTCTGACCTTTTATAAGTTACATTGTGTTTTGTATTAAAAATTTATATTGATAAAAAGGGGCATTAAAGTATGCGCAAAACAAAAACTTGTAATGATTGGTAACGGCATGGCAGGGTTTAAGAACGATAGAAGAGATTTTAGAACGTTCACAATCACAATTTGATATTACTATTATTGGGAAAGAACCTTATCCGAACTATAACATGAATTATGTTATCCAATATTTTGCAGAAGAAAATGACTGTCGAAGATACAATTATGAATCCTTATGATTGGTATCAAGAGAATAATATTGAACTTATAAATAATGATCCAGTGGAAAAAAAGTTGATAAAGAAAACAAAATAGTTACTACTCTAAAGGTATTGAAGTAGAGTATGACATTTGTATTTTTCGCTACTGGATCAAAAAGCTTTTGTATTACCTATACCAGGTTCAAATCTTCCTAGTGTCATTGGATGGCGAGACAATTGATGATACAAATAAAATGATTGAAATTGTCTCAAAACGAAAAACGCAGCAGTTGTCATTGGTGAGAGTCTTCTAGGCTTAGAGTGTGCCAGAGGACTTCTAGATCAAGGAATGGAAGTGACAGTTCTTCATTTAGCTGATTGGCTCATGGAAATGCAATTGGATCGTAAAGCCGGAGAAATGCTTAAAAGCAGATTTAGAAAAGCAAAGGTATGAAGATTGAACTTCAAAAGCAAATTCTAAAAGAAATCATTAGTGATAAAGATGTTGGAAGCTATTAAATTAGCTGACGGTCGAGTGATTGAAAACAGATTTAGTAGTTATGGCTGTTGGTATCAGACCTTATACTGAAGTTGCTAAAGATAGTGGATTAGATGTCAATAGAGGTATTGTTGTAAATGATTATAGTGCAAACATCTGATTCTCATATTTATACAGTCAGTGAATATGCCGAACATGATGGGAAAGTTTATGGATTGGTGGCGCCACTTTATGAACAAAGGCAAAGTGCTAGCAGATTATTTAACTGGTAAAGAAACAAAAAGGTTATAAAGCGACTACTACTTTCACTTCACTAAAGTATCTGGTTGTGATTTATATAGTGCAGGGCAAATTGTTGAAGATGAAGATGTCCATGGTGTAGGAAATTTTTAATAGTGTCGACAATATCTACAGTGTGTGTATTTAAGTCAGGAGTCAAGTCGTTGGTGCTGTCTTGTATGGTGATACTGATGATGGATCACGATTTTTATAATATGATGAAAAACATGAAACGCTTGAAGATTATACACTTGTTTCTTTTATTGCATAAAGGTGATGAAGATGCGGGACATCTATTGCTGATATGTCTGATGATGAAACGATTTTATGGATGTAATGGTGTTGATAAAGGAACAATCGTCAATGCTATAACAACTAAAGGTTTAACGTCTGTAGATGAAGTGACTAAAAGCAACAAAAAGCAGGTAATTCATGTGGTAAGTGTAAAAAGGTCAAATCAGGTGAGTTATTACAATATACATTGAGGTGACGACTTTATTGCTGCAAAACCAACAGGTATTTGTCCATGTACTGATTTAACAAGAGACCAAATTGTAACTCAAATCAGAGCTAAAAATCTCAAATCATCAAAAGAAGTACGACACGTTCTTGATTTCAAAGATAAAGATGGTTGTCCTAAATGTCGACCTGCAATTAATTATTATTTAAATATGGTTTATCCTTTTGAACATCGAGACGAAAAAGATTCTCGCTTCACTAATGAAAGATATCATGCAAATATACAAAATGATGGTACTTTTCTCAGTGATTCCTCAAATGCGCGGTGGTGTTACAGATGCTGACCAACTCTATTCGATTAGGAGAAGTTACAAAAGTATAACGTACCACTTGTTAAAAAGTAACAGGTTCGCAACGTGTAGGTTTATATGGATTGAGAAGAAAGAAGAATTACCACAAGTTTGGAAAGATTTAGGAATGCGTTCTGCTTCTGCTTATGGTAAAAAGACGCGTTCTGTTAAAAAGTTGCGTTGGTAAAGAGTTTTTGTCGTTTTGGTACACAATCACACAACTCGACTAGGAATAAGACTTGAAAAACATTTGAATATGTTGATACACCTCATAAATTTAAAATGGGAGTATCAGGTTGTCCGAAGTTGTGTAGAGTCTGGTGTTAAAGATTTTGGCGTCATATCTGCTTGAAACGGCTGCAAATATTTATCGGAGTAATGGTGGTACTGATGTTACTGTAGGTAAATTGTTAACGACAGTTGAAACCGAAGATGAAGTGATTCAATTATGTGGTGCCCTCATGCAGTATTACAGAGAAACAGGTGTTTACGCTGAAAGAACAGCACCATGGTTAGAACATTATGGGCTTTGAAAATGTCCAAGAATGTCTTATTAAATCAAAGAAAAGCAAAAAGAACTGTATTTAAGAATTATGGAAGCCAAAAAGCTGTTGAGAATGAACCATGGGAAACTATTGTTGAAAAATAAAGAAGCACAAAAATCTTTGAAGTTGAGAAGGTGTAGAATGAAAGCTAAAGAAAAGGTTAAAGTTACAACAATGAATGAAATGATTCCTCAAATAGGCAAAAAAGTAGTTGTAAAACGAAAAAGAAATAGGTATTTTTCTCACAGATAATGGTGATTTATATGCCATTGAAATATATGTCCACATAAAAGAAGGACCGTTGTCTGAAGGGACTGTGAAGTGGTGATTATGTTTACTGTCCGTTACACGATCAATAGCTTTAAAAACTGGAGAAGTACAACAACCTGATACAGGATGTGTAGAGACATATGCAGTAGAAGTTATTGATGGAGATATTTACTTATGTCTATAACTTATCCTGGCACAGTTTATCTAATCGGTGCAGGACCAGGCAATCCAAACTTATTAACTAAAAAGCTGAACGGTTAATTAGATCGAGCTGACGTGATTTTATTTGATCGTCTCGTAAATCCTTTTCATCTTACAGTATGCTTCTTCTCAAACAAAAGTGATCAATGTGGGAAAGAAACCTATGTGTAAACACATTCAACAAGAGAGATTAATCAAAAATTGTTGAAGCAGCTAATCAATATCAATGTGTGGTGAGACTAAAGGGGGAGATCCTGCTGATTTTGGTAGAATTACAGAAGAAGTACAAACATTAGAAAATCATCATATTCATTACGAGATTGTCCCTGGTGTGACATCAGCAAGTGCTGCCGTAGCAACCATGAATATGGGATTAACGATGCGTTCTATCGCACCGAGTGTGACTTTCTCAACTGGTCATTTTAAAGATTCGGTTAATCACGATACGGATATTAGGAACTTGATTAATGGAGGCACTTTAGCTATTTATATGGGTGTGAAAAGATTAGGGTCAAATTATTAAACAAATTGAATCATATACGATGAAGACTACCCCATTGCAATAGTGTTTAATGCTTCCTGCTACAATGAAAAAGATTGTTATAGGTCATTTTAAGTACGATTGAAGATCATTGGTTTCTCAACAACTAGAAGGTCATCCAGGCATATGCATTTGGTAATATACTTGATGATATTAATCGTACGTTATTGAATAATAATAAGAATGACAAGGAAATCATATTTAATCAAGGGAGATAAAGACATTGACAATTGCAAAAGGCTGAAAGCTTTATATGATGAAGGAATCAATGTCTGATTGATTTTGATCATAGCTACCACATTTCTCAACAAAACGTGTATAACGAAATGATTAAACACAGAGTATTAAAACAATATATGTATAAAACATTTGGGTCTACAAGTTCATTATGAATTTGTAGGGTCTTATTTTTAGGGAATCTCTAACATCAATTAGGACATTCCCCTAATATAATGGCTTTGTGAAATAAATGATAATAAAGATAAAGACACAATACCTATGCATTGAGAAAGGATATAACCTTGTATGGTGGGAGGATTAATAAAATGGGAAAATTTGGATTGAATTTCTTTAAACCGACAGAAAAGTTTAATGAAATTGGTCGGTATTAGAGCATAAAAAGTCGAGAATGGGAAAAAGATGTATAGAAAGATGGAGCCACGACAAAGTTGTGAGAACGACGCATAGGTGTTAACTGTACTGGATCATGTTCATGGAAAGTATTTGTCAAAAATGGCGTAATTACATGGGAAAATCAACAAATTGATTATCCAAGTTGTGGACCTGATATGCCAGAATTTGAGCCAAGAGGTTGTCCGAGAGGTGCATCATTTTCTTGAGTATGAGTATAGTCCGTTAAGAGTTAAATATCCTTATATTAGAGGTAAATTATTAGATTTATGGACCGAAGCGCTTGAAGAACAAAAAGGAAACCGAATTGCGGCATAGGGCATCCATCGTGAAAATGAAGAAAAAGCCAAACAATATAAAGAAGCAAGAGGTAAAGGTGGACACGTCAGAGCAAATTGGAAAGATGCCACAGATATCATTGCAGCTCAAATTTTATACACCATAAAAAGATGGACCGGATCGTATTGCTGGATTTACTCCTATTCCTGCTATGTCGATGATTAGTTATGCTTCAGGAGCAAGATTTATTAATTTGTTAGGTGGAGAAATGTTAGTTTTACGATTGGTATGCTGATTTACCACCTGCATCTCCACAAATTTGGGGTGAGCAAACAGACGTGCCAGAATCCAGTGATTGGTACAACGCCTCATACATAATGATGTGGGGATCAAACGTTCCATTAACACGTACACCTGACGCACATTTTATGACTGAAGTTAGATATAAAAGGGGCGAAAGTTATTTCAGTAGCACCTGATTATGCTGAGAATGTTAAGTTCGCCGATCGATTGGCTTGCACCACATCCAGGGGACAGATGCAGCGGTAGCACAAGCAATGACACATGTTATTTTTACAGGAATATTATGAAAATCAACCGAATAATATGTTTATTAACTATGCTAAGCAATATTCTGATATGCCGTTTGTCATTATGTTAGATGAAGATGAGAATGGCTATAAAGCAGGTAGATTCTTGCGTGCTTCTGATTTAGGGATGTCAGGTGAAAATAATGAATGGAAGCCAGTTATTCAAGACAAATTGAGTCAACAATTACTTGTTCCTAATGGCACAATGGGGCAACGCTGGGAAGAAGGGAAAAATGGAATTTGAAACTTGAAACAGAGGATGGTACACCAATTGATCCAATGTTATCAATGGTTGAAAGTGACTATCATGTTGAAAAACGATTCAATTTCCATATTTTGATAGGCAGTGGTGATGGTCATCTTTGAGAGACCTATTGCAACGAGAACTATTCAGTTAGCTAACGGAGAAGAAGTTAAAAATTGCTACGGTTTATGATTTAATGACGAGTCAATATGGTGTTCAACATGTTTTTGAACACGAACTAGAAGCTACATCTTATGATGACGCATCTTCTAAATATACTCCCGCTTGGCAAGAACAAATTACAGGTATCAAAAAGAATTAGTGACGAAAGTGGCAAAAAGAATTTGCACAAAATGCTATTGATACTGGTGGACGCTCAATGATTATTATGGGGGCTGGTATCAACCATTGGTTTAACTCCGATACTATTTATCGTTCAATTCTTAACTAGTACTATTGTGTGGTTGTCAAGGCGTTAACGGTGGTGGTTGGGCACACTATGTAGGACAAGAAAAATGTCGACCAATTGAAGGATGGAATACTATTGCATTAAGCTAAAGATTGGCAAGGTCCTCCACGTTTACAAAATGGTACAAGTTGGTTCTATTTCGCTACAGATCAATGGAGTATGAAGAATCAAATGTAGATAAATTAAAATCACCATTAGCTGAAAATATTAAGCATCAACATCCAGCTGATTACAATGTAACAGCTGCTCGTATGGGCTGGTTGCCTTCATATCCACAGTTTAATAAAAACAGTCTATTATTTGGTGAAGAAGCTAAAGATGAAGGTGATGATTCAAATGAAGCCATCTTACAAAAAGCGATTGAATCAGTTAAAAATAAAGATACACAATTTGCGATAGAGATCCAGATTTAGAAAAACCATCCTAAAACATTATTTGTATGGAGATCTAATTTAATTTCTAGTTCAGCTAAAGGACAAGAATACTTTATGGAAGCACTTGTTGAGGTGCGCGCTCTGGTTTAATGGCAGAGCCAAATGAGATGATAAACCAGAGGAAATTAAATGGCGCGAGGATACAGAAGGAAACTTGATTTATTAGTATCACTGATTTCAGAATGACTGCGACGCCATTATATTCAGATATCGTTTTACCTGCTGCAACTTGGTATGAAAAACATGATTTATCTTCTACAGACATGCATCCATTTATTCATCCATTTAACCCAGCGATCGACCCATTATGGGAATCGCGTTCCGGACTGAGGATATTTATAAAACTCTAAGTAAAGCTGTTTCAGAAATGGCCCAAAGATTATCTTCCAGGTAAATTTAAAGATGTCGTAACTACACCATTAGGACATGATTCAAAACAAGAAATTTCAACTGAATACGGTATTGTAAAAGATTGGTCTAAAGGAGAAATTGAAGGTGTGCCAGGTAAAAACAATGCCTAATTTTTCTATCGTGAGGCGAGACTATACACAAATTTACGATAAATTCGTTACTGTTGGTCCAAAACTAGAAAAAGGAAAATAGAGTGCTCATGGTGTGAGTTATAGCGTTAGTGAAGAGTACGAAGAACTTAAAAAGTATGGTTGGAACTTTGGAATGATGATAATACTACTTCAGTTAAAAATGATAGACCGAGAATAGATACAGCGAGAAAAGTAGCAGATGTCATTTTGAATATATCCTCTGCTACAAACATGGAAATTATCACAAAAGTCATATGAAGATTTAGAAAATCAAACAGGTATAGGAACTTAAAGATATTTCTAAAGAACGTGCTTCTGAAAGATATCATTCTTAAACATTACTTCTCAGCCAAGAGAAGTGATTCCAACTTCACAGTATTCCTGGCTCTAATAAAGATGGAAGACGCTACTCACCGTTTACAACTAATGTTGAACGTTTAGTGCCATTTAGAACTAACTGGACGTCAAAGTTATTATATTGATCGTAAGTGTATTCCAACAATTTTGGCGAAAGTTTACCGGTATATAAACCTACTTTACACTCCAATGGTGTTGGTGCTCGTGATAAAAAGTTAAAAGGTGGACAAGATACATTAGTGTGCTTCGATACCTTACACCTCATGGAAAAATGGAATATTCATTCAACTTATCAAGATAATGAACGCATGTTGACGTTGTTTAGAGGTGGACCAGTTGTATGGATTTCAAATGAAGACGCAGCTGACCATGGTATTAATGATAACGACTGGTTAGAAGTATACAACAGAAACGGGTTGTTACTGCCAGAGCTGTAACATCTCATCGTATGCCTAGAGGCACAATGTTTATGTATCATGCACAAGATAAACATAGAGACACCTGGTTCTGAAATTACTGATACTCGTGGAGGTTCTCATAATGCACCTACTCGTATTCACCTGAAACCTACTCAATTAGTAGGAGGATATGCACAAATTAGTTATCACTTTAACTCTTTATGGACCAATTGGAAATCAAAGAGATGAGTATGTAGCTGTTAGAAAAATGAAGGAGGTCAATTGGCTTGAAGATTAAAGCGCAAGTTGCTAATGGTATTGAATCTGAGACAAATGTATTGGTTGTCATACTTGCAGTGTGACATGTAAAAACACATGGACAAATCGACCTGGTGCAGAATATATGTGGTTTTGACAATAACGTAGAAACAAAAACCGGGTGTAGGATATCAAAAAGATGGGAAGACCAAAGGACAATATAAAGGTGGTTGGGTACTCAAATAAAAAGGAAAGCTTGAATTAAAAATCTGGTAACAGATGGTCCAAAAATTGCTTTAGGTAAAATCTTCTATAATCCAGACATGCCACTCATTTCAAGATTATTATGAACCGTGGACATATAACTATGAACATTTAACCAATGCTAAACAAGGACAGCATTCTCCCGTGGCGACAGCTCACTCTTTAATTTCAGGTGATAGATTGAGATCTTAAATGGGGGCCAAACTGGGAAGATGATTTAGCTGGCGGTCACATTACAGGACCAGAGGATCAAATATTCAGAAAATGAAAGAAGATGTTAAATTCCAATTCGATGAGACATTTATGATGTATTTACCAAGACTATATGAACACTGTTTTAAATCCAAGTTGCGTAGCATCTTGTCCCATCAGGAAGCTATGTATAAACGAGATGAGGATGGTATCGTACTCGTCGATCAAAGAAGCCTGTCGTAGTTGGAGATACTGTATGACTGGATGTCCGTATAAAAAGTATATTTTAACTGGAAAACGAATAAAGCTGAAAAATGTACATTTTGTTTCCCACGAATCGAAGCTGGTATGCCAACTGTTTGTTCTGAAACTTGTACAGGACGTATGAGATATTTAGGTGTTTTTATTATATGACTGCAGATCGAGTTCAAGAAGCGGCTTCAGCTAAAGATGAGACTTATACGAAAAACAATTAGACCTATTCCTTGATCCATTTGATGAAGAAGTCATTGCACAAGCTGAAAAAGATGGAATAAATCAAGAATGGATCACAGCATGCTCAAAAACTCACCAGTGTATAAATTGGCAATAGAATATAAATGGCCTTTCCATTGCATCCTGAATTTAGAACTATGCCAATGGTATGGTATTGTCCACCTTTAAGTCCTATTATGAGTTATTTCGAAGGTGAAAATGCAGGTCAAAAATCCAGATATGATTTTTCCCAGCTATTGAGGAAATGCGTTTACCTATTCAATACTTAGCAAATTTATTAACTGCTGGCGACACTGAACCTGTTAAAGAGGGCTTACAAAAATGGCGATGATGCGAAGTTATATGCGTTCTCAAATAACAAACCAACCTTTCGATACATCTAAATTAGAACGATTAGGACTTACTGAAAGACAGATGACTGAAATGTGCTTCGCTTACTAGGTATTGCTAAATATGAAGATCGTTTTTGTTGTGCCTTCTTCCCATAAAGAAACATATTTAGATACTTATAAAAGCGCAAGGAAGTCAAGGTTGCGGTGGAGAGTACTGGCTCAAATTGTGAAGGTTGTGGTGTTGCAGTTCAATCAGGTAAAACTGGACAAGAAATTTATAATGAAAATTTCTATGGAGGGATCTTCCGTGATTAACCTTGAACAATTAAGTCTATACCAAGATAGCTTAGGCTATCTTGGTCAACAAACTAATTTTCAGAAAAATGACATTTCATCCAAAAATATTTGAAGAAACTATTTCTAAGTCTCACCGGCTACGAAGATTTGCTTGCATATAGAAAGTCATGATGAATTATACTTTGTCAGAAATTAAAGCTATCTATACAGATACATTTGATTTTTAGTAAAAACACCCTCTATATGACATTTAATAAATTTGACACGCAAAAGGAACGTGATCAAATGCTAGCTAAATTAAAGGTTTTATACGAAATGTTTGGACTAAAAATGGTTGATAATGAATTATCTGATTTTCTCCCATTGATGCTACAGTTTTTGCAAGTTGCTGATTTTAAAAATGATAGTCGAGCACAGGAAAACCTTCAACTTGTCATTATGATTATTGAAGATGGTACGTATGAAATGGCAAATACCCTATACTGAAAACAATAATCCCTATGCATATGTTGTCAGTGCATTAAGAAAAACGTTAAAGCGTGTATCATGCCTTTGAAAGAGGTGGAAAATCATGCTTAATCAATTTTATGGGTTATTTATCCATGTTTATGTTTAGCAATATTTGTTATTGGACATATCATAAGATATAAATATGATCAATTTTCATGGACAGCAGTCGGGTGAAATGATTGAAAAGAAACGATTAAAATGGGGAAGTTTACTTTTTCATTTAGGTATTATTCCGGTATTCTTTGGTCATGTTGTGGGATTATTGATTCCCGCTAATTGGTTAGGAGGCGATAGGGAGTAAATAATCCTATATATACATAGGTGCAGTTTATATAGTAGATGTTTTTGGTATAATAACATTAATAGGAATGTTGTTGCTAACTTTAAGACGACTATCCATCAAAAACGTTAGACGATTAAGTTCATCTTTCAGATATATTTGTGATATCGTTTTGTTGATTATTTTAATAATGGGTTGTTATTCTACGCTTGTAACCAATGCGATTCAACCTGAATTTGATTATCGTCAAACCATTGCGATATGGTTTAGACATTATTCAATATTTTCTCCAAATGCTGAGTTTAATGTTAAACGTGCCTTGGTCGTTTAAACTACATATTATTAGGGTTTACAGTGTTTGCGTGTTGGCCATTTACTCGTTTAGTACATGTTTGGAGTGTACCACTGTCTTATATGAATAGAAGGTATATTGTTTATCGCAAAAACAAAATTTAATTTATTATGAGGTGAAGTGTGGAACCAGAATCTTTAAAACATAATCAACATTTACAAATGAATTTAGATAAAGTTGAGAGCACAAAGAGGGTTATGATTTTGGTGGTATCGCTTTATATGATTATCATCACACTATCACCAATTAAATGGCATATATGTTTCAGGTAACACAAATGATAGATATAAACTTATCATTTTGAGAAAGGGTGAGGCTTGCTGGAATGGTGATGAAAACCGGTAAACGTATGGTTATTGCTGATGTAGATACAGCTTTATCTCCAGAAGAAAATTAAATTCCAATCATTCTTAGTGAGTCATTGACAGCTGTAGTTGCGGTCCCTTTATGGTTAGAAAATTCAATGTATGGCGTTTTACTATTAGGCCAAAAGAAATCATCAATGTTACCTCAGTCATTGGACCAACTTAATGATGAAAAACAAATCGGTATTTTTACAGAAATAAACTAGGTGGTAAATATGTTGAGCAAACTGATTTAAGTTTAGAAACAATTACTAGAATTATTATGAAACCACGAACGAGAGAAAATTGTATTTGTTAATAGGCAAGGCAAAATTATTGCTATGAATGACGCAGCAAAGATGATATTTAACTGAGGAAGATAATTATAATGCTATGACAAAAGTGCGATTTGTCATCGATACGAGATACTCTAATGAATATGATGTACAATCGTAGAATTGTTTTTAGAAGATTCAACAAATTACAACATTCAAATTTCCAAGTATTTATGAAGACAAAAGATAATGAAATTAAGCCTTTTACAGCTATATCAAAATATTGATGAACAAGAGGTATTAGTGCATTTACATTACAGAATGTAGCGCCACAGTTGAAAGCAAGAAAAATGTATCAACAGAAAGATGTTACATCGTTCAATTCAAGCACAAGAAAATCGAACGAGCGTATTTCTAGAGAATTACAGCTGATAGTGTAATACAGGATATGCTCAATATAGATGTTGAACTAAGGCTTTTTGAAGTATAAGCACAGGGATAAGGTGTTAGCTGAAACATCTCAACGTATAGAAGGACTATTATCACAGCTTATTGATGATATTAGAAATATGTCTGTTGAATTAAGACCTTCTTCTCTCGACGATTTAGGTATTGAAGCAGCTTTTTAAATCATATTTTAAACAGTTTGAAGAAAATTATGGTATGCATATTAAATATGATTCGAACATTAAAGGCATGCGTTTTGATAATGAAATTGAAACAGTTGTGTATCGTGTAGTTCAAGAGGGTGTATTTAATGCTCTAAAAATATGCTGAGGTTAATGAAATTGAGGGTAGTACGCATAGTGATGGCAAGCAGCTTGTAGCAGAGGTTGTGGATCGAGGTAAAGGGGTTTAGTTTAGATACATCACCCTAAAGGCTCTGGACTTTGGATTGTACGGAATGAGGAGAACGTGCAGAATTAGTTAACGGTCATGTTAATATAGAGACACATATTAATAGAGGTACTATAATTACATTAGATATACCGATTTAAGTTGATGATGTAAGTTGGGGAATTGAAGTGAAAATAGTTATAGCGGATGACCATGCAGTTGTTAGGACAGGATTTTCAATGATATTAAATTATCAAGAAGATATGGAAGTTGTTGCAACTGCAGCTGACGGGTTGAAGCTTATCAAAAAGTGTTAGAACATCGACCAGATGTTTTAATTTTAGATTTGAGCATGCCACCAGGAGAGTCAGGCTTAATCGCAACCAGTAAAATTTCTGAAAGTTTTCCTGAAACTAAAATTTTAATACTTACGATGTTTGATGACGAAGAATATTTATTTCATGTGTTAAAAGTGGTGCTAAAGGATACATTTTAAAGAATTCACCTGATGAGCAATTAATATTGGCCGTACGTACAGCATATATCAAGGTGAAACTTTATGTTGATATAGAAATTGACGACGTCTTTAGTCAATGAGTTTGTCAATCAATCACAAACGGATGAAGTGTCATCATCTTCAGATCCATTTAAATTTTATCGAAACGAGAGTTAGAAATATTACCTCTTATAGCAAAAGGCTATGCGCAATAAAGATATTGCAGAAAAGTTGTTTGTATCAGTGAAAACGGTAGAAGGCACATAAAACGCATATTATGACGAAACTAAATTTAAAAGTAAAACCTGAATTAGTTGAATATGCCTTAAAGAAAAATTATTAGAATTTTAAATGTATCTCATGATTGATTATTAGGGACTTACTTGATCTACGACTAAGTGAGTCCCTTTAGTACCCTTATATGAGGGAAAAATAAAAAAGTAAAAATCAGGGTATATCCTTATGTTCATATTTTCACAAACATATTAAAATGAATTTGTGATTGGTACTGTTTATAATTTTGTTTTTATATTATTAATTTTGACCTCTTATTAAGCTCTCTACAAAGTACCAATACATCTCATAATTAAATCAGATGAAGGTGAATTAAAATGAACATGAAAAAGGGTGTTTCTCAGCTTACGTTACAGACATTGAGTTTGGTTGCAGGCTTTATGGCATGGAGTATCATTTCTCCATTAATGCCATTTATTTCACAAGATGTTGATATTTCTCCAGGACAAATATCTGTCATTTTAGCTATTCCTGTTATTTTAGGTTCTGTACTACGTGTGCCATTTGGGTACTTAACTAACATTGTAGGAGCGAAATGGGTGTTTTTCTGGAGTTTTTATTGTACTATTATTTCCAATTTTCTTTTAGGGTCAAGCTCCAATCACCCGGTATGCTAATGTTATCAGGATTCTTTCTAGGAATTGGTGGCGCAATTTTTCAGTAGGTGTTACTTCAGTACCCTAAATACTTTCAAAAAGACAAAGTTGGTTTTAGCAAATGGTATATATGGTGTAGGTAATATTGGTACTGCAGTTTCATCATTTTGTGCCCCAGTAGTTAGCAGGTGCAATTGGCTGGCAAAAATACAGTTCGTAGTTATTTAATTATTCTAAGTATATTTGCAATTTTAATGTTTTCTTTTAGGAGATAAAAATGAGCCGAAAGTGAAGATTCCTTTGATGGCTCAAGTCAAAGACCTATCTAAGAATTATAAGTTGTATTATTTAAGTTTGTGGTATTTTATTACTTTTGGAGCTTTTGTGGCTTTTGGGATCTTTTACCGAACTTTCTAGTTGATCATTTTAGTATTGATAAAGTGGATGCAGGTATTCGTTCAGGTATATTTATAGCACTAGCGACGTTCTTAAGACCGGTTGGTGGTGTTATAGGTGATAAATTTAATGCAGTACAAGCGCTTATCATCGACTTCGTGATAATGATTATTGGTGCGCTTATATTAGCTTTATCTAGTCATATTGTTCTGTTTACGATAGGCTGTTTGCAATTAGTATCTGTGCGGGTATAGGTAATGGTTTTAATATTTAAATTAGTACCTTCATACTTTTTTCTAAAGAAGCAGGTTCAGCGAGATGGTATTGTATCCATGATGGGAGGACTAGGCGGTTTCTTCCCACCACTAGTGATTACTTTTTGTAACGAGTATCACTGGTTCAAGTCATCTCGCTTTCTTCTTCTTAGCTATATTTGGTGCTAATTGCTCTTATTACAATGATTCATTTTCAAATAAAAAGAAAAAGCTGTTCGTATATAAATAAAAATTGTGTCCTAGGTGAGCATTAAAGTGTGTTCAGAATTAGGGCACATTTTTGTTAATATCAAAATAAAATATTCAAAAATTTTGCTATTTTTCGTTTCATTAGAATGAAATAACTAACAGTCAGTTTTCATACACATACTGAACCAAAGACTATCAATGAATTAGGAAACAATCATCTTTTTCAAGACAGTGACAGTCGATAGATCATTTAAAAATACGTATATCTTAATGTTTTAGCATAATTCCATGTTGTCATATATGTGAATAACTGATTTTACAATCACACCTCTACTTTCATTAAAATAGCTATACAATTGCTTCTTTTCAACCTCCATTATATGAGAGGAAACAAACACACAACATCTTGATAGTCTATTTAAATACCACCTTAATTCACATTTTAGATGTTAAAATGGATAATTATTAAAATATCTATAATCATTCATTAGTGGTCTTTACAATGCTTGTAATTAATAGAGTATAGATAAAGTGATGTAACTTGCAAAAAGAGTATTTAGATAAGTTTAGTAGGAATTAGGTGCATATACTGACTGTACGAGAGAATGAAGACAAAGCTTATTTTAGACATACTATTACTATTAAATTGTATCGCTATTGCTAAAGTTGAAAGTTTTGTTGTATTTGTATTTAAAAAGTTTACTTTTGTCTCTAGTCTCTATAAGTATCACTTTTCCACTGTTTTATCAAAATTTTTCGTTACAAAATTTTGCAAGTCTTCAACTAAATTTTGGGTTTCTTCTTGAGTAATATTAAATTCATTAAAAACACTTTTGGAAATATCAGATAGAACATTTTGAATATCCTGCCACGTTCTGTTAAAGAAATTTGAAGGTTCCGTTCATCTTGTTCTTCCACGAGTTCGAATGACATAATTCTTTTCTCTAATAATAATGGTGTCAGCGTGCCAGAATCCAAGAAGACTCTTTCGCCTAGTTTGTTTTAATGTTAAGTTTCTCATCATCTTCTATCGCCATTAATACAATATAACCTGTGTATGTAAGACCATACTCTTTTAGGTAATCTGTATATTTTTGATGATTTCTTTAGAGGAAACATAAAATAAAAACATAATTGTTTGCTCAAATAACTATTCTCTACATACATTTAATCACTCCTTGTTAAGGTAACAATATTATGAAGCGTATCACTTGTCAAGTATTGATTTCATCACTATAATTCGAAATTGTTTTAAATTAAATTTATCAAATATTTGAATGAGTTTAATTTGATAATAAAACAATTTTTAAAAATGGAGGAGTGCAAAAATTGACACTTATAAATGATTTTTAACGAAGTGCTTAACAGTAGAAAATCAGTAAAGGTATTTGATGAGAAATTATAAAATTTCCTCGAGAAGAGAAATGGATGAAATCATTACTAAAGCAACTAAAGCACCATCATCGGTTAATATGCAACCATGGAGAATTGCTGTTGTAGAAAGTGATGAAATGAAAGAAAAAGTTAAAAGAATCATTTGGATTCAATTCCAGACAGTTAACAACATCCTCAGCTATGTTAATTATTTTTGGAGATTTACAAAAGCTACGAAAAAGCTGAACAGATTTATGGCGATGCTGTAGAACAACAATTGATGACAGAAGATATCAAAAGCACAACTGTTAGATTGGATATTACCCTATTATAAAAACTTATCTAGAGAAGGCATGAAAGATATTGTGAATATAGATAGTAGTTTAATGGCAATGCAATTAATAGCACAGCGAAAGCTCATGGATACGATACAAACCCTATTGGCGGCTTCGATAAAGAAAAATATTGCGGATATTATCGGTTATGATTCTGACAGATATGTGCCAGTTTTAGCGATTGCTATAGGGTAGCACAAGATGCACACGATTCAGTGAGACTTCCAATTGATGATGTAAGGGAATTTTTATAAAACTTCTCAAAAATTTTTCACATTTACAAACGAACATTTTGTTACAATTTAAATAAATCTTTCTTTTCTATACGAATTAATCGTTTATAATTGTGTGTGATAAGATAAAAAGGAGTTTCTATAATAATGAGTAAGAAACAGGTTATTTTTAGGGTAATCATTATTTTTGATTATCTCTCTAATATTACACATTGCATTTTTCTTTGGACTCCAAAGCTTATCAAGGTCATAAAAATCTTGAACTGATTGATAGCTATATGAGCGACCATCATCTTAATGATAAAGTGAAAAAGACAAAAACATCATATAGCACTAAAAAGGGGCTATACTATAAAAGAAGTCGTTTTTCAAAGATGAACCTAACGTGACATATGTGATTCAACCTATCAGTACTTCAAAAAGGAATATTCATTGAAGGTTTGATAGCGAAACGAAGAAAAAGTATTAAAAAGCAAAACATAGTGATTTTGATCAAAAATATAAACCTTCTAAATAGAAGGATTAACACACAGTTTTATTTAAACATAGAACTGTGTGTTTTTAGTGTTGTTTTTAATAGGAAGAAATGCAGCATGCATGTATTTTTAATATTATATAGCTATTTTTGATATTATCTGAGTATAATTAAGTGATGTCAGATGAAGGGAGTTTGCATAATGGCTCTATTCAAGAAAAATAAGTCTACCAACGCAAGTAATTATTGCTTTGGTACTCGGTGTCATCGCTGGTCTATTACTATATGGACAAGATGATGTTGCAAATTATATTAAGCCATTTGGTGATGTGTTCTTAAATTTAATTAAGATGATCGTCATTCCGATTGTATTTTGTTCATGTAGCCCTTATCTATTTCAAATTTAGGGGATTCTAAAAAGGTAGGAAGCTATGGATGGAAAGCAACTTTATTTTGAGATTATTACAACTATCGCTATAGGTTTAGGGTCTTATCATTGGTAATCTATTCAAACCAGGTTCAGGGTCTGAGATCCGATAAATTACCTAAAGGCGATATTACTAAATATCAATCATCTGCACATTCAGCAGAACAAGCGACTACTTATGGTAATCATCTTATAGATACATTAGTTCATATTGTGCCAACGAATTTATTTGAATCTATGGCAAAAGGTGAGTTATTACCGATTATCTTTTTTCGCAGTATTTTTGGATTAGGATTAGCTGCGATAGGAGAAAAAGCAGAACCCGTTAAAGGATTCTAAATGGTACTTTAGAAGCTGTATTTTGGATGATCGATAAAATTTTAAAATTAGCTCCAATTGAGAGTATTTGCATTTATCTGTACGACAGTAATGACTTTTGGAATCATGCATTAATTCCATTATTTAAAATTATTAGTTGTTGTAGTATTTGCTATGGCTTTTCTTTTGTTATTGTAGTATTAGGAATTGTTGCAAGAATGGTTGAATAAGTATTTTTCAATCATGAAGATACTTTAAAAGTGAATTGTTACTTGCCTTTTTCTACTTCAAGTCTGCAGTTGCATATGCCGATTATGATGAAGAAAATGGAACGCTTTGGTTCGCTAAAGATGTTACTTCATTTGTTATTCCTATCGGTTATTCATTTAATTTAGATGGCTCAGCTTTATATCAATCTATAGCTAGCTTTATTTGTTGCTCAAATGTATGATATGCATTTATCATTAACTGAACAACTTAGGTTAATGGCCACACTTATGATTGCTTCAAAAGGGTATGGCTGGGGTGCCAGGCGTATCTATTGTAGTTTTATTAACAACATTAACTTCTATGAACATAACAGCACGAGGTCTTGCTTTTAATTATTAGTGTTGATCGTTTATTAGATATGGTTCGTACATGTGTTAATGTTATTGGTAATGCACTATCAACAGTTGTTATTGCTAAGTGGGAAAACGTCTATGATAAAGAGAAAGGTCAAAAACTACTTAAATTCAATTTTAAAAATTTATATATCTGACATTTTAGAGCCACTTACAATCTATGATTGTTAGTGGCTCTTATGCATTTTTGAAAAATGCAAACAGAAACAAAAACAATCTATGATAGTAAGTGGCTCTTATGCATTTTTGAAAAAATGTGATTTAAAAAGCACAAAAATGATTTTTAGTTTAAAATCATCTTTGTGCTAAATTGTTCTAATTTAAATGCAAGTTTTAATACTTCTACATTCCGTGTTTCATATTACCCATATCATGGATTTTTGACATTAAACCATGAGGTACGTCATCGTGATCAACTTTCTTAACTTTAGTAATTTTTCCAGTTTTTCATCTTTAAAGAGCATCACAAAAATCTTCTTTTTAACTGATACATTAGCATCTTTAGGTAATTCTACGTTTTTTCAATTTTCATTTTTAGTATTTATCATTTTATCAATGGTCGTGCTATCTTTCATAATACCGTAGTATGAATCTTTCTTACCACCCACGAGCATCATGATTACTAGTACAATACAAACGATAACCATAATTGTGATAAGACCTATGCCTAATCCTTTTTATTTTCATTATTGAAAACTCCTTTATCTATATTAATTCATTTATACATAATTTTAAGTCATTTTGCAATTATATATTGTAGTATAAAGAAAATAAAGTTTATAAAATAGAGCTTGATGATATGAATGACAATAAATAGAACAATAAATAACCGCATCATAATCTAAAATGATTATAATACGGTAAATTTTGATATTATTTTTATAACTCAATTGTAGCTGGCGTATCTAGTTCATCATCATCTCATTAATTTAATTGAACGAGGTATAACTTTGAGTACACATAATTCAGGATCTTCTTTTGAATTGAAAAATGTTTTGTCTTGAGTTTCCCATAACCAATCAATAACTTTTTGATCTTTTGACAACTTCTATAGTGGCATCTATTTCAACAAAGCTTTTGTTTGTTGTTTCGTTATAGCCTAATAAAATGTGAGCATCAGGATTATTTTCTATTTCTTCGACTTTTAGTGAATTGATATTCGTTTTTGTATATAAGTTTAAGTCATCGTTGTAAAAGACCATATATCTGCTATTAGGTTTATTATGATGTGCTGTTGATAGGACACCAATTTTTGAAGAATTTAATACTTTTTCTATTGCTTTTTGTCACTTGTTGTTTATTCAAAATTATCATCTCCTTATTATTGTATATATCCTTATCACACATAATTTAAACGAAACAACCTTATGATGATTTTTAAGAAGGTTTAAAACAAATATATTTGACTTCATCGTGTTTTTAAGGTGACTTGGAAAGGAAGATGATGGTCATGTTGTATAGCTAATTCTGTTTTTGGTTGATTTGATTTATCAAGTTCATCAAAAGAATACCGTTCAATATAAAATTGTTGTTTAGTTTGTGGTAGAAGGTTTTTGAATTGCGCCATGCTCATGGTTTAACGTTTTAATAATAATTAATGAGTTGGTTGATAATGTATTTTAAAAACGTAGCGTTGTTGATCTATCAGATAGATAACGATCATTTATTTTTATTAAATAATAAAAAGTGATAGTTACCATCTTTGAGACTCATTAAAAATTGTTCAGCTATCTCTAAAGGTTCATTTAAAAATGGTTCGATTAATTTATAGAGGTGCATGAGAGGTGAGGACTACCATAACGATTAAATAAGGCAATAAAGGACTCTCATCTTCTATCAGTTGATAACTTACACCACCCCGTAACGCATTAGTCGCGACTAAATGACAAACAAGGTCAGATAATTGAAGTGGATAAGTACCATTGTTTGTATATTTAAAACACTTTAAAGATAAATTATTGTAAACAAATTTAGTTGAAGGTATACCGGAATCTAATATAAATTGTTTATAATTTTTCAAAGTGTGTGGACGAATGTAAGTACGATTTACGTTTGGTAATTAATGAGTTTTTGGTTTCTAGATTTTTCAATGTCTATAAAATAGTAATCGAAAATTTAATCGCTTCATCATATCATAAGTTCGATCGATAGAAAAATTTTTAGTGTAGTAATCCTTCAACAGTTATACTATAACGGATAGCTTTATTTTTATTTTTAATTTTTTAAATGGCATAAATGTATATCGTTCACTGACATATTCTTAGTTTCAAAGACTAACATAAATTTAACCATGTTCATTTTATAATCTTGGTGGCTATTAAGAAATAATAAAATTATTTCTTTGATAGATTCAAATTCATTTGTAGATGTAATCTCATGGCTAAACCTATATTTTTCAAATAATTTTTCAAAGCATCGATTTAATAAATTAAAGTTCACCTCTCGCGTCGAAATATCAGTGATATCATTGATAAAAAGTACAGCTTGTGGCAGGAGGTAAGATCAATGTTGTAATATTCATTAAAAACAAATTGAAATAATTCGTTGAAATTTTTGAAAACGTATAAACGCTTTAGAGTTTTTAGTCTGATCTTGAGGATAAAAATTCATTGATATCTCTTTCAGTCGTTTCAGTAGCCAAATGATCACTAAAACTCAAATTGATTAATTAAATCAATATATTGTGAAAAGTCAGTATCACTAAAACTTATCGAAGGTAAGGAGTCTAACTTAGAGATAATCGTTCGGTATTGTTTTTTGGGCTACAACCTAAATAATTTTTAAATTGATTTGTAAAATTGGTATGACTACTAAATCCAGATTGTTCTGAAATAGCGTTAATTGAGTCCTCAGATGAAAGTAGCCTTTTATAGAGTCAATCACTTTTTAAGCTTGTAAAATAATCTTTAAAAATTCATATTAAGATATCTTGCAAATAGGTTAGAACAATAAGATTCAGATATATTACAATGTTGAGCTACTTCTCGTAGTGAAAGTGACTGTGATACTTTTGAATGAATAAATGTTAATCCTTCAGTAAACACTGAATGATTAACTGCAATTTGAGGAATATATTTTTCTTATATCGAATGACTGCTTCTTTTAGTAGCGTTTGTATTATTTTTAGAGATGGATTGCTCATCTTGATTTTCTCCTTTATTAAATGTTGAATAGCTTGTAAAATAATTGTTTTTAACAAAACTGCTTGATTGTAATAAATGTCTGTCAAAATAACATTTAAAAAATTTATTATCTTTACTATAAAAATAAATAACTGGAATAAGAGAGTAATACGAGATTTGAAGCACTATTAATAAAATAGATGTCAGATTGATTAATGATAGCTATATGATTACCTAAATCTTTTGTTTCACCATTAATAGTGATTTTAAGTCATTTGTAAGTGAAAACATCAGAATAATTCTATTAATATTGCGTTCAGGGGAGAATGATATTCTTTATATATATTTAAAAACATGTCATTGTATATTACATTAGCTCCTTGAATGAATTGAATAACTAAATTTAAATGTGACCGTGTATATCTATTTCGCTCAATTATTTAGTTGTTTTTGATAGAATAATAAATATATTATAAAGCGATTGATAAAGAAATAGTAATAGTAAAAATAAAATTTTTCTTGGCTAAATACAGAAAAATTGTTAGAAATTATAAGTTTCGCACAATATAAAAAGTTGATTTAGGAATATAGGGTCATTATTTTGGAAAATTTAGATGAAGAGTCAAAAGAGAATTTTTACTACATAATTAATGTTAGATTTCGTTTCCTTTTAAAAATCTAAAAAGAGCAATTTAGAGGTTTAGGAGAAGTTCGAATGAATTATAAAACGAAGTCACTGTAACTAAATGCACGCTGCTCATTTCAACGTTAATTGAAAGAACAATAAAAGAGATATCGATGATAACAAGACTCAACATGTTTGATGTGTCATTATTCAGCACTTATTATCAATTGAGCAAAAATGTTTCCATACCTATGTAATCTCTTAAAAACTTTTCCAATTACATCAATGAATTCAACAGCAAAGAAAACACAAGCTACTATGATCCGAAAATAACTCCATTAAAAATTCTATTTTTGATTATTAATTTTTAAATTAAGATGAATAAACAGTTAGCATATGGGTAGTTTTGATGAAAAGTTAAACATTTTATTTCAACATCAAGAATCAACATCTATGCACGTTTTAAATGTACCATAAGTTTATAGTTCAATATTGAAGTAACAATTAAATTTTGAATTAAAATGACTTCTCCCCAAAGTAACATTTAATTTTGATTTTAAGCGTGTCCATGGTACTCGCCGTAAAGTTTTAAGATTTCATTAAGTATTCATATCGCTTTTGGTCTTTTCAACCGTAGTTTAGAGACTCAATCATACTATAAACTATAAATGTGAGTGGTTTTGATGGTGAATTTTCATATAGATGTCATCATCTATAGGCGTACATTTTTCAAGATTTTGCTATAAAGGATATGTACAGATTTTAAACTGCCTGCAGCATCAAACCACTGTGCCGGCAGTTTTATTTATTACCAAAATTGACATATAAATAAAGATCCATTTTACGTATTTCGTGCTTGCCTGACGAAATATAATTGTTAAATGTTTTGTCACTTCATTTTGTAATATTAGTATGGTACTGTTAAGTACTCACGCATGTTATCTGCTAAATTTTTTAGCAACAGCTCAAATATAGTCAATTTGAGTTTTCAATATACAACGCTTTTTAATTCTCGGCTATGTTGTTTCTACATATTGTGTACATTGTTTTTGAAATACCCCCATATGTTCAAAGCATTGATAACTGAGCCTTTTGTAGGTGTAATGGTTAAAGCGTGCGCTATATGTTCTTTCACTTCACCCAATGTGGTAGTGCGATTTTAATAACGTTCCCTATCGAATGATATGCATTCTGATCGTGAAATAGCACACGATATTTTTCTTCACGCCACAATTTTTCTATTTTTCGCGTTCTTTCAACTAAAATCCTCAAAGTGATATTGATTTCACTGCAGATGTTAAAGCTAGTTTAATATAAGATGAATAGGGTATTGTGTAAATGATTGGAACCGGTTACAATATAATTAAGTGATTGGAATCGGTTCTAAAAGGAGGATGAATATGAGTTATAAAAATCTGCTGAAGAAATACTTAAAGCAATTGGCGGTGAAAATTTAGATGCAATGGCACATTGTGCAACTCGATTACGTTTAGTATTGAACGATGAGGGTAAAGAGATGAAAGATACTCTGTCTAATATGGACGTCGTCAAAGGAACATTCTCACAGGTGGTCAATACCAAATTATTATAGGTTCAGGGACAGTAAATAAAGTATTTAATGAATTAGAAAAATAACTGGAAAAAGAAGCATCTACGACTTCAGAAGTTAAAGATAAATCATCGTTAAGCATAGAATCCATTCCAAAAATTTGTGAAAATGTTATCTGATATATTTTGTTCCTATTATTCCAGCTATTGTAGCTGGTGGTTTGTTAATGGATTAAAATAATATTTTTCACAGCTAAAAGATTTGTTCTATGATGGTAAATCTATCATAGATGTACATGAGTCAATTTTTCTGCTTGGCTGATATGATTAATATATTTGCAAATGCACCTTTTTACATTATTACCAATACTTATTGGTTTTTAGTGCAGCTAAGCGATTTGGTGGTAATCCTTATTTAGGTGCAGCTCTAGGTATGATACTTGTTCATCCTGGATTGATGAGTGCATATGATTTTCAAAAGCTTTAAAGAAGGAGCTATTCCACACTGGGATGTCTTTGAGCTACATATTAATGGGGTTTGGTTATCAGGGACAAGTACTTACCCTATGCTCGTAGCAACATATATTTTAGCTACGATTGAAAATGGTTACGTGAAAGTTATTCCAACTGTGTTAGATAATTTATTGACGCCATTATTATCAATTTTTATTACAGCATTTATAACATTTTTATTTGTAGGGCCCTGTCACTCGTCAATTGGGTTATTGGTTATCTGATGGATTGACTTGGTTATATGAATTTGGTGGAGCTATTGGTGGACTTATGTTTGGTTTATTATATGCGCCAATCGTCATTACAGGAATGCACCATAGCTTTATTGCAGTTGAAACGACATTAATTGCTGATGCGACTAAAACAGGTGGTTCATTTTATCTTCCCAATCGCAACGATGTCAAATATTGCACTGAGGTGGCGCAGCTTTAGCTAGCATTCTTTATCATTAAGCAAAATAAAAATTAAAAAGGTGTTGCTTCCAGCGGCGGGTATTTCAGCTTTACTAGGAATTACAGAACCAGCAATGTTTGGTGTCAATCTTAAATTGAGATATCCATTTATAGGTGCTGTTGCAGGATCGGTATAGGTGCGGCTTATATTTCATTCTTCAAAGTAAAAGCGATAGCGCTTGGTACAGCCTGGATTACCTGGATTTATATCTATAAATCCTACGCACGCTGGTTGGTTACATTACTTTAATAGGAATGCTAATTGCATTTGTTGTTTCAGTGTCGTCACTTTAGTACTTTCTCGAAGAAAAAGCAAATAAGACAGCTGTTGAATCATAGTAGGAACTTAAAATTTTGACACAATTTTAAACATATAATAATACCCTTAGTTAGATTGAGTGACTAATCTATAACTAAGGGTATTTATTATTATAATTTTTGTTTTTCCATAAAAAGATACTAACGATAGCTACTAGAATAAGTGAAATTCCCAACAACAATAATCCAAGACACGTAACTATGATCGTCAATTGGTAAAGGTACATTCATACCAAAGAAACTAAAGACGAGTGTAGGAAGGTCAAAAGAACCGTAAAACAACGTTAATGTTTTCATGATGTTATTCATATCATTAGACAATAATGAAGCATACGAAGTGATACTCTCAAGTATTCGTTGATGTAATTCAGTCGTTTTCAACAGCTTGGTTGTTTTTCTATCACCAAGTCTTCAAGTAGCTCTTCATCCTCTCAAAACGTTTGATTGCAGGAAGACGAAAGAGTTTTAACAATTGTGTCGTTACCTTTTTAGTGCAGCTAAGAAGTATACTAAACTTTCTACTTCCATTAGTTTAAAAAGCTGCTTTGTTAGCAATGTTATTTTTAAGTTCTCTTTCACGAATCCTAGATTTATTAAGCAATCTTAAATTTCTATTGTCAGTGATTTAGCTATTGTTGTTAGTATTTCAAGTGCAAATCGACTGTGAAATTTCAAGTTAATATCTTCTTGTTTAGCAAAGTTTTCTAAAAATTCATTTTTCAGCATCGCAAACAGTCATAACGATACCATTTCCAATAATAATGCCTAATGGGATGGTCACAAACGACAGACACGTCGATTGGTAGAATTGACGATAGGTAAGTCAATAATAATTACTTTGATATCCCGTATCTTCGTCATATTCAATACGTGCACTCTCTTCAGAGTCTAACGGATATCGAATAAAATCCTCAGGTATATTATAAAATTCCATCAAACCTTCATTTCTTCTCTATCTGGTTCACTACATTTATCCATGAAGCGCTATGATTGATTTCCAGTTTCAATAATTTGTGAAGGATGATGAAGTGCGTGTTTATAAGCTGTAATCATAATTAATGGTTCCTTTTCCAGCGTCCACTAGAATAAGGATGATACTAAAAGTTAATTAAATAAATTTTTAAACTTCTAAATTTGTAGCATCAAGCTTCTTAAACTTTCGGACATAATTTTTAAATATCATACTCTCTTGGCCTAAATCTGATATATAAAGTTGAATCACATTCCTATTGTATAGTTAGGTATAAGAAAAAGCAGATGAATTTTGCATATTATCAATCCAGCTACTAATAACTTTAGATTGTACATTAATCATTAAATATAATTTATCTTTAAGGCATATGCAGATGACTTAAGATTTAATAGTATGGTTAGTATAATAAACTTTATACAACTTATTCAATCTTCGAAATTTTGTTGGTCACTTAGTAAGTTGATTCTAAAACGAATCAAACTTTATTTTATATTACAAATTGTCATTTTGCTACATACTTAATTGATTTATTAACTTTATGATTTATCTATATACTTGTATTTAGTTTACTAGATAAAATTTTCTATTTTTATATTTGTGTCTAATTCGATTAGAATAGTTATTGTTAAGATGAGTGATAATGTCTAATATGAAAAACGGAGCAAAATTTTTTATATGAAAGGAGGTATGTCGGTGTTAAAAATAATGTCTAAACATAGTGCTACGTTAGTTATTATGTTTTTAATAACTTTTATTGCCTATTTTTCAATAGCAAGCTTCTGCACATGCGACTTTAGAAAAATCAACACCACAACAGCAAGGGGTTATTAAAGACAAACCAGAAGCAATCAAGTTAGAGTTTAATGAACCTATGAACACCAAAATACTCGAGTGTGACCTTATTTGATGATAAAGGTAAAAAGATTAAAGAACTTAAACCAATAACAACTGGATGGTCTCAGACGAGTTTGTATTTTTCATCTGAGCAAATTGTTAATGGCACGAATACTATTGAATGGCATACGGTATCTGCGGATGGACATGAAGTCGGAGATACGTTTGAATTTTTCAGTTGGAAAAGTGAGGCTAAAGATGTAGATACATCTTCACCTTTTTATGAACAGTCTAAATTTTGGTTTGGATTATTAAGATATGTTACTGAAGGTGCAAACTTTCTACTTATTGGCTTGTTTTGGTTAAATGGTATTGCTAAGAAACGAGGATTAAGACAATTTTAATGTATACCCAAGCAATCAGGAATTGCATGGATTATGGCTATGTCAGTACTCGTGAGTCTCGTGGTTTATATGATGACACTCACATCTGATATATTAGAAGATATTCTATCATTTAAATTAGAAGTGATAATGCAATTTCCGTATATATTAAGCTCTATTTCACTAATCATTTTGTTTTGATACTTTTTCATTTTAAAAGGATATGGAAAAATATAGTACTGGCTCATTTCAATAGTTATGATTGCTGTGATAAGTATGTCTGGACACGTGTGGTCACAACAAGTGCCATTATGGTCAATCATCATAAGAACAATTCATCTTATAGGGCTAACGTTATGGTTAGGTTCACTCGTTTATCTCATTTTGTTATGCTATTAAAGTGAAAAATATGATCAGTTGACGAGTGTAAGACGTATGCTTTTAAAAAGTTAATATCATTGCTGTGATTATGCTCGTTTTTACAGGGATTTTAATGGCTATTGATGAAACGAATATTTTAACACTTTGGAATAATGTGAGCGCTTGGTCTATTTATCTTGTCATAAAAATCGCAGGAACTATTACTATGATGCTATTAGGTTTCTATCAAACGATGCGTGCTTTGAGACAACGACAACAGGTCCATCGTTTTTGCACTGATGACTGAATTGTTAATTGGTATGATATTAATTTTTGCAGGTATCATGATGAGTCAAATAAATATACCTAGTTGAGGAGGGAAATGACGTTACGCAAATTACTGTTGTTAACTTTTATAGTATTTTTGGGAGATCGGATAAGTATGCTGATGCACATGTCACACTTAATCCTAATGAAAAGTGAACCTGAATCATATGATAAGTATGATGTAAGGTGCCTGTTGAGCAAAATGATCGTACAGTGAAAGTAGAATTAGATGTCTGAGGGATTAAACGTTGAGAGTGTTAAAACCTATTGAAGGTTTTAAACATCATTTTTAAAAGATAAAGGGAACATTACTAAAATAACATGGACTGCTACAGATAAAAGGTATTGGTCCCCCATGAGTTTATTGAATTTCCTATTGTGTGGCTAATCCTAAAAAGGAAGGCACATTCAAATGGAACACTACTCAAACTTATGATAATGGAGATGTTGTTAGAGTGGACTGGGAAAAGAAGATAGCGCACCCTGCACCAACTACAACTGTAGGAGCAAATCCAAATGACACTCATTCTGACTCAAGTCAAGGTGATTCAATCGCTTTATGGATAGTTCGCTATCGTGGCAATTGTGATTTCGTTGATTGCTCTTTTAAACAAGCGCATCCATTTCATTGAAATCGTTTTTGAATATGAATAGTATTTTCTGATGTAAAGGTTCTACAGTCTTTGAATAATAATTCAATATAGATTTCTATTAATTTACAAACAAACAAATAAGAGTGAGGCTAAGAATTCACCTAAATTTCTGGCTAGCGTTTTTATTTTTATAGTCGTGATTTTTGTCACTTTAATAAAAATGAATATGTTTTATAATATAATCTTAAGGAGGATTTTATGCGTAGATTATTATACTCTATTTTATATATAGTCATAGGTTTATTAAGTGGCTTTTTACTACAGAGAATTAACTAAGCGCATGACTTTTGTGGGTTGACACGCAATTGTCTTTAGTGCATACACATCACACTTATCTTAGGCATGTTTATGTTTTACTGTACCACTTGAAAAAGTATTTAAATTAAGTAGTTATTACTTATTTAATTGGTTCTCGTGTATCATTTAGGTGTGTTAATCACGATTTCAATGATGACAGTTAAAGGTACATTCAAGTTATTGGTAAAAGAAATTTTCACCCGAAAATGTTTCTGCAGGATTTGCAAGGCATAGGTCATACAGGTATGCTTGCAGGTTTACTGTTACTGTTTTTCTTATTAAGACAGGCTATTCTTACAGAACCCATAAAGTCGAAATACTAAAAATGTTTGGTAGAGTGGTTGAGATTTTTCAATAACTAGACAGGTGATAGATTGACTAAAGATTCACTGAAACACCCAGTCCAGACCCACTGTAATTTAGAGCTAATGCTGGAATGAGTAGTAAATCGATTAGGCGGCAATAAAAGGGCTTCCTCATGCATGTTTTAATGTGACCCTTTATGAGAATGATATGTTGATTGGTATGGGAGGCAGTGACTGATGGTACAGTATCGTCGATGATTGCTGTGAAGATATATATCAAGGTTTTGGGTCATGGAATGACAATTATGCATGTAAATAATCAGAAGTATATTATGAGAGTGTTATGGAGAAGAGTACATATGTGAGCTTGATAGCAGATTATCCGGCAGATCGATTATACGAGGAGTTTGGTAAAAGTACTGAGCCTTTATTCAAAGAGGTATGTATATCAAATATTAAATATTAAAAGGTAAAAACGTCATAAATGCATTTGCTTTTTGCATCCAATGACGTTTTAGTTATTTAAACATTGAAATCAATGACAATACGTCCAGTATTATTATGATTGATGACTTGATCGATGGTCTGGGATTTCACTCGAGATGAAATCAACATGTTTGATGTCATGTAATTGTTGTGGTTTTTAAGTCTTTTGCAAGTCTTCTCCAAACACGTTTTGTAGTTTAATTGGAGTAAATACTGGAATCGATACCAATTATACTTGCTCCTCTCAAAATGAAAAGGAAAGACGGTTGTTTCAAAAATTGTTACCACCAGTCATGCCAATTAATGCAACACTTCCGTTGTTATCCAATCGTTTGACGATGTACGGTAAGTTTTCACCACCAACTGGATCGATGGCTGCCTGCCATGTTCTCTTTCTAATGGTTTACTATTATCTTCTGGTAAACGGCCAATTACTTCCTTTAGCACCAAGCTTTTTAAGTTTTTCTTCGGCGTCATCTCTGCCTGTACTTGCAATAACATCATACCCTAAGTTATTTTAACATGAGTAATGAAATCGTTCCGACAAACCTCCAGTGGCACCTCGTGCCAGCACTTCTTTGCCTTCAATGCATGGCCTGATTTTTCAAGTTGTTCTATGGCTAAACCTGCTGCATAACACTATTGTAGCAGTACCGATAAATCATAAGCTTTCTTCCATCGTCGCATGCTTCTAGGTAATCGATCACCCATTCTGATTTAACACGCGCGTATTCACCTGACGGAGCCTGCATCAATGACTGTTACACTCCAAATCTGCTTATTACGATGACTTTCATCTCCAACTCGAAAAGCCTGTAAGACATTGTCTCCTCAATGGTACACGCGATCTGACCATCGGATCATTGTTTACTATTGTTATGGTCCTGAGTGGCTAGTGCGTCTCTAGCATCTCATACCCATGAATCATGTACTTTTTATTAAAACGTCACCCTCAGGTAGAAGTCATCTTTAGTTAGGTTCTTTATAACTATTTGAAAACAACCACCGTTGTCATCTTGATGCGACTCACAAAAGCTTTGAATCTACCATATTTCACACTCCTCTTAATGATGAATTGAATCAATATTAAATTTTAAAGATATTCTTTCGTGATTCGCTTGATATCACCCTTGTTTTCTATAATATAAAGGAGCACTTTCTTTTCATGTTCAAACCCCACACAGTTCATTGTATAATGTCATTTGAAATTTAAAACTTATCATAACAATATAATGTCAATATACATAATTCTAAAATTAACTAAGCATCTAGAGGGGAGTCTAAATGGGAGGATAAGAAGTGTTCAAATAGCTGAGGGTGAAACAACTGACTAATTGCTAAAGAACATTTGTTTACAACGTTTAGAGAATCTTATAGTGATGAGGGACTTCAGCAATAATGATGCACACATATAGTTGTTGAGAAAAGAATTGGAACAGTAATTCTTTCATTATATAAAGTTGATCGAAATATAGTAGGTTTCTTGAAATTGAACGGTCAGATGAGCTCAAGCTGACAAAGGTCCTTTGTACATACTTTGGAAATACTAACGCATTTACTCTGATGAAGCATCAAGGGAGTGGAAGAGGACAATTATTTATCAACAGCTATTGCCAGCACAAATTGGGAAATCAAAATATGGCCAAACCAAACCACAAAAAACAAAAAACACCACAAAACAAAAAAAAAAACACAACAAACATAAACCAAGATAGTTCAATCATAAAAAAAAGAACTGAAAAAACCAACAAAAAAAAAACAAACAAACAAAACAAAGAAGTCATCAAACCAAAAATGCAATCAATATATACAGATTAGGGTTTTATATTTTAATAGGTACGATAGTTATTATAGTGACATTCAAACATACAACCTAAATTTTTATAAGATGTTGTCGATTTAATATAAGAGAAAAAGGACGTATAGTATGAATAAACCGGACAATTGGTCGCTTTCACTGCATTATAATGCGGAGGATACATCACAGGTTGTAGAGAGTATTAAGCAAACAACGTACACAAGATTTTAATCTGATTGGCTGTGAATGATGCAGGTCGACAGACCAAAGTATTAATGGATGAAGCTATTAAAGACTATTATGATAAAACATTCGATTTATCGATTTAGATGAAAATAGTGGTCATGCACATGCGCGTAATATTGCATTAGGAAGAAGCGGAAACACCTTACTTTGTATGTTTTTAGATGCAGATGATGTAATTCGCTTCTTATGCAATCACGTTTTACTTAGAAAAGTTTAATAATACTGATGGTTTAATTGCTCAATACATTCTCTTTTACTACTACAACGTCCGCAATTTGTTGATTTAGGTCTCGAGTAAGGGGTTGAATACTTTAATGCCAAAGAGAATATTAATTCATTTTAAGAAAACAGTCGCTTGTAGACATTATTATAGAACAGCCTATGTAACAGGGCGCATCATTATTCGATTTAATGGAGAAATTTAAATACATATGTGGATTGGTCATTTGTTCTTGAATATATGAAGTATGTAAATAAGTTTGTACGTATTTTTCAACTTCCCATTCCTATTTCCTGTGCGTAGTCCGCCAAATGTGAAACACTCTACGTGAACAAAATGATATTTTATCAGATTACCTCATCAGCTTTTTAGGATGCCATTAGTACTGAGCAAATCCAAAAGTCAGAGACTGTGTCGCAAATGGGACATTGCTAACGAATTTGAACCACAACTCGATATGATATTAATGAACGCTATCAAACACATAAGGATGCGCTTTGTTGAATTATCGAGTACACATGTACATTTAGTTAAAAACGTAAAGCTAATAAATGAAAATTGAAACAATTTTGTTACACGAATAATGAAACTGATACAAAGCTTTTAAAGTTAATCAATTTAGAAAAACGTTGCGACATGTTAAAAATATTGTTCTAAGAAGATAAAGAACGTTCATTGTATGACGGTTAACAGACAAAGAAGATAATCGTTAAACCGAAAACGATTGTCTTTGAATCGTTCGGCGGTAAGAATTACAGTGATAGTCCAAAGTATACGTCCATGACATATGCAGCATCATCCTAATTATCGCTATGTTTGACGCTCCATCAGAATCCTGATAAAAATCGTCGGTACCGGGTGGTGCTGAAAAGGTTAAAGCGTGCATCAGCAGAGTATTATCACATACTCGGAAGCAGAGTCATTGGGTATCAAATGCCTGCGCACCACTGTATTTAAACAGAAAATCAAACGTACATTCAAACTTGGCACGGTACACCATTAAAACGTGGCGAATGATATGAAAGTGGTTCGTATGCCGGGTACCACGACACCAAAGTATAAGCGTAACTTCATTAATCGTCGAAACATCACGTTGGGATTATCTGATTTCATACAGATATCACGAAATATTTAGAAGTGCTGGATGGATGAAGAAAAGGAATATTAGAGATAGGTTATCCTAGAAATGATGTATTAGTTAATAGAGCCACGATCAAGAGTATTTAGATGAAATTAGAACTCACTTAAATTTACCTAGTGATAAAAAGGTTGGTTATGTATGCTCCGACATGGAGAGCATCGATGAATTTGTGAGTAAAGGGAAAATATTTGTTTGAATTAAAATTGATTTGAGACAACCTCATAAAGAACTCGGAGACGATTATGTGATGTATTACGCATGCGTACGGTCTCATTTCTAACGCACTTATTGATTTGTCTGGACTATGAAAATTTTGCAATGGATGTCTCAAACCATAATGACGTCTCTGAATTATTGGCTCAATCAGTGATTGTCTAATTGGTCGTGACCATTCATCAGTAGTAACAAGTCGATTATGGTATTTTTAAAACGCCCTCAATCCTTTGCTTTTGCATGATATAGACAACATGATACAGGGGATTGCTGAGTGATTCTATATGAATTATATGGAAGATTTACCAGGACCTAGTGATACAGTACCATACGCGAGCAGAACTAAGAATAGATAGCACGACAACAGCATATCAAGAAAATAGATGCATTTTATGATAGATTTTATGCTCAGATACGGTAAGGCGTCTCAATATATTGGGGACGTAATTCATAAGGATATCAAGGAACAATGATATCATCTCATGCTTAATATCAATATATATCTAGTATAATATTAATGCAGCACATTAATATTATGTCTCTTTTAAGTATCTTTAAGTGCAAACGATCATCATGATAAATGTTGGAAGTCCATGTGTCAGAAGACCCAATGGTGGAAATGATGAATCAGTCATAAAGATGATAGTTCTTAAAACAGAACAAAAGTCGATAATCATCATCTCAATACATGACTCAGATCGAAAAGCAACGTTATCAAATGATAAGCAAGACAATCAGGAAAAGTAACACTAGAGCGAAACAAAGTAATCCAAAATCCAAATGCTAGAGAAGCAACGAACAAGTCGAAAAGACCAACAACAAATTCAAACGGAAATCTCTATCGGACATCAAAATAAACAACAAGCAAATCAGTACAAGAGGCAGTGTCAGTCAGCGCACCATGCTCAAAAGCAAAAAGTGGTTGTCGACACTGTTGCATCGATGTCTTTCTCCATTTTGAGGGCGACCGCAGAGTCAAGCTTGCAACAATGGGCCTGCAAATTTTGAAACTGGCCCTTTCCATTGCTATGCAAGCTAACATGTATGGAAGGCAATACACACATCAATGATTATTCAATAGAACAAAACAAGACGGTTAGATATATGTTTAACAATAAATAAAAAGAATACCCACTCAACCCAAACCCTTAATCGACAAACAACCAACCCCACCAAAAAAAAACAACAAAAACAACAACAACAAAAACAACAAACACACAAAACCCCAAAAACACAAAAAAAGCACTTATTTCACCTGATTTCGAAATAAGTTTACTAATATATTCAAATGACTGATTATTTTTATTTGTATATTTATTGTTTTAATTGTGGGATGCTATCAGTAATTAAATCATTTATTAACAGTTCAGCATCGGCATACCGTAATAGGTTTTAAAAGGTGTCCATTACGTCTTGACAGAACCGTCCTCCCGCCGTCGCATTGCGTGATTGGGTGCGTATAAGCAGCCTTTTATTTCATCTGGTTAAAGCGACCAGATAATTGATGAGTAGTCTGTTAAAAACAACATCTGAAATAATAATTAAGCTTGCAGGTTTTCAATATTATTAGTGGAATGTACGCGCCTTTCAGGAACACAAGTCATTTTACATCGACGTGTCCTTTATAGATCGCATTATAATGTTTTTACTAACTGTTCATTGATAGAAATATATCATCATCAGATGAATTTGTTTTCCATGTTGAGACATATAATAATACTCAAGCTTAGTAGGATACTATGTTATCTCACTAAATATACGTTTATGTAATACCTACATCCATTGATACGATTTAATGCATAGACTATTTCTGGGATATCCTACAGGTATTACATCAATCTTTGGCCAGGAAACGTTGATTCAAGAAGTATGTTTTGATCTTCTTTGAGATCTACAATTAAATAATCTTGTTGTGTCCATTTATTATATTTTCGAGCTCGAGTAGTTATAGTATATATTTAGATCAGTGTGGCTGTTCACTATCTAAAAATAGTAATAGGTGTCCCATGCCACACTCTCGAATGATTTTACCATTAGAACGCCCACCAGAAAACCCAAACAAAAACCAACAAACCACACACAAAAAAAACCCCTCAACAGTCATAAACAAAGACTCATCATAGGATTGTGTTTAACAAAAGTAATTAAATAAATACTCAGAGTTTCCTCGTTGATAGCCAAAATCAAATCCTCTAGAAAATACGACGTGGTTCTTAAAAGTTTTGGATGGATCCTTTTATATACACATAGCTAATCTCTTTGTGTCTAACTGAATAATTCTTAACAGGAGTCACGACCATCTTGGAGCTTTACATTTAGCTAAGTAGTACTGAATCGTGATATCTAATACTATCGTGATCGTTAAATGGTACACGCGTAAATGGGATTCTTTGTTTATTATAAGCGATGGTGTTTAAGAAGAATTTATCTCTATAGGATTAACCACTACGGTCAAATGAGCGCCAAAATCCCTTGCTCGTTTTTAATGGTCGCTTTAAAGTCTAATACGACATGACCTTCAACCGTGCTGTATATGCCCTTTAAGAATTGTTAATAATGCTAAATCAGTATATTTTTCAACCAAATTTGTATCAATAAGTTCAATGTTGATTAATTTCGCCAAAGCAATGCGAAA